>Ga0310695_10010379_pt1 | contig 13641 bp, 14 predicted proteins | sample RumenRJG_04DNA_FD_203882 | JGI IMG/M metagenome (GOLD analysis project Ga0310695, IMG submission 203882) | Bovine rumen microbial communities from Lethbridge, Alberta, Canada - RJG_04 (v2) (version 2) | ecosystem: Host-associated > Mammals > Digestive system > Stomach > Rumen | place: Canada...
TTGATATAAGATGTTTCTTTAATCTTTAAAGATGCTTCTTTTGCAAAAGCATACATCTCACCATCAGCGCTCATAACAATACTTTTGTAACGAGCCAAAAATCTTGCTGCCTGCTTAATTTTAGAATGAACCTTGTATGCGCTATTAATTACATCCGGAATATCGTTCAAATCTCGAACCAAATCGGTAACATCAATTCCTTTGGTTTGAGCAAGTTTAAATACAAGCATTGCACCGCAAAGCAGTTGTGATGTAAAAGATTTAGTTGCAGCAATGCTTTTTTCTTCCCCTGCATGGCAGGCTACATGATATTGTGTTGCATTCCAGATTGAAGAATTTTCTTTGTTTGTTATACACAGAGTTTTTACACCATGTTCTTTTGCCCTTAAAAGTGCCGAATTTGTATCAGTTGTTTCACCTGACTGAGTAATGAAAATATACAAAATATCTTCACCTTCGGCAATTTTTGGCTGAAGCAAAAATTCGCTTGAATAAATTGCTCTTGCTTCAATATTAGCAACCGAACCTAAAAGACTTGCGCAATACCTTGCACAATGATAAGAAGAACCGCTTGCAACAAGAAATACACGGTTTACATTTTGCGGAACATCAATATTTATCTGCCCGTCTTTTATGTAATCACTTATAATTTGCTCACAAATTTTACTTTGCGCAAATATTTCAGTTTCCATTGAAGATTTTTTTCGTTTGATTAATGGCATACTATAACTCTTTGCTTAAATGAGATTCTTCGGCTTATTTGTCAATTCTGAGCAATGCGAAGAATCTCACACCTAACACCTCAGAATGACTGTAAACTAACCTTCCAAAAACTCTCTTACAAACTTATTAACCGTTTGCGGATTTGCTCTGCCTTTGGTTTCTTTCATAACCTGACCGACAAAGAATCCCAAAAGATTAGTTCTTCCGTTTTTATATGCTTCAACTTCTTTCGGGTGAGATTCAACAATATTTTTAACCATATCCTTGATTGCACCCTCATCATTAATTTGGCTCAAACCTTTCTTTTCTACAATATCCGCTGCCTTTTCGCCTTTAGTAATCATATCTTCAACAAGTATTTGCTTACCGATATTATTTGATATTGTTCCCTTTTCAATTAAGGCGATAAGTTCTGCCAAATTTTCAGGAGTTAATTTTGTTTCATTGATTTCAACATGATTTTCTTTTAAATATGCTGCAATTTCACCTGTTAAGAAATTAACGGCTGTTTTTGGATTTGCACCGAGTTCAATGACTTTATCAAAGAATTTTGCAAGTTCCATCTGCGATACAACAACATTTGCATCATATTCGCTCAAGCCTAAACTTTGATATCTTTCACGCTTTTGCTTAGGAAGTTCAGGCATTTTTGCTCTGATTTCTTCAACCCATTCACGGGAAATTTCTAACGGCATCAAATCAGGTTCAGGGAAATAACGGTAATCGTTTGCATCTTCCTTACTTCTCATTGATTTTGTTTCTCTGGTATCGTCATTCCAAAGTCTTGTTTCCTGAACGACTTCACCGCCGTCTTCGACAAGTTCTATCTGACGGTCAATTTCATATTCTAACGCTCTTTCCAAGGCAGAAAAAGAGTTAATATTTTTTATTTCCGCTCTTGTTCCAAATTCTTTTGAACCTTTTGGCATAATAGAGATATTAGCGTCACATCTCATTGAACCTTCTTCTAAGTTACCGTCACAAACCCCTGCATAGCGAACAATGTCACGAAGTTCTTCCATATATGCTCTTGCTTCCTGCGGACTGCGCATATCAGGTTCTGATACAATTTCTAAAAGCGGAGTGCCTGCTCTGTTCAAATCTACTAATGAATAAATTGAACCTGCAAGACCGTTTGCTCCTGCGTGGACAAGTTTACCTGCATCTTCTTCCAGATGCGCCCTTGTAATACCGATTCTTTTGCCGTTGATATCAATATGACCGTTTACACAAATCGGCTCGTCATATTGAGAAATCTGATAACCTTTTGGCAAATCCGGATAAAAATACTGTTTTCTGTCAAATTTGCATCTTGCAGGGATTTCGCAATTCAACGCCAAACCTGCCAAAATTCCCATATTAACAACTTCTTTATTCAAAACAGGTAATACCCCCGGCATACCTAAAGTAATCGGACTTGTCAAACTGTTAGGTTCCTGACCGAATTCGTTTTTATCCGGCGCAAAAATCTTTGTTTTAGTCTTTAATTGTGCGTGAACTTCAAGACCTATAACAACTTCATATTTATCTCTTAACTCTTGTTCAACCATTTTAATCTCTCCTTGTCTATTGATTTAATTTTAGCACAAAGGAAAGAATGATAAAAACAAACCCAACAAGTTCTTTACAGTTTTTAAGAAAGTAAAAAATATAGTTACGCCACATAACGCAAAAAACATGTTATTATAATCAACAACGAAAACCCCGTGTCGGGCAAGTATGCCCAACCTACAATTCTAAGAGGGTAAATAAAGCCTTACCCCTCTACCTTTGGGATACAAAGCGAACCAACGAGGAACGAGTTGTGTGAGCCTGTATGCGTAACGAAGTGAAGCAGAGGGTAGAATTTCTTAATGAGCAGAGGCGAATTTAGAAATTCGGGTGAAGGTTAAAATATAATATAAACAAAATTCTCGCTTTTTTAGTGTCAGGCAATATGTAAGTTGGGCTTTCAGCCCAACAAATATAGCGTTGGGGTAGAAACCCCAACTTACTTATTTTATCCGTTTTGTCATTCCGAATTTATTTCGGAATCTCCTGCCGAACATTCTTAAATTTGATTAACAAGGAGATGCTGAAACGAGTTCAGCATGACAAGCAGTTCAGAATAATATGTAATTTGGACTTTCGGACTAACAATCCGATGTTGGGGTAGAAACCCCAACTTACTTATTAACACAATTTTATCCGTTTTGTCATTCCGAATTTATTTCGGAATCTCCTACTGAACACTCTTTTTGATTGACAGGGAGATGCTGAAACGAGTTCAGCATGACAAGCAGTTCAGAATAATATGTAAGTTGGACTTTCAGCCCAACAAATATAATGTTGGGGTAGAAACCCCAACTTACTTATTTACACAATTTTATCCGTTTTGTCATTCCGAATTTATTTCGGAATCTCCTACTGAACACTCTTTTTGATTAACAGGGAGATGCTGAAACGAGTTCAGCATGACAAGCAGTTCAGAATAATATGTAAGTTGGGCTTTCAGCCCAACAAATAAAATGTTGGGGTAGAAACCCCAACTTACTTATTAACAGGATAAATTATTTCATTACCTTTTAAAATTTCTTCCCGAAAAGATTCCGGCAATAAATTAAATTCAGATATATCAACCAAAAAAGGAATATTACTCTGCGATAAAATTTCTTTCAATTCAGCCAAACTACAATTATCATCTCCAAAATCTTTTACCGCTAAATCTAAATCGCTGCCACTATGCGCATCACCGTTTAAACGGCTTCCGTAAGCATAAATGGTCGCATTTGGGCAATAATTATCAAATATCGAAACAAGATTTTGCAAATATTCCTGTTCAATAAATAGCCTACTCATTATCAATAACCTTTTTCAAATTTTTAGCATCAAGTAAAAAATTATCAATCAAAGTAAGTGTTTCCTGTGCAAACGCAACACCGTAATCATGAGCCGTATTATTGCGATTATCTCTGTATTTAAACCAACGATTAACCGCATCTTCATTAAGAAGTGAATGTTTTAGCGCGTGACGAAAAATATCCTTAAAAACAAGGGTGTCTGCAATTTTTTTTGATGCAAAATAAGGTTCTAATTTCTTTTTTAACAACTTACCGCTTTGCTCTAATGTCATTTCAAAACCTTTGACCAAAGAATTGCGATACATTTCGTATTCGATACTGTTTTCTTTTGAAGTTTTTATCATCTCATAGGACTTTTCCAAAGTATCAATACATCTTTGCAAATATTCGGTATTTATTGAACTCATATTTCACCTCAAATGTATAATAACAAAAATTTTACATCAAATCAAATTACCTTGAATAAATACTTTTTCTGACTTAAATATTAATTATTACGCAAAAACTCTATATGATACCCTATGGCAGAAGCGATTAATTGACACTCTTTTAAAGTCAAAGTATCTCTTGATAATTTTCCATATAACGAACCAATAGTATAAATTTTTCCAGACTTTTCAGTCATTATTGAGGCAAGTTTCGATATAGGCATATTGTTTAATACTAACAAAGACTTGATATAACTTTTATTGTCCATTATTGAATTGTATTTTATTTGACAATGTTTGTCTATTAATATAGGATTATTCTCATGAGTGAGAATAATCCTTATTCACGAGAATAGTTTAAAGAAAGGTTACAAATAAATGGTAAAAGTAAGCATTATCATTCCCATATATAATGTTGAGGAATATTTGGCTAATTGTCTTAATAGTGTCATAAATCAAACCCTGCAGAACATAGAAATAATATGCATAAATGACGGTTCAACTGATAAATCGTTTGAAATTTTGGAAAATTTTGCAAAGTGCGACAGCAGAATAAAAATAATAAATCAGTCAAATGTAGGACAGGGAATAGCAAGAAATATTGCAATACAATCTGCGCAAGGAGAATATATTGGTTTTGTAGATCCTGATGACTGGATTAACAAAAATATGTTTGAAACACTTTATAATACTGCGAAAAAATATAATTGTGACATGGTAGAAGAATCTTTTGTAATACATAACGAACCGAGAAAATATATAAAAGTACAAAAAAATAAATTAAATTTGCCCGAGAAAAAAAATTTTAACAGTCAGAGCATAGAAAATTACATATTTAGTGCAAAACTTGCTGTTTGGAATAAATTATACAAAACTGAATTTATAAAACAAAATAATATAAAATTTATGCATTGTTCACGAGGAGAAGATATTATATTTACTGTACTAAGCAGAGCACTGGCAAACAATATTATATATATAAATAATGCTGATTATCATTACAGAATAAAAGATAAATATGCCATTAGCCCAAATGACAGATTAGTTCCCCAAAATTATACTGAATTTTACGAAATATTTAAAGATATTCTTATACAACATAATATATTTGAACAAATTAAGTCTGATTTTTATTCTTGGGTTATTAATTGTTATTATGATACTTTTAGAGAACTTGACAGGAATGCAAAAAAAATATTTTTAAAAGAAGTGCAATTATTTTTGCCAAAAACACAATTTTGCGAATTTAAAAGGAAAATTTTTATAAAAACATTTTTTAACAATATGTTTTCAGTTTACAACACAATATTTGAAGGAAGAAAATATAAGATTTTTAAAATTTGTGGTATTAAACTAAAATTCAAATACACTACTTACCTTGAATAAATTTCAAACTTTGACGGGCTTTTTTCAGGCTCCTGATAATTATTGATATAATCTATCGCTTCCTGCGGAGTTGATGCAACATAAATTAAATCTCTTGCAAACTTATTTGCAAATTTTTGTTCAACAACATCATTAAAAAATTCTAACAACTTATCGTAAAATCCGTTTGTATTTAATAAGACTATCGCCTTTTTATTGTAGCCCAACTGTTTTTGCACAAACATTTCGGCAAATTCTTCCAAAGTACCAAAACCGCCCGCAAGAACGATTACAGCATCCGAAATGTCGTCCATTTTTTGTTTTCTGTCACGCATACCTTGCGCTAAAAAAAATTCGTCACAATTATCTGTTCTGCAACCCATATCAACCAATCTTTGGGGCATTACACCATAAATTTTACCGCCGTTATTTTTTACTTCCGAAGCACAAACCCACATCATACCCAAGGTCGAACCGCCGTAAACAATGTTATAGCCGTTTTGCCCCATCAATCTACCGAGTTCTTTTGCATCTTTATAATAAACATCATCTAAAAAATCACTTGAAGAACAAAAAACGCAGATATTTTCTATACATTTGCCCCTACTCAATAAACTCGCCCCCTATACGATAAAACTGAGAGCAGGATAAACCTGTACCTTTTTTTGAGCAATCTTTCCTCAATTCATCAACATCCCAACCGTAACCGATAGGATTGACATTCCCGTCAGCATAAATATTTAATCCGAAAATATCTCTGCCCCATGTATTAGGTTTTTTGGACCCGTTTGTATCTATCATCATCAAAAAAACAGGTTTATCAGGAGTTTTATCGATTATATCTTTTATTCCGACAATCAAATCATCCTGATTATTATATAGCATATCAAAATAATAAAAATCCTTTTTTGAAACAACTTTACCGTTCATATAATGCTGAACATATTTTTTAGGAGTCAACCTGTCACTCAACCTTAAATATGGTTTTACAAGTTTAATCATATATTTTTCACGCTCGTTATATGATTTTGCATTTTTCATATTTTGAACAATTTCAGACTCCGCCTGAGCAGCCATTGCACTAAACATATACTCTATTTTGTTATATTCAGAATTCCACTTTGAAATATTAACCGCCGCCTTTGATGAAAAAGAAGTCGGAATAAAAAACAATATTGCAGCAAAAATTGCACATATTGTAAGTGAATATTCAATTCTCCAAATTCGTTTATTCATAATTTAGTTTACAGCAGCCATATCAAGACGCTTCTTTTCCTCAATTAACTTATCATAAACCCATTCAGGTATAAAATTTTTACCCAAAACGATTTGACCGTTCAATATATTCGGAGCGTGAAAATCAGACCCACCCGTCACAATCAACCCTAAATTTTCAGCCATTGTTGAAAAATATTCAACCATAGCAGGAGAATGTTTTCGGTGATACGCTTCAATACCTCTCAAACCGTAATTCATAAGGTCTTTAATTAATCCTTCTGCCATATTTTCCAAATCATGCGGATGTGCAATTACAGGAATACCTCCCGCATCATAAATAATTTCAACCGCATCATGAGGAGAAACTGTTTTTCTCTGAACATATACAGGAGAATTTATGTGAATATATTTTGCATAAGCATCCATAACATTAGTGGTTCCGCCTGCTGAAGTAATCGCTCTTGCAATATGAGGTCTGCCGATACTACCGTTTGGGGCTACAAGTTTTTTGATGTCTTCAAATTTAATTCTTATTCCTTCTTTTTTAGCAAGCAAACCCAAAATTTCTTTTGTCTGCTTAACCCTTGCCTGTTGTTGAGATTTTATCATACTTTGAAAATCGGAATTATTCACATCCATAAAGTATCCTAAAATATGGACTTCATAATCATTATACAAAGTATTTACTTCTATACCGCGCAAGACCTGAATTTTATCACTCAAATCATTATCTTTGATATACTTATTTGCAACATCATAAGCCAAAACATTGTCGTGGTCTGTTATTGCAATTGCACCAAGTCCGACATCAATGGCGGTGTCCACAATTTTCTCCGGTGTAAAAACACCATCAGAGAAATATGTGTGAATGTGTAAATCAGTTTTCATCTCCACTTTCCTCTACTTTACTATTACTACAAAAAACTCTTTTTACCGCCAAAGCACAACCGCTGTTAACATCAATATCAACCTCAAGGGCGTTAACCTGAGTTGTCTTGCCTTGCGCAACTTCATATCTTTCCGGAATACCTGTCAAAAATCGTGACAGAGATGTTTGGTATTCCATTCCGATAACCCCGTCACTTGCTCCGCAAAAACCGGCATCTGTTATGTATGCCATACCGTTTATTATACTTTCATCAGCCGTCTGAACATGAGTATGGGTACCAAAAAACGCACTCATGCCAAACTCTGAACAATATTTTGCAAAACAAATTTTTTCTGCGGTCGCTTCTGCATGAAAATCCATAACTACTATCGGAGTTGTCGCTTTGATTTTGGCTATCTCGTCTTTAACAATTTCCCACTGCGAATCTACCGTATTCATAAATACCCTGCCGATAGAATTTATGACACCTATTTTTATACCGTTCTTTTCAAAAATACGACTTCCGACACCTTTAACCCCATGCGGATAATTAATCGGACGAATAAGCCTATCAGCATTGTCAATGTATGAATAAATATCCTTTTTATCCCAAATATGATTTCCGCAGGTCATTGCATCTATACCATACTCAATAAACTCGTTGTAATTCTTTTCGGTCAAACCGAAACCATGAGATGCATTTTCAATATTAGCAATAACAAAATCATATTTATCTTTGTTATCTGCCAAAAAATCCCTTACGGCACTGCGCCCCGGCTTGCCGACAATATCTCCGAAAAATATGATTTTGATTACGTTATTATCCATTTTTGTCATGCTGAACTTGTTTTTGGCATCTCCTATCTTACGGGTTATACCCCGCTCCCGAATTTCTAAATTAGTTATTACTCATTAAGAAATTCTACCCTCTCCCTCAAGGGGCGAGGGTATGGACATTTATTTTGCTATTTCGGTTGCTCTGAACTCTCTTACAACAGTTACGCGGATTTGTCCCGGATAATCAAGTTCGTCTTCAATGCGTTTTGCAACATCTCTTGCGAGTTTACCCGAGGCTAAATCGTCAAATTTTTCTGCTTCAACAATTATACGAACCTCACGACCGGCTTGAACCGCAAATGATTGCTTGATGCCTTCGTAACTGTTTACGATTTCTTCAATTTTTTGCAGACGCTTGATATAAATTTCCAAAGTATCACGTCTTGCTCCGGGTCTGCCTGCCGAAATCGCATCGGCTACTTTTACTAAAACCGCTTCTATTGTATTTGCAACAACATCATCATGATGCGCTTCTATTGCATGAACGACTTCGGGCTTTTCACCGTATCTGTTTGCGATTTCTACACCAAGTTGAATATGAGTACCTTCCTGAGTTTGATCAACCGCTTTACCAATATCATGCAACAGCCCTGCGCGTTTTGCGATTTTTTCATTTGCACCGAGTTCAGCAGCCAACATTCCTGCAATATGTCCTACTTCAAGTGAATGTTTCAAAACATTCTGACCATAACTTGTTCTGTAATACAAACGCCCTAATGTCTTGATAAGTTCTTTATTTAAACCCATAACACCCATTTCAAGTGCGGCATTTTCACCTTCGTTCCAAATCTTTTTATCAATTTCTTCCTGCGCCTTAGCCACCATTTCTTCAATTCTGACCGGGTGAATACGCCCGTCAACAATAAGTTTTTCCAACGCAAGTTTTGCTATTTCTCGTCTTACAGGGTCAAAACTTGATAATACAACAGCTTCAGGAGTATCATCAATAATCAAATCCACACCTGTTAAAGTCTCTAATGCTCTAATATTACGACCTTCACGGCCAATTATACGACCTTTCATTTCGTCATTAGGCAATGCAACAACAGAAACCGTTGTTTCTACAACCTGCTCTATCATGCATCTTTGCATAGTTGTAGAAAGAATTTCCTGCGCCTTTTCTAACGAAGTTTCTTTTATTTTTGCTTCATTTTCTCTTATAAGTTGCATTTGTTCTTGAGCCAAATCATTTTTTAACTGTTCAAGTAAAGTATTTTTTGCTTCTTCACAAGACATACCCGAAATTCTTTCAAGTTCTTCTGTCTGTTTTTGCACAAGTTCTGCCAGATAATCTTCTTTTTCCAAAAGTTCATCTTTTTTCTTTTGAACTTCTGCCTCTTTGTCAGTGTATTCCTGAATTTTTTCTTCAAGAACATCTTCCCTTTTTGCTAACTTTTGTTCTTGTCTTGAAAGTTCTTGTCGTCTTTCTCTTTCCTCTTCGTTCAGGGCTTCTCTGTCATTTTGTAATTCTTCAAGTGCTTTAATTTTTGCTTCCTTCTGAAGAATTTTTTCTCTTTCATCAAGTGCATTTCTGTCCTTCTGAACGGACTCCAAAGCAGCACTAACTTTGTTTTTCTGAATGATTAGCATTACAACTAAGACTATTACCGCAATAGCTGCAATAACCAATAGCAAGGTTTTTGCTTCCATAAAGTTAATACCTTTTCCTTTTCTATTTTTTTATAATACATGCAATCAGGCATACATATAGCCTATGCCCGAGTTTATTCAGTTTTTAATTAAATAAAATTATTGCATATATTTCCTAAAAAAATTTATTACTACATCTGATAAAATCATATCACATTTTTTATTTTTTGTATAGTATTTATAATACAAAATCAATAAAAAAAAGGACGATTATTTCGTCCTTTTTTTGCTATACATTAAATTATTTATGACCTATAAATATAAATTCATCATCATATACATTGCCATCACTTCGCTCATAATATCCATCATCATTCATTTTATATGTCATACTATGACCTTTATAAGTTCCATCTCCAACTTCACGAACAAATAACCCGCTTCTATAATCGAACCAATTACCTTTATAAATTTCACCAACTATATTCATATCCTTGTCATAATATGTATTATTATTCACATAACGACCCTCAGAGTCTTTCGTATAAACTTTTCCGTCACTGCCTGAATAACTTCCGTCAGCATTTTCTTTTACAAAGAATCCGTTTTTATAATCATACCAATTTCCATTTTTATTTTGACCAAGAATGTTAAAATTGGAATCTAACACTGCGCCATCACTACGATTATACCCCCCATTTGAATTTGGAGTATAAGTCATACCACCTTGGCCTTTATAAACACCATTCCCAACATCACGAACCAAAACATCACCTTTATAACTGAACGAATATCCGTTATAATTTCTGCCTATTACATTCAAATTTTCATCATATAAATATCCGTCAGGCCCCGAATAAATTCCATTTGAATTTTTTGAATAAACATCACCATTGGCCGAAATATAATTACCATTTGAATCTTTTCTAATATATGCATTTGCCCCGTCATAATATTCATAGTCATTACCCTTGAATGTTATTTTTTTAGGAGGGGCCACGGTACTTTCTTCTTCCAAAGACAGATTTTCTTTTCCATTACCACCTAAAAATGCCGCTAGTGATGCATTCGTTGCAGGTTCTACTGCGCCGTCATGAAATACGACAGGAAAAATATCCCCCATACTGCCGTTGGTTACTTTACAAGTAGTATTGGCAGATATCGTTGTTGTTACCTCTGCACATTGAACTTCTTTATTCGGAGGCGTAGGTCCGTTCACATCTATAAACCCGATACAATTAGATAAACTGTTTGTCAGTTTTTCAGTTGTTAAGGTTTGACCAACACCGATTCCGCAACCTTTTGCGTTCGGATTAAATGCAACTATCGCACCGTCAGCAAATGAAAAGAATAAAAAGTTTTCTATTGAAAAACTTGTAACATTGGCACTGTAAGGTGTTGATGCATTTGCCCCTTTTACATTCCCGTATTTCCCGATATATGTATGACCGGCAAGCGTATTATTAAACAGTCCGCAAAGACTGTATTTACCTGCCGCAAGAGTATCACTTTTGCATGTCGCATCGTCATTAATTTGTGTCAGTAAAGAATAATCCAAATCATATTGAGCCTGCGCTCCGATTGCCGCTTGATTTAATGTTGATATTGATTTTTTAAATTGAGTCAAAAACTTTTTTGAATTGGAATTTTGAATTAATGTAGGAATCGTTAATGCAGCAACAATTCCAATTATTCCAAGAGTTATAATAATTTCTGATAAAGTAAATGCCTTCTCTTTTAATTTGTTCATATATTAACACTCCGTAAATTATATATTCATTCTACTACTTTGCCAAACAATTGTAAAGCCAAATAGTTTATATTATAAACAATTATAATGCGAATCTAAAATGTGCCAAATCCCCATCTTGCATAACATATTCTTTGCCTTCAAGACGAGTTACACCTTTTTCTTTGCAGGCGTTATATGAGCCAAGCTCAATAAAATCTTTACACGGAGTAATTTCTGCTCTGATAAATCCTTTTTCAAAATCTGTATGAATAACACCAGCTGCCTGAGGGGCTTTTGTTCCTGCAGGAATTGTCCATGCCCTGACTTCTTTTTCTCCTGCGGTTATAAATGTTCTCAATTTCAAAAGACTGTATACCGACTTAATCATCCTATTTATACCACTGTCTTCAATACCCAAATCATGTAAGTATTCTTTTGCTTCATCAGAACCAAGTTCTGCTAGTTCTTCTTCAATTTTTGCTGAAATTATAACCATTTCAGCACCATGTTCATAAGCGTAATGCTGAACTTTTTTTGTATAATCATTTCCATCTTTGAGGTCAAATTCAGAAACATTTGCACAATATATTACAGGCTTAACCGACATCAAATTCAGCATTTTAACAAACGGAATTTCATCTTCATCAAAATGTTCCTTAATATTTATAAAGGTGCAATTCTGCAAAAGTTCCATTAGTTTACCCAAAACTTTGTTCTCCAAAACCGCATCTTTATCATTACCTTTTGCAGCTTTTGAAATTCTTTGCTGACGGCGTTCCACAGATGCCATATCTGCAAGTGCAAGTTCTGTATTTATTGTTTCAATATCACTAATCGGATCAACTTTTCCTTCAACATGAATTGTATTTACATCATCAAAACATCTAACAACCTGAATAATCGCATCGACCTCTCTAATATTCTGCAAAAATTGATTGCCCAAACCTTCGCCTTTACTTGCACCTTTAACCAAACCTGCAATATCAACAAACTCTATTGCTGTCGGTATAATATTTTCGGTTTTGCACAATTTAGCAAGAATCGGCAATCGTTCATCAGGAACCTCAACAACTCCGATATTAGGCTCTATTGTGCAAAGTTGATTTACCAACATTTGGCAATCCGACTATCCCTGTTCTTAACATTTATACATCCTTTCAGTAAATTTCTCTTATTATAATAACCCAAAAAAAATTAAAAAACATGCACAGTCACTCATAAAACATATAATAATATATTTTATGAATATTAAAATTATTTACATGGCAATTTTTTCAAAGAAAAATACTTTATATATATAAGGGGAAATAATTAAAGTTTTTATTAAAAAATACCGTATTATAAAATATACAAAAAAAGGAAAAAAAATGGTTGCAAATCAAAATTTCATAAGATATGAAGAAGAAATCAAATTTGAAGTATACGATTCAGGCTGCATAAAAGCAGAAAACCTCTTTACAGACATAAGAAACGAAATTAAAAAAGAATCTCAAGTGATGGCAGGCTTTATAACAGTCAGAGAATATTCAAAAGATTTAAGAAACAAACAAAAAAAATACAGGGCTTAGTTTTATAACTGAGCCTTTTTAGATTTATACTAACTTCTGTCAACAGAAATTGCTTTTACCCCTGCATAACGGGCTTTATCCATAAGCGTAACAACCGCACCGTGTTTTGCATTCTCATCTGTTTTTATAAGCAAACCGTCAGGGTAATTTTTTATTTCGTTTGCCAAAGTAGAACCCAACATATCTGTTGCAATTTCTTCATTATTTATAAAATATTTTCCTGCACTTGATACATAAACCGTTAAAATCTGAGGGTCTTTATCAATTTGTTGTTCCTCAACATTTTCAGGGACAGTAAGGCTTATACCCTGTTGGTCTAATAACGGTGCAACTACCATCATGATAATTAAAAGTACCAAAAAGATATCTGTCAACGGAGTGATATTAATTTCATTAAAAGTCTTTCTTACCATTACTCATCCTCCGTTGGAATATTAACCGAATTATTTACCTGCTGTTGAGCATTATCTTT
>Ga0310695_10010380_pt1 | contig 13640 bp, 8 predicted proteins | sample RumenRJG_04DNA_FD_203882 | JGI IMG/M metagenome (GOLD analysis project Ga0310695, IMG submission 203882) | Bovine rumen microbial communities from Lethbridge, Alberta, Canada - RJG_04 (v2) (version 2) | ecosystem: Host-associated > Mammals > Digestive system > Stomach > Rumen | place: Canada...
ATCCCGCATGCATCTCGCCCACTTCCTGTTCAATCACGGGGTCGCCTAGAGTGAGCGGCGACAGATTGATGACGGGCCACAACAGCACCGCACCATCAGAGGCTCCATGCCAAAGCCCCACGCGAATTACCTTGACCTCACCACCCTCATAGTTCTTCACATAGTTGAGCGGCAAAATGGTGCCTGCACGCAACACCTCGTCATAGGATGTCAAGCCCAAACCATTGGTAGCCAAATCGTCAGTATAATATGGAGCCATGTACAACTGGTTGGGGCCTAACGCCCTGGCCACAGGAGCCTTGGCTGCACGCGGCATGAAGGGTTGCAGAGGGCCGTTGACGGGATTGGGTGCAATCTGCTGTGCGCTGACAGTTGCGGCACACAGGACTGATGTCACCAGATAAAGTAAAAATTTCTTCATAGTTAGTTTTGACTGAAAATTATATGTTATCATTACTTGCCGAGCATGAGGTTGATGACGGCGTTGACATCGGCAATGTCAAGGACACCCTCGCCTGTGACATCGGCTGCAGGCACTGCATCGCCCTTTCCCAGCATGAGGTTGATGACGGCATTGACGTCAGAGATGTCGACGAGGCCATCGCCAGTCACATCACCTGCCACAGGCTGCACCAGCAAGTCGCGCAAATGCAGCATCTGGCAGTTGATGACATTGCGATAGCCCTCGGTGTTGCGGCTGACAAATGCCACAATGCTCATGTTCTCGACCTTCCAGGCGGCCTTGAGCGTAAAGTTGTAGTCGTTGGTATAGTGTGTGCGCTCGTCGTTCCACTTGAGCGCGTCGCCTTTATAGTCGCTCAAAGCATCACGGAAGACATTGTTGTGCACAAAGTCCTCTATCCATTCGGTACCATTGAGTTGGCGCGCTACCAGGCTATCTTCAATCAGGTAGACTGTGAGTGTGACATCACTGCCGAAGGTGGCCTCAAAGTCGCTGGTCACGTCGCCATTGACGTTAAGCTGCAGCACCCGGGTGGTATCGTTAAAATCGGCATCAATCACGACATCGGCCAACACTGGTGTCGTGATGTTGTTGTCCAACTGTTCGCTGAAAAACTCGGCCTTGGCCTGATGATCGGCAGGATAAGCACTGATGACTTGCATGAACGTTCCCTGATAGGGGGTGCGGTCGAACGCTGCAGTGGGCATGGATGTCGCCCCCAGAAAGCTAATCAACGCAGTGGACTTGAAGGTACGGAACACATCGGTAGCTCCCTGGTTGCCGTGAATGGACACGCGGGCAATGTCGCTGCGCATCTCACCCAGCAGTTCCAGCACATGGTCGCCCCAAGGACAATAGGAGCAGCCCTGCGAGGTGACATGCTCGATCAGGTGCTTGTGACGGACAAACTCATCGGCCTGCGCTGGGAATACAAGCGCCGACAGCAAAACCGTAATCAGCAAAAATTTTTTCATGAGAGACTAAATGAATGGTTTTCGGTTATCAGTTCTCAGTTATCGGCTCATTTGCCATTAAAAGGATAGTGCCGCCATCATGATGACGACACTATCCAGCAACTTAGAAACTTATTTAATAATCTTCTGGGTGGTGCCATCGCTCATGCGCACGATATTGACACCGCTCTGCATCTCGCTCAGGCGCTTGCCGTCGATGGTGTAGATGCCCTCGACAGTCACCTCGCTAGTGGTCTTAACGCCATCGATACCCGTGTTCGGAATTTCCTCGATGTTGAGGAACTTCTTCCAAATGTTGGCATTGCGATAGTTTTCAATGCAACCATCGGGAACAAACAGGATGACGGTCGAGTACATCGACTCGTTATTGAACAAATCGTTGCTGAGAGCAACAGGATTCTCGGCATGGCTGACCAGTTCGTTCATGGCACCGCAGTCCTGGAAGGGCCATTGTCCGACAAAGGTCAAGGTTGAGGGCAACTCAACACGCTCCAATGCATCGCAACGGTTGAAGGCACCCATACAAAGCCACTCAAGACCCTCGGGCAGAACAGCCTCCTTAATGTTCCAAGTGTAGGAGAAGGAATAATCATTGAGATACTTCAGGTTCTTGGGGAACTTGAGCTCCGTGACACTCTTGAGCGAACGGAATGCCTGATAATCAATCTTCTCAATGTTGTCGCCCAGAATCAGCTCGGTTGCCTCGGTGCAGTTGTCGAAAGCATTACGGTCGATGGTCTTGCAGTTATTGCCAATGACGATTTTCTTGAGGTTCTTGCAGCGGTTGACTGCGTCGCTCATGACAATCTCAACCTCGTCGGGCAAGATCAGTTCGGTAGCGGGATTAGCTACGGGGAAGCCCCAAACGGCCTTCTTGTCCTTGCTCATGAGCAGCGAGTTCTCGGCGCAGAGATAGGGGTTGTTCTCGTCAACGGTAATCTCGGCCAGGCTGGTGGCCTTGTAGTGGAAGTCATGGCCCACGCTCTTTACCTTGGCAGGCAAGTGCAGGGCGGGAATACTCGAGTACTGGAAGGCATCGTCGCCGATGGTCTCAAGATCCTCGTTGAGCGTGATGCTGGTCAAATTGGTGTTCTCGTCGAAAGCGCCATTGCCAATGCCGATGACGGTGCAAACCACATCGCGGTCGCGGGTAATGGTGTTGGGCACCACAATGTTGCCGGTGGCAGCCTTGCCATCGACCAGGATGGCTGTGCCTTGGGTCAGGTTCAGCTCATAGATGATGCCATCCTGGGTGTACTCGGCCAGCATGGGCATCTCGTCGATGGGCTTGACATTGGCAAACTTCTGCCAGATCTCGGCGGCTTTATAGCCCTCGATGCTTGCCTCGGGCACATAGAGCGTGGTGGCGTTGTAGTCGCTCACCAGGTCGAGTTTATTGACCATTTCGGGCACATCCACAGCCTTGCAGCCCAGGGCAATCAGGTTGGGATTCTGCAGGACTGCATAACCCTCGACATCGATCACAGTCGACGGGAATGCGATGGTGCTGAATCGTGTGTCACCGAAAGCACCCATGCCGATGGCCTGCAGACCCTCGCCCAGGTCGATGTTCTTCAAGTTGTAGCAAGCCCAGAAGGCATAGTTGTCGATGGTCTCGACATTGGCGCCGGTCTTGATGCCTGAGATGGCCGAACCACGGAAAGCAAAGTCGCCGATGAGGGTGGTGTTCTCGTTAAAAACAATGTTGCCGGTGAGTGCATGCGTCTCGTAGAGGCAAGCGTGCTCATAGCGGGTGATGTTGTCCAGGTTGATGCTGCGCAGTGCCTCATTGCCATAGAAAGCCTCGGACGACAGGGTGGTGATGCTCTCGGGCAAAGTAATCTCCTCGAGTCCGGCACACAACGTGAACATCTGACCCGGTACGGCAGTTAGGTTGGTGGGCAGCACCACATGTTTGAGGTTGTTGCACATGCGACAGACACTCATTTGCATATTGGTGACAGTCTCGGGGAAGATAATCTCGGAGATGGCCGTCTCGTTGAAGGCACTATAACCGACATAATCCAACGAGGGCGACTGGATAGTGATGGTGGCCAAGTTCGGGCACTTCTCGACACAATAGCCGCCAATTATCTGGACTGATGCGGGAAAGACCACACTGGTCAGGCCGGGGTTCTCGCTGAAGGTGCCATAGCCCACCTCCTTGATGCCCTGTCCCATGTCGACGCTCTCGAGCGATACACAGTGGCGGAAGCAGCAGGTATCGGTCTTCTCGATGCCGTCGGGCAGGGTGACGCTCTGCAGTGCTGAAGCCTCATAGAATGCCCAGCTGCCGATATACTTCATTGAGGCAGGAAACTGGATGGTCTCGATGGTGCCGTTGCGCATGAATGCGCGTGCATTGACTTCGGTCACAGGATAAGCGACATCATTGAAGGTTACCTGGTCGGCAATGACGAGGTCGAAGATGTCATCGTCTGCCCCCAGCACCACGGCCTTGGCTGCTTCGGTGTCAATGCCATAGATGATGTTATCGACAGTGACTTGGTTGGCATACTGTGCCTTCTTCATGTTCTTGGCTGCCGCGGGTGCCGACACAGCCGGGATGGTTGTGCTCTGCACCACGGGCACCTGCGCCTGGCCCACGAGTGCGGTGGCCAGCACAAGACATAGGGTAAGCATTTTTTTCATAATGGTCTGACGTGGGTTCGTGATGTCAACCTTAGCAGAGTTCGAACCCGTTACCTCCGCCTCGGCTTGTTTAGAAGGGAAATTTCAGTAAGGCAAAGGTAGAGACAATCAGGGTGGTGTGCAAACAATTGCACAAGTGGCTTGTTCGTTTTCGGGGAAAACGAACAAAACATGCGTCTGTATCAGCGTTTTTCCGCCGAAATGAACTAGGCTTCCTCGGATTTTTCGTGAGCCAATTTGAGATAGGCCGATGGGGTCAGACCGGTCTGCCGCTTGAAGTTCTGAATGAAGCTGGTGCGTGAGGTCACGCCCACACTCTTGGCAATGGCTTCGATGGTATATTGTCCATAATGCTCCACATCGTTCATGCGTCGACATGCCTCGCGGATGCGATACTGGCTGAGCATCGACTTGAAGTCGGTTTTTCCCAGCTGGCCGATGGCACGCGAGATATACTTGGTGTTGCTGCCCACCATCTCGTGCAGCCGCGCCATCGAGAACGACTCGTCATAGACCTCAGGTGCACTCTCCATGACTGCCTTGATGCGCTGATAGATGTCTTGCAACACAGCATCGTCGACATCGGGTCCTGTGGTGGCGTCTTCGCTCAAGGCGCCAGCTTCGTCCCCATCGTCGGTGGTGGGCAATGGTTGCTGCACAGGTGGTGCAGCACGTCGTGCCTCGTCGATAATGGCCAGTTGTTCAAGGCTCTGCTCATACAATGCCTGGTTGCGCTCCTTGAGCTGGCGGTTGCGGCGATAGAGCATGACCAGCATCCCCAAGAACACGAGTGCCGCGATGGTCACCATCCACAGAGTCTGTGTCAGTCTCACCCGCCGCTCCTCTTGCAGACGCACCTCCTCGGTAGCCTTCTGCAAGTCAAAGACCGACGACGCCTTGATCAGATAGGGTAACTGCGTCACGCCACTGAGCGAGTCGACCACCTCGAGATATCGCAGGCGGTTGACGCTGGCAAGTTGCTCGTTGCCCCGACGCAGATAGAAGTGGTACTTCTGGTCATAGATATCGGGCACACCCTCCTTGAAGTTGTAGCGCCGCACAATCTGCTCATAACGATCTAGCTCGGCCAGCGATTCACTGTCACGCCCCAACTGGTCAAGCAGCTTGCACTTGATGATGCGCACCACAGCTGTGAGGCGAGCATGCTGGGCGTCATCGACAATCATCACCCGCTTGAGCGCATGGTCAATCCACACGAGGGCCTCTGATGGGTTCTTGTCGTTGATGCACATCGCCGCCTGGCACAGGTCGGTGACTGAATTGGAGGCGCGTTGACGTTGGCAATAATCATGCGCGACACCCAGTGTGCGCGGCACCTGATTGAACTGCAAGCCGGTGGTGATGAGATTGAACACATACAAACTGTCGAGCGGGTCGCCCTGCGGGGCATTGCGGCAAGCCTGCTCGAGATAGGTAATGCTCTGTGCGAAGTCGCTCTCTTGATGCGCAGACTCATATTGCAAGTAGAGACATCCCAGCTCATGGCTGAGCAATGCGATGAGTGCCGAGTCGCCGGCCTGCACTGCGGCCTGCTTGCCCTGCAACAGGCAATCGGCAGCCTTCTGATAGTTGTAATAACGAAACTGATAGATGGTGCCCAACTTATAGCATGCCCTGATGCCATTGCGTATGTCGTCGTCCCGCGTGGCCTCGTCGAGTCGACTGGAAACTATGGTAAAGCACACCACGGCACTATCCAGCTTCTGCGCATCGGCATAAGCCTTGCCCATGTCAAACAACTGAGCGCTGGACATTCGGTGCCACTGTCGAGGATAGAATGTCCTGGCCTGAACCCACACGAACACGAGCACCAGCGCCACTGCCAGTGCTAATAGTTTACCATATTTTACAGACCAGTTCTTCATCGGATTGTTTTCCACTCACAGATGGTGCGGGTGGCGCGGTTGAGCACGTCACCAACCTTGACCACCAGATGTGGACGGTTCAGGAAGATGGCATTGCCCTGATTGTGAGCAAGGTCATAGATGTGGCGAGTTTTGTCAACATAGACAAAACCGCCTTCTCTTATCTCCTCAAAGTCCTGTACCCCGGCAGGATAACGCCTGAAATCGCCCATATTTTATTCAACTAAGAATTATAAAATAAGAATGGCTTTGAGATGCAAAGGTAGTGATTTTTTCTGAAACATAAAGCAAGGCGGCACGTTTTGCTGAAAATTGTCGCAAAACCTACCGCCTGTTTGGTTGGCTCAGTGCAGCATTCAACCTTTGTCAGTAGTTAAGGTAGTTAAGGAGTTAAGACGTCACACTATTGTGGCTGTTCACGTGGCATGCCGCGTCCCTACTAACGTCTAAAGTCTAGCGCCTAATGTCTGTAACTTACTACTTGCCGAGCATGATGTCGATCACGGCGTTGACATCGGCGATGTCGACCTGGCCGTCGCCGGTGACGTCGGCTGCAGCGGTCTGCTCGGCCTTGCCCAGCATGATGTCGATGACAGCGTTGACATCAGCAATGTCGACCTGGCCGTCACCGGTCACATCACCTGGGGCAGGCAGGATGGGCTGCGGAAGCAGCTCACGTATGGCCATCGTCTGACAGTTGATGACCGGCTGTATCGGCACAGTAGAAGTGGAGCAGTGAACAAATGCCACAATGTTCATATTTTCAGGCGCCCAGTCGGCCTTGAGGGTATAAGTGTACTCGTTGTGGTAATGGGTCTTGTCGTCGTTCCACTTGAGCACGTCGCCCTTGTAGTTGGTCATCGTCTCGCGAAAGACGTTGTTGTGAACAAAGTCCTCGACCCGTGTTGCCTCGTCTTGCTGCCAGGCCACAAGGCTATCTTCGGTTAAATAGATAGTCAGCCCGACAGTGTTGCCGAAGGTGGCCTCAAAGTTGTTCTTGACATCACCTGAGACAATGACCGAGAGCTGCCTGGTGGCCTCATTATATTCCGCATCAATCACCACATCGGCCAGCACAGGGGTAATGACATTGCTGTCAAGCTGGTCACTCAAAGCCTGCGCCTTGTCCTGCGCATACTCGGGTTGGATGCTCACCACCTGCATGAACACACCATCGCATGGTGTCCGGTCAAATGCCGCCTCAGGCATTGCGTCATACCTGAGCAGGTTGCCGATGGCATCAGCCTTGAATGTGCGGAACTGGTCGGACGCACCAAGGTTGTTGTGAATCGATACCCTAGCGATATCGTCGCGCATCTCGGCCAGCAGTTCCAACACATGGTCGCCCCAAGGGCAATAGGCGCAGCCTTGCGAGGTGACGTGCTCCACCAGGTGCTTATGGCGTGTGAACTGGGTGGCATCATCGCCGGTCGCCTGATGCGATGCAGCGTGACCAATCGTTGTGCTTGAGGCCAGGGCAATAAGAAACAAAGACTTTTTTATAGACAACATTTCCGTTCAAAAATCATCAGCAGGGTTCACCAACTAGGCCGCGTGCAGGGACGAACCCTCACTCCCCCTGCCCGCGGCATTGCTTAGAAGAAATTTTACTCACTGCAAAGGTACTACTATCTCGCCACATCAAACGTAAGAATGCTTGCTGGGCATGTTCATTTCCACGAAAACGAACAAATCTTGTGCAAGCCGAACACAAACCAAGCTTGCTTGAGTCTGTTGAGGCGCAGCCAAGATTATCCAAATCTTGTGCAAGCCGAACACAAACCAAACTTGCTTGAGTCTGTTGAGGCGCAGCCAAGATTGCTGCGCGCTTTGCGCTTGCCCTTCGGGCTCCCGTTCGGTCGCGAGCACTTCGTGGTTATCCAAATCTTGTGCAAGCCGAACACAAACCAAGCTTGCTTGAGTCTGTTGAGGCGCATATTTGTTGTTTTTGAGTTGCGGATTACAAATCCTTATACTCTATTGCGGTCGGATTGCAAATCCGACCGAACGGATTGAAATCCGACCGAACAGATTAGCCTTGTCACTTGACGATGAGGGGCTGGCTCTCGTTCCAGCAGCGGTCGAGGGCGGTGACGGCCCACTGCCACTTGCCCTTGTCCTTGGGGATGGTGAATGAGCACTGTGGCGTGATGGCCATGATGCAAGCAGCGTTATTGAGGTCGACGGGCTCGCCCTTGTGAAAGCGATAGACGACATAGCGCACGGCTTGCTGCATGGGGTCGGCAGTAGAGGCTGGTTGCCAGGTGAGCAGTTTGACACCTTTCTTGCCCTTGGCCTGCTTGAGGTGGGTGACAGGTGCAGGCGGGGTGTCGTCGAGCCAGGTGTAGGCAGGGATGAGTGCGGGCGTGGACTGGTAGCGGGTCACCAGCGAGTCCATCATGCCCTTGTGATTGTCGGTGATGTTGTAGCCGGGCCACCAGCAGGGGCCTTGCACATTGGGCAACTGCCGCATGAGGCGAAACTTGTGCTCGAGCTGCGTGGGATTGAGCGTATCGCCATGGTCGAGGGCGATGTCGCGGTGAGCCATGATGTTGTAGATGGCCTGGCCATAATACATGTGGCGGCCATTAGCATGGTCATTCCACCAGTGGTTGAGGGTGAGGCTACCGGCACGCTTGTGCTCGAGTTCCCAATAGAGTTGAGGCACCTGATAGTCGACCCATCCCTCGGCAGTCCACTTGATGCAGTCGGCATAGAGTCCGTCGTAGCACTGCAGCCCGTTGGTGTCGCTGCCGTCGGGGTCGCTGGCCCGGTTGCGCCAGATGCCGAAGGGGCTGATGCCAAACCGCACCCAGGGTTTGAGCTCCTGGATGGTGTTGTGCAGCTGCTCGATGAGCAGGTCGACGTTGTGGCGGCGCCAGTCACCCCGGTCCCAGCCCAGACCGTAGAGGTTGTAGCTGGTGGTGTCGGGAAAGTCGACCCCCTCGACGGGATAGGGATAGAAGTAGTCGTCCATGTGGATGGCATCGACGTCATAGCGTGTGATGATGTCGCGCACCACGCGGTCGATGAAGTTGCGGCTCTCGGGCAGACCGGGGTCAAAGTAAATCTTGCCGTCGGCATAGCTGAGGAACCACTCGGGGTGCTCATAGTAGACGTGGCCCGGTGCCGGGCGGTCATCCTTGCCGCTGGTCACACGATAGGGGTTGATCCAAGCGTGCAGCTCCATGCCGCGACGGTGGCTCTCGTCGATCATGAACTGCAAGGGGTCCCACAGCGGACTGGGTGCCTTGCCGGGCTCGCCAGTGATCCAACGCGACCAGGGCTCCAATTCACTGACATAAGCGGCATCGGCCTGCGGCCTGACCTGCCATATCACAGCATTGCAGCCTGCTTGTTGCAGCTTGTCGAGCTGGTCGATGAGATAGGCTTGGTTCTGAGCAGTGGACTGCTGAGCATACTGCTTCTGCCCGATGATGTGCATCCATGCTCCACGGAATTCATGCTTGGGGTTGGTGCTGACAGGTGTGACTTCGCCAGCATGGGCGGCACTCGCCACCAGCAGCACTGCCAGCAATAAACATTTAATCTGTTTCATATTGGTTGAGTGTTTATGTTTCGCATTACAAATGCTTATACTCATTTGCGGTCGGATTGCAAATCCGACCGAACGGGTTGCGAATCAGACCGAACGGGTTGCAAATCCGACCGAACGGCCGACTGAGGGCCGTTTTCGGCGATCAGCCGTGCGGCGGTGTCGGCACAGTGGCTGGTGCCCAGGCGGGCAAGCATGCTGCGGTAGCCGTCGAGTTGGGCCTGGCGCTGCGGCGTGTCGGGCAGCAGGGCGGTGAGATGACGGTCGATGGTGTCGGCATTGCACAGGTGCATGAGCAGCTCGGGAATGACGGGTTGGTCGGCTATGAGGTTGGGCAGAGTCACATAGTTGCCCTTGAGCAAGCGGCGATAGAACTTGTAGAGCCACTTGCTGCCCGTCATGCGGTAACATGCCACTTGAGGTGTGCCCAGCACAGCTGTCTCGAGCGTGGCGGTGCCACTGGTGACAATGGCCACCCGAGCATGACGCACCAGTGTCCACGTCGCTCCCTCAACAATGGGTACTCCTTGAGCCATTGAGGCATACAAGGCTGGGTCGATGTTGGGAGCGGCGGCAATGGCCAACTGGCAGTGGGGATGGCGACTGGCCGCCTGGAGCATCGAGGGCAGATTGTCACGAATCTCCTTGACGCGCGACCCGGGCACCAGGGCAATGATGGGCTGCGACGGGTCCAGCTTGTGCTCACGGCAGAACTCCTCCCGGTCGGGCAGTTGCGGCAGAGCCTCGGCAATCTCTTGCATGGTGGGGTTGCCCACATAGGTGGCATGGTAGTCGCGATGGGCATACCAGTCGGGTTCGAAGGGCAGGATGCAGTACATGTGGTCGACATATCGCTTGATGTCGCGCACTCGCCACTCCTTCCACACCCACACCTTGGGCGAGATGAAGTAGTGCACACCGATGCCCAGCTCGTGGGCATGACGCGCAATCTTGAGGTTGAACGACGGATAGTCGATGAGCACCACATGGTGGGGTCGCCAGTCGTCGATGGCACGCCTGGCTGTGCGCATGAAGCCCAAGATGGCAGGCAAGTGCTTAGCCACCTCGACAAAGCCCATATAAGCCATGTCGCGGTAGTGGATGATGGGTGCCACACCCGCAGCCTGCTGCATCAGGTCACCACCCAGAAACTGGAACTGCGCATCGTTGTCGCGCTGCCTGACTGCCTCGATCAAGTGAGAGCCATGCAAGTCGCCCGATGCTTCACCGGCTATGAGAAAGTATTTCATTATTGTAGATCTTAGACGTTAGCGGTTCCCCCAAGCCCCCCCTAAGGGGGGGTGTATCTCACGCAGATCTAGCAGATTGAGCAGATAAAATAATCTTTCTAGATCTGTGTAAATCTGTGTGCAGAACTCAGCCACTCTGAGCCTCCCCCTCTTCAGGGGGGACCGAGGGGGGCTTCACAGGGGGGACCGAGGGGGGCTCCCTACTGCCTGGCAGCATAATCTCACGCAGATTGAGCAGATTGAGCAGATAAAATAATCTTTCTAGATCTGTGTAAATCTGTGTGCAGAACTCAGCCACACTGACCTTCCCCCTCTTTAGGGGGGACCGAGGGGGGCTTCACAGGGGGGACCGAGGGGGGCTCCCTACTGCCTGGCAGCATAATCTCACGCAGATTGAGCAGATAAAATAATCTTTCTAGATCTGTGTAAATCTGTGTGCAGAACTCAGCCACTCTGACCTTCCCCCTCTTTAGGGGGGACCGAGGGGGGCTCCGGGGGACCGAGGGGGGCTCCCTAGCGGGCCGAAGGCCCAACCAAAAGGCAAAGTTACAAATTATATAATAAAGTTGACAGGGTTTCGTTTTAAATAGAGTTAATAACGACATTTATGACACGCGTCTCATATTTTTTCATCACACTCATGACATTGGCGCTGCTGGGCGCCACCAGCTGCATCAACGACGACTTCGCCACCTCGCCAAGCGACTTGCTCGAGTTCTCGACCGACACCGTGGCCTTTGACACGGTGATCACCCTGCAAGGCACTGCCACCAAGCAATTTCTGGTTTACAACCGCGGCAAGAAGCAAATTAAGATTTCGGACATCCGTATGGCCGGCGAGGGACAAGGACACTTCTTCCTCAACGTCGATGGCCAGAAGGGCACCGAATTCCACAACATCGAGGTGCGCGGAGGCGACAGCATCTTTGTCTTTGTCGAGAGCTACATGGACGAGGCTGCCCAAGACGAGCCGCTTGAGATCAAGGACCGCATCCTGTTTGAGACCAATGGCGTGACCCAGCATGTGACCGTGACTGCCTGGGCACAAGATGTGACACGCCTGACTGCCGACACGTTGTGGACCGACACGCACTTCACCGCTGCCAGGCCTTATCTCATCTACGACACACTGCTTGTTGCTCCTGGTGCGACACTGACGATGGATCCTGGCACCACCCTACTCTTTCACAAAGGTGCCGCCCTGCGCTGCTATGGCACCATCAAGGCCCAGGGCACCGTCGACCAGCACATCACCTGGCGCGGCGACCGTCTGGACCACGTGGTGGGCGAGATTGGGTTCGACATCATGTCGGGCCAGTGGGGAGGCATCATCTTCGGCCCGGGCAGTGTGGGCAATGAACTGGCCTTTGTCGACATGCGCGGCAGCGAGATAGGCATGCACGTGAGCAGCGAGTCGCCCAATGTGCGCTCACTGCACCTGCTCAACTGCTTGCTGCACAACAGCAGCAGCTCGGTGCTGACCACCTATAATGCCTGGATCGAGGCCGAAGGCACTGAGTTCAGCGACGCGGCCAACGGTGTGGTCAACTTCATCGGCGGCAAACTGATGATTGCCAACTGCACGTTCACCAACTACTACCTGTTCGCAGTGTCAACTGAGTCAATAGTCAACTTCTTTGAGAGCGACGATGGTGTGCCCTTCCCCACCGGGTATCTCGACAACTGCATCCTCTATGGCATGACGCAAGAAATCAACATTGGCGACCTTGAAGGCACCGACCTGTATCTGCGCAACTGTCTGATGAAGCTGTCGGGCAGTGACGACCCACACTTCATCGACATGGTGTGGAAGGCCGACCCCAAGTTCTGCGTCGTGCGCGACGACTACATCTTCGACTATCGCCTAAAGAACGAGAGCGACGCCATTGCCCGCGGCAACCGCAGCTACTGCCCTGCCCGCGCCCGATATGACCGCTACGGCGTCGACCGCTGGTCGCGCGACGGCATCGACATCGGCGCCTACGCCTGGGTGCCCGCCCCAGAAAATGTGCCTCGAAAGTGAGCGACTGCCCTCCTAGCGTCATCCTTGAATATCGCCAAGACTGTTTTAATCGCAAAAAGAAAACTCACGCAGATTGCGCTGATGAAATCTGCACTCAGTTCATCAGCGTAATCTGCGTGAGATTTGCTTGCTACTTGCCCAGCATGATGTTAATCACAGCATTGACATCTGAGATGTCGACTGTCTCGTCATCGGTGACATAGCATCGGTGACCATAATTCGAAGCCTGATCCCGACCCAGCATGACATTGATGATGATATTGACATCAGCAATATCAACATCTCCATCATTATTAACATCACCCAACAAGTACTCGGACATCGTTATGGTGAACGTCTGTTTAAACGGCTCGCTCCATGCGCCTTTTGTGTCTCGCACACGCCACCACAAGGTATGTTCGCCTTGAGCCAAGTGACTGATATCCAGGTCAACAATGCCACAGACTGAGTCTAGTGCCGCATACTGCGTGTTATGAACACTGTCGTTGAACCAATACATGCACTGGTCGACAGTCACTCTGCTGTGTTGCTCCAACGGAATCAAAAAGTACTGCGACAAGGGCGAACTCCACCACCCCCGCGTGTCCTGCGCAACAGCGGTGAACAGGTGAATACCTACCGAGAGTCCGGTGACATCAATGATTGCTTGATGTGGATTGAGTGCCTGCCGTTGTTTCACATTGCTATCAACCCACCCCACACACCGGGCTATCTCTGCTGGCTCCTGCGTCTGGTAGGGGACTACAAAATATTGCGTCATGTTACCGCTCCACAGCCCATTGTTGTCCTGCACGCGCATAGTGAGTGTGTGCAGACCAGGCGTGAGCGACATCACA
>Ga0310695_10010381_pt1 | contig 13639 bp, 8 predicted proteins | sample RumenRJG_04DNA_FD_203882 | JGI IMG/M metagenome (GOLD analysis project Ga0310695, IMG submission 203882) | Bovine rumen microbial communities from Lethbridge, Alberta, Canada - RJG_04 (v2) (version 2) | ecosystem: Host-associated > Mammals > Digestive system > Stomach > Rumen | place: Canada...
CGAGTTTAATGAAGAAATCGGAAGCCATAACAGTATCTCCTCTGAATGAATGCTCTGAGAGCGCACCCTGTGCCCGGAGAGCTTTTCTGTATCCCGGGTGCCGTCCGTTTCGGGGCGGAACCTTCGTCCTTTGTACAGACAACGCAGGAATGTGAAGGAGGTTACAGATTTTTTCGGGAATTATTCAGGGACAGTTCAGGAGTTGCGTCTCAAAGTCCGCAGATCCTCTGTCATTTCCGGAAGCTGCCGGCGGAACACCGGTTTCGTTCCGGAAAAGATCATGGAAGCCCTGATATTTCTGTCCCCGGATTCGGGAGCCTTTTTACAACGGGAATTACCCCGTGCGGCCGCTTCCGAAAAAATCGGTCATGCTCCGGAGGACTGCCCGGGAAAAGCAAATAGCGGTACCTGATATTTGTTATGGCTTTCTGACGTGACTTTCGATATTATGTCTTACAACATCTAAAAATATCCTGTTTTATAAGGCTTTGTGAGGTATTGTTCAGCAGTGTCGATTCAGGACTGAGGGGCCCGCTCCGGATAAACGTACACTCTTAATGCGGTAACAGTACAGACATGGCTGTAAAACTGTTCCGGCGGAATGATGGGTTACGGGTACTAAGAATGTCGAAATGCTCAGTCCTGTACAGCCCGCCCTGACAGCTCTCGGGGTGGAAGGATCTTTTGCGTTCCGGTATTCAGCGGAAGCTTTTAAACCGGCAATCGGTGATCAGTTCCTGACTTTTGAATAACTTTGAAGAAATGATCTGGAGACCGGGGAAAATCATCGCCTATAATTATCCGGTGTTTCGCTGGAACCGGTCTTCGATACCTCGGAAACTCTCTCTCCTTGGAGGTCCGAATAACACAGGCAATTCAGTGTTTTTCCCGCTCCGGAATTCAAACTGACAAAGGCTGCCTGAAAAGAACGGGAAAGGCTTGCATGACAGGAATTAAGCAGGCAGCATCCGTTTTTCTTTCGAATACTATAACGACATAAATTCCGCAATCACAGGTATATGTAATTGTTACACACGTCAAGGTATTCACCAAAAAACAGCAGTCCTTAAATAACTTAACTGATACAACTGCTCAAAATTCAGCCATTTTGATCCGTATGATGTCCGTATACAAAATCCTGGTGCAAAAATGGGTAAAAAGAGTTTTGAGGATGCAGTGCAAACTCGTTTTTTGTGATCGGGATCGGCGACTCAGGTAATATTCTCCTTTTTAATGGGTTCATTTTTCAAAAATGTGGTAATATTGAGTGTAACAAAGACTTGTTTTGACCACTGTCAAAGTGCGGTGTATTTTTGACACCGTTTGAGCCTTTATGATATAACGGCTGAAAAATGCCGGAGCCGCAAAGGGTTTGTCCCTTTCGCGGTATTGCAACGTATCATTCCATGTTTCATTATCTACTTGGGTATAGGCCGCAAAGGGTTTGTCCCTTTCGCGGTATTGCAACAAGATAATTATAGAACATATAGTCGTTCTCTTTATTGCCGCAAAGGGTTTGTCCCTTTCGCGGTATTGCAACAGAACTTTCCGCAGAAACGGAATGAACACCTCCCGGAGCCGCAAAGGGTTTGTCCCTTTCGCGGTATTGCAACGCTTTTCAACCGGGGGTAAATACATCCACCGGGCCGGAGGGCCGCAAAGGGTTTGTCCCTTTCGCGGTATTGCAACGTCATGAAGACAGAACTCTCGCCCTGAGACAAATGGGAGCCGCAAAGGGTTTGTCCCTTTCGCGGTATTGCAACAAACGAGCGGCTGCCTGATGCACCATGCTGGTTTTTGCCGCAAAGGGTTTGTCCCTTTTGCGGTATTGAACAATGACAGTGTTCAGAATGAAGCCCAAAACTACAAAGCTTCCAACCCGGAATTACTCGTGATGAGAGAAAGACGAAGAGGAGTGTAACAGAGAATCTCCGGGATAACGTAACTCCGGTTCAATAGCTCTCAGATACAAAATCGGAACAACGGATTAGCACTTCACAAAACCTTATGTAATAAGGCTTTACGAAATATTCCAAGACATAATATCGAAAGTCCTGCTAAGGAGTTTTGCCCTGGACTGCGATGTTTGCGGGAGATAACAGAGATATTGCGGTGATATTGCGGTGATATTGCGGTCAAGGTGCCGTCAGAAAGAGGAATGTCAGTTATGTTCCTGAGCCAGGGGGGTAACAAAAAGACAGATCGTTTTCGCAATCTGTCTTTTCGGCCGTAATGTCTGTCAGTATCCGGAGGCCCGGAATTCCGGCCCCGCGGATTTATTCATCTCAGGCGTTTTCAACCTGGTTAAAGGCTGCTTCCACAGCGCCGTCCTTGGTATTGTCGGCCTTGATGGCGGTGTACTTCCAGGTGATCTTACCGGCCACAATGTCCACGGTCTCCGTAGGAGCGGCGGCGTTGTCGGCAAGAGGAAGCACCACGTCTCCTGAAGTTCCCGGCACCACGGTCTCCACCTCGGCTCTGACGATCTTGCAGTTTTCCATGGTTACTTCGTAAACGGGAACCTGAACCCCGGCAATGGCGCGGCAGACATTGAAGGTGACCTTTGCAATCTTCTGGCCGTTCATGCAGAACTGCTGGATCTTCGGGGAAGCCTTGTCAAGCAGGTGCACAAAGGTAAAGGGAGTGAAAGAGCCTCTTCCGGAAACGTCCGTGGTGCGGCCGGTAGTAATGTTCTGCTGAGAACCGTGCTTAAAGTTAACCACCTCAATCCACTTTGCGTGGCCCTTGTCAGCGATTCGCCATCGATGCCATCGAGTTTAATGAAGAAATCGGAAGCCATAACAGTATCTCCTCTGAATGAATGCCCTGGGAGCGCGCCTGGTGCCCGGAGAGCTTTTCTGTATCCCGGGTGCCGTCCGTTTCGGGCGGAACCTTCGTCCTTTGTACAGACAACGCAGGAATGTGAAGGAGGTTACAGATTTTTTCAGAAGATGATACGGCAGTTCCCCCGAAAACAATCTCATCCCAGGCAGGTACCCGGGGTCAGACATTGACGCACGGCACCCGGGTGCTCAGGCACAGAGTGGTGGTAAGTCCTTCCAGCTGGTAGTGCGGGTGCAGATAGAATTTGACGTCATAATAGCCAATGCGATCCTCTCTTTCTTCTATGACCACCCGGGCCTCAGCCAGGGGATATCGGGCCTTTACCTCCTCATCGGCGTTGGGGTCGGAGGTTACATATTCGCTGCTCCAGTCTGAAAGCCACTTGATCATATCCTCCCGGGACTTAAAGGAACCCAGCTTGTCCCGGACGATGCACTTGATGTAGTGGGCGAAACGGGATACCGCAAAAATGTAGGGCAGGCGGGCCGACAGCTGGGCGTTGGCACTGGCGGCCGGGTTGTCATAAACCCGGGGCTTGTTTACGGTCTGTCCTCCGGGAAAAACCGCATAGCTGCTGTTTTTGCAGAAGCACAGGGTCAGGAAACCGTTGCACGAGAGATCCTCCTCCCGATGCTCCGGGATGGCAATTTCCAAGGGGAGCCGCATGCTGGTGCGGCTGTCTCCGGTATCATTGGCATAAACCGGAAGATTGTTCACGATCCCTCCGGACCTGACGCCGCGGATTCGGGCGCACCAGCCATAGCGGTCGAAAGCTCTGTTAATATTGATGCCCATGGCATAGGCGGCGTTAATCCATACCTGCGTGTCCTGATCTTCTTTTTCGGTTTCCTCGGAAAATGCGAAGCCCCGAACCTGGTTGGAATCCGGTCCGTACGGCACCCGTGCCAGAATCCGGGGCAGGGTAAGCGCCACGTAGCGACTGTCTTCGGAATCCCTGAAGGAACGCCACAGGGTATACTGCGGGGTCATGAAAATGCTGGCAATGTCCCGGGGATTTGCCAGCTGTCTCCAGGATTCCAGATTCATGATGGAGGGATCGGCGCCGCTTATAAAGGGACTGTGGGTTGCTGCGGCGATCTGGGCGATCCCCCGGAGAAGCTCCATGTCCGGAGCCAGGTGGTTGAAGTAATAATCTCCGATGATCACTCCCAGGGGTTCGCCGCCGGCAGTGCCGTATTCGTCTTCGTAAAGCTTCCGGAATATGGGACTCTGATCCCAGGAGCTGCCCCGGAACTTTTTAAGGGTGCGGAACAGCAGCTTTTTGGAGATATTGAATACCCGTATTTTGATGTTTTCGGAGGGAGGGGTGTTTTTTACCAGATAATAAAGTCCTCGCCAGGCGCTTTCTAGAGCGATAAATTCCGGATGGTGAATTATGGCATTAAGCTCGGCGCATATTCTCTGATCAGTTTCGGCCAGCACCGCCTCTGCCGCATATACGGGGTTCCCGGAAAGAGCAGAGGGAAGCTCGGCGGTCATGTCCGCCAGGAGCAGAACCGCCTTCTGAAGATCCCCGGGGAGGCCCCGGAACCATGCGGCGGGATCGTCCTGAGAAGTCCTGTCATTAAAAACTGCTGATGTCGGATTCACGGTGTTTCCTCCACGGTTAAGGGGCGAATTTCAGACGTCATGATATCACGCTGAAAGCCCCGGGGATTCTGAAAATCAAAAAAAGCCCGGAATACTGAGACCCGGGCCTGAATGTTACCTGACACTCCGGAAATTCCGGCGGTCTTCAGGAACAAAGCCGCCGGAAGCTGCGGGGACTGTCAGGAATGCTCCTTCTCGGAAAACTCAAAAACGAACTTTCCGTCACTGGCATCGCAGGTAACGGCGGCCAGCTCCTTTCCTTCCATAGTGTATTCCAGGAATCTGGCGCTGATATCCGGAAGAAGATCATTGCTGATAATGGCGTCGATAAGACGGGCTCCGGAGGCGATATTGTCGCAGCGCCGGATGATCTCGTCACGAAGGCCCTGGGTGCAGGCAAAATCAGCGCGGTATTTGGTGCGGACTCTCTTTTCAACCTTCCGGAGCTTGAGGTCGATGATTCGGTTGATGACCTTTGATCCCAGAGGATAGTAGGGAACCACGGAAATTCTGCCCAGAAGCGCAGCCGGGAACACCCGCATGAGATCCGGTCTGATGGCCTCGGCCAGAGTTTCCGGAGACGGAAGACTGTTTTCATCGGCGCAGAGATCCATGATCTTTTCATCGCCCACGTTGGTGGTAAGGATAATCACGCAGTTTCTGAAGTTGATGAGGCGACCGGATCCGTCCTCCATCTGTCCCTTGTCAAACACCTGGAAGAAAATCTCATGGACATCGCGATGCGCCTTTTCGATCTCGTCCAGGAGAACCACGCTGTAGGGACGGCGTCTGACCGCTTCGGTAAGAACGCCGCCTTCGCCGTAGCCCACGTATCCCGGAGGAGCTCCCTTAAGGGTGGAAACGGTATGCGCCTCCTGAAATTCGCTCATGTTGATGGTGATGAGGTTGCTCTCGGTGCCGTAAAGCTGTTCGGCCAGAGCCAGGGCGGTCTCGGTTTTGCCGACGCCGGAGGGCCCGGCCAGCATGATTACCGCAATGGGCTTGTCCGGATCCGAAAGGGCGGCCCGGGCCGTAAGGATTCTTTTGGCAATCAGGGAAACGCCCTGATCCTGACCGATTACCCGCTCCTGCATGTGATTCCCGAGATTGAGCACCGAGCTGATTTCATTTTTGACCATGCGCCCCAGAGGAATTCCGGTCCATTCCGAAATCACGGCGCTCACGGCCTGCTCGTCCACTTCGGGAAGCACCATGGGGTTGTCTCCCTGAAGCTCGTTGAGTTCGTCGCGGGTTTTTTGCAGCAGTTCCCGATCCTCGGGGGAAGGTTCTTCGGCATTGTCCTTTGCGCTCAGCCGGCTGCGAAGATCCAGATACTTTCCGGAAAGCTCCTTAATGCCGTCATAACGTTCCCGGAGTTTTGCAAGCTCGGCTTCGGCGTTTTCGATGCTCTTTTTGACGCCGGCGATTTCCTCGGTTCTGGAAAAGCCTTCCTGCTCTTCTCTGGAAAGAATTTCGTTTTCCAGGCGGAGGGCTTCCAGCTTTCTCTCAAGGAATTCGATTTCCGAGGGCAGGGTGCTCTGACTCAGGGCCACCTTGGCACAGGCGGTGTCCAGAACGCTGACGCCCTTGTCCGGCAGCTGTCTTGTGGGGATGTAGCGCCGGGACAGGGTAACCGTGGCCCTGACCGCCTCGTCGAGAATGCGTACCTTGTGATACTTTTCCAGAAAGCCGGTCATGGCACGCAGCATCCGGAAGGCCTTTTCGTCGTCCGGCTCCTGTACCAGGATGTTTTCAAAACGTCTGGTGAGCGCCGGGTCCTTTTCAAAGTACTTCACATATTCCCGGTAGGTGGTGGCGGCGATGCAGCGGAGCTCGCCGCGGGCCAGGGCCGGCTTTATCAGATTGGCGGCGTCGTTCTGTCCTGCGGTGCCGCCGGCCCCGATCAGGGTGTGGGCTTCGTCGATGAAGAGAATAATGGGCACATCGGAGGATTTGACCTCTTCGATTACCTGCTTGAGACGGTTTTCAAATTCGCCCTTCATGGAGGCGCCGGCCTGCAGGAGTCCCAGATCCAGGGAGCGGAGCACGGTCCCTTTGAGGCAGTCCGGCACATCCCCTTTGGCAAGTCTTACGGCAAAGCCCTCCACGACAGCGGTTTTGCCGACGCCGGCCTCGCCGGTGAGAATCGGATTGTTCTGCCGGCGGCGCAGGAGCACGTCCAGCATCTTGCGGATCTCCTCGTCACGTCCCACAATAGCGTCAATCTTGCCTTCCCGGGCCAGAGCGGTAAGGTCGGTGGTATAAAGGTCCAGGGCCTCTCCCTTCCGGAGAGCGGAGTCATTCATGAGTCCGGAAACCTGGCCGGTGCCGGTATCCCCGGTGGCTGCGGCAGCCACGGTTTCCGGTGAGTTTCCGGTAATCTCGTTAAACTTTTCCTGAAGAAGATCTCCGTTGATCTTTACGAGCTCGGAGCTGATTTCATGAAGTCTGCGGCTGAGATCCGGATTGAGCTTTATGGCCAGAAGCAGATGCCCGGTACGGATAAGCGGGCTCTGATAAACAATGGAGGCGGCCATCCAGGCTTCCTGAATGGCAGTTTCCAGAAGCGGGGAAAACCCCGAAATGGCACTGGCGCCCCGGGGCAGGACATCCAGAGCTTTTACAAAATCGCTGGAAAGCCGGGCTTCGTCAATCCCGAAATATTTGATAATTTCATGGAAATCGCAGGGATCTCCCAGGAGAATCTGATTCAGGCAGTGAATAATATCCACGTACGGGTTGCCCCTGGTCTTGCAGAGGGCGGTGGCGCTCTCCAGGGACCGGTAGGCGGTGCCGGAAAGCTTGGCAAAGAGCTGTTTTTTCTTTAGCTTTATCATGTTTTGGAAATCTCCTGATTGGTTGTTCCGGGAATTCCGGAAAACCCGCGGCCGGTTCCTGAACTGCAGGAAGCCGGAACCGGTTCCGGACAGAATAAAAAAGACAGATTGCGCATATAATCTGTCTTTCGTGTGTCAGAAACGGCAATTAGGCGTTTTCTACCTGGTTGAAGGAGGCTTCAACGGCGCCGTCCTTGGTGTTGTCGGCCTTGATGGCGGTGTACTTCCAGGTGATCTTGCCGGCAACGATGTCCACGGTCTCCACCGGAGCGGAGGCGTTTTCGGCAGTGGGAAGAACGATGTCGGCATCAGCGCCGGTAACCACGGATGCAACTTCGGCTCTGACAATCTTGCAGTTTTCCATGGTTACTTCGTAAACGGGAACCTGAACACCGGCAATGGCACGGCAGACATTGAAGGTTACCTTGGCGATCTTCTGGCCGTTCATGCAGAACTGCTGGATCTTCGGAGAAGCCTTGTCAAGAAGATGCACGAAGGTAAAAGGGGTGAAAGAGCCTCTTCCGGAAACGTCAGTGGTGCGGCCGGCGGTAACATTCTGCTGGGCGCCGTGTTTGAAGTTGACAACCTCGATCCACTTGGCATGGGACTTGTCAGCTGATTCGCCGTCAATGCCGTCAAGCTTGATGAAAAAATCGGAAGCCATAATATAGTTCTCCTGTGTTAATAAAAATTCTGAGAGAGTTTTTAATTTCTCTCAGGCGACCCCGGTTTCCGGAACCGCATTTCCGGGACAGCCCCGGTATCGGACCGGACTGTCCTGAAATTCCATGGGACACCCCCGGACGGGGATGCCGTTTTAATGACCGTTACTTGCCTGCGCTGGGAATCTTGGTGGTGAGTCTCAGAGAGGTGGTCAGTCCTTCCAGCTGGTAGTGCGGGCGAAGATAGAACTTGGCATTGTAGTAGCCGGGGTTCCCTTCCACGTCCTCTACCACCACCTTGGCCTCGGCCAGAGGATACTTTGCCTTGACTTCCTCGGAGGCATTCGGATCCGAGGTAACGTAGTTGGAGATCCAGTTGGAAAGCCACTGCTCCATATCGCTGCGTTCCTTGAAGGAGCCGATCTTGTCTCTCACGATGCACTTGAGGTAGTGGGCAAAGCGGGAGGTGGCAAAAATGTACGGCAGTCTGGCCGACAGATTGGCATTGGCGGTGGCGTCAGGATTGTCATATTCCTGCGGCTTGTTAACGGTCTGCCCGCCCAGGAATACCGCATAGTCGGTGTTCTTCCAGTAGCAGAGAGGGAGGAAGCCGTTCTTGGACAGCTCTGCCTCGCGCCGGTCGGTGATGGCGATTTCGGTGGGGCACTTCATGATGGTGCCGCCGTCATCGGTAGGGAAGGTATGAGTCGGGAGAGACTCCACCACGCCGCCGGATTCCACGCCGCGGATATGGGCGCACCAGCCGTAGTCGGTGAAGGAGCGGTTAATGTTGACGCCCATGGCATAGGCGGCATTCATCCAGTTGTAGTTGCGGGAATCGCCCAGGTTGGTGTCTTCGGTGTAGTTGAAGCCCTCAACCGGGTTGGTATCCTCGCCGTAAGGAGCTCTGGAGAGCACTCTCGGGAGCGTGAGTACCACGTAGCGGCTGTCATCTGATTCTCTGAAGGATCTCCAGGCGGCATATTCCGGGGTTGAGAACAGCTTGCTGAGATCCCGGGGCTTGGAGAGATCCTGCCAGCTGTCCAGATTCATGATTGAAGGATCGGCGGCACTGATGAACGGGGCATGGGCTGCTGCGGCTACCTGGGAGATGCCTCTCAGAAGCTCCACATCCGGGCCGGTCTGATTGAAGTAGTAATCGCCCACCAGCGCTCCGAAAGGCTCACCGCCGGCGGTGCCGTACTCGTCCTCATACACTTTCTTGAAGATCGGGCTCTGATCCCAGGAGGTGCCCTTGAACTTCTTGAAGGTCTTCAGAAGATCCTTCTTGCTGACGTTCATGACGCGGATCTTCATGGATTCGTTGCTGTTGGTGTTGTTCACCAGATAGGATACGCCTCTCCATGCGCTCTCCAGACTGGTGAAATCCTTGTTGTGAATGATTTCGTTAACCTGGGTGCTCAGCTTTTTGTCCAGCTCGGCAATAATTCCCTCAATGGTCTTGATGGCGTCATCGCTGACGATGTTCGCATTTTCCAGAGCCTGACCCACCAGAGTCTGCACGGCACTCTGCACGGCGGACTTGGCTTCGTCGGACTTTGGCTTGAACTCCTGCTCCAGAAGCCGGTCGAAATCGGAAACTTCAAAGCCGGCGGCGGCTTCCTGCCCCTGGGCAGCGGTTTGTTCGAGTTCGCTCATCTTTAATTACTCCTTGTCTTCAGTCTTTGCGGCATCGCCTTCAGCCTTTTCGGGATTGGCTTCCTTTGAGAGAGCCTTCAGCAGGGCGGGATCCTTGAGAATTTTGGCAATCAGCTCTTCGGCGCCGGTTTTGCCGTCCATGTAACTCAGAAGGTTGGAAAGCTGCTTGCGGGCCTCCAGAAGCTGCTTGAGCCCGTCAACCTTTTCGGCAACCTTGTCCGGTGAAAAGTCGTCCATGCTTTCGAAGGTGATGTCCACTGCCAGATTGCCTTCTCCGGTAAGGGTGTTCGGAACAGAGAAGGCCACTCTCGGCTTGATGCTTTTCATTCTGTCGTCGAAGTTCTCGGCATTGAATTCCTGGAAATTACGCTCCTCGACATTGGGAAGAGGCTCGGATGGCTTTCCGGAAAGATCCGACATCACTCCCATAACAAAGGGCAGATTGACCTTTTTTTCGGAGCCGTACAGTTCGACATCGTATTCAACCTGAACTCTCGGGGCGCGGTTTTTGCCCACAAATTTCTGTGAATTGCTACTTGCCATGGGGATTATCTCCTTAAGTATCTGTTTTCAAAAAATTTAACAGCTTTTCAAGCATCTGTATTCATAACGCACATTTGCAGGATCAGTTACAGATGCCTTAAAAATCAGTATTCGGGGGTGGGTTCCGGAACGCCGAGCTGTTCCCGGGCCTTCTCCAGCGAATTCTTGTCAATTTCCGTGAGGATTTCTATAAAGTTCATGTCTGACATCCGGATGGCTCTTTCCAGAAGATACGGAAGCGGACTGGACGGTTCGGCTTTTTTAAAATATTCGGCGCTTTTCCTGATCATGAGAAGGGCGTCCTGCCGGCTGGTAATGATGACAGATGCCAGATCCCGGAATTCGGCCGGAGCTTTGGAAGCCGGCTGCGCCGCGGGTCTGCCGGCAGCTGCCGGAGTGCTGTCTGATGCTTCCGCAACGTCCTCCGTGCCGGCTTCGGGCATCTGGGAAGTCAGGAACCTGTCCAGGTAGCCGATTTCCTTTTCCAGCGTCTCAAAGCTCAGCGATGCTGTCATGCCGATCTTTTCGTTTACGGTGTTCTTGATTTTCGTCAAAAGATCCCGGACCTCCGAAAGAAGCCCGTACTGCTTTTCCAGAATGCTGCGGGGCAGGGCCCGGAAATCTCCGGTCATCTGAGTCGGATCCGGTTTCTGAGTGTCCTCGCCGGCCTGGATAATCCCCTGGGCCAGAAGCACGTCCCGGAGAGAATAGGGAAGCTCGTCAAGAATGCGGTGTTTCCGGAAGCGTCCGACAAAATCTATGGGGTCGTTATAGCTGCCGGGCTTGGGGGAGAGAATGCTGAGGATGTTCAGACGTTCGGTGGGATCATTGTCGTCATCGGGGTCCAGAAGGGGGTAGCACCGATCCCAGAGCTCCGAACAAAGATAGTCGATCATCTGAAGCCCCTGCTTCATGCCGGAAAGCCCGTTAATGCAGAAGGCACTCAGGGTATGGTAGACGGCAACTCTGAGATCCCTGGTCTTCGACCACAGGGAAATGGTGTTTTTGATGAGAGCCCGGTAGTCAGGCTCCTTCCCTTCGCTTACCGAGTCCCCCATTTCGGAAGGAGGCACGCTGAGGGCCAGCTCCTCCATCTGGAGATACAGGGAATCGTATTCGAGGTTTTCCCCGACATCTCCGTCGGGAAGGAGAGTCAGCAGGGAATCGGTATCCGGCAATTCCATAGTCTCAGAATCCGCAAATTTGTTATTCATTGCTGCCGCAGGAACCCTGAGGGCATAATGCGGCAAAACCGTCATGATTTTACATGAATGCATTACGGGGATAGTGATCGGGGTTTCATTTCGGAAAAAGGAGGGAATGCAGGTATCTGAAAAATTGTGATTTTTCGGGATCTGTCACAATTGTTTCGGTGCCGGCGCTCCTGTTTTGGGACTTAAGCACCGAAATGAGGCAGGTTCAAATCCGGTTACCGCTTTATTTGGGGTGAGCGTGAGGATTGTCCGGCATCAAAACAGGCGTCTCCGTTAACTTTCGGAAGTCTCTGCCGTTCCTGTCGTTCCTGCATGCTGATGCGGTCAAATACCATCCGGGATCTGTTTACGAGGTGCGTTATGTCGTTTTTTGTCAGATTTTATGCATCTGTCAAATATTTTTTCCCTTCGGTATGAGACACTTTTCGAAATTGTGCGCAGAAGTCCTTAACTCTGGCTGTTCTGTATGCCTTTCCATCTCTCTCAATTTCCAGAAGGAGCTTGTTGTGTCGTCCGAAACCCGGGTCAATTCCTCATGGCTGGACAATCCGAAAATCATCAAATTTCTATGTAGAAACATCACTGCCTGATACAGTGAGCAGCGGTGGTATTTCTGCCTGACACCCCCATCAATGCTGAGGCGCCTTTGGCTTCCGTCCTCTTTTCTTCGGATTATTTTTACGATCTAGCTCCTGTCTTAAAGCAAGAGGCAAACATTCGTACGGAGGCTCTATACCGCAAGCCCGGCTGATTTCAACCTGTTTTGTCGTAAAGGATGTCATATGACTGGAACCATCGGTGTACTCACTGAAACGGATTGATTCCATTTCATCCAGCATGTCGAGAGTGGACTGGTATTTCTCCCTCATGGATTCCCGCCAGACATTCCTTAACTGAGAAATCGGTATAAGCCCCGCAAATGACACAAACGAACGGCCGCATTTGCCATCCTCGGAGGAATTCCACTGGCAGTACAGCCCCATGCCGTTCTTCATCTGATCGAAGTTTTTTTCATGCTCGTCTCTGCTCTTGTACTGCTCCAGAGCTTCGATGGCTGAAATATCCAGTTTTGACATCAGCGAAGAGAATGCGCCGCACAGAGATGTTTCCCTTGCAATTTTGGCAGTGTTCTCTTCATAGGCAATTCCTGTCACTTTTCCCTCGCTGTCCGTAACGGCAGTCACTTTGAAATACTCGTGGAGAGCGTTGTATTTCCTGATATTGTCGGGAATCAGCCCTGATTTTATGTCCTCGTCCAGACTGGACTTCTCTTCAAGAATTCTCTGGGTAAGTTCAGCCAGCTCTTCGCTTCTCCTCATAGGATTTATGAAGATATTGGCCTTAAGGTTTGCTATTTCCACTTCAGTGCCGTCGGACAGTTTGCCGGTATATGCCGGTACGGACACCTGCCTGGAGAAAAGCTTCCTTTCGGAACTGTATTCCATGTTCGAAGGAAGTCCGTTCCTGTCAAATGCAATATCCCCAAGAAGTGGCAAAACGGGAGACGAACAGGTCTTTGCGCAGATAAGGAACGGTATCTCCGCAGCAATGAAAGCTGCAATGTTTTCTTCGGAGGCATATCCCCTGTCTGCGATGAAGGTTACATCCGGAATGCCCAGCGCTTTCAAATCGGCTATCAGCGTGCGAATTGTCGACATGTCAGAGATATTCCCGGGAAACGACCTGTAATATATTGGCTGATGTGTCGACAGCGCATAAACCACAACTTCAATCGTGTTCTGGAGCTTGGGATTGTCCTTGTTATGTCCCCAGCGTATATCTGCGAGACATTTGCCCCAGGCGGAACGCGTAGTGGAATCACAATCAACAAAACTTCCCTCGGGGAGTCTGCTGAGCCTTGCCCTGATAAAATTCATCCTCTCGCTGTCATGAATGCTCTGGGTAAGCCTGGTAATTCCGGGGGATGTTAACTGGTAATCCAGAAGTGTTTGATGGGTGTTCTGCCATTTTGCGAATCTGCTGTAATTTTTCCCGGAAATGTACGGAAACAGGGCCAGTGACAGTACTTCATTCACCGTGAATACATTACCGCCGAAGACCGTCAGCAGATCATCATAGACACCTTCCTTTCTGGCGATTTGCTCAAGGAGCCAAAAGCTTCCGTACAGCTTGTTGTTGTACTGATCCAAAATTGTGTTGCAGGGCTTTGTATCGGGTATTGCAGTTGCTTCCTCATTCTGCGAATTATCCTGATGATTTACGTTGTTCATGGCCGTCTCTGAACTCTCTGATTCATTGGCCGGAGAAG
>Ga0310695_10010382_pt1 | contig 13639 bp, 12 predicted proteins | sample RumenRJG_04DNA_FD_203882 | JGI IMG/M metagenome (GOLD analysis project Ga0310695, IMG submission 203882) | Bovine rumen microbial communities from Lethbridge, Alberta, Canada - RJG_04 (v2) (version 2) | ecosystem: Host-associated > Mammals > Digestive system > Stomach > Rumen | place: Canada...
ACCACCGTCAAGCGGGCCTCGCTGTGCAACATCAGCGAGTGCGAGCGCTTGGGCATAGGCGGGCCTGGCACCCGGCTCAGCGTCATCAAGGCCAACAAGATCATTCCCAAGGTCATCCAGGTCGTGGCCGGCGTGGGGGCATTCTCCGTTCCCGACACCTGTCCGGTCTGTCACGCCCCTGCCGTCATCACCGAGAGCGAGGCCAGCGGCACCAGGACCCTCCACTGCACCAATGCCGACTGCCCCGCCAAACAGCTCAGGAAGTTTGCACGCTTCGTCTCCAAGGAGGGCATGAACATGGACGGCATCTCCGAACAGACACTCTCCAAGTTCATCAACCTCGGATGGGTAAGCGAGTATGCCGACCTCTACCAGTTGCGCACCCACATCCGCGACCTGGCGAGAATGGAGGGCTTTGGCGAGCGTTCGGCTTCCAACATCATGAACAGCATCGACAGCTCGCGCAAGGTCGAGGCTCACAGGCTGCTCTATGCCCTCAACATTCCCCTCTGCGGACTGGATGTCTGCAAACGGCTGCTCGCGGCTTATCCGCTGGAGCAGCTGGTCAGCGAGGCTGCAGGGGACAGCACTGCCCCACTCGACCTCTTCGCCACACCGCAGGAGCCTCAGGACGTCTTCGCCCATGTGGCGGGCATCGGACCGGAGAAGTCTTCACAGTTCGTGCGCTGGTTCCGCGACCGCAAAAACCTGGAACGCTACAACAGGCTGGTGTCCCACCTGGAGATTGTCGCTGCCAGCATGGCTCCGTCGGGCGACCGCTGCCAGGGACTGACGTTCGTCATTACGGGCGACGTCCATCACTACAAGAACCGCAACGAGCTCAAGGCCTACATCGAGTCGCAGGGCGGCAAGGTGGCCTCTGCCGTCAGCGGCAGCACCTCGTTCCTGATCAACAATGACGTCCATTCCACCTCCGGCAAGAACAAGAAGGCCCAGCAGCTGGGCATCCCCATCCTCTCGGAGGACGACTTCGTGGCGCGCTATACTGAACCCTCGGAATGAAGCCCCACCCTCTCACCATCGTCTCTCTGCTCCTACGGGCCGTCCGTCCCAGCCGCACCAACGACATGCCGGCCGTGGCCCTGCCATTCTGGATTCGCAAGGGCTACGACGGGCTGACGTTCTTTGGCCACATCATCACCCATAGCCAGGAGGACGCAGAGGCCATGAACGCCCGTTTCGACGCCTTCAAGAACCACGAGATGATACACCTCTACCAGGCACGCTCCACCCACGACTCGTGGCTGTGCTTCTATGCCCGCTACTTCGTCTTCTGGCTACGGGCCTGCCGCTATCGCAAGCATCTCAAGAACGCCGGCTACCTGCTCAACCCCTTCGAGATGGAAGCCTACGCCCACATGCACGACCTCGACTATCTCAGCGACAAACCCGACGGGTGCACCGGGTGGAAGGCCTATGCCCGCCTCTCACTGGACGAACGACTCGACATGCTGACCCATAAAAAAACTAAATAAGTAGCCCAAAATTTGGCTATATCGCAGAAAATCATTACCTTTGCAACCGAATTACAGAAAACGTGCTTCTTTCCTGAAGCATTCTTTCCATGGTTTTCAGCTAATCCACAACATTGAATCACTAACGAATTACTGTATATAGTTATGTACACGAAAGAAGAACTTGAAAAGCTTCCTATCCCCGAACTCATGGAGATAGCAGGCGAAATGGATGTCAAAGTGTCACAGAACGACGATCTGGAGACAGTCATCTACGCCATCTTGGACAAGGCTGCCGAGAACTCGGCTGCAGGGGTGCCCACGCCCAAGCGTAAGCGCACTCGCATTGCCAAAGACAACAGCAAGGTGTACACCGTCAGCGGCAGCGATGGCGAGAACCTCGACACCAAGCCCAAGAAGGGCAAGGCTGCCAAGAAACCGTCGCTCGACGACCTCTTTGCTGAGCAGGAAGCCTCTGAGGCTGCCGCAGCAGAGAGCAGTGCCGAAGAGACCGCAGCCCAGCAGCCGGCAGCCGAGGCCGAGAAGCCCGCTCCCAAGAAGCGTGGCCGCAAGTCGAAGAAGGAACTGGAGGCACTGGCTGCCGCCGAAGCTGCCGGGCAGCAGGCCGAAGCCGACGGGCAGCAGACGGAAACCGCTGTGGACAACGGTTCTCCCGTCGACACTCCCGACACCGTCACCCCCGCCGCCGAGGATGTTCCCGAGGCTGCCGAGATGGTGTCTTCTGAGGAAATCAATCCCGAACAGCTCAGCCAGCTGCAGGAGAAGATGAACGCCGACGGCGGCGTCGACAACGGTGTCTGGGAAGGCGATCCCGGCGACGGCACAGACTTCATCACAACAGTCGACCTGCCCGTAGAGGACCAGGCTGCCATCCCCTCGCTCGACATCTTCGACCGCCCCATGGCACAGCAGCAGGTACAGGAACCCAAGGTGTCTCCCATGCGCAACGACTTCGGACGCAATCGCAACGAATTCGACTTCGCAGACCTCATCACTGCTAACGGCGTGCTCGAAATCCTGCAGGACGGATACGGATTCCTGCGCTCATCGGACTACAACTATCTCTCCTCGCCCGACGATATCTATGTCAACACCCAGCAGATCAAGCGCTACGGGTTGAAGACCGGCGACGTGGTGGAGTGCACCGTGCGTCCGCCACACGACAACGAGAAGTACTTTGCGCTCAGCACCGTCAAGAACATCAACGGACGCAACCCGCAGGAAGTGCGCGACCGCATAGCCTTCGAGCACCTCACCCCACTCTTCCCCGAAGAGAAGTTCACCCTCTGCGGCAACCCTGCCACCACCAATCCCTCGGTGCGCATCGTCGACCTCTTCTCGCCCATCGGAAAAGGCCAGCGCGCACTCATCGTGGCACAGCCCAAGACCGGTAAGACCATCCTCATGAAGGACATTGCCAACGCCATAGCCGCCAACCACCCCGAGGCATACATCATGATGCTGCTCATCGACGAGCGCCCCGAGGAGGTCACCGACATGGCCCGCACCGTCAATGCCGAGGTCATCGCCTCGACCTTCGACGAGCCCGCCGACCGTCACGTCAAGATTGCAGGCATCGTGCTCGAGAAAGCTAAGCGCATGGTCGAGTGCGGACACGACGTCGTCATCTTCCTCGACTCCATCACCCGTCTGGCACGCGCCTACAACACCGTGGCACCCGCCAGCGGCAAGGTGCTCACCGGTGGTGTCGACGCCAACGCCCTGCAGAAGCCCAAGCGCTTCTTCGGTGCTGCACGTAACATCGAGAACGGCGGCTCGCTGACCATCATCGCCACCGCACTGACCGACACCGGCAGCAAGATGGACGAGGTCATCTTCGAAGAGTTCAAGGGTACCGGCAACTCCGAGCTCCAGCTCGACCGCATGCTGGCCAACAAGCGCGTCTACCCGGCCGTCAACCTCGTACAGAGCTCGACACGCCGCGACGACCTGCTGCAGGACCAGACCACGCTCAACCGCATGTGGATCATCCGCAAGTTCATTGCCGAGATGAACCCCATCGAGGCCATGAACACCGTCCGCGACCGACTGGTACAGACCCACTCCAACGAGGAGTTCCTGCTCTCCATGAACGGCTAACCAAAGCCTTCACGAATAGCAATCCCGCCCCAGCAGCATTCATCGCAGCCGCGGCGGGATTTTTCTATGCCAGTAGTTCACATTTCACACTGGGGCTTTGGCTTCGCCAAAGTGAAGGGTGAAAGGTGAAAGGTTAGAAAGAACCCGCCTTGTGGGCTTCTGGGCAACACAAGGCGGGTTTTATATGGTGTCTTGACCGTTAGTTAGTCTTCCTGATACTCAGGACGCAGCTTGCGAACGGTCTCGCCGGCACGCCACATCTCCTGGTTGCGCATGGCCTCCAGCTCCTTCTCCAGACCGGCACGATAGTCGGGCTTAGAGTTGGCGTCGATGGTGATCTGAGCCTCGTTACCGGTCTTCACCGAGTAGTAGAGCCACTCCATGACGGGCTTGATGGCGTCGTGGAAGCGGGGAGCCCAGTCCAGTGCACCACGCTGTGCGGTGGTCGAGCAGTTGGCATACATCCAGTCCATACCCTTGGCACCGAAGAGCGGGCCAAGGCTCTGTGTGAGCTCCTCAACGGTCTCGTTGAAAGCCTCAGAGGGTGTGTGGCCGTTCTCGCGCAGCACCTCATACTGAGCCAGCAGCAGTCCCTGGATGGCACCCATCAGCGAGCCGCGCTCACCGGTGAGGTCAGAGGTGGCCTCGCGCTGGAAGGTGGTCTCGAACAGGTAGCCGGCACCGATGCCGATACCGAAGGCGAGGGTCTTCTCCTTGGCCTTGCCTGTAGCGTCCTGATAGACGGCATACGAGCAGTTCAGTCCGCGGCCCTCGCAGAACATGGTGCGCAGAGACGTGCCAGAACCCTTGGGAGCCACCATGATGACATCCACGTCCTTGGGAGGAACGACACCTGTGCGGTCGCTCCAGTTGATAGCGAAGCCGTGGCTGTAGTACAGGGTCTTGCCGGGCTTCAGATATTGCTTGATGGTGGGCCACTGCTGCATCTGACCAGCATCAGAGAGCAGCATGCAGAGGATGGTGCCCTTCTCGGCTGCCTCCTCAATGCTGAACAGGGTCTTGCCGGGCACCCAGCCGTCGGCTACTGCCTTGTCGTAGGTCTTGCCCTGACGCTGGCCAACAATCACGTTGAAACCGTTGTCGCGCAGGTTGCAAGCCTGTCCGGGACCCTGGACGCCATAGCCGATGACGGCGATGACCTCGTCCTTCAATACTTCACGTGCTTTCTCGAGTGAGAACTCCTTGCTGGTGACTACTGTCTCAATGACGCCACCGAAATTCATTTCTGCCATAATAGCTAATTATTTTAAAAAGTTATACTTTGAGATTTTTCAGATGTTGCTTACCGGATGCGGTCGGCCGCACGCACCAGCTTCTCGTCGGCCAGCACGCCCTTGCGGGCCATGAAGCAGAGAATGGCGCTGACGGCAGGCAGGGCTGCCGGGAAATCCAGATGGAAGTTGAGCGCGTCGGGGGCCTGCATCTTGCTGACGACGATGAGCGCCAGATACCATGCGACATATAGCGCCATGGCGCCCAGGCAGAGCGTGGCCTGCAGGGGACGGCGCCTATATATAAATATGGTATAGAGGCTGAGTGCCGACGCCAGGAGCAGAATGGCAAAGAGCGGCCATACGCCGAAGTGTGCCACATGCTGGCTGTCGAGCCACAACAGGTTGTAGATCTGGCTGACGGTCAGTCCCTGGTCGGTCACCGTCGCTATGGGCAATGAAAGCGTGATGACGCCCAGAACGGCTGCCACCAGCAGGAAGAGCGTCTGTTTGCGTTGTATCATAGCACTGACGGGATTTTAGTCGGCCTGACCCTCCTGAGCATCCTTGGCGGGGTCGCGCCAGTAGACCTTGTCCTCCACGAACTCCTGGGTAGCCAGCAGCGAGGGTTTGGGCAGCTTCTCGTAGTAGCGTGATATTTCTATCTGCTCGCGGTTCTCGAAGACTTCCTCCAGCGAGTCGTTGTAGGAGGCAAACTCAGCCAGCTTCTTGCTGAGGTCTTCCTTGATCTGCATGCTGATCTGGTTAGCGCGCTTAGAGATGATTGCTACACTCTCATAGATGTTGCCGGTCTCCTTGCAGAGATCCATGATGTTGCGGGTGACGGTATTAACCGGTGCTTTTGATTTCTTGTAATCCATGTTTATTATTTGCGATTTAACTTTTTTACAATTGAGATGCTGTGAATCGGGGGCGCTGACGTGACCATCAGTCGCCCGTGACTTTCTTGCACTTGACGATGTACTTCTCGGCGGTCTTGCGCTCGGCGGACTCGGGAAACTCGTTGAGGAATCCGTAGCACTCGTCCTCGGCGTCGCGGAAGCGCTCCACACGGCGCTCCTCGCTGGAGTTCTGAGCCAGCTCAAACTTCGACTTCATGATGAGGATGGAGAACTTCTCGCGCAGCGAACTGAAGGGATAGGACTTCAGCGCATTCTGCGACGTGATGATGCACGACTCGTAGTTGGACTCGGTGTTGGCATTGATGTTGCCAAAGTAGCCGCCCAGGTTGTAGTAGAGCTCGGCTGCCAGGTACTCCTTCATGACGAGGTTGTCCTGGAGGATGAACAGCTGGTTCTGGGCTTTCTCGCGCAGCGGCGAGTCGGGATAGTAGTCCATGAAGTTCTGGAACGCATTGATGGCTCCGATGGTGGCCGACTGGTCCAGACGGGGGTCGGGCATGCTCTGGAAGAGCGACTGGCCTGTGTAGAACGAGGCCTGCTCGGCATAGTCGCCCTTGGGATAGCTCTGGAAGTACTTCTTGAAGGTGGCGCTGGCGGCTTCGTAGTCCCTGTTGCAGAACTGTGCCATGCCCAGCATGTAGAGACTCTCCTGAGCACTCTCCCTACCCTTCTGCATGGTCACCAGCTCCTGCAGCAGCGTGGCTGCCTGCTGGAACCTGCCTTGGGCAAAGCACTGCTTGGCATACTCATACTTATACGTGTTGTCGTTCGACTTGTAGACGTTATTGAAATCGCGGGCACACCCTGACAGCAGGGCGGCCACGCACAGCGCTATGATGCAGTTTTTCTTCATTCTTTTGCGATTTGACGTGCAAAATTACGCATTTTCATTGGAAAACCAAAGGTTTTTTGATAAAAATTAGGGATTTAGGCGGCTAATTAGGAAATATTTCGTAATTTTGCAGGATATGAACTTCCTTTTAACATCCAAATACCAGCCTACGGGCGACCAGCCCGAGGCCATCAGACAACTGACGGAGGGGCTGGAGCGCGGCGACAGGGCCCAGGTGCTGCTGGGCGTGACGGGTTCGGGCAAGACATTCACCGTGGCCAACGTGATAGCCCATGTCAACAAGCCCACCCTGATACTGTCGCACAACAAGACGCTGGCAGCCCAGCTGTACGAGGAGATGCGAGGCTTCTTCCCGGACAATGCCGTCGAATACTATGTCAGCTATTATGACTACTACCAGCCCGAGGCCTACCTGCCCACGACAGATGTCTACATCGAAAAAGACTTAGCCATCAACGAGGAGATAGACCGACTGAGACTGCGTGCGGTAAGTAGTTTGATGTCAGGCAGAAAGGATGTCATCGTTATATCTTCGGTTTCATGCATCTACGGCATGGGCAGTCCCGTGGCGCTGAACGATAACATCATCGAAATTCACCGCGGGCAAATACTCGACCGCAATGCTTTGTTAAGAAAACTGGTAGCCGCCCTCTATGTCCGCAACGACCTGGAACTGAAACGCGGCACCTTCCGCGTGAAGGGCGACACCATCGACATTGCCATGGCATACTCGGAGGTGGTGCTGCGCGTCACCTTCTGGGACGACGAGATAGACACCATCGAGGAGCTGGACGCCGTCACCATGCAGCGCATGGCCACCTTCGACGAGTACAAGCTCTACCCTGCCAACCTCTTCATGACCACCCAGGAGCAGACCAATCTGGCCATCCGCCAGATACAGGACGACCTGGTGAAGCAGGTGGCATTCTTCGAGGAGCAGGGCGACACCATGAAGGCCCAGCGCATCAAGGAACGCGTGGAGTACGACATGGAGATGATGAAGGAACTGGGCCACTGCTCGGGCATCGAGAACTACTCGCGCTACTTCGACGGCCGCCAGGCGGGCGAGCGTCCCTACTGTCTGCTGGACTTCTTCCCCGACGACTATCTGCTGGTGATTGACGAGAGCCACGTCACGGTGCCACAGATCGGCGCCATGTACGGCGGCGACCGTGCCCGCAAGACCAATCTGGTGGAATACGGATTCCGGCTGCCGGCTGCCTTCGACAACCGCCCGCTGACCTTCGACGAGTTCAGGCAAATGACCCATCAGGTCATCTACGTGTCGGCCACCCCTGCCGACTACGAGCTGCAGGAGTCGGAAGGCGTGGTGGTGGAACAGGTCATACGCCCCACGGGCTTGCTGGACCCGGAGATTGAGGTGCGCCCCACGGAGAACCAGATAGACGACCTGATGGAGGAGATACAGCAGCGCATCCAGCGCAAGGAGCGCGTGCTGGTGACCACGCTGACCAAGCGCATGGCAGAAGAGACGTCGGAATATCTGCTGAGTCACGGCATTCAGACGGCCTACATCCACAGCGAGGTGACCACGCTGGACCGCGTGAAGATTCTGGAGAACCTGCGCAACGGCACCTACGACGTGCTGGTGGGCGTCAACCTGCTGCGCGAGGGGCTGGACTTGCCCGAGGTGTCGCTGGTGGCCATCCTCGACGCTGACAAGGAGGGATTCCTGCGCTCGCACCGCTCGCTGACACAGACTGCCGGACGTGCCGCCCGCAACGTCAACGGCAAGGTCATCATGTATGCCGACAGCATCACGGCCTCCATGCAGCTGACCATCGACGAGACCCTGCGCCGCCGCACCAAGCAGCTGCGCTACAACGAGGAGCACGGAATCACTCCAAAGCAGATTCAGAAAACACTGAAGCAGAGCGACTTACGACAGATTGCCGACAACGGCAAAGACACGGCGCCGATGGCCGCCACCGCCTATGTCGGACCGTCGGAAGCCGCCTTGGCCGCCGACCCCATCATAGAGCGCATGACCCGCCAGCAACTGGAGAAGAGCATCCAGGAGACGACCCGACTGATGAAGGATGCTGCCAAAAATCTGGACTTCCTGCAGGCTGCCCAATATCGCGACGAGATAGTCAGGTTGCAAAAGGAGCTGGAATTGAAGCCGGCGTGAACGCTCCGAGGCTGGCAACATGGGAGCCGGAGAGAACGGCCCGAGGCTGGCAAAGTGGTTAAAAAGGTAAAAAAATAGCAGGCTGTAGCACCGTATTTAGAATAATATTCGTACTTTTGCACGAAAAATAAAACCAAAGACATGTCACGATGAAGAAAATCTTGATGTTCATGCTGGCTTTCGTACCAGTAACCATGTGGGCCCAGGACAACACCTGGGAGCGTCCTGAAGAGGAAGAAGTGGAAGTGAAGGAGCAGAAAACCAATCCCGACGCGAAATACCTGCGCGGCGCCGTACCCGAGGTAGACGGCAAGGTGGTGTTCAGCAAAACCATCGAAGCACCCGGCAAGAGTGCTGCCGACATCTTCCGCACCATCAGGGCATACATGCAGAAAATGGGACGCGAGAAGAACCAAATCAACAACCAGTTCCTCGTCAACGACAGCACAAAATACGAGTTGGGCGGCAACTACGAGGAATGGCTGGTATTCAAGAAGACAGCGCTCGTGCTTGACCAGACGCGCTTCATGTACGTGCTGGAGGCTCATTGCCAGGACGGCAAGGCCGTAGTAACGCTGAGCCACATACGCTACCTGTACGAGGAGCAACGCGACCCGCAGCGGCTGAAGGCTGAAGGCTGGATTACCGACAACGACGCAGTGAACAAGAAGAACACCAAGCTTTATCCCAGAACCGGCAAGTTCCGCCGCAAGACCATTGACCGCAAGGATTTCCTGTTCAACAAAATTGAATCGCTGCTGAAATGAACACTGATGTCATCCGCAACTGGCTGAACATCATCTTCATGATAGGTGCTGTTGTCGGTTTGGTATTCTATTTCACCCACCACAAGGAGATGGGCATCTACATCATCCTCGTCTCCATGGTGGTCAAGTTTGCAGAGGCAACCCTGCGCATGTTTAAAGTATGAAGAAAACATTTTTACTGCTTTCGTTCCTTGTCTGCATGGTCTCTGCCGTGCAGGCTCAGGTGTATAACCAGATGGACCCCAGCGGTAACATCACCCAGCGCGACGAATACGGCAACAACAGCAACTTCAACCCGAACCGGCGCGACACCACACACCAAAACAAGGAAGTGCCCATCGGACTCAGGTTCTGGAAGATAGACCGACGGTTCGGCGACGTCATTCCCAGCCAGCCCGACACCGTGCCCCACCTGTACCAGAACAGCATCTATGCCACAGGACTCTACGGACAGTACAACACGCTGGGCAACAACTACACGTCACGCATCAACCGTATCTTCATAGACCGGCCGGAAACCAGCCAGTTCTACTTCACCCAGCCCTACAGCTTCACGACCAAGCAACCTGACGACTTCCTGTTCGTCAACACCCTGTCGCCATACACCCACATCACCTACGAGACATGTGGCGACAAGCAGAACGGTGAAGACCACATTGACGCCAAGTTTGCCGTCAATGCCGGCAAGCGCGTCGGCATGGGCTTCGACCTGGACTACCACTATGCCACGGGCTACTATGCCAACCAGAACAACTCGCACTTCCGGGCTACTCTCTTCGGGTCCTACATCGGCGACCAGTACCAGATGCACACCTTGCTCACCTTCCACCATCGCAAGGCTACGGAGAGCGGCGGTATCGTCAACGACGAATACATCACCCACCCCGAGGCTCAGGAGTCCTCATTCAACGAGGACGAGATTCCCACGGTGCTCAAGTCCAACTGGAACCGCAACAACTCACAGCATTTCTTCCTGTCACACCGCTATAATATAGGCTTCTACCGCAAGGTCAAGATGACCGATGCGGAAATCAAAGCCAAACAGTTTGCACAGAAGTCTGCCCAGCAGAAGCGAGAGCGCGAAGAGCGCAAGACCGACCAGCCCATGGAGTCAGGACGAAAGGGGGCGAAGGTGAAGGACACACAGCCTGCCGGACGCCCAGACGGTGCCGTCATCATGGGCGATGCGCCTGAAGCAGACAAGAAGCCCGTACTCGCTGACAGCGCCCGCATCAAGGTGCAGTCGCAGGCCCAGCTGGACAGCCTGAAGCACGCCAAGGAGGTTGAAGACTCCATCGATGCCACCATGAAGCGCGAATTCGTGCCCGTGACAAGCTTCATCCACACGGTAGAGCTCAACAACCACGACCGCATCTATCAGGCCTACGACACCCCCGACGACTACTTTGCCAAGAAGTACTACGAGAAGAACGACGAAGGTGCCTACATCCAGGACTCCATATTCGACAAGACCAAATACCTGTCTATCAAGAACACCTTCGCCATTGCGCTGCTGGAGGGATTCAACAAATACATGAAGGCGGGGCTGAAGGGTTTCATATCGTATGAGAACCGCAACTTCAAGATGCCTGAGTTCAATGCCGACTCCACGGGCTACGTGATGGGCAAGCGGACAGGACACAGCCTGAACGTGGGCGGACAACTGTCAAGAATGCAGGGCAAGGCCTTCCACTTCAACCTCATTGCCGAACTGGGCGTGACGGGCATGGATGCCGGCTCGCTGGCTCTGGACTTCAACACCGACGTCAACTTCCGGCTCTTCGGCGACACGGTGACGCTGGCTGCCAAGGCATACTTGCACCGCATACAGCCGGGAACATTCCAGGAGAGCTACCACTCTAAGTTCCTCTGGTGGGACACCTCGCTGGACAAAGAGACCAGGACACATGTGGAGGGTTTGTTCAGCTATCGCAAGACTAACACCCATCTGCGCGTGGCAGTCACACAAATCAAGAACTACACCTACTTCGGCATGAACTATGCCATGGACTCCAACCACAACCGCATAGGACTGACCGGCGGGGTCTATCAGGAGGGGTCCAGCATCAACATCCTGACCGCTCAGCTGATGCAGAATTTCCGCCTGGGCATTCTCAATTGGGAAAACGTCATCACTTTCCAGAACTCCAGCAACCAGGACGTGCTGTGCCTGCCGAAGCTGAACGTGTTCAGCAACCTCTACCTGAAGTTCAAGATTGCCCACGTGCTGAGCACAGAACTGGGTGCCAATGTGACCTACTTCACCGAGTACGACGCACCGGACTACCTGCCATACATCGGACAGTTTGCCGTACAGAAGAATGCCGACTGCCGTGTCAAGCTGGGCGCTTACCCCTATGTCGACGTCTATGCCAACTTCCACTTGAAGCGCGCGCGCTTCTTCGTTGCCATGAGCCACGTCAATTCCGGTTCGGGCAACAAGATGTATTTCCTGACTCCCCACTACCCCATGAACAGCAGGACACTGCGTTTCGGTGTATCGTGGAATTTCTTTAATTAACAGACACATGATGACGCAGAACCCCTCACTCGACCTGGTGGAATTTGTGGAGACCCAGATACTTCCGCAATATGCAGCCTTTGACAAAGGCCATAACATGGAACATGCCACGAGGGTCATACGCCGCTCACTCGACCTGGCTCGCAAGATTGGGGCTGACCTGGACATGGCATACGTCATAGCTGCCTACCACGACCTGGGGCTATCAGGGCCCAGGGCGGTCCACCACATCACCAGTGGCAAGATCCTCATGCAGGACGCCCGGCTGAAACGCTGGTTTTCAGCAGAACAGCTGAAGCTGATGAAGGAGGCGGTGGAAGACCATCGCGCCTCGGCATCAAGGACTCCCAGAAGCGTCTATGGCAAGATTGTGGCTGAAGCCGACAGGGACATAGAACCGGAGACCGTCATCCGCCGCACCATCCAATTCGGGCTGAGCAACTACCCCGAACTGGAAACCGAGGGACACTGGCGCCGGTTCATGCAGCACATGAACGAAAAATACAGTGTCAACGGCTATATCAAGCTATGGATACAAGGTTCTGAAAACGAGCGGAAACTCAACGAACTTCGCCAGCTGATAGCGGAGTCCGACAAGATGCGCCCTGTGTTCGACAGGATTTTCAAAGAAGAAAGCACATCGGAATAACATGACAAGAGAAAGGGTATCTATGTTGAGCGAACAAAACGTCAGGCAGGACTCTCTGCAGGCTTGGTTGCTGGCAGCACGCCCGAAAACGCTTTCCGGAGCTGCCGTACCTGTCATGATTGGCGTGGCACTGGCTTTTGTCGACGCCCAGGAGTATGGGGACGACGTGTTCAGCTGGACGGCAGCCGCGCTGTGCCTGCTGTTTGCCTTCATCATGCAGATTGACGCCAACTTCGTCAACGACTTCTTCGACTATGCCAAGGGCAACGACGACAGCGCCTCACGGTTAGGTCCCCTGAGGGCTTGTACGCAGGGATGGGTAAAGACGGACTCCATGAAGCAGGCCATTGCGTCCACTACGGTGCTGGCATGTCTGGTGGGACTGCCGCTGGTCTACTACGGAGGACTGGAGATGATTCTGGTGGGCCTGCTGTGTGTGGTGTTCTGCTTCTTGTACACTACCCATTTGTCGTATGTGGGACTGGGGGACGTATTGGTACTGGTGTTCTTCGGCATCGTACCGGTCTGCTGCACCTACTACATCCAGCTGCACACGCTGACGTGGCAAGTCTTCGTGGCTTCTATTGCCTGTGGACTGGTCATTGACGGACTGCTCATCGTCAACAACTACCGCGACCGCTATAATGACGAGCGCGACGGGAAGATGACCTTGGTGGTCAGAATCGGCAGCGAAGCCGCAGAATGGCTCTACCTGATACTGGGAATCGTGGCCTGCCTGCTGGGAGTGGTGTTCTGGCTGAACGGTCATGTGCTGGCCTTCGTGCTGCCCTTGATCTACCTGCTGATGCACATCTATACCTGGCTCAAACTGAAACGCATCAACTTCGGCAGGCAGCTGAATGAGTGCCTTGGCGAAACTGCGCGCAACATGTTTGTCTACGGACTGACGGTAGCCCTGGGGCTACTGCTCGTCTGACCCCGCCAG
>Ga0310695_10010383_pt1 | contig 13639 bp, 7 predicted proteins | sample RumenRJG_04DNA_FD_203882 | JGI IMG/M metagenome (GOLD analysis project Ga0310695, IMG submission 203882) | Bovine rumen microbial communities from Lethbridge, Alberta, Canada - RJG_04 (v2) (version 2) | ecosystem: Host-associated > Mammals > Digestive system > Stomach > Rumen | place: Canada...
AGTTCTCCTTTACGGCGTCGGCCGCATTGTCGGTTTCGTCGGAGTTGCCGACGGCCACTTTCTTGATTTCCTTGCTGCGTCCCTTCTCGGCGGGGCCGCCCTTGCGCCAGGCGTAGGCGATGGCGACATTCAGGAGGATGAATAACAACAGCAGGAATCCGCGGAAGGCCCAGGTGAAGCCTACCTGCGGGAAGGTATGCCCGAGGAAGGTGACGGTCGCGGCCGGGTCCACGTTGCTGAGCGTGATGAACGGGAGGCCATCCGTCGCGGTGAACGAGACGAGAAGCACGATCAGGTAGATCGGGCATACGTACAGGATGATGGGGCGCAGGAAGCGCGGAAGCTTGACGAGTGCGCCGTCGTTCATGGTCGCGAAGGCTTCGTTTTCGCCCGGTTCGATTTCCACTTCGGCAGGGAGGTCTCCGCAGGCCTGGGCGTCCTTTGCCTTGCGGCGCCCGAGTACGATGCTGAAGAGGATTGCCTGGATCATGCCCACGAACACGATGAGGTACGTGCCGCCCCAGAAGTCGAGTTCGTCGACCGTACCCGCGGCAAGGCCGAAGATGGCGGTGAGGCTACCGATGAAGGTTATGGTGCTGACCGTGGTGACGGACTTTTTGCGCGTGAACTTGAGGTCGTCTTCGCAGAAACTGATGAGCGGCTGGATGATGGAAATCGCGCTCGTGATGCCCGCGAAGAACAGCATGGCGAACCAGACTGTCTGCAGGAACCCGCCGAGCGGGAGCGTGCCGAACACGTAAGGCATCGTCTGGAATCCGAGTCCGAAGGTGCCGAGCTTCGCGCATTCCTCGATGTTCGCGCCCGCGATGAGCACCGCCATCGGGATGACGACCGTACCGCCGATAATCACTTCGGCAAAGCCGTTCGTGGCGCTAGCCGTAAGCGAAGAAAGTACGAGGTCTTCCTTGGGCTTGAGGTAGCTCGCGTAGCAGAAGATGATGGCCATGCCGAGGCTCATGGTGAAGAATACCTGGCCGGCCGCCGCCATCCATACCTTGGGGCTTGCAAGTTCGGAGAGGTCGGGGTTCCACATGAACGCGAGACCCTTGCCGATGCCCGGGAGCGTGAGCACGCGAGCCACCAGCACGAGGCCCAGGATAAGCAGAATGGGCATGCAAATCTTGTTCGCGCGTTCGATGCCCTTGCGCACGCCAAACGAAAGCACGACCATGTTTGCGGCGAACGTAATCAAGAAGAAGATGATCGCGACGGGGATGCCGCCGACGCATGTCTTGAGCATGATGTAGTTGCCGAAGAATTCCGTCATCTTTTCGGGGCCCTGCGCAACGATTTCCATCAGCGTGCCTGTCGCCGAGTAGAACGCGAACGCGAGGATCCACGACTGGATGAATCCGTAGTAGAAAATAATGAAGATGGGCGGCAAGAGCCCGAGCGAGCCGAGGTACTTTGCCCAGGGCTTCTTCTTGTGGAAGATGATGTGGTAGGTACTCGGGGAGGTCCCGTAATTGTGGTATCCGGCGTAGCGCCCGAGCGTCCATTCGATCCACGCGAGGGGAATCCCGAGGAAGACGAATGCGATGAGGTAGGGAATGATGAACGCTCCGCCGCCATTAGTTGCCGCCTGGACAGGGAAGCGCAGGAAGTTGCCGAGGCCGACCGCCGAACCGGCGACAGCCAGGATGACTCCTATTTTGGAGCCCCAGTTTTCACGATTGTTCTGCATGCCTTAAAATTAAGACATTCTATGCGGAGTGGCAACCCGCTTTTAGCGCAAACGGAGCTTCTTTTGTGCGTAGATGGAATGCCCGCCGTTGCACGCGTAGGCGAGCGTACAGGCAATGAAGAATGCCGGTAGCGTGTCGAATCCGAAGATTTCTGCACCAACGAGAATCGGGGCGAAAAGCGTGTTCGTGGCTCCGCCGAAGACAGCCGCGTAGCCGAGGGCTGCCGCAAGAGGGAAGGGGACACCGACGATGCTTGCAACGAACGCTCCGAATGTGGACCCGATGACGAATAGCGGGGTGACTTCGCCTCCCTGGAATCCGACCGATAGGGTTACGATGGTGAGAATGAATTTCAGCAACCAGTCATAACCGTAAATGCCCGCGTCGCCTGTCGTGAGCGCCGAGGGATTCCCGAAACAGATGTCGAGGAGGTTCGTGCCGAGGCCCGTGTATCGGCCCTGCCAGAACACGATGAAAAGCAGGCTCAGCACGACGCCCATGATGGCGACGCGCTTGAACGGGTTCGGAAAGCGCTGCGCAAAGAACTTCTTTGAAAGCGGGAGGAGCTTCGCGAAACCGCCACCGACAATCCCGAAGAGGATGCCGAGAATGGCGAGTTTAAGAACAAAGTAAATGTCAAGGCCCGATTCGTTGTAGAAAAGTCCTGCGACGGTCCAGTCGGGCGAGAAGGCGTTCAGGTCGACGGCGAATTTTTCGTAGCCGAGTAGTTGGGATATCTTGTATGCAGTCACAGCCGCGGCAACTGCGGGGAGCAGGGCCGCTATTTCGAGATGCGAGGCGAGCAGGATTTCGAGCGAGAGCGCGACGGCCGCCATCGGGGTCTGGAACAGTCCCGCGAATCCGGCGGCCATGCCCGCGACAAGCAAGATGCGCGGTGCGTTTTCCACATGGATTTTCGAGCTCATGTTGTGCCCGAGGGTCGCGCCGATCTGCATCGCCACGCCTTCGCGTCCGGAACTTCCGCCGAAGAGGTGCGTGACCCACGTGCTTGCCATGATGAGAGGGATGAGCCGGAGGGGGATTTCGCGTTCCTTGCCGTGGGCGACGTCGAAGACGAGGCCCATGCCGCGCTCCGAGCCCTTGCCGATTTTCTTGTACGTGAATACGATGGCAAGGCCACCGAGCGCGAGTGCGGGAATCCAGTACAGCGGGTGGGCGTCGCGGATGTCCCCGACGTTCTGCAGGATGGACCCGAAGAAGGCGCAGAGCGCCCCGGTTATCGCCCCGAGGACAACCGCGACCGCGATGAGGACCGGTTGCGAAATCCAGTGCATGACCTTTTCCTTGATTCTGGTTTTGGCCATGTTCATGGCCTGCTCCTTCATCTCGGGGCTCATGTTCCTGTAGATGTCCTGCCAGCGGTTCCAGTCCATATCGGGTCCTTTTTTTTCGCCGCCAAATATAGGAAAAATGAGGGGGTCCCTACCGTCAAAAAAGTAATAATTTATTATGAAAACCTTGAAATTCGTCCAAAATCGGACGTTTTTGAACAAAAATGCCGTAACCTATTGACAGACAAGGATTTGGTTTGTATATTGGTTTACATAAAGATGAAATGGGCAATCCGCTTCTGCCGCTTGCGGCGAAGTTCTCGGGAAGGGATTTAGGACTTGCCTTTTCATCAAGTGTTTAACGGAAGGCTTTCGGAAACCCCGAAAGCCTTCACTTTTTTCGGTTTTTTGAGGGCGACCCCTTGCCAACATATGGTTGGGTTCCTAATTTTGGCGACATGAAGATGAATTCTGCAATCCGTTTCAACCGCTGGTGGTGGGGCTCTAGAACATAGAGTCCGGTTTTGCCGTTTTCATCAAGTGTTTTGTAAAAGGCTTTCGGACTCACCGAAGGCCTTTAATTTTTTACCCCGAGAATTTAAACCTAAACCCAGAACCTACTATGATCAACTCTAACAACGGTTTCTTTGACAAGTTCGGCGGCAAGTACGTTGCCGAAATCATCCGCCGCCCGCTCGACGACCTCGAAGAGGCTTTCAACAAGTACATCCGCGATCCGGAATTCCTCGAGGAACTGCGCATCATCCAGCGCGACTACATTGGGCGCGAGACCCCGCTGTACTTTGCCCCGACGGCGACCGAACTCCTGGGCGGTGCGCAGATTTACATCAAGCTGGAAGGCCTTGCCAACACGGGCGCCCACAAGATCAACAACGCCATCGGCCAGTGCCTCTTGGCAAAGAAAATGGGCAAGACCCGCATTATCGCGGAGACGGGGGCCGGCCAGCACGGGCTCGCCACTGCCGCCGCCTGCGCGAAGCTCGGGCTCGAATGCGTCGTGTATATGGGCGAGGTGGACGTCCGTCGTCAGCAGCCGAATGTAGCGACCATGGAAATGTACGGTGCGAAGGTCGTGCCGGTCACGAGCGGCAGCCGCACCCTGAAGGATGCCGTGAACGAGGCCATGCGCGACTGGGCTACGAATTTCCAGAACACGCACTATGTACTCGGTTCTGCTCTCGGTCCGGCTCCGTTCCCGGATATCGTTCGTACTTTCCAGTCGATTATCGGTGAAGAAGTCAAGCGCCAAGCCGCAGAACGCAACATCGACATCGCTGCCGTTGTCGCCTGCGTGGGTGGCGGAAGCAACTCCATCGGTGTGTTCACTCCGTTTATCGAAGACAAGAACGTGCGCCTGATCGGTGCAGAAGCCGGTGGCATCGGCCCGAACATGGGCGAGAACGCTTCCCGCATGACGGGCAACGCGAGCCGCGAAGGCATCGTGCAGGGTTACAAGAGCCGCTTCCTCATCGATGAAGACGGCCAGTCGCTGCCGACCCGCTCGATTTCTGCCGGTCTTGACTACATGGGAATCGGCCCGCAGCTCGCCGCCCTCGGTGAATCGGGCCGCGTGGAATTCACGAGCATCCTCGACAAGGAAGCGCTTGAAGCGGTCAAGTTCTTCGCCCGCAACGAAGGCATCCTCTTTGCGCTCGAAAGTGCGCACGCCGGTGCCGCGGCCATGAAGATCGCGAAGGAACTCCCGAAGGACAAGGCTCTCGTCATCAACATGAGCGGCCGCGGCGACAAGGACATCTTCATCACGAGCCCGGTGTTCCGCCCCGAAAAGTGGAAGGAATTCCTGAAGGCGGAACTCAAGCGCCTTGAAAACAACGAAGACATCCACGACGCGGAGATAATGAACAAATAAAAGGAGATGCCCGCCAGTTTATCCCGGACATGTTCCGGGACGGGCATGACAAAACGGGATTATAACTATGAATTTAATGTCTCATCTCATTGCCGGATTCCCGGACGCAGAAACTTCTATCGCCATTGCCGACGCCCTCGTGAAGGGTGGCGCGAACATCCTCGAAATCCAGCTTGCCTTCAGCGATCCGAGCGCCGACGGTCCCGCTATCCAGACGGCATCCACTGTTGCGCTCGACAAGGGCTACTCCACCAAGCAGGGCCTTGAAATCGTGAAGAAGATTCACGAACGTCATCCCGAGACGCCCATCTACATCATGACCTACGGCTCGCTCGCCTTTACTCCCGGCGTCGAGAACTTCGTGAAGATGTGCAAGGACGCGGGCGTTTCCGCCTGCATCATTCCCGACCTGCCGTTCGATTGCGACGAAGGCCTCACCGAAGCATGCAAGAAGCACGGCCTCGAGAACATCCCGGTGGCGGCCCCCTCCATGACGAAGGAACGCCTCGAAACGATGGCCTCCAAGGGCTTCAAGTACATCTATGCGGCTCTCCGCGCGGGTACTACCGGCAGCGAAACCACAATCGATCAGGCGACGCTTGACTTTATCGATACTGTCGGTAAAGGGGGTGCGAAAGTACTCGGCGGTTTCGGCATCAGGAACGGCGAGCAGTCCAAGGTGCTATCCAAGCATGTGTATGCGGTGGTCGCAGGTTCCGTGTTCGTGAACATCGTGCTCTCGAATGCGGATACCGCCGAAGGCCGCAAGAAGGCTGTCGCCGAAATCGAGGCGAAGGCTAGGGAATTATCGGCTTAGTTCCAGCACGTAATCGGCATTGTTCACGAAGTCTTGTGCGTGTTCGATGGCGATGACGGTGTGGCCGGCCTCGGTAAGCCCGCGGATGAGCTTCAGAAGGTGCTCGATATCTTTCTGGTGAAGCCCGCGGGCGGGCTCGTCGAACAGGAAAAGCGTATTCGGCGCCTTCGCGCGCGCAAGCGCGATGGAAAGGCGCAAACGGGCGCGCTCGCCGCCGGAGAGGTGCGTCGTGGTCTGCCCGAGTTTCAGGTAGTCGAGCCCCGTATCCACGAGGGGCTTTAACTTGTCCGCAAAAGGCTTCAAGTTGATGAACAGCTTGTAGGCGTCGCCGACTTCTAGGTCATAGATGTCGGCGATGGAAAGCGATTTGAAGCGGACTTCGAGAATTTCGTCCTTGAAACGCCTGCCGAGGCATACGGGGCACTCCGATTCCTCGTAACCGGCGGGGTCCAGGATGACGCCTTCGCCCTTGCAGTTCTCGCAGCGGCCGCCGGGAGCGTGCGTCGCGAACTTGGATGCGGTATAGCCGCGCACCTTGCTTTCGGGGAGCTTCGCGAACAGGTCGCGCAGCATCGTGTTCAGGCTGATGGCGGAGGCGACGGTGCTCCGGCGGTTGCCGTGGAAGTCGCCGGTGGAGAGCACGGACAGGGCCTGTATGCCGAGGCTTTCGAATTCGCCCTTGCTGGCACGCGGGGCGAGGTTCCTGAAGAAAATCGTGGACTTGCCGCTGCCGCTCTGGCCTGTGATGACGCTGAATTTCTGTACCGGGAAATGGGCCGTTACCGGCTTCATGTCGAACATCGCGAAGTTCTTGATGTCGATGGCCGCGGCATTCTTGGATTGCCGCGCTTTGCCTGCGATGACGCTCTTTCTTTCGTCCAGTTCCTTGATCCACTTTCCTGTCGGCGACTGCGGATCCTCCAATACCTCTTTCGCGCTGCCCTGGAACAATATTTCGCCGCCTTTTTCGCCCGCGCCTGGGCCCATTTCGATGATCCAGTCGGCTTTCTTGATGAGGGCGGGATTGTGGTCGATGAGTACGAGCGTGTTCCCGCGGGACTGAACCTTCTTGAGGACCTTCCAGAGCGCATCCACGTCGCTCTGGTGCAGCCCGCTGGCGGGTTCGTCGAGGACAATCAGGAGGTTGTTCAGGTGGCCCGTGCTGAGACTCGAAAGCCGAAGTCTCTGGACTTCGCCGCCCGACAGGGTGGCGCCTGCACGCCCGGCCGTGAGGTAGCCGATTCCGAGGTCGACGACCGCCTGGATGCGGTCGAGGAGCGTGCGGAAGGCGGGTTGCTGCTTTGCCGTGAGGCGGTCGTCGAACAGGGCGTGCAGCCGGCTTTCGAGTTCCGCGAAAGGCGTGCCCAGGATGTCCTTCCAGGAAATCCTGCATCCGCTTTCCTGCCCGCTTAACCCAATGGACGCGTTCAGGAGGCTTTCATTTAGACGTAATCCCTTGCAGTGCGGACATTCTTCGTCGCTGTCGTCGGAGGCGATGGTGCCCGTGCCCATGCATTCGGGGCATGCGCTTGTGCGTGAATAGGGCGAAAGGTCTTCGGCGGAAAGGGGCTTCAGTTGCAGGATCCCGTGCTCGGGGCATCTCGGGACGGTGCTGTATAGCTTGCGTTCGCCGTTCATGTCGAGCGTGAGGCTCCCGTGCGTGATTTTCAGGACCCCGTCGACGGCTTCGGCGATGCGGGTGCGCGTGTTCTCGCGGACAATCACGCGGTCCACGACGATAAAGAATTCCTTGGGGACGATCTTGCGTTCTTTCTCGGTCAGGTCGGCGAGCGAATAGCTTGTGCCGTCGGCCATCGCGCGCGTAAATCCCTGCGCGAGGAATACCGCCGAGAGCTTGTCGAGGCTTGCGCGTTTTTCTTCGACGCGTGCTAAAAATTGCAGCTTGGTGCCTTGCGGCATTCCCGCGATTTCGCGGATGATGTCTTCGCGGCTTTCGCTTTCTGTCGGCTTCCCGCATACGGGGCAGGCGGGCTTTGCGAAGGCGGCAAAAAGGGCCCGCAGGGTGGCGTCGCATTCCGAGATGCTCAATGCGTACGATTTGGCGGGAGTTTCCCCGTGGCTCGGGCCGACGGCGAGGCTCGCGGGCAAACCCTCGGCGCTGTCGAGCGGGATGATCCGGCGACCACCCAGAAGGTCGGCTGCGAACGGCGAGAGCGTTTCGAGGTAGCGCCGCTTGGATTCCCCGTGCAGGGTGTCGAGAACGAGCGTCGACTTTCCGCAGCCCGAAGGTCCGCACACGACCGTAATCTTACCCAGCGGGAACTGGGCGTCCACGTTCTTCAGGTTGTGCAGGCGGCACCCGCGTATTGATATGAAACTTAAACCGGCCACTAGTTACCCAGTTGGTAATGTGTAGTGTGAAATGGATAACTTCACATCTCACACCTCACATTCCACACTGCGCCGTAGGCGCTATTCCTTAATCGTGAACCTCAGTTCTCCGAAAGGCGTGTTGAAATCCATGTTGTCGAGGTTGTTCTTGTCGATGCCGGCGAACATGCGGTAGCCGCCACCGACGGAAACTTCGAGCATCTTGGTCAGGCGGTAGTTGAAGTGTGCCGCCATGTCGGCCGTAAAGAAGTATTCCTCGGATTCGAAGGCCTCGTCGCCCTTGTCCATGGCGTTCACGGCGCCGCCGCCGATCTTGATGGGGACGGAAATGGCGAACTTGTCGAAGCGGAGCGGGAAGAGTTCCACGAAGGCGCCGAACGCGTTGTAGTTCACCATCTGCTTGTGGTCCACGTTGTAGTTGCGCACGTCCTCGATGGTGGTGGTGAACCAGGCACCCGTGGAGAACAATTGCATCACGTCGACACCGATGCGCATCGTCATGAAGATCACGCCGTCGTCGGCAATCAGGGAGTTGCCGCCGCCGAGTCCGACGAGCGCGGTCATCGAAGCGCTTTCGCTTTTTTCGGCGGCGTCGTTGTCGTTCATTCCGGCGAGTTCGGCAAAGCTGGAACCAGCCATGGCGAAAACCAGCAGGATTGCGGCCTTGAGGCTATTTTTCATCGTCTGATTTTTCATTGTGGACGTCCTCCAGGGTTGCGTTCCAGTTCCATTTCTTCTCGGAAGATTCAGGCCAGTAGCAGATGGTCCATACGAGGCTGTTGCCGCACAGGATAATGGACCACACGCCGAAAAGCAGGAACAGGAACAGCGGGATAAAGGCAAGCGAGCCGTAGAAGATGGACATGCGGGTGACCATGGCCGACTGGATGAGCATCAGGATCTTCACGTAGATGTTGATGGCAATCCAGGCGAAGATGGTCGCCATCAGCGAAATGGCGAAAAGCTTTCTCTTGCGGTACGGGGGAGCCTTGCCCGTCTCCCTCTGGCGCAGGCTCCTTGCCGGGAGCGCGTACAGCATCAGGAAGATGAGCAGCATGGACGCGAAATGGAATGCGATGTACCAGAAGGCGGTAATCAGGATCTTGAGCAGCTCGGGCGAGAAGTGGAACCCGTCCACGACAATCATGGCGAGCACGCTTTGCACGTGGTTCACGAACCCGGCGAACATCCCGATGAAGCCCGCGAAAATGACGAGAAACGGCGTGTACACCTGGATCTGGCGGAATACGGTCCTCGAGGTCTTGACTTCCCAGACGACGTTAAAGTTCGTCTCGAGGCTTCCGAAGGCGAGGATGAACGTGACGAAGAGACCCAGCGCACCGATAAAGCCGAGTTTGCCGATGGGGATGTGCTCCGCGTTCTTGACGATGGACTGCACCTGTTCGGTGGGCCAGTCGAGGTTGAGCACGTCCAGCACGAAGGGGAGGTAGTCGCTCATGAATCCGCCGAACCCGACGGCCAGCGTGATGGAGGTGAGCAATATGAGCAGGGGGACGACGGCCACGAGGGTGGTGTAGGTGAGGCTCGCGGCGCGGGTCATTCCGTGGTAGTACAGGAACGATTTCCCGGTCACGACCATGACCTTTACAAAAGTGGGGGACCGCTCGGCAATATTGTCGAAAAGCCACTCCCAGGAAAATTTTTTCCACCAGCTCGGCATATAAGCCCAATTATAGAAAAAGGGGGCGTGTTTCGAGGGGCTAGGAATGCAAGAATATTTTTCCGTAAATAATTGTAGACTTTTTATTTGGTTAATATGGTGTGAAAGCCTAAAATTATGTAAAAAATCATTTTTAATGTAGACTTTTAATTAATTTTTGTATATATTTTAGAAAAGTAAAATTTTGATAAATAATCAATGAAAAACACGCTTTTACTAGGGATATGGATAGATTACTAAGTGATATTATAAATATGGAGTGATGACTGATGATTAAAAGGGATATTGGATTGCTGGCCGGAACGTTCTCTCTTGCGACGTTCATGTCTGTCGCGGCCCTTCCGCAGTATGCAGGAGCTGCTCAGCGCCAGATGGAAAACCTTACGCGCGGACTTGCGGTCGCCAACGTGGGCTCGGGGATGCTCGTGAGCTGGCGCCTGCTCGGTACGGAAGCTCCGGATACTGAGTTCAACTTGTACCGCGACGGCGAAAAGATTGCCTCCATAGGCAAGACGGCGGGAACCAACTACCTGGATAAGGATGGAAGTGCTACGTCCAAGTATACGGTTGCAGCCGTGGTGAACGGCAAGGAAGGCGAAAAGGCTGCAGCCGAAATCGTCTTTACCGATGCAAAAAAGGACGGCAGCGTCAATTTCCCCTACAAGGTTTTAAAGCTCGATGTTCCTGCATCGCAAAAGATGCCGGACGGCTCGACATGTACCTACACGCCGAACGACATGAGCGTGGGTGACCTCGACGGCGACGGCCAGCTTGACCTTGTCCTAAAGTGGGACCCGAGCAACGCGCAGGACAACTCGAAGGACGGCTATACGGGCTCTGTCTTTGTCGACGGCATGAAGCTGGATGGTACGCGCCTCTGGAGAATCGACCTCGGCAAGAACATCCGCGCCGGTGCGCACTACACGCAGTTCATGGTCTACGATCTCGATGGCGACGGGATCGCCGAAATCGTGATGAAAACTTCCGACGGCACGGTCGACGGCAAGGGCAAGGTGATTGGCGACGCGAGCAAGGACTACCGAACCTCCGCAGGCCGCATTATGAGCGGCAACGAGTACCTGACGGTGTTTAAGGGCAATACCGGCGAAGAAATATCGACTATCGACTACTGGCCCAAGCGCAATGTTACGAATTCCTGGGGCGATACCTACGGCAACCGCAGCGAACGCATGCTTGCGGCCATCGCCTACCTTGACGGCGTGCATCCGAGTGTCATCATGAACCGCGGCTACTACACGATGGCCTACCTTGTCGCCTATGATTTCGACGGCAAGACTCTCAAGGAACGCTGGAAACATACGTCCGACAAGTCTGGCCAGGGCCTCTACGGCGAAGGCAACCATAACGTTTCCGTGGGCGACCTCGATGGCGACGGCAAGGACGAGATTGTCTTTGGAGCTGCGGCGCTCAATTCCGACGGGACGCTCCGTTACCGCACGGGCTTCGGTCACGGCGATGCCATGCACCTCTCCGACATGGACCCGGACAATCCGGGTCTGGAACTCTACGACGTGCACGAGGACAAGCAGAACAAGTATAGCGAGGAATTCCGCGACAAGGACGGCAAGGTTCTTTGGGGAACGACCCAGACCGAGGCCGGGAATGTGGACAATGGCCGTGGCATGGCAGCAGATATCGATTCCACTAACCGCGGTTTCGAAATGTGGTCGGGCACCAGCGGTGGCATTCGCACGGTGAAGGGAAAACTCCTCAACTCGACCAAGCCTTCCGTGAACTTCCGCATCTATTTCGATGGTGACCTGCAAGACGAACTGATGGACGGCACCGGTAGTCCGACGGTGGAAAACGGGGGCAGTACGGGTGGAAAGATTGACAAGTACAATTCCGGCAAGAAGACGGTGGATCGCCTGTTCAGTTTCTACAGCGTGGAAGGCGCTTCGCTCAACAACTGGACCAAGGCCACTCCCTGTATTGTGGCCGATCTCTTTGGCGACTGGCGCGAAGAATTCATCGTGCGTTCCGGTTCTGACCCTTCGAAGGTCATTGTCTTTACGACACCGTTTACGTCGCCCCACCGCGTTTACACCCTGATGCATGACTCGCAATACCGCGTCTCGATTGCCTGGCAAAACGTGGCTTACAACCAGCCGCCGCACCTAGGCTACTACCTGCCCGACGCTGTGAAGTCGCTCAAGCAGCCGAGCATCTTCGTAGTGGGCGAGGATCCGACTCCTGCCGATACGACTCCGGTGGTGAACAACGGAAAATCTGAACTCGATGCCTCTACCCCGAAGGAAGGCGTTGGTGCGACTGAATCGAGCAACGAAGGCTTCCTCAAGAACGGCTATTATAATTTTGCCAATGAACTCTCAAGCTTTGGCTCTTGGGAAATCTTCTCGAAGACCGAGGCGAAGACGACGCTTACGATTCGCTTTACTAACGGGGGTTCTACTTCCCGTAACATGTCGCTGAACGTGAACGGTTCTTCTGCCGGAACGGTAAGCTTCCCCTCGACGGATGCTTCGTGGACAACCTATGCCGAAGCGAAGATTGACGTGAAGCTGGTTGCCGGCGTGAATACGCTTAAATTTACTTCGATGACGAGTGACGGCGGCCCGAACTTCGACATGTTCACCTTCGGCATCGACGGCGTGGAAATTTATGACGGGACGCAGAAGCTTGACGACACGACTAAGACCGTTGTGGCTGCCGCTCCGCTTAAGGGTGGCGTCTGGTTCAACCCCTCGAAGGGAATCCTCTTTACCCCGAAGGCGGGCTTTGCCGAAGTTTACCTGTACGACATGGCCGGTAACATGCGCTTGGCTGTGACGACCGGTGTTTCTGCAGGCGCGAACAGCATTTCTTTGAATAGCGAACTGCTCCCGAAGGGCATGTATGTCGTGAAGGTGAAACTTGACGGAAAACTCGCGCTTGTCTCAAGGATGGTGAAGTAATGGGCTTGTTCACCAAGATTTGGCAGTCTGCCGTTATCGCCTCGATGGTCGTCGCCCCGCTCGCGTGGGCGAAGGTGACCATCTACATGTGTGGTGATTCCACCATGCAGGACTGGAATGCCGGTTATTACCCCAAGCAGGGACAGGGCCAGGATTTCCATTTCTGGTTCGATCCGGCCAAGGCTACGGTCGTGAACCGTGGCCAGGGCGGCATGTCGCTGGGTGGTGGCGGCAAGGATAAAAACGGCAATATCGCAGTCGGTTATTACGATATGTTCTTCAAGAAGGGCTGTTCCAACGGGAACTGCATTGCCGAAAAATTGCAGGCGGGTGATTATGTTGTCATCCAGTTCGGGATTAACGACATCAATTACAGTACCGAGGATTTTTTCAAGTCCAACATGAAAAAGATGGTCGACGATGTTCGTGCCAAGGGGGCGAACCCCATCATCATGAGCCCTATCCGTCGACTGTATTACGATTCCCCGACGCAGATTCATAACAGCTATCGCGGCTACCCGGCGCTCAACAAGAGCCTCGCCGAAGAACTCAACGTGCCGTTTATCGACATGAGCGAGATGGTCGCGAACTATATGATTTCGGTGGGAGAACAGTATGCGGCCCAGTTCATTTTCAACTATGCGACGAGCGCGGAATACAGTACCATTCAGTCAGGTAAGGACCAGACGGACCAGGTCCACTTGCAGATGAACGGTGCGAACGCTTTCGGGCGTATCATTACCGAACAGATGCGTGCGCATTCCGATTCGGTGGTGAAAAAACTCGGTGACTACATGGCGCCCATGTACCAGGTGGCTGTCAAGGTAAGCCCCGAGGGGGCCGCCGAAGCGACATCGATAAATGCCTACTATCCGCAGGGTATGACCGTCATGCTCAAGACAATTCCGAAGAGCGGAAAGAAGTTCCTGGGATGGTACGACGGCAACGGCAACAAGGTTGGCGC
>Ga0310695_10010384_pt1 | contig 13638 bp, 9 predicted proteins | sample RumenRJG_04DNA_FD_203882 | JGI IMG/M metagenome (GOLD analysis project Ga0310695, IMG submission 203882) | Bovine rumen microbial communities from Lethbridge, Alberta, Canada - RJG_04 (v2) (version 2) | ecosystem: Host-associated > Mammals > Digestive system > Stomach > Rumen | place: Canada...
TCATTGTATTCATTCTTTCTTATGTCTATTGGCCTTATCTTTCAACATTCTGTGTCACGGTGCCGTTGCCGCTGTTGCTGACGGCCCCCTGCGGGAAGGGCATCACCCACAGATGACTGGTGGGCGAGAGGCTGAACGTCTGTCCGTTTTCGGACTTCGTCAGAGTGCGGGCATGAGCCGGTTCGAGGTTCAGTCGGCGGGCATCGCAGAAGGGGACGATGGTCAGAATCATGGCTTCGCCCTTCGTCTTTGCGATCAGGTCGATGGCCTCGTCGGCATTGTTGGCCGTGAGTGCCTTGTAGTCGGCCGGCAGGAGGCGTTTCTGGCGGACGTTGTTCAGCACGGTCATCGCCTGGTCTACATGTCCTGTCCGGGCGAGACATTCTGCCTCGATGAGGTACACCTCTGTCGTCGTCATCCCTCCTCGGTTGAAGAATCCGCGCAGGTTCGGGTTGTAGTAGGTGTCGCTGCCCACGGTGCGAATCTTCCATCGGCACTGGAAGGCGGCATCGCCCTTCTCGAACTGCTCGCCACGGTCGACGCGCAGCTGCAGGTCGTTGCCGGCATTCGACGATGCGCCGTGGCAGAAGTTGTAGTTCTCGCAGAAGTCGTGTCCCATGGGCGACGTGATGTTCTGGTAGACATCGGGTGTCGTCACCACGGTCTTGTTCTCGTTGTAGAAGGCCACCCAGTCGAAGAGCTTGTCGTTGAAGGTGAGCGCCGCCTCGGCATGTTTCAGAGCTTCGCCGTAGTTGCTCATCTGCAGGTAGACGCGGGCAGCTAAGGCATGAGCCGATCCTTTCGAGGCATACAGTACGTTCTGCGGCTCATCCGGCAGGTTGGGCAGCGCCCCTTCGATGTCGCCGAGGATGAAGTCATAGATATCCTGCACGGAAGGCTGAGTGTAAGGTGCATTCACGTTGGCACTGGTGATGAGCGGCACACCGCCGTCCTGCTGAGCCGTAGCAGCGTTGTATTGCTTGGCGTAGTAGTTCACTAGGGTGAAATACTTGCTGGCTCGCAACATCTTGGCCTGAGCGATGGCCTGAAGGCGCTCGCCCTCCGTGGCGTTGGTGGCAGAGAGAGCGTTCTCGATAATCAGGTTGGCCGTGTTGATGCCCGTATAGCTGTTGTAATAGGTTGTCTCGTCACTCTTGTTCATGAAGATGCGGTCGGCACTCTCGTCCCACATATAGTTGGCGTTCCACAGCTCATAGTAAGCCAGGTTGGCGGCACTGACGTAACGGTCGTTGAGCAGGATGATGGCCTGCGAGACATCCTCACGGCAGTTGCCGTATTCGTCGGCGAGCATGACGGTGAAGTCTTCGAGCGTCGTTGGAATCTTCTGTCCTTTCGGCACATTGTCCAAATAGTCGTCGCAGCCGACGAGACCAGTCCCCAACATGCAACATGCAATGCCCAGCGTGGCATTGGCGAAGTTCTTGAATATCTTGGTTTTCATATCTTTCATCTTTTTAATTATGTATAGTGAATCGTAGAACATCTATCAGAGATCAAGGTAGAGGCCAAAGACATAGTTCGGTGCGCTGTAGCCGCCGAGGAGGTATTTGGCCGACGAGCTCTTTGCCCATGTGGCGGCATTCTCCACGTTCAGCTGCAGGCGTGCGGCAGAGAGATGAGCTTTGGCAGCCCAAGCCGACGGCAGGTTGTAGGCGAGCGAGATGTTGGCCAGTCGGAGGTTCGACGCGTCGATGACGTTGTTGTCGGCATAGCTGTAGATAGTGTACGAGGCATCGCTGAAGAGCGGGTTCTCGGCAAAGGTGATGCGCGGGATGTCGGTGTGTGCCTCGTCGCCCGGCTGTCGCCAACGGTTGACGATGTTCTTGTTGACGTTGCTCAGCACGGTGACATAGCTCCAGAGTGCCGAGTTGTAGGAAGTGCCGAGCATGGGGAGGTCGGTGTTGCGCATCTTGTGTCCACCCTGATAGACGAAGAGTGCCGAGCAGTCGAACTGCTTCCAGCGGAAGCCTAAGTTGAGCGAAGCCAAGTGGGTGGGGTCGGTGCTGCCTGCATAGACGATGGCACCGAGGTCGGAGGGATTGTATGTCGTCGGTTCACCGGCGGCATCGTACACCTGCGGCAGGCCGTCGCTGCTCAGTCCGGCCCACTGATAGGCATAGATGGCGTTGAAGGGATTGCCGATGATGGGGTATGCCTCGGGATAGTCGAGCTGGAGGATGTAGAAGGGACACTCCACATTGACGTAGACCACCTTGTTCTTGTTGTATCCGTAGGTGGCCGTTGCCGTGAAGTCGAAGTCGGCGGTATGTACGATATTGCCCGTCAGGGTCACTTCGAAACCGCGGTTGCGCATCTTGCCGTTGTTAATCTGGTAGGTGTTGTAGCCGAAGCCCTCCGTCGGCACGCCCATCGTGTTGGCCAACAGGTCGGTGCCCATCTTGTTGTAGTATTCGATGCTACCGTTCAGGCGGTTGCCGAAGAGGGCGAAGTCGAGGGCGATGTTCGTCGTTGTCGTCTTTTCCCAGCGCAATGTCGGGTTCGGGCGGTTGCCCACCTGACCATAGGTGCCGCCGACATTGTAGTTGGGATAGTAGTAGGCTGTCATATAGGGTGCAGCGTCTTTTGCCACGTTACCGGCGATACCGTACGATGCACGCAGCTTCAGGCGGTCGACCCATGCCACGTTGAACCATGCCTCACGGTCGATGTTCCATCCGGCACCGACGCTCCAGATAGGTTTCTTCTGGTATTTCGAACTGGTACCCCACAGGTTGGAGCGGTCCCAGCGGATGCTTCCCGAGAGCATGTATTTGTCGTCGTAGGTGTAGGCGGCATTGGCAAAGAAAGAGATGTAGCGGTTGTCGACATAGCGGAGGTAGGCGAAGTCGCGTGCCTGCAGGCCGTAGCCTCCCATCAGTCCGTAGGTGCTGTTGAGCACGTTCTGGTCGACGAGCGAGAAGGTGAGCATGTCGGGGTCGTAGTTGTATAGCGTGTTGTTGTCGTAGTCGATGACCGACTTCCTCACCTCATGACCGAGGAGGGCAACGACGTTGTGCTTGTCGGCAAACGTTCTGTCGAAGTTGAGCTGCTGACGGAAGGTATAGGCTTTCGATGTCTGGTTGGAGCGGAAGAGGATGTGTCCGTCGGGAACATTGAAGATGGTTCCGCCAGCACCATTGTCGGTGGCATACTGGTCGACGAGGCTGCGCACGTAGTAAGAGTCTTTCTCGTTGAGCTGGTGTGTCTTCTCGTAGGCATACTCGTATTGGAACATCACGTTGTAGTTGAGTCCGTAGGGCAGCTGCACGTTGAGTTTCCCGTAGGTACGGTTGAGGAAGTCGTTGCCGACGTTCTGGTTGCGCCCCAGTTCGTCCATCGGCGTGATGTCGAGGTTGCGCAAGCCATAGTAGTCGAGGATGGTAAGGTTGGAGAGGCTCATGCGCGAATCCTGTGTCGACGTAAAGTCCGTTCCGTCGGCGTTGCGCAGGTTGTCGTAGGGCATATAGCTAAAACCGGGACTAAGCGCGCTGAACGTCTGCGTCTTGCTCTTTTTATAATAGGTATACGAGCCGACATCGAGTCGCAGCCACGACGTGATGTCGAGCTGGTCGCGCAGGTCGATGGCCCACGAGTTGTCGTTGGTGAAGCGGTCGTTCATCTTGTTGTTGCGATAGGTGAGCGAGGCGGTGAAGTTGTTGTTGTCCGTAGCCCGTCCCACGTTGAGGTGATATTGCTGGTAGAAAGCATCGCGCTTGGCAAGGTCGGCCACCTGGTCGAAGTAGCGGTAGCCCTGAGCGGCCAGTCGGTCGAGCGTCTGGTTCATCTCTGTTTCCGAAATCAGGCCGGCATAGCGCTTTGCAATGGTCTGTATGCCCTGGGTGGTGTACACCTTGTTGTCGACCACCGACTGAGCATACTCCAAAGCCCCTTCGCCCTGCAGGTTGGGATTGGTGGCCGCCCACTCGCGCTCGATGTCGATGATGTCGGCTGCCGATGCCAGGCGTTCTTTCTTGAACGAGTAGGGATGCCACGTCAGCGATGTGTTGAACGAGACGTTCGTACGCTTGCCCTTCGCCTTCTTCGTGACGATGACCACCACGCCGTTGGCAGCGCGTGCTCCATAGATGCTTGCTGCGGCGGCATCCTTCAGCACGGTGATGCTCTCGATGTCGTCGACGTTGATGTTCGGGATGCTCTCGTTGAGGTTGCCGTACTCGTTGTAGCGGGTGTTCTCCACGGGGAAGCCGTCGATGACGTAGAGCGGCTGGGCCACACCATTCATCGTCGTTGTGCCTCGGATGGTTCCGTTCTGCGTGTTGAAACCAGCTATCTGTCCTTCAAGAATCTGCGAGATATTGTCGAATCGCTTCTGCTTGAGATCTTCGGCCGTGACCTTGGCAAACGAACCGGTGGCACGCTCTTTCGATATTTGCTGGTAGCCGGTCACGACGACATCGTCCATCACGTTGGCATCGTCTTCAAGGATGAACACCGAGTTCTTTGCCGAGGCCTTGCGTTCGAGCGTTTTCTTTCCGATGTAGGAGAATACGAGTGTCTCCGACGGACTGACATCTTCAATCTGGTAGTTGCCGTCGTAGTCGGTCACCACACCACGGTCGGTGCCCGAGACGCGCACAGTGACACCCATGAGCGGTTCGCCGTCGGTGTCAAGTACACGGCCCTTCACCACAGAGTGGGCAGCAGCCGACGAGTGCTGGTCGTTGACGACGCGGATAAACCTGCCGTCGACCGAAGAGGTCAGTGGCAGACCTTTGATAATCTGCTTCACGGCATCGGGTGCCGTAGCGTTTTTGATGTCAACATCAACGGTGTAGTCTTTTACCGACTCCACGGGATAGTTGATTTTGTAGTAACCCGACTGCTGCTCCACTTGTCGGAAAGCAGCGGCGAGACTGGCCTTCTGCAGTTTCAGCGTCACCTTCTGCCCTTGCGCCATCAAGGCCAATGGGAGTAGTGTGAGCCAAAGCAGTGAAAAGAAAAACTTTTTTGTAATCATGTTAATAGCTGTTTTGATTAAACTTTCATGCCATGCGACCATTAGGAACAAATGGTTCGTCTGTCTATAATACAAGGAACAAGGGCGAGGGGTACATCTGCCGTTTGTAATTTATTGTTTGTTAACAAAAAAGGACGGGGTGATCTTGCGGCGAAACCGCAAGACACAGGAAATACCGGAGAGGGAGGGGAAGCTTGAGGCGAAACCTCAAGACGCAGAACAGAGGGGTGATGGGGGTTATTTCACGACGATGACGTTGTGCGAAAGCGAGATGTCGGCCACATGCAGGTCGTTGAGCTGTCGCAGGGTCTCGGCGAGACTGTTGTTGCGCTCGGTGACGAAATGCAGGCGGACCTTGGTTTTCGAGGGGTCGTCGAAAGCCACATTGACATTGTACCAGTGGGCCAGCTGCTGCATGATCTGCAGGAGCGTCTGGTTGTCGAAATAGAAGAATCCCTCTTTCCACTGCGTCAGGGGATAGGTATCGACGGTCTTGACGCTCTGCATGCCGTTGTGCATCGCCCATTGCTGATGGGGTGCAAGCACCTGCTTATCGTCGGCAGCCTCTACACACACCTTACCCTCGATGAGGGTGACGCTGATGTCTTTCGGATGGTAGGCCCTGATGTTAAACTGCGTTCCCAACACCCGCGTACGGAAAGCACCTTCAGCACTGTTCTCCTGCGGCAGAACCTGCACGATGAAAGGATGCTTTGCGTCTTTTGCCACCTGGAAATAAGCCTCGCCGTGCAGCCGTACTTCGCGTGCAGACTTGTCGAAGACATCGGGGAACTCCAGTCGGCTTTCGGCATTGAGCCACACCTCCGTGCCGTCGGCGAGTGTCAGGTGGTAGTCATGCCCGCAAGGTGTCGTCAGCGCGAGCATCTTCGCCTTCTTTCGTTGAGTACTGGTTGAAGGTTGGAGGTTGATGTCGCCTTCCATCTGCCTGGCTCCGTCGGCAGAAGTCAGCACCACTTGCGTGCTGGATGCCGGATACTGTGCGTCGATGGTAAAACGGGGAGTCGGGTGCTGATTGTCGAGTGGCGAATGCTGATACCAATACCACCCTCCTGCCAACACGGCGAGCATGGCGGCTATAGACAGCCAGGTTTTTATTGAGATTCGAGGAGCGGGGAGCGAGGAGCGAGGAGCGAGAGCCCCCTCCCGACCTCCCCGAGGGGAGGTGATGCGGTGGTATGAAGTTGCGGAGGTGCGGTGCGACGAAAGGAAGTTGTGCCACTCCTTGTCGACATCGGGAGCGTCTACCTTGTCGCGAATGAGTGCTGAGCGCAGTTCCCATTCCTCTTGTGCGGACATATCGTGTATGTTCTTTTTGTTCTTTTCCATACTAACAATAAATACAAAATAAGAGCGAAAGGGGTACGCCTCTTAACTTTTTTTTACCCTCCGGGATATTGTTGCGCAGGGTGGCGAAGGCCCGCTGAACGATTTTCTTCACGCCGTCGACGGTGATGCCCAGCATCTCGGCCACCTCCTGATTGCTCCGCTGCTCGAAGAAACGGGCATGGAGCACCATGCGGACGCGCTCGGGCATTCGTTCCAGTTCGCGGTGGAGGGCATTCACACGTGCCTCATGCTCCATCCAGTCGGTGTCGTCGTAAGCATCGGTGATGGCCGTCACCTCTTCGACAATCGCCGTACTGCGCTGTGCCTGGCGCAGGTGGGTGATGCTTCTGTTGCGGACACTTGTGAAGAGGTAGGCCACAGTGTGCTGCATCTGGAGCTGATCGCGCCGTTGCCAGACATTGGCAAAGACATCGCTCACGACATCGTGCGCTGTCTCCCTGTCGCGCACGAGGTCGTAGGCAAAGAAGAAGAGCCTTTCGTAGTTGTCGCGAAAGAGCGCTTCGAAGAGGGTGAGCGAATGGTCTTTCAAGAGGGATGCGTTGGGATTTTTTCCTGCGGCGGAACCGCAGGACACTGTACCTTGGGGTATTTTTCCTGCGGCGAAACCGCAAGACGCTGGGCTGCGTGAGTTGCTCAGACGATGCTGGTGCGTTTGGTGAACTCGATGATTTCGGGTATGCGGCCGAAGCAGAGCCCCGTCACGGTGTCGGCGCAGCCATAGTAGATGGCGATGCGGCCTGTCTCGGGGTCGTGCAGGGCGGCACAGGGGAAGCACACGTTGGGCACGTCGCCCATACACTCGTAGGACATTTGCGGCGTGATGAGGTACGGCCCCGAACGAGCCAGTACGCGCCACGGCTCGTCGAGGTCGAGCAGTGCCGATCCGAAGGCATAGACGTAGCCGTTGCACGAGTGGAGCACGCCGTGGTGGAAGATGAGCCAACCCTCGGAGGTCTCGATGGGGGTGGGTCCTGCGCCTATCTTCATACACTGCCAGGCGCTCACCTCGAAGGGTGCGGGCGACATCACGTGGCGGTGGCGACCCCAGAACTCCAGGTCGGGCGACTCGCTGTAGAAGATGTCACCGAAGGCCGTATGCCCGGTGTCGCTCGGGCGTGAGAGCATGGCGTAGCGGCCATTGATCTTCCTTGGGAACATCACGCCGTTGCGGTTGTAGGGCAGGAAGGCGTTCTCCAGTTGGTGGAACGTCTGGAAGTCTTTCGTCCATGCCACACCGATGGTCGGCCCGTGGTAGCCGTTGCACCAGGTGACGTAGTAGCGGTCGTCGATCCAGCATACGCGCGGATCGTAGCCATAGACCCACTGGCCTATCTCTTTGTCGTCGCTCTCGAAGCGGATGGTCTCCTCGTTGATGCGCCAGAGGATGCCGTCGTCGCTGAATCCGGCATGGAGCGTCATGCGGCGGTTGGTGTCGTCGCAGCGGAACACGCCGGCGAAGCCATTGCCGAAGGGCACTACGGCACTGTTGAAGATACTGTTGCTCGTCGGGAGCAGGTCGCGGGGGATGATGGGGTTGCGCTGCGAGCGCCACACGGTGGTGCGGCAGCCTTCCGGTCGCTCTTCCCATGGAATGTTGGGCAGCGGACGGCCCATGATTTTGATGTTCATGATAATTATTGTTTTGTTGACAAGTTTCCGCAAAGGTACAAAAAAAATATTTAGCAGACAAAAAAATAAAAGAAAATAAACATTTTTGTTATGCAATTCGAAAAAAAGTGTTTATCTTTGCAAGCGGAAAGAGAAAAAATAAACAGCGTATGAGCATTATTCAATTGACGCGTCATAGGCCATGTGGCTCTTTTGTAGTCGGCGGGATAAGAATTATCGTAGCATAAGTATCGAAAAACCTTCACTGAATTGTTCGGTGAAGGTTTTTCCTATCTTTTTTATGTCCTATTTCTTGTCAGGGTAGGTGAAAGGTACGAACCATGTGATGAGCAGGGCGGGGATGGTGCAGAAGAGCACCATGATGAAGAACATACGGTAGCCCAGCCAGTCGCTGAACACACCACTGATCATGCCCGGGAGCATCACACCAAGATTCATAATGCCCGAAGCAAAGGCATAGTGCGCCATCTGATGCTTGCCAGGTGCAACTTGTTGCATCATAAACAACGTCAGCCCTACGAAACCAAAACCATAGCCGAAATACTCCAATACGATACCACCTCCGATAAGCCACAGACTGTCGGGTTGGTAGATGGCCAGCAGGGTGTAGGCCACAAAGGGGATGTTGAACACCAAGGCCAGTGAGAAGAGCGATTTCTGCAGTCCGCGGTGGGCGATATAGTAGCCCGCCAAAATACTGCCAATAACGAAAGCTGCGGCTCCGAATGTGCCATAGCAAAGGCCTATCTCTTGCTCTGAGAGGCCAAGTCCCTGTTCCGTGCGCGGAGCTTTCAGGAAGAGTGGTACGATCTTCATCACAAAGCCCTCGGCAAAGCGGTAGAGGATGATGAAGCAGATGTAGTAGACGATGTGCTTCTTGCGGAAGAACTCGGCGAAGACGGCCCACAGCTCGCGGAGCTGGGCGCGCAGGCTATTCTCGTACCCTCGTACCTCCGTACCCTCGTACCCTTGACGACTTTTTCCCCCCGGCAAGATAAAGAAGTGGTAGCATCCGAGGGCGAGCATGACAATGCCGATGATGAACATGATGATCATCCAGGCCGTCGTCACGCCGAAGCTGTCGATGAACGTACCGGCCAGATAGACCAGTCCGCCCGTGGCGGCAATCTTTGCAATGTTGTAGAAGGCTCCCTGCCAACCAATCCAGCGCGCCTGCTCCTCGGTAGAGAGCGTAGACATATACACACCGTCGGCGGCAATGTCGTGGGTGGCACCACTCAGGGCGATGACAGCCAGCATACCAATGGTGATGGCGAAGAACGAGGGCAGCTGAAGGGCAAAGGCCACGCAAGCGAAGAGCAGACCCGAGAGCACCTGCGTCAGCACGACGAAGAACTTCTTTGTCTTGTACATTTCAAGGAAGGGGCTCCACAGGGGCTTCAGCGTCCAGGGCAGCATGATGAGCGATGTCCAGAAGGCTATCTGCTTGTCGCTCACGCCCAAGCCTTTATACATCAGTGTACACACCATGTTCAGCACTACGAAAGGCATACCCATGGCAAAATAGAGTGTGGGAACCCACGCTACGGGACTCACTTTACGTTGTTCTTGTTTCATAGTTTGTTGTCTTTTCTTTTATTCTTTGATTTGTCCGTCTTGGTAGAAGCGGAGCAGGTAGATGTTCAGGATGGTCATATACTTGCTCTGCAGTTCGTTCTGCTGGGCGCGCAGCAGGTTGTCCTTGCCCGTCATCAGGTCGACGATGTTCTTCAGGCCCAGTCGGAACTGCTCGCTCAGCAGTTCGTAGCTGGTCTGCTGGCTCTCGGTGGCTATCTTCGCCGCCTTGAATTTCTCTTGGTTGGTGATGGCCTGCAGCCAGAAGTTCTCGATGTCGCTGTAGAGCGCCGTCTGCTTGTCGCGCAGGTCGAGCTCGTAGTTCTGTCGCTGCAGCCGTGCCTTGTTGACGGCAGTCTTTGTCTGGCGGTTGTCGGTCAGGGGGATGCTGATGTTCACACCGCCCCCGAGGTCGAAGTTGTTCTTCAGCTGTGAGCCCCATGCGTTGTCGCTCATCGAGGTGGTGTTGGTGGCGGCACTGGCCTGCAGGGCCACGGTGGGCAGCCTTTGCGCCTTGGCCATGCGGATGCTGAGGTCGCTGGTCTCAATGCCGACGAGGGCATTCTTTATCTCGGGGCGGTTGGCAAGCGCCGACTCGTAGACCTCCTGCATGTTGGGCACGGCCTGCAGCGCCATCTCGTCGGTTGTCTGGGGGATGGCGATGTCAAACTCCTCGTCGTTGGTAATCTGCAACAGCTGCTTCAGCTGGCGTTTGTAGTTGCGTAGGTTGCTCTCCGCCTCCACGACGTTGTATTCGTCTTGTGCCCGTTGCGAGGTGAGCTGGGCCAGCTCTGCCTTGGCCATCTTGCCCACTTTGACAAACTGCTCGCCGCGTTGCTCGTTCATGCGGCTCGTCTCGAGGCTCTCCTTGTTGACGCGAATGGCCTCGGCCGAATAGAGAATCTGCACGTAGAGCTGGGCTATCTGCTCCTGGATGGTATTGGCTGTCACGGCAGCCTCCAGCTCAGCCAGCTGCTCGGCCTTCTCGTTCAGGCGGATGGTGTTGGTGTTGCGACCGCCGTTCCACACCGTCCAGTTGGCATTGATGCCGTAGGTGCCATTGTAGTATACTTTGTCGACACTCGACTGCACATAGCCGTCGGCAACGATGGCCGATCCCATCTCAGGCCAGGGGCGGTAGGTGGCGTTCTGCGAAGTGCCGGCCGACAGCGAGGGTAGCAGTGCAGCACGGCTCTGTAGCACGTCTTCCTTGGCAGAGAGTTTGCTGACGCGCGACTTCTGCAGCGCGATATTGTTCTGCAGGGCGTAGTCGATACACTCGCGGAGCGTCCACTGCTTAGCCAGCCCGTGTGAGCAGGCTATCATCAACAGAGCAGCGCACAACGCTGTTTTCTTCTTTATGTTCATAACTGTGACGATTCTTTGTTTGGCATCGGAAATGTGTCATTCTATTTGGGCAGATGGAAGAGTTCGGTCATCTCCAGGAGCTGTGCGTCGCTCATGCCCTCGGGGGTGAAGCCCATGGCTCGGGCGCTGAGATAGATCTTGGCGCTCTTCGACAGCACGTCAATCTGGTCGAAGGCATCCATCACGTCAAGTCCTTTGGCAAAAACGCCGTGTTTCTCCCAAAGCACCACGTCGTATTCTTCCAGCTCGCGTAGCGTCGCCTCAGCCAGCTCGTTGCTGCCCGGAGCGTAGTAGGGCGCAATGCCTAAGCCTAACGGGCAGAATGCCTTCGTCTCGGGAATCATGCTCCAGAGTATCTTGGTCAGCACGTCTTTCTGCAGGAAGGGGCGGTGATGGCTCATGGCGACGAGTTCGATGGGGTGCGTATGCACGGTGGCGTTGTAGGGCGACCCCGTCTCTATCATCCTGGCGTGCACACTGAGGTGGGAGGGCAGTTCGCTGGTGGGCGCTACGGGGTTGTCGGCTATGATGACATAGTGGGCGCAGTCGTCGAGGATGCGGATGATGCTACCGTTGTCCATCGGCTGTCGGGCCAGGTCGCGCATGCGCCTGCCCGTTCCTTTACAATAGAAGTAGGTGCCTTTCAGGGCGGGAAGCGTCAGTCCGATGGGGCGTGGCTCGCTGATGGCAGGCTGTTGGCGCATCGCATCATCGGCCCAACGGGTGATGTTCACAGTGATGTTGCCTCCGTTGCGTTCGGCCCATCCGTTCTGCCAGAGATAGCCAGCCACTTCGGCTGTCTTTTCTATTTCGGCTTTCAAGCCGGGGCGGTTGTCGAGAATGCTTGTCATGTTCTTGTAGATTAGTGGCGTGCAATGATGTTGAGAAAGTTGTCGTAGGCTTTGTCCCAGACGGGCAGCTGCTGCGGGGTGTAGTGTTGCAGCTCGTTGCTGCGGGCCACCGTCTGTCGCATCTGCCAGCGGTCGGCCACCTGTCCGGCAGCCTTTGCTTGCATCAGGATGTTGCCCGCTGCCGTACATTCCTGCGGACCGGCCAGCACGTCGATGGCACAGGCGTTGGCAGCAAACTGGTTGAGCATTTGGTTGCGCGACCCGCCGCCGATGATGTGCAGCACGCGGATGTCGTCTGTGGCCACCTCGCGCAAGTCGCCCAGTACCTGCCGATAGCGCAGGGCCAGCGACTCGAAGATGCAGCGGCACAGTTGTCCGGGCATCTCAGGGATGGGCTGCCCCGTCTGCCGACAGTAGTCTTGTATGGCCTCTGTCATCGATTCCGGGTTGGCAAACACCTCGTCGTCAGGATTGATGAGACAGCGGAAAGGCTCCGCCTCTGCGGCCAGCTGCATCAGCTCGCCATGTCCGAGCGGCTCATTTCCATTCTCTTTCCACTTTCCTCCCTCCTCTCTCCTCTTTACTCTCTCCTCTTTCCTCTCTCCTCTTTCCTCTTTCCTCCGAAATCCTTCCTTCCGGCAGCGCTCGTAGAGCCACATGCCGCAGATGTTTTTCAGCAGTCGGATGGTGTGTTCGATGCCGCCCTCGTTGGTGAAGTTGCGCTCACTACTCCATTCGTTGACAACAGGTTGCGGCATCTCGATGCCCATCAGGCTCCACGTACCGCTGGAAAGATAGGCGAAGTGGGTGTCGCTGGCAGGAACGGCAGCTACGGCGCTGGCTGTGTCGTGACCGGCTACGGCCACCACGGGTATGGCACCGAGACCTGTCAGTCGCTGCACCTCCTCCGAGAGCGTACCGACGACGGTGCCGGGCATCACCAGACGGCCGAACATCTCGCGGCTCAGTCCGATGCTCTTGAGCAGTTGGTCGTTGAAGTCGCGCGTATGCGGGTCGATGAGCTGCGATGTTGAGGCAATCGTATATTCGCATACGGCCTCGCCCGTGAGCATATAGCTGATGGCATCGGGCATGAAGAGGATGCGCCTTGCATGCTGCAGCGCGCTGTCGCCCTGCTGCCGCATACCGTGCAACTGGAAGAGCGAGTTGAAGTAGATAATCTGCGTTCCCGTAGCCTCGTAGAGCTCTTTCCTGTTCGTCACGTTGGCCAGATAGTGGTTCATGGCGGCGAAGTTGGAGGGGTCGCGGTAGGCACGTGGCAAACGCAACGGAGCGCCGTCTTCGCCTATGCAGACGAAGTCGACGCCCCATGTGTCGATGCCGATGCTCTCGATGTCAAGATGTAGCGTTGCCGCCTTCTTCAGCGCGCTGATGATTTCGCGGTAGAGCGCATAGATATCCCAATAGAAATGACCGCCCTGCTCGATGAGGTGGTTGTCAAAGCGTGTCAGTTCTTCCTGTCGGACGATGCCGTCGGCAATGCTGCCGACGATGGTTCGGCCCGACGTTGCTCCGAGGTCAACGGCTAAGAACATAGCTTAGGCTTCTCCTTTGCCGATGTTGAACGGCGTTGCCGTCCTGGGCTGCTGGTTTGGAATCTTAATCTGTCCGTAGGCGCGCTCGTAGCGAACGATGTTCTCTTGAAGGGCCTGCAGCAGACGCTTAGCATGTTCGGGTGCGAGGATGACACGGCTCTTCACCTGTGCTTTGGGCACACCCGGAAGGATGCGTGCGAAGTCGACGATGAAGTCGCTGCTCGAATGAGTGATGATAGCGAAGTTAGCGTACTGTCCCTGTGCCACCTCTGGCGAAAGCTCGATCTGGAGC
>Ga0310695_10010385_pt1 | contig 13637 bp, 13 predicted proteins | sample RumenRJG_04DNA_FD_203882 | JGI IMG/M metagenome (GOLD analysis project Ga0310695, IMG submission 203882) | Bovine rumen microbial communities from Lethbridge, Alberta, Canada - RJG_04 (v2) (version 2) | ecosystem: Host-associated > Mammals > Digestive system > Stomach > Rumen | place: Canada...
ATATAAACTGAATCAACAAACATTTATTTATAAACAATGGTGAACACCTTGCTGATGGCAACATCCATCGGCAAGGCTAAAGGTCATAAACTGATAGCTTGACGGGGTTCACCGAACAGTTACCAAGAAATTCCCTAAACCGATGTACAAACCATACGGAATCGGTCTTAGGAGGGACACATTATACAAGATGGGAGCCAGACCTGTGATTTATAGCACTCCGGAAGAGGGCGCATTGCTGCCAGATGTGTTCAAGTGGCGATTTCTTCCGATGGATGTGGATTCCTATGACTATAGCTGGTTAAGGGAATGGCGCTTTCCAGGTAACGAATTGGATTTTTCGAAATTCAACACTGACGACGTTATCATAGTAACTCCAACAAAAGAGGAGGAAGAACTGGCATTTACACCAGACTATGATGTTGATTTTGTCTATGAATCGGATGACAAGCAGGTACACCCATATTTGAAAATAACTGGAGCGACAAGGGCTTGGCGGTCAATCAACTTTGACCGGGTGAGAAAAGATCAGATGACCGATTACATGGTGGATGCATCGACTTACTTTGAGCAGAGGATAGGGGAGGATTATGAAGATGCCTATTGAAGCGATGCCGCTTCTCAACTAAAACAAAGCTATGAAAAAGATCTTTTTGATATTAATTGCTGTGGTGGCTCTAGAGGCTATTTACTCTTGCAATAGGGAGAATGAGCCAATAGATGAAAATGCAACCACAAGAGGAACGAATGTAAAGGATTCGACGGAGAATAGTTGTATTACTTTGAATACAGAGTGGAAGCCCGATAGTACTGTGAACTTTTGATGAACTCGAATTTGACGAATTAAATGGATATAAAGGGCCACAAACTCAAAACATGAAGAAGTTCAAACTTATCGATAACTGAAATAAAAGCATACTAATCATATGAATACAATTTACTTGTTATCTAACCAAGGAAATCTTACTATTGAGAAGTTTCACTTTTGCACTTGGGATGTGAGAGATGAGAACACGTTTGTAGAGGCTGGATTCTGTATAAAAAAAGAAAACAATACGCCCGATGCAATAGATTTCTATCTTGCGTTGCCATTCCTGACGGAACAAACAACAGCAGAAAGCCTACATACAAATCTTGCAGATACAGCCAACTATCGTTTCATCTTTAATGAGATAGCGGAGCATACGGATTCTATTAATGGGGATAACCGTAACGGATGCATCATAACGATAGGCAATGGTGTTAATGAACAAGATAAGAAATATGCCGTAGTTCCTGCTACATGTTTGATAGTAGATGGTCAGAACATGGTGAAAATATCTATTAGGAAGCCTGCAGGAGTTTATGGACATATATATTCCAGAATTCTGATAAAGACAAATAGGAAGACAATAGCTGAGACTATCAGTTCGATAACAAAGCGTACATACGTGTATGACATCAAGGTGAATGAGGCTCGTAATATACCAGATGATGTGTTCAACTATAAGCAAGAGCAAGATTTGAAACTTTTAAAGATACAAAACACCTTCTGTCTGCATTGTGTACCTAGTGACTATGAGTTGGGGTTCTCTGATTCTGCCAAGCTTAAGAATGTCAGGAAACTGGAAATGGATGCGTTTTGTCACTATCTGCCTTTACTGAAGGGAATGCGTGGAGGTTATAATATCGTATTTCTCAAAGAGAAGAATGAGAATGGAAACTCGTTTTTTACCACATTCTCTAAAGAGTATATTGGCAATAAGCAACTGCTTATAGCATTGATTACAAATTTGATTTGCAATTTGCTGTTTGCTGTAGCTACTTTCCGTAGTACTCTTGGTACTGGCGAAGTTTGGTATGAGAAGATACCGCTTGAGTGGTATATTTCTTTGGTGGTTATCTTGATCTGTGTTTTGTATTGCGTGCCAAAGATTCCTTATTTAAGTAAGTGGATATATGCTCTCAAGAATCGTAGACATTAGGACTCCTGAAAGCGTTAAAGCAACGTGCTTTAATAAAGTAAGGCATTTCCTTTATGACTTGACTTGTGACTATCCATTTTTTGAGGAATGGTTAGAGCATGTCTTTGTCATGACATATACAAAGGAGCGTGTCATCATAACATGTGAATCAGATGACGGCATAGAGATATATGGTGTATGTATAATTAAAAATACTAAGCAGGAAAAGAAGATCTGTACTTTGCGCGTTGCTGCCGAGATACAAAGACAAGGCATAGGGACGCATCTGGTAAGTATGGCTATCGCTTTACTCGGTGATGATTATCCTCTTATAACCGTTCCCCAGAAACATTTGGAACCATTCAAGAGGTTCTTGAGTTTCTTCAATTTCAAAATATCTGGCAGAGTAAAATCTGTTTATAACGAGGATACATACGAGTACTATTTTAACAAACCGTATATACGCGAAAACGTACTAGTCTCTATAAAGCCAGAATATGCAGATCAGATATTGAAGGGCGCAAAGAAGGTCGAGTTTAGAAAGACTTGTTTTGGTAGTCAGATAAGGCGGGTGTTTATTTATTCCTCCCATCCAGTAAAGAGAATAGTTGGTTATTTCACTGTAGCAAGAGTGGAAAGGCACACTCCTCAACAATTGTGGGATAAATATTACAAGGTGGGAGGTATTGATAAATCTGCTTACTTCCGCTATTTTGGAGAGAAGGAAGAGGGTACGGCCATTATAATTAATGAGGTGTTTCCTTACCGATATGGACTCAGCCTGCAGGATGTGTTTGGCAATAATTATACTGCCCCGCAGAATTATAGATATATTGACAATGTGCGCATATTGCATCAGTTGAATCTACTTGTCGGTGCTGAGAATAAATGATGAAGGTAAAACAATTTTTTTTTGTTGAAAGTGTAGAGACTGTTAATAGTTGAGAGTATACTCTTTATGAGCAAGACAAACGAACATGGGGCCATAGGGCCGCTAACAGGTTTTATCTATCAGGAATACTATTTTCTGTATTGTCTGCTGACAATACAGGATGGGGAAACGGTGTCGTTGGAGAAGGTGGATGATGTAGGTGTGGAGGAAGGTGACAGACTGAGATACTACCAGCTGAAGCACAGTATCAACTCGAAGGCTCTGGACGTGAAACGTATGACAGACAGGGACAATGACCTGTGGAAAACGCTGAGTATGTGGGTGAGCATCATCAAGAAGAAAGGAGACGAGGTGACGCAACGCAGATGGATAGCAAACAGCGAATTTGTTCTCATATCGAACAAGACAATAGAGAATAATACGTTCTTTGGATTGGTGGAAGCTTACAAAAGTGATGAAAGCAAGTGGGAAGAACTGGAGAAATATCTTACCGACCAAGCAGCAAAAGAGCCCAAAAAGGAGAAGAGCGATAAAGAATATGAGAAGAGTGTTTATAAATACACGAAGAATTTGAGCGAATATGCACTAAAGAAGGAACTGCTGAAAAAGGTAAAGATAGAATACGAGAGTGATGAGGAACTCTTGGAAAAGATTAACAGAGAGATACAATTCAAAAAATATATACCAAAGGAGCGGGTAAATGATCTGCGCTACATGCTGATGGGCAGCCTGACCGAAGCAGTGCTGAAAAAGAGGGCAGAATACACCGTGGAGACTTTTAATGACAGTTTCGGATCGCTGTTTAATGATATGCGTAGCAGAAAGTTCGTGCCGCTGAACAGGAAGGTAGTATTACCGGAACACCCGATGGATCAGACTTTCGTAAAACAGTTGCAAGGCATTGATGCTCCCAATAGCGATAATCTTCAAGAGATAATAAAACTGACAGAACAAAAACTGCAATTTGAGAACGACTACAGTGAAGCAAACAAAGCAGCGGGAGCAAAAGTGCAACAGCAGTTTGAAAAAGATATGCATACGGAGTGGAAAAACATTTTTGATTCCAAGCATCGGAGAGTTAACTTTATGTCAGGCGAAGATAAGATAAAAGATGCCGGATGGGAAGTGTTTGATAATGTAAAAAATGTGCGCCTTAAATATGACCAAGAGGACATCGGGGCAACCGAATCTAACGGATGCTATTATCACTTTTCGGACGGCGAGACACCACAGATAGGATGGAGATGCGACTGGGAAACCTTATATAACGGTAAAGAATGGACTACAGACTAAATAATGAGGGAATAGTGGCCTGCGTGGCGGCACAAGTGGTGAGACACGGGTGCCAAAAGCTATCTGTGGTTGTGGCTGTGACAAATCTGCTGATGCATGATACAGAGCGGAAAAAGGTTAAAGGTCTGACTGATACTCAAAGAATCAGTATGATTGTGAACCAAATAGACGGCGGCCTGCTAACCATTATCATGAACAGTCTGGTGATGCTGATGAAGGGTGGTTGCATGACTTTTGAAAATGAAGAATTGGTACTGACAGAAGCAGGGCTGAACATGTGTGAACAGATGAAAGACGGACGAAGCAATATGCTTGTAAGTATCATGAACGACATGCCAGACGTGCTGCTAAAGATAGGGGCTGTGGAAGGAGAAATAATGGATAAAAGATACGTGATAGCACTATGAACTTCTATATCAAGAAAATTAAGCTTTGGTTCAAGACACATTCGCAACCTAAAGAGTACACGTTCGAAAAGAACAAGGTGAACGTGGTGACGGGTGACTCATCGACAGGTAAATCGTCGATTCTCAGAGTTATAGACTACTGCCTTACGGCCAGGGAGTCGGCTATCGTGGAGGATGTGATCAATGAGAACGTGGCATGGTATGGGCTGTGCTTTCACCTGAACGGTCGCGATTATGTGATTGCAAGAAAGGCACCTCAGAATGGAAGAATCAATTCAGACATCTATTGGGCAGTGGATACGGAAGAGATGCCTGGCGACGCGGCGCCTAGACCTACGAGCAGCGTTAGCCGAGCTGAAATACAAGCATACATCAGCAAAGAAATGCGAGTGCCGGAAGTGACACTCGAAGAAGGACGAGAGAAATTGCAGCCATCGTTCAGGGAAATGATGATGCTGAACTATCTGACGGAGGACATCATTGCCACCTCGGGCACATATTTCGACACTCACCTGAATACCGATGTAAGACAGGAACCTTTTGTGGAGAAACTGTTGAGGCTTGGCCTTGGTGCCGATGAACAGAAAGAACAGGAACTGCAAACAAAGATTGCAGCCCTGGATAAGAAAATAAAAGAAGAGGAAGGCAATAAGACCAGAGACAAGAATAACAAAGAGCAGTACGAGAACCAGTTACGGCAAATAAGAGAGAAAGCCCAAGAGATAGGTCTGATAGGTGGAGGGAATATCAGTCAGGAAGAGCTGATAATGCTGCTTCAGATACGGATTAAGGAATTTGAGAATCTGAAGCGCAGCTACAGGAGATTGGGTGAACTGGCTTCGCTACATGCGAGACGACGCGAGATAAGCAGAGAACTGATAGACTACAGGAATCTGCGTCGCGAATACAGGCGTGCCGTGGAATACTCAAAGAAGTTGGAAAACAGTTTGCGGCCAATGGAATATCTGGCTGCGAACCTGAACACTTCGCTGCTTGGAGAGGAAGCCATGACGCTGTACAGTTCACTTGAAGAAGCCTACAGGCAAGCAAAGGCAAATCATCAAGAGGAAGACAAACTGCCCGCAGATTTTGAGGCGAATTATGAGAAGTTGAAAGGAGAAGAGCGGGATGTGACGCGTAAGATCGAAGAGTGTAACCAGATAGCCGCCACATTCTTCGACCCTAATCTGCTGATGAAATACGTTGCACTAAGCGAACAGGTAAAGAAACTGAAACAAAAGCCGGAGAGGTATATTGGCGATGTGGAATTAAGCAAACTGCGCGATGAGCAGGAGGACGCGAAAAGACAGCTGGTACAGATACACCATGAGAACGAGCAGAAATCAAGCGAATATCTGGAAGACGTACAGTCGTATTATGACCAGCAGCAAGGCATGTCGGCATCGTATAAGGGTTGTGAAGTGAAGTTCAGTGAAGGATGGAGAAGATTGGAATTATATAAGAACGGCGAGTTCTACCCGATAAAGAATGTGGGCAGTAAGTCGAACTATATGTTTATGCACCTATGTTTTTATCTGGGGCTGCACCAGCACCTTTGTGGCCTTGACAATAGCATAGTACCGAACTTTTTGTTTATAGACCAACCGAGCATTCCGTATTATGGCAATAACAGAAGGAGGGCAACACAGGCTCCGGGAGACCTGACTATTCCGAACAAGGATGATGAAAGCAAACTGAAAGAGGCGTTCCGTCTTATCAATAGTTTTATGAATCAGAACGTAAGTGAGGAAAGAGGATTCCAGATTATTTTGGTGGAACATGCCGATCCAGAGTATTGGGATGGCTTGGAGTATTTTGAGACTCGATATGTGTTCACAATGGATAAAGATTACGGTTTGATTCCTGAATATGTAGCACCGTTAGCATGATAAAAGTAAACGAGATAAAGATGGCCACCATACAGATGGTTGGCAATAAAACGAGAGGCGAGGGCCTGTCGGGGGCTCTAACCTTGGCAGACGTGTCAGCATCGGAGGACTTCTTGAAGCAGTTAATAGAGAAGTCGTTTACGATGGATGACTTGAAATGTTTCAGCTATATAGAGTCGGTGGAACTGAATCCCGTGTATCAGTTTGTTTCGAAGATATTTGATGACGGTTCGGCTTTCCTGAAGCAATCGGTTAACATCGCCACCTTTCTTTATGATCAGAGTATACATCCAAATATCAGGAGTGGCGAATTGTATGTGTTGCTGCTGGAGTGTGAATATAAGAAAGAGACGGTGGAGGCAATAGCTATCTTGAAATCGGAGAGGAAAGACCCATTCCTGGCAACAGATAACGACGGACGTGAGATTTCAGTAAGGACAATATATGGAACAGGTTTGAAGGGACTGGACAAAGGCTGTTTAGTGCTGAATATAGACCGAGAGAAAGGTTATGTGGTGGGAACCGTTGATAATACCAATAACGGCAACGATGCGCAGTACTGGACTGACAGTTTTCTACATGTGAGTGATTGCGATGATGACTATCATCAGACAGTAAGACTGATGGATATGTGCAAGGGATTTGTGAAGCAGCAAGAGGACTTGGAAGGAGCCATTATGGCAAAAAAGACGGTTGATGCGTTTGCTGCTGGAGAGACGATACAAATGGATGCTCTTGCCGATATGATATGCCAGAACGAAGAGCAACGGAAAGCCTTTGACGACTACAGACTATCGTATGAAGCAGAACATGGGGAGTTTGCAGAAGAGGTAAGTGTGGTGAAGAAGGCTGCCATCAGGAAACCCGTAACAAAGTTGACTACGCTGAAATTGGGCGCAGATTATGAGGTGAAGGTGCTGAACCCGGAGGCAAGGATAGAGCAGGGAGAAGACAAAAGCGGGACTTGGTGGAAGTTGTATAGTAAGAGGTGAAGGGTGAAAGGTTAATGGTTAAATAAATCGGCTAAAGCGATAATCACAATAATGCCAATACTACTTCCGCAAAACCATGCCAGAATAGATGAACTGCTGATGATGCTGAGAAATGCAGTTGAGCGTTTCCCCGTGCTTCATCTATCTCCTGTCGACAGGATTGTTGACAGCAAGGATGAGTATGTCCTTAACAGACTGGCAAGTGGGCGTTATGCGCTGAAACCCAATATCACGAGGCAGGGCATCCTGTTTAGAGGGGATTCCCATTATCATGAGGTGTTCCGTACAAGATATGGGCAGAAAGAAATCATTGGGCATGGGCCGGAGGTGAGGGAGAAGATAATTCCTGTTAATGTGAGACGGTCTGACTTTGAAATCGCCATCGAGTCGTTTCCGCTATATAAGATGCTGAAGAATGGCATTGTGTTACCCAATGGAAAAAAGTTGGTGATGGAGAATCCCTTCGGACTGGCATACGCTTACGACCAGCCGACTCCTTTTGTGGGCCTGACCTCTGATCTGGATGTGGCTGCTTTCTATGCTGTAACGGAATATGATGCAGAGAGCGGGAAGTACACGCCTGTGACAACGGGAATGGGGGTGATATATGCCTTTGAGCTAAGAATGCCTTTTTCAATGACGATAGGACTGTCTTCTTTGGGGAGACTTATCTTCCCTAGAACTCTGCAGCAAAAGACTTTCCTGCTGAATATTAATCCTGAATATGATTTTAACCAGATGGCAGTGGTAAACGGCTTCGTGTTTAACCACGACGCTGCGCTATCAAGAGCCATCTATGACAGATTCGATGGAGGTGAAAAACTTGCCCCGAAAGAGGACTTCCTGCTGAAGAAGATACAGAAGTTCCCAAAGAATACTGTGTCGGAACAGGGATTCATGCGTAATTTGTCGGAAAATAAGGGCGATTCGAGGATGGAAAACGAGAGTATCCTCAACAGAGCGGGTGTAAGGATAGATGGAAATCTTAATCCAGCTTTTACATACGATGAGCTGAAAGGTGTGTATTCGAATATTGCCAGTTATTGGCAGTCGATGATAGATGGAGTGTATGTTGGAGGTAATCATGGCGCAGACATCAAGAAATTCTTGATGAATCTGCCGTGGAACCCTGATTATTCACAGTATTTTGACCTGAACAGGTATTTCGATGCAAGATAAGAAGCACTACCTCTATATCGTGATTGTTGCACTCATAGTGGTGTTGGCTATCTATTTCGTGGCATTGAGCGAGATGGATAGTATTATTATGTTCTTCAGAGGGGCTTTAGGTGATGACAAGAATACAACAAGAGGCTTGTTCGGTGATAGTACAGGAGCCATCAATACGCTTTTTTCATCATTGGCATTCGCTGGTGTTATACTGACTATTTATTGGCAGATACAAGAAAGCAGTAAGAACAAGGAGGAAGACCACAGGAAGCAGTTTGAGGATGTGTTCTTCAGGATGGCTGGGAACTTTGAGCAGATTATTGCTGGACTGAGGATAGAGGTAAAGGATGGTGACTTGTTTGATTTCAACTCGCTGTGGAATTCGCTTGGGAGCAATAATCCTGTTCGTGTAGCGAGCATTAATGATGGCCCGATAACTACTCCGTCGATGACTGTTGTTCAGTCGGCACAGTCGGTAGTGACAGCGCCACAACCCCAGCGCGAAAGAATTGTAAAGGAAGGTAGAGAGGTGTTTCAGTTTCTTTATGAACAGCAAAAGAAAGAGGGCATCTCTATGACCCAAGCCATTGAGGAGGCAGGTATTGATGGGTATGAGGGTTTTATGCAAGGAGAACTGGATCATTATTACCGATACTTCTACCGCATATTGCGCTATATTGATGACAGCAAGTTGATAGACAGTGAACAGAAATACAGCTATGCAACCATACTGAGGGCACACCTGTCTATCTATGAGTTGCTGCTACTGTACTACAATGGGCTATCGGATGCGGGATGTGACCGATTGAAGCCGCTGATGGAACGGTATTCGATGTTGGATAATATGAGGGAGGAGAAACTGGTGTTCGGTTCTTGTGAGAATGAGCGAGTTGCCCTTGGCGTTGATGAATATTATGTCGACTCAGCATTTGGCCATCTGCAACCGAAATCGTATGAAAAGGTGGTGGCATTGAGAAATCGGGCGATATGGACAAGCGTATTGACCGTGGCTGTTGCAGCCTTTGCTTTGCCATTGTGGAATAGTGTGGTTGTTGATGACATTCTGCACAAGATACCGGGCGACAGCTTTCCTTTATTCTACGCGATAATGACAATCGTTGGTTTCTACTTGTGGAATTATTGGAAACGGGATGCTGTGTTGGTGGGGGATATTCATGGACTGAGACACCCTACTGATGAAGAAAAGAAGGATATAGTGAACAGGATAGTCAAGCGATTCCGTATGTTGCCAGGGATTTTGGCTGTAATCTTGGCAGCATTCGTTGCTGTAATGTTATCAGATTATGAGTTGAACGGCGGGTTGTCGTTCTGCTATATCTATGTTATCGGGTTGGTTATAGTATATCATGTCTTTGCACTTATTATTATTCGGTTGGAAGTGCAAGATGCAAAGATAGTGAGAAAGGTGGAATTGTTTGAAAAGTGAATATATGTGGTTAAAATGGATATTTGACCGATTGGTGTCACTAATCGGGTTGTTGTTTTTATGGCCGGTGTTGCTGATTGTGGCGGTACTTGTGAAAGTAAAGATGCCGGGAGGTCTGGCTTTCTTCGTACAGAAGCGTGTGGGGAAGGATGGAAAGTTGTTTGACTGCCATAAGTTCCGCACGATGACGGTGAAGCATAATGGCAGTACAGTGTCTGTAGCTGGTGACAGTCGAATCACTCCTTTTGGTGCTACTTTACGGCATTACAAGATAGATGAACTGCCGGGGCTGTGGGATGTGCTGCGGGGAAAGATGAGTTTCGTGGGGCCAAGGCCGGATGTGCCTGGATATGCAGATAAGTTGCAAGGGGATGACAGGGATGTGCTGAAGCTTCGTCCAGGTATCACAGGTCCTGCTACGCTCAAATACCGTCTGGAAGATGAGATGTTGGCAGATGTAAGAAGGCTGATGTCTGAGGGCAGATATCTTCCGCAGGAGCAGATTGACAAAATGTCGGATCAGGAATTGGCGGTGTGGTATAACGACAACGTAATCTATCCTGATAAAGTACGCTTAAACTGCTATTATTATCGCCATTACTCTTTCATCAAGGATATACAGATGATACTGTGTACTGTGCTGGGGAAGAAGATGAAGTATGCAGGGGAAGTGATATGATGGATGATGGCTGATGATTAAAGGATGATGTAAGATGTCTGATGTCTGAAGTATGATGGAAGAGTTTAAGCAGTACATTATCTCGTTATATCAGGATATACCGCAGGAGGTTTATGAAGGGCTGCTGTCGGTGCTTTGTGTAGGGACGACGCTGTTCATCGCATGGAAGGGGTTCAAGACAGGGCTTCGCTACTCTGCATTTTTGCTGCTGGTAGAGTATGTCTTCCTCCTGTTCTGCTCGACAGTAATCTTCCGTACACCAGGCGAGACAAGACATTATGACTTCCATCCTTTCTGGAGCTATGACAGGCCAGAACTGCTGATAGAGAACATCATGAACGTAGTGGTATTCGTGCCGGTAGGATTTCTACTTGGTTTCAGGATTCAGGATTCAAGTTTCACGATTAGAAAAGCATTGCTTGTCGCATTGATGGGATGCGGGATTTCTGTAACCATTGAGGCACTGCAATTCTTTTTCATGAGAGGCTTCTCTGAGGTGGATGATGTGATGCATAATACCTTTGGATGTATCTTGGGATACATATTGGTTCAAGGTCTAAGGTCTGAGGTCTGAGGCAACCTCTTACTTCTTACATCATCCATCTTACTCCTTTTTTCGAACAACCCCCGTCCCCTTCAACCTTGAAGGGGCTCCACCTCTCTCTTGTATTCTCCCCCCTCAGGGGGAAGAAAACCGCTCCGCCTGTCGCTCTTACATTAAGGTAAGCGCGGACCATCAAAGGTCCGGCTTGTTTTTCGCCTTACGGCAGAGGTTTAATGTGAAAGGTGAGAGGTGAAAGGTGAAATGTGATTAATAGAATAACAAATAAAACAATATAAATATGTCAGAACGTAAAAGAATATACTTGTGCTTAGCGCACATGTCAGAAGATGGCGCAGAACAGCGCTATGTAAAAGAGGCATTTGATACTAATTGGGTGGTGCCCCTTGGCCCGAATGTGAATGGATTCGAGAAGGACCTCGAAACATTCGTTTCGGATGTAAGAGGGCAGAAGGATGATGTAAGATGTGAGTCCCTAAATAAAAGAGTCGTAGCGTTGTCGAGTGGTACTGCTTCAGTGCATCTGGGATTGCTGAACTGTGGTGTGAAGCCTGGTGATGAGGTGATTGTGCAGAGCTTTACCTTCTGTGCATCTACTCACCCCGTGACATACCTTGGTGCTACACCTGTGCTGGTGGACTCAGAGCCTGATACTTGGAATATCGACCCGGAGCTGATGGAAAAGGCTATTGTTGATCGTAAGGAGAAGACAGGAAAGTATCCTGCAGCTATTGTTCCAGTGGCTCTCTACGGTATGCCGTACAAGGCTGACCGCATCATGGAGATTGCCAACAAGTATGGAATTCCCGTAGTAGAGGATGCTGCAGAGGGCTTTGGTTCTCGTTACAAAGGACAGATGCTGGGCACTTTCGGTAAGTATGGCGTACTGTCATTCAATGGTAATAAGATGATTACCACCTCTGGTGGTGGTGCTCTGATAACAGAGGATGAAGACCACTGGCGTGAGATTATGATGTATGCTACTCAGTATCGTGAGAGCTATCCATACTACCAGCATGAGAAGATTGGTTATAACTACCGGATGAGTAATATTTGTGCAGGTATAGGCCGTGGTCAGATGACGGTGGTGAATGATCACCTTGCTCACCATAAGCACGTGCAGGGGCTGTATGAACAGTTATTAGCAGATGTAAAGGGTATCACTGTTCATAAGCAGCCCAATGTAAGATGTAAGATGGCTGATGGAAGAGAAATTCCTGTATATGATTCGAACTACTGGCTGTGTACCATCACCATTGATGAGAATGTGAAGGTTAAGGGGCAGGAGGATGCTTATAAGACTATCGTGACTGGTGCCGTTGGTGGTGCTGCAGGTGTGATTCATGCAGCAGAGTCTGCTCACACCGACTGTGAACCCAATGCCAATGTTGAAGCCATACGTGTGGCTCTCGATAAGGCGCAGATTGAAGCAAGGCCTGTATGGAAACCCATGCACTGCCAGCCGGTCTATCGACATGGCGAGGTTCAAGTTTCAGGGTTCAAGGTTCAAGGTCAAGATGTGAAGTGCCTTACTTTTGACAACTCTGTGGCTTACGTTAATGGTGTTTCGGAAGCAATCTTCAAGGTTGGTATGTGTCTACCAGCAGGTCCATACGTCAGCGATGATGATGTAAGGTACATCGTTGACACCATCAAGGAAAACATCATCGGATGAAGAGCCTTTTGATAGCCATCTGGCAATTCTGTTCGTACTTGTTTGTTCCCCAATGGGGGAGCAAACGAGGTAAGAGGGATGATGTCTGATGGCTGAAGTAATAGGCAAGTCGATTAAGAGACTGCTGGATTTAAGCGAATCGGAATGAGTCATAACGATTTGTCATCCAAACTAACGCAAGTCATAGAGCAGATTCCAAAGGATGTGTTTTATGACTTTTGTTGTTCTTATGCACAAGAGCATGAAGAGCTGGCTATGGCATTGGTCAATGAGTTCTGGAGGCCAGAGAAGGATGACTATCGCTCGATGGTGCAGCAATGCTTGATGCATCCGTCACCAGCTGGTATCAAGAATGGTGATGGGTGTTCGTTCATTTCTTTGGCGCAAAGAAAAGGAACCAAAGAAACATCCACCCTCACCAAGGCCTCTCCCTATATGGAGAGGATGCAATTGACTATGGGCAGAAACCGCCCTGCGTCAAGGTTTTGGTAAGGTTCACAAAGCTTTCGCCCTAAAGGGTGAACCTTGATTTTTTAAATACGTGGATTGATGAAGGAAATCGTGGCAGAGTGTAAGCCTTTCAAGAAGAGTCATATCTGCCGGATGGATGATTTTCTGGAGGATGCTCAAGCGAAGGTGCTGTCACCGAAAAGATATTTGTCTTGGTTACAGAAAAAGGTGGATAACA
>Ga0310695_10010386_pt1 | contig 13637 bp, 14 predicted proteins | sample RumenRJG_04DNA_FD_203882 | JGI IMG/M metagenome (GOLD analysis project Ga0310695, IMG submission 203882) | Bovine rumen microbial communities from Lethbridge, Alberta, Canada - RJG_04 (v2) (version 2) | ecosystem: Host-associated > Mammals > Digestive system > Stomach > Rumen | place: Canada...
TTCAGCTCCAGACCAATCTCTTCTTTCTTGAAGCCGGGCAGGTCGATATCTACTTCGTAGTGATCGTCATGCTCATGAACATCGGTCTTCATCATCCTGTCGGCGTGTCTGCCATACAGCTTCCTTTCGGTTCTGTCCAGATCTCTGAAATCCGGGAATGCGAACCAGTCGTCAAATAAATCTTCTCCAAAAATACTAGGTCTTAACATAATGCCTACCTCCTTTTCACTCAATACTGTTAATAGCTACTGAGCAAGGGGAAGGAGGGATTAGATCATTGGAACATCCCGTTCTTTTGGTCTTCTCTGTTCCTCTGTTCGATTATGTTATAGCACTATTATTAGCACTCGTCAAGGGAGAGTGCTAATAATAATTGTGAAATATTTGTGAACTGTTTATGCCGCGTGAGCAGAATGCACAGATACATGGCTATAGGAAAATTGTTAAAAATGTCCCTTGAATCATGTATTGAAATAAGGCAGCTACATGTAGCCTGAGAAATAAGTTTGCAGAGACCGTGTATCTGATTACTGTTTATCCTAAGAAAGCAAAGGATACAATTTAATATGGACCGTTTTTAGGCAATCGAGAGAATATCTTGGTTCTGATAGATTTTTCTACGATCTTACTCAATTCTTTGCTGTGAAAGGGAATCATATATGTACGCAATATTCTTTCGAAAAAACTCAGAAAATCTGCCGCCAAATCTCCTATGAGCAGTAGAAGAGGGAAAATCAAATACACTCTGTCGGATTGCTACAGTGCTTGAATGGGGTTTGCGGTACATTTTGGAATCCTGTTGCAGAGCGATGATCCGTCACCGGCACCCTCTTCGGAAACTATCAACAGTCAAAGGAGGATATGCCTGTAGTTATCTGATAGAAATCGGAGAACTGCAGGCATTTTTGTTGAAAACAAATCGACTAAAAGTCGAAAAAAGTATTGACAAGCGATCAATACGCCTATATTATATAATCGACCGTTGGTCGATTATGGGAATGATTCAAAGAAAGGATAGGATATGAAGAAGGGAGAAAGAAGAAAACAGGAACTTCTAAAGATTGCATACCGGATGTTCATAGAAAAGGGTTATGAGAACACAAGTATTGATGAGATCATTGCCGAAGCCGGTATTGCAAAGGGGACCTATTATTATTACTTCGAAAGCAAAGAAGCGACTCTGGAGGCTGTAATAGAAATGATGATCGAAGAAGAGGTTGGTAGGGCTAAAGCGGTTCTGGAGACTTCTTTGCCGGTACCGCAGAAGCTGGTCTCAGTCATTTATTCTCTTCGCCCTGCACAGGATGAGCAGGTTATCGCAAAAGCCCTTGTTGTGACGGAAAATATCGTTATGCACGAGAAGGTAAACAGACGTATTGTGGAGGAAGCTGTTCCTCTTCTGACGGAGGTTGTGAAGGAGGGGATATCGCAAGGAATATTTGAGTGTACCAACATAGAGGAGAGAGTCAGGATGCTTCTTATCATTAGTCAGCATATATTTGATGATGGGATTTTCACTGACAGAGATGTAGAAGTGTATATAGATGTGGTTGAGAAGACACTCGGAGCTAAGGGTGGAACTATGAGTTTTATCGCTGAATTGATATCAGGTGGTGTATATGTACGGACGGATGATAATCAATGATATAAAAACTAACAAGCTTGTTTCTGCTGCAACTTGCATCTTTATGGCGGTAACGGCGATGCTGCTTGGACTGTCAATACTGCTTTACCTGAGTCTTGGAGATTCTATAGATTCTCTGATGAGCAAAGCTGAGACTCCTGATTTCCTTCAGATGCATGCGGGTGGATTGGATGAAGATCAGCTTTATGACTTTATGCGCCGGAGAGATGATGTAGAAGCGATGCAGATCTGCACATTTCTAAATCTTCAGAATAGTCAGATATCGATCAAAGACAAGTCCTTTGAGAATAATATGCAGGATAATGGACTTAGCTGTCAGAACAATTCGTTTGATTATCTTGTAGATGCGCATAATGAGGTAATATACCCATCCGAAGGAGAAGTATTCGTGCCCGTTTGTTACAGGAAGGAGTATGGAATCCACATCGGAGATGTAATGCACATAGGGACGGAAAAGCTGACTGTTGCGGGATTTCTGCGCGATTCGCAGATGAATTCAATGATGGCTTCTTCAAAGCGTTTTTTAGTCAGTAAAAAAGACTATGAAAGACTTAAGCCTCGCGGAAGTGAAGAATATCTTATCGAATTCAAACTGAAGGAAGGCAGCAACATCAATTCTTTTGCTACAGATTACAAGGATGCGGATCTTCCGGACAATGGTCCCACGATCACACGATCTCTGATCAGGATGATAAATGCTCTTTCGGATGGAATGATGATATCCGTTATATGCCTGTCGGAATAGTTGTACTTTTTATCTCAATACTATGTATCAGGTATATTATCCTGACACAGCTTGAAAAGGATAAAGCAGGGATTGGAATGATGAAAGCGATAGGGATATCAAGGCGTGATATCAGAGGGCTATATCTGGCAAAATACCTGATCATGTCGGTAGCCGGATGCATGATCGGAATCACTTTGGCAATGATCACGGCAAAACCGATCGGCGCACAGGTGAGAGAGTTATATGGGGATCCCGGATATAGCGGATCGATGTATGTATTTATGATGCTGGGAGCAATCGCAGCGGAAGGGATGATCCTGCTGTCGGTGCAGCGGACACTTCGCAAAGCTGAAAAAATATCAGCAACGGATGCTCTGCTTGGGAGAGGAACCTTTGGAAAAAGGAAGAATCTTTGGATACCCGCAATGATCATTACTACAGCAGCGATGTTCATAATACTCGTGCCGTGGAATATGAAGAGTACGATCGAAGCCCCCGGATTCGTCACATATATGGGAATCGGTGAGAGCCAGATCCGTATTGATATCAGGCAGACTGAAAACATCAGAGATACGGCTGTGTCTATAACTGAAGACATAGAAAGTGATGGCAGAGTCAGTGACCATGTGCTGATGGAATCCGGTTCATACAGGGCAACACTTTCAGATGGGTCTTCTTATAATCTGATGATCGAAAACGGAGATCATAGCAGATTTCCCGTACGATATATTGAAGGCAGATATCCTGAAAACGACAGGGAGATAGCGTTGTCGGTTCTTAATGCCGAAGAGATGGGTGTAAAGACGGGAGAAACGATCATAGTTCACAGACTGATGATGGATGGCAGCAGTGAGGACAGAGCCTTAAGCGTGTGCGGGATTTATTCTGATGTTACAAACGGGGGAAAAACAGCCAAAGCATGTATGGCTGATCCGGATGATGCGACCCCGGTAATGTGGAGCATAATATATCTGTCCCTTGTGAATGGAGAGAGTGCAAGGGATTGGACAAGCGCCTGTCAGGACAGGTACATGTCTCCTGAAGATGGTGTTAAGGTAACTCTGATTTCCGATTTTCTAAGGGGTACCTATGGGCAGACCATCCGGAGTATTTCAAATGCTTCTGTCGTATCAGTTGTCATGGCATGTCTTGTTCTGTTTGTTGTAATACTTTTACTGGTTCGTTTGGTGATCTGGAGGGAGCGGATCGACAGTTCATTAAAAAAAGCGCTGGGCTTTACCGCCTCAGATATCCGCAAGGAATATCTGAAGAAGACCTTGATCTATATATTTCCGGGAATCGTGCTTGGATTATTTGCCGGGATAATTCCGGGACAGGGACTTGCAGCGCTGTTTCTAAAATCAATGGGGGCATATGGTTTTCGATTTATTATAGACCCCAAAGAGGTATTTGTAATAACACCATTTTTGGTTTTGACATTTGCCATGATTGCGGCGAACCTGAGCCTTAAGGAGGTTAATGGAATTCATGCGTGGGAATGTTTAAGAGCCGGAACGGTAAAGTGATCACATATTGAAGCGGAGAATGATTATGAGTGAGTTATTGAAAGTACAGAACTTAAGCAAGGCAGATATTTTGAGAGACATAAGCTTTGAGATAAAAGAAGGTGAGATGGTCGCCGTGATGGGACCTTCCGGATCAGGGAAATCCACGCTTCTGTACAATGTGTCCGGAATGGACGATCCGGATAGCGGAGAGGTTATGCTTAAGGATACTATGATCACCGGTCTTAGTGAGGACGAGAAAGCAGAGCTGAGACTTAAAAGAATGGGATTTGTGTTCCAGCAGATGAATGTGCTGGGTAATCTGAATATTACAGATAATATCGTATTGCCGGCAATCCACGCGGAAAAGAAGCACAAAAAGAAATATTATGACAGAGCCGGGACCTTGATGGATGGATTTCATATTGGTGATCTGGCAGAGCGCAGGGTGAACGAGGTTTCCGGAGGACAGCTTCAGAGAGCCTGCATATGCCGCAGTATGATGCTGGAACCCGAGATAATCTTTGCGGATGAACCTACAGGGGCACTTAACCAAAATGCTGCTACAGAAGTGATAGAAGCTTTTATGAAGATAAACAGCGAAGGGACAACAATACTTATGGTCACGCATGACAGCAGAATCGCAGCGATGTGTGAAAGGATTTTGTATCTACTGGACGGAAGGATCAAAGGCGAACTTGTTCTTGGAAAAAATACCCGAAGTGATAGCAGAGATCGTGAGCAAAGAGTAATAAGGTGGCTCACTGAAATGGGCTGGTAGTTTATGCATAAGGAGAATGAGTAATATGAGCTCAGGGTTTAAGAAATTTTTGGCTTTATGGACAGGAGAGCTTATATCGTCCATAGGCGGTGGTCTGACAAGCTTCGGGCTTGGTGTGTATGTGTTTCAGGAGACCGGAAGTGCGGCGGGGATGGCACTGGTGACTTTACTTGGGTTTCTTCCGACATTACTGCTCAGTGTTCCGGCAGGCGTGCTGGCAGACCGCTATGACAGAAGGCTTCTTATGATGATCGGAGATGGGTGTTCAGGGCTTGGGATACTTTATATCCTTATATGTATGATGCGAGGGGGAGCAAGCCTCGTACAGATATGCATAGGCGTATTCATAAGTGCTGTATTCTCATCCCTTTTGGAGCCGTCTTACAGGGCTACGATAACCGATATTCTTTCTAAAGAGGAATTCTCAAAGGCAAGCGGTCTTGTGTCGTTGGCAGGCAGTGCAAGATATCTGTTTTCACCTATAATAGCGGGATTTTTATTGGGAGTGAGTGATATATCGCTTCTGCTTATTATCGATATATGTACATTTTTTGTGACAATCACGGCTACAGCTATCGTTAGAAAAGGGATTACCGTCAAGGTAAGTGACGAGAATCAATCTTTTGGGGAAAGCTTAAAAGAGGGATGGAATGCGGTTCATAGCCACAAAGGAGTTTTTTTACTGATCATGGTGTCTTCGGCTATTACTATGTTTATGGGTATTCTTCAGATACTTGTGGAGCCGATGATCCTGTCTTTCTCGGATGCAAAAACGCTTGGCATTGCAGAGACATTATGCGCCTGCGGGATGCTCTTATCAGGACTTTTTCTTGGAATCGTCGGAATAAAAAGGGGATACGTTAATGTGCTGAGAGGCTCGATCTTTATGGCGGGAATATTCATGATAGGCATGTCGTTATTTGAAAACATTGTGTCAATCTGTATCTTCGGAGCACTCTTCTTTGCCATGCTGCCCCTTGCTAACAATGCGTTGGATTATCTTGCCAGGACGAATATCCCGGATGAGCTGCAGGGCAGAGCATGGGGCTTTATAGGGTTCCTTTCGCAGATAGGGTATGTTGTTGCGTATGCCGTATCGGGACTTGCCGCAGACGGTCTTGGAAGCCTGTCCGGAAAAGGCGTAGGGCGCGGAGCCGCTCTTATGGTACTTATCTCGGGGGTTCTGCTTGTCGTTACGGCTTTAACATTACTTAGGCTTTCTGCAATTAAAGGGCTGGAAAAATTTCATTAGAAGAAATTCGGAAATTACTTGAAAGCCCTTTTTATCTGCTCCAGAAACTTTTCGGCAATAGGAGTAAAGGTCTGATACTTATTCCATATCATGTATAACTCTGACTTTAGCTCTGGAGAAAGAGGTCTGAATACCATGTCAGTTCCTTCGGTGTTTATCAGGTTCTTGAAAGTAAGTAAGATTCCAAGGTTTTCCCTTGCAAATACGGAACCGTTATAGGACAGTCTGAAAGAGCCTTCAAGCTTAAGTTCCTGATATCTGTCTTTCGCCCACACTTTGATCTCGTTGTTCCAGCTCTGCTCTGAAACAAATAGGGGTTCTCCTATCAGGTCAGAGACACGGATGGATTTTTTTTCTGAAAGGGGATGAGATGAAGGCATGATTGCTCCCCACACATCAGCTTCCGGAAATTTTACATATTCATATTTATTGCTGTCAGGTGTTTCACATAGTACAGCAAAGTCTAAAATGCCCTTATCAAGCTTTTCAGTAACCTGCTCAGTATCTCCGCTGGTTATATGATAAGTGAAATTAGGGTATTTTTCTTTTAACGTATAGATCTCTCTGGCAAGGTACCTGATCTGATAGCTTTCAGCCAGTCCGAAATAAATATCTCCACCTGTTATATCATCCAGGGAATTAAATTCCTGTTCTATCTTATCTGACATGGCCACAAGATCCTGGGCACGGTCACGTAGAAGCATCCCTTCATCCGTAAGCGAAATACTGAAACTATGCCTTACAAACAGTTTCTTCCCAAGTTCTTCCTCTAATGCTTTTAATGTCTTTGAAAGAGTAGGCTGCGATACATGAAGCTGTTCAGCAGCCTTTGACATATTTTCTTCCCTTGCAACTGCAAGAAAATATCTGAGATTTTTTATTTCCATGAAAACCTCCCTAAAGCTGACAATTTATATGTTATTCCAAAAACGAATATCATGATATTTATTTTATTCATTAGCGAAAACCTGGTCAAGGGTTTACTATGAAATCAGAAGGAGCAAAAAAGATGGATACAGAAAAGATTCTTGAAAGCCTTTCAGACATGGGCTGCAATGAGAAAGAAATAAGCTTTATGAAAAAGATGTATGAAGAAGGGGATACAGATACACTTCTTCGAGACCTCAGGAAATGCCGATGTCACCTCATGGATGAACTTCATGACAGCCAGAAAAAAGTAGACAACATGGATTTTTTGATACGACAGATTCAAAAAGAGAAATGATTAAAACGGAGGAATGTAAAATGATCAGAAAAGAAGAACTAAACCTTGTAACAGAGTGGGATAAGACCTTTAAGAAAAGTGATAAGGTTGACCACAGCAAAGTAACATTTGTAAACAGGTATGGAATCACCCTGGCAGCAGATATGTATGTTCCTAAGAATGCAGATGGTAAGCTCCCTGCAATTGCTGTATGCGGGCCATTCGGAGCAGTTAAGGAGCAGTGTTCCGGTCTTTATGCTCAAACAATGGCTGAGAGAGGATTCTTAACAATAGCATTTGACCCATCATTTACAGGAGAGTCCGGTGGGAACGTAAGATATATGGCATCTCCTGATATCAACACAGAAGATTTCATGGCTGCAGTTGATTTTCTTTCACTTAATGAAAAAGTAGATCCTGACAGGATTGGAATCATCGGTATCTGTGGATGGGGCGGCATGGCTGTAAATACAGCAGCTCTTGATACAAGGATCAAGGCTACAGCTGCAATGACAATGTATGACATGACAAGAGTAAATGCCAAGGGATATTTTGACTCCGAGGACAGCGAGGAAGCAAGGTATCAGAAGAGGGCTGCCATGTGCGCTCAGAGACTTGAAGACCTTAAGGCAGGTGAGTATAAGCTTGGCGGCGGTGTAGTAGATCCACTTCCGGAGGATGCACCTTTCTTTGTGAAAGACTATTATGATTACTACAAGACTGACAGAGGTTATCACAAGAGAAGCCTTAATTCTAATGGTGGCTGGAATGTAATCGGCTGTGAATCCTTTGTCAATCAGCCAATACTTAAATACAGCAACGAGATCCGAAGTGCAGTTTTACTTGTTCATGGAGAAAAGGCTCATTCATGCTATTTCTCTAAAGATGCATATGCAGATATGATCAAAGACAGCAAGTATGCAGATAACAAGGAACTTATGATAATCCCTGATGCTGTGCACACTGACCTTTATGATGGCGGAGATAAGGATTATATTCCTTTTGACAAGCTGGGGAACTTCTTTAAGGAGAATCTGAAATAAAAGGATGGTGATAATATGAGCAAAGTGTTAGTGATTTCTACAAGCCTTCGTGCAAAAAGCAATTCAGAAATACTTGCAGAAAAACTTATAGAGGGTGCAAAAGCTTCAGGTCATGATGTGGAACATATAAGCCTGAAAGGGAAAAATATCAGTTTCTGTATAGGATGTCTTGCCTGTCAGAAGACTCAGAAATGTGTCATTAAGGATGATGCTGTCACTATCGCAGAAAAAGTAAAGAATGCAGATACCCTGGTTTTTGCGACACCAATCTATTACTACGAGATGAGCGGACAGATGAAGACTCTTTTGGATAGGCTCAATCCGTTGTATCCTTCAGACTATAAGTTCAGGAATGTATATATGCTATCTGTTGCAGCTGAGGATGAAGAGTTCGTACCTGAAAAGGCAATTAGTGGACTCCAAGGGTGGGTTGACTGTTTTGGAAAGGCAGAATTTTCAGGGTCCTTATTCTGTGGAGGAATAGGTGATATGGGTGAGGCATCCGGGAAAACAGAAGAGTTAAACGAAGCTTTCGAGTTTGGAAAGGCTTTAAGATAAAGGATGTTTGCGATGAAAGCGAAAATGATTTTGATAGCATTCTGCATGACAATCATGTTTTGTATGAGCGCCTGTTCAGGAAATACAATAAGCTCTGGTGATAATCAGAATGCAGTAACTGAAATATCAACATCAGAAAATGTTGAAAGAGAAAGCTCAGAAGAGAGAGATAGTACAATGATAATGAAGATTGGCGATACAAAAGTTAATGTGGAATGGGAAGACAATCAGGCTGTGGAAGCGTTGCGTGATATGGCTAAAGACGGTAATGTTACCATTCAGATGTCAATGTATGGCGGTTTTGAACAGGTGGGTTCCATAGGACAGAGCTTGCCACGAGATGATAAGCAGACAACAACATCATCAGGTGATATAGTTCTGTATTCAGGAAACCAGATGGTGGTGTTTTATGGTTCCAACAGTTGGTCATACACAAGGCTAGGTCATATATCTGATAAGGATGAAGCAGAGATGGCAGATCTTCTTTCTAATGGTGATGTTACAATAACTATTAGCATGGGATAGGGATTATTAAAGTAGAAATATATTGGTACAAAAACGGTGGCTACAGTCTCGTTAATCTCTACAAAGTAACAATTCTTAACACAAATGCTTCTTAAATGTTAATTCTGATTGGTGGAATCATACTTATCAATGCAATAGAATTATGTTAAAATAAATTGCAAAGGTAGGATTGGTATGAGAAAACACTATTTGGATAACGTTCGCTGGATCACCGTTGTTATCGTTGTAATCTATCATGTGTTTTATATGTATAACGCTGAGGGTGTTCTTGGCGGTCTGGGAAAGATCACAAGTCTGCCGGTTCAGTATTACGACATATATCAGTATCTGGTCTATCCGTGGTTTATGCCGGTCCTTTTCGTGGTTTCCGGAATAAGTGCCAGACTGTCTTTGGATTCACATTCGGATAAGGAGTTCATAAAGTCCAGAACTCTAAAACTTCTGGTACCATCGACGATAGGCCTTTTTGCATTTCAATTCATACAAGGGTATGTGAGCATGTCACTTGGTGGAGGATTTGAAGGACTTGCGGCTGAGGGAGTTCCGGAGCCGGTTATCTATCTGATAATGGTTGCCTCAGGAAGCGGAGTGCTCTGGTATATGCATCTCCTGTGGATTTACTGTGTTTTACTTGTGCTTATCAGAAAGATTGAAAAAGGAAAGCTATTGGCAGCCGGGGCTAAGACTCCTCTGTGGCTGATCGCACTGTTTGGTTTTCCGATCTGGGGAGCAGCTCAGATTCTTAATACGCCTATAATTTCCGTTTACAGAATCGCATTTTATTCTGCCTTCTTCATGCTTGGTTATTTCGTGTTCTCAAATGATGAGGTGATCGAAAGACTGAAGAAGATAGCAGTACCCTTGATAGTGGTAGCTGTGGTGATTTGTGTGACTTTTGCCGCTTTGTATTTTGGCAATAACTATGCAGATAAGCCAATTAACAGAGGCTTTTTATATGCCCTTGATGCATATGTGGGATCATTGGCAATGCTGGCCGGAATGGCACGCTTTGGCGACTCTTACAGCCCTTTTACCAAATGGATGTCAGCTCATAGCTTCGGACTATACGTATTCCATTACCTTGGAATCTCTTCCGTTGCTCTGTTTATTGCAAAGCCGGGACTCTTACCTGCGCCTGTATGCTACTTTTTAAGCCTTGTGGCAGGATTTGTTTTCGGATACGGTCTATATTCCATCATTTCACGGATTCCGTTTTTCAGATGGGCAGTGCTGGGAATTAAGAAGGAGAAATAAACTATGTGGGGCGCCATCACACCTTAAAGCGGGAAAGCCACTGCCTCTTTGTACAGTTTCTGAAGTGTTTGTATAAATGCGGCAAGGCTTTCGCGATTATCCGTTTTGTGGGTGCAGAGTACGCAGTGAAAACATTCTTCGCAGTCATAAGGAATCCAGGCAAACTGTCCGCTGTGGTCGTTTAAGAAGCCGGGAGCAAGGCAGATGCCTTTGCCGGATGCGACATTTACAAGAGTAGAGTCGTGATCGGGGCTGTTAAAATACTCGATTTTCCCGGAGGTGATGAGCTTCTGCTGGACGGATCGTAAGGCGTTGGGAGAGCCACCTCCTACCATGAGGGTGCGACCGTAGATGTCTTCGTTTGTGATGATATTTTTTTTCGAAAGCGGATCGTTTTTATCGGCAATAAGGTAGATTCCGGAGTCAAATAGCTTGTGGACGTTGATCCCCGGGATATGTTTAGTCTGCTCAATGAGGGCGAAGAGAACATCAGACTCATCTTTTAGAAAACTTTCCACACTGTTATCGTACTGAAACAGAGGAGTAACCTGGACACCGGGTTGCTCCTTTTCAAATATGCGGATAGCTTCAGGCAGGAAGCATATAGCCTGTCTGACCATCATGGAAACCGTTATGTTGTCGGTATACCTGGCACTGAAATTCTGCCCCTGCTCGATAGCTCTCTTCATATCTTCGCGCATACCGGAAAGGTATGTTACGAACTGCTGGCCTGCGGGGGTGAGGGCAGCTCCCTTGCCGTTTCTATCGAATATCTTAAAGCCGACCTCTTCTTCCAGGAGCTTTACCTGGTAGGAAAAGGTGGGCTGGCTTACAAATGCATTCTCTGCGGCGCGGCTGAAGTTAAGTGTCCGTGCCAGTTCTATACAGTAATCAATTTGTTTGGTAGTCATCTGAAATTCCTCCTGACAATCAGTTATTTAAAATTTAAATCAATTATAGGATATTTGAATTGGATTATTCAAGAGCCTCATGCAATAATCTAATCAACAAAGAAAAAACTTATAGAAATGTTCAAACATAACGGAGGATATTACCATGGCAAAAACATTGATCGCATTTTTTTCAAGAGCAGATGAAAACTACTTTGGCGGAGCAATGAGATACGTAAAGGTTGGGAACACCGAGATCGTAGCAGGGATCATGAAAGAGCTGACAGGTGCAGATACATTTAAGATCGAGATGAAGGATCCATATTCACCTGTGTACATGACCTGCATCGATGAAGCAAAGAAGGACAAGCAGAATAATGCAAGACCCGAGCTTACCGCTTACTTAGACAGTATCCATGAGTATGACACAATCGTTCTTGGCTACCCGAACTACTGGGGGACCTTCCCCATGGCGGTGGCAACTTTCCTGGAAAGATATGATTTCACCGGAAAGACCATCCTTCCCTTTTGCACCAATGAAGGAAGCGGAATGGGATCCAGTGAGAGTGATATTAAAAAGTCTGCCAAAGGAGCAACAGTAAAGAGCGGTCTTGCGATTACGGGCTCTAAGGCAGCTGATTCCAGGGATGCGGTAAAGAAGTGGTTTGTAACAAATGGATTGATTTAAAGAAGAAGGAGGTTTATGCAACAATGGACAAGGCGAAATTGTATTGACGCGGTGTCAGAATGCGGCTATAATTCAAATTGACACGATGTCAGAATAAAGCATTTAAAGAAAAGGGCTGATGCAAGAAAACAGAATCTTGTTGAGGAGGAGTTGAAATGAGCAGAGCGGCTATAGGATTTATTATATGGGCGATAGTTGGCGCCCTTATCATTTGCATAGGAATAAGTGCATTTTTCAATAAGAAAGCGGTTGGCTTTTGGGCAAATATAAAGCCCATAACAGTAAAAGATATCAAGGGGTATAACCGTGCTACCGGCAAACTCTTTGCTGCATACGGATTGATCTTCATTATATTGGGTCTGCCCTTGTTATCAGGACAGAATTCTGCGCTAATTTTACTGTCAGCCCTTGGTGTGATGGTAGAAACCATAGTAATCATGGCAATTTACAGCATATGCATTGAAAAGAAGTATAAGGAAAAATAAAAAAAGGTCTTGTGAACAGATAAGTTTCGGAAAATATATGACAAAGGAGAATGATTATGCCAAAGGGATCACCGGAGAGAACTGCAGCAAGAAAAGAAGAAATCATAAATGCCTGCGAAAAATTGTACAAGACCATGAGCTTTAAGGACATTACCCTTAAAGAGATAGGAAATGAAACATCATTTTCAAGGCCCACCATATATAACTACTTCCAGACAAAAGAGGAGATATTCCTTGCCCTTTATGAACGGGAGTATGTCAGGTGGAATGAAGAATTAGAGGGGATTTATCAGGAAAATGAACCCCTTACCAAGGAAGAGATAGCAGGGAAACTGGCAGCATCCATCGCAAACAGGGAGCAGCTCTTAAAACTCCTTGCCATGAACAACTATGACATGGAGACAAATAGCAGACCGGAGCGCTTGACATCCTTCAAGGTAGCTTATGGGGAATCTATTAAGAAGGTGAGCGCGATACTTAAAAAGTTTTGCCCGGAGAAGTCAGATGAAGATATTAAGGGCATTGTATACGTATTTTTCCCCTTTATGTTTGGAATATATCCATATACATCTGTGACTGAAAAGCAGAAGGAAGCCATGAAAGAGGCAAAGGTAGGATTTGTGTATCAATCCGTTTATGAGATAACAAACAAGGCAATTTTAAAACTATTATAGGAGGCGAGCAATAAATGAAGAGAAAGATATCCATACTGGCAGCAGCTATATTAACTTTAGGACTTACTGCCTGCGGAGGTGCTGCAAGTCAGCCGTCCAGCCAGGGCGTTGCATCTAGCACAGCACAGTCCGGCAAAGATGTCCTGGTTGTGTATTTTTCCGCAACAGGTACCACCAAGGGCGTTGCAGAAAAGATTGCATCCATTACAGGGGCAGACACATATGAGATTAAAGCGGCACAGGCCTATTCTGAGGCGGATCTTAACTGGAATGATTCCAACAGCAGATCCACAAAAGAGCAAAATGACTCATCAGCAAGACCTAAGATCGGCAGCGAAACTAAATCCCTTGAGGGATATAAGACAATCTATATAGGCTATCCCATCTGGTGTGGTGAAGAGCCCCG
>Ga0310695_10010387_pt1 | contig 13637 bp, 11 predicted proteins | sample RumenRJG_04DNA_FD_203882 | JGI IMG/M metagenome (GOLD analysis project Ga0310695, IMG submission 203882) | Bovine rumen microbial communities from Lethbridge, Alberta, Canada - RJG_04 (v2) (version 2) | ecosystem: Host-associated > Mammals > Digestive system > Stomach > Rumen | place: Canada...
CAACGTGTCTGCCTTTGACTGGACGACCTTCTCAGGCTTGGCGTCTTCGTCATTGATCTTAGACTTATACGAATTGATGATCTTGTCTATGTCCATTTCAGTTGTTCTCCAATTTGGCGGATGTTATCCCGCATCGTTGTTATTGCTTCTATTCACCGGCGCTGGCTTGACATGTCCGGGCGCATTAACGTCGAACGCAAGATCCCAGCGCGCAAGAAGCTTGCGGAAGGAGTCCGAATAGTTGCTCTTTCTCTCGTTCTCGTAAAACATCCGGCCGGCACTGGCGCATGAACGCGCCTCCATGCAGGCGTTGAGCATGCGGTCGATCTGGGAATGTTCGCGCGGCGGAGCTTTTGCCTTGAGCTGTTCGGCGAGAGAGGGCGGATTGGTGGCGTGTAGACTTGCGCCGGCCGTGTTCCCGAATAGCTCCGCGAGCGCGGTTTGCATCGCATGGACGGAAACGACGTCTCCAATTTCCTCTTCCATCAACCCGACCTTTAGGTGCTCGAAGAGCCTCTTCACGTCGCGGAAGTTCCCTGGCCAGCAATATGAATATGCGAACTGCTCGAAGAATTCGTACGCGCCGCGGGTGAGCGTGAGGCCATATGAGGCACAGTATTGCTCTACAATTCCGTTGAAGACTACGGTCCTCGTCTCGCTATTCGCCTCTCCAAGGCGCTCTCGCAACGGCGGCAGCTCTATGTGGCATGAGTTGATCCTGAAGAGCAGATCTTTTCTGAATCCGCGTTCCCCGTGCGAATCCTCCCATTCCTTTGCGGCGGCGGCGAGATCGCGATTTGTTCCGAATATGATTCGGCATTCGACTTTACAAAGTTTGCGTTTTTTCCCGGTGTCGCCAAGCCGGTAGTAGACCTTCTCTTCGAGCGCGGTGAGCAGTTTGCCCTGGGTCTCGAGCGGCATGTCGCCAACTTCGTCCAGAAAGAGTATTCCTTCGCCGGCGCTTTCTATCAACCCGTCCTTGTCTGAGTTAAGCCCGGTGTATGCTCCCTTGACTGCGCCGAAGAGAAGGGCGTCCGCCAGCTGCGGTGAAAGCGATGCGCAGTTACCCTGCAGATATCCGTAGTCACCTGCTTGCCACTCCTCTGGGGTCGCCTCCGTGAACCCTCTGCTCTTGTCGTTGTATTCGGATCTGCATATCTTTTGAAGGTTGCGCGTTATGAAGGATTTCCCCGTTCCCGTTTCACCGGTGATTAGCACATACTGCGGCACGCCGGGCTTGCCTTTGTTGGAGAGAATGGTTCTGGCATGTTCAAGCTGTTTTTCAGCTGAATGCCGCCCAAGCAGGAAGTATTTTGTCCAAGCTGGCGTGCCAATGTGTTCGCCCAGCTTGTCGTCCAAGCTCCCGGCCGGGATTGGCTGCATTTCGTTGGCAAGGCAGTAGTACTTTGGTGTCGCAACAAGGGCTTGCGGAAGTGGCAGACCATCCGGAACGACGTAGAATACGCTGCCCTTGCGCTTCGCAAGCTCGTCCCCAAGCGTCTGCACGTCAATCCGCACGAAGTTCTCTGCGGCAAGACCCGTTTGGCGCCTTTGTGCTTCATCCTTGATCAGATTCGCGGACGCCACAGAAGCTGGAATCCTCTCGTCGCACACGACAAGAAGTCGCGTGCAGCCGTATTCACGAGCAATGTCAAAAACGCTCTTGACGTCGTCGAACCCCTGCAACAGGTATTCCGACACGTTATCCCTGCATAGCCAGAGCAGAAAGTCTTCTCCTGTCATCGTGTTGTTCATAATATACATTTTTCTATTTTTTGTAGATGATTCATATAGCATATCATATTCCGTTTTGTGTTGCAACGAAGAAATGGGAGATAAACATGCAAAATTGAAAGATATGCGATCTCACGCAATTGGCATGGTTGCTGCTTATCGATTATGTGGAATAACTGAAAGGAGAAAACAATGAAAGTAGATGACATCATCAACAAATACAAAGAAAAGTTCACATGCCCGCCTACGCCGGAATCGGTGGAGGGCGAACGTGAGGAAACTTTGAAGAAGGTCTTCGACGCGCAGGTGCTGGCGAAGCTCAAGGACCGCATCGTCGCCGCATACCAGATACTTGCGGACGTTTCGCGCGGCAAGCGCAAGATTCCCGCAGCGCGCGTGGCGCTGCTTGCGGGCGGGCTGGCCTATCTTGCGCTTCCTCTTGATCTCGTATGCGATGCCATACCCGTTGCGGGCCTTGTAGACGATGCGATTGTGCTCACCTGGATATTCGCACAATGCGCCGATTTGTTCGGCGCAAAGCAAGAACGTTGATGTCCAGGGCAATCCCTTCGAGCAAATCTCACGCCAAACCCGTAAAGTGCGCGGCCATCCTACACAATGATGCCGATTTGTGCTATAATCTTTGTCGTTGACGGGGTACCCGCAACATATTGGATTCAGTCACGCAAAAGGCAAAGAAGAAAGGCACAAAAAGCATGAACATCTCAAGGCGCTCCTTCCTCGCGGGATTCACCGCAGCGGCCGCCGCCCCGGCGGCGTTCGCAAAGCTCAAGTCAGACCCAGACCTTGCGGTGCTCCTAAGCGACGTCCATGTGAACGGCGTGGAGGGGAAGGACATGTACCAGCGCGGCAAGTTCATGCGCGTAGTCGCCGAGATCCTTAAGATGGATCCCCTGCCGGGACACGCCATATTCTTCGGCGATCTTGCCTGGCTTCACGGACGCAAGGAAGACTACGTGTCGTCTAGCGAAGGCATCAAGATGCTACAGGACGCCGGAATCCATGTGACGCTCGGCATGGGCAACCACGACCGCCGCTCGACCTTCCTTGAGGTGCATCCCTCGTACTCGAAGACCACGAAGATACCAGGCCGCATCGTGAGCGTTGTGGATCTCGGCCGCGCCGACTTCATAATGCTCGACGGCCTGCAGGGCACAGACGACCGCGGTCTCACCGAAATGGGACCCGGCGGCGGCGCGTTCGACAAGGCGCAGCAGGACTGGCTAATGGACGTGCTGCCCAAGTGGAAGCGTCCCGTCTTCGTGGGCTCGCACTGGCCGATACGCGAGATAAAGGTGGGCGGCAAGCCGATTGCGCAGCTCTTCTTCCAGTCACCGTCCGTCGCGGGATACATCCACGGCCACGACCATCGCTGGTACAAGACGATCTCGATCAGGGGCTGGGGCGACAGCCGGCAGATACGCGGTCTCTGCCTGCCATCGACAGGTCACTGGGGCGACATCGGCTATGCGACGCTGCGCCTATCGAAGGACCGCGCCGTTGTCTCCCTGCGCCAGTACGAGTACTATTTCCCGTCTCCCATCGCGACCGACGAGAAGTGCACCGACATGTGGCGCGACATCACCGCCGAAAACCAGAACCAGACATGCACATTCCGTCTGCCCACCTGCGCCTGAGGCGCGAATAGGCAAAAATGAGGAGGAACTGATGAAGACGCTGAACATTATCGCATTCACCGCCTGTATCGCGGCGTTCTCTTTCGGCGCGCCCGATCCAGAAGCCGTGTTCCGAAATCCGCCGCAGAGCGCCAAGACCGGCGTGTGGTGGCATTGGATGGGAAGCAACGTGAGCCGCGAGGGAATCGTCAAGGACCTCGACTGGTTCAAGGAGACAGGCATTGGAGCGGCGACGATCTTCGGCATGGCGGATGTATGCTCCCCTTGGGCCACGAAGATATTGGACAATCCCTCCGGCGAACTCATAGCCTTCACTCCCGAGTGGTGGAAGTTCGTTCGCTTCGCCTGCGAGGAGGCCGAGAAGCGCGGCATAGAGCTCGGCCTCCACAACTGCCCAGGCTACACCTCCACTGGCGGCCCGTGGATTCCTCCGCGTCTTTCGATGCGCGAGCTCGTGTTCAACGTCACGAACGCCGAGACGCAGATTTCGCTCGACGCGCACGCCGCGTTTCCCGTGCAGTTGGGAGACCGCGGGCCGTTCAAGAAGCCCGACATTCCCTGCCGCCGCACCGACCTACAGGAGATTGCCGTGGTGGAGGGCGTGAGGGTGCAGCACATCCCGATGGGATCTTTCACGCAGCCCAACCAGTGGGAGGCGTTCGGGCTTGAATGCGACAAGATGAACCCAGAGGCCGTGGCGTTCCACCTCGACCACGTGATCGGTGAGATCAAAAAACACGTGGGCGACCAGGTTGGACGCGGACTCAAGTTCCTGCTGCTCGACAGCTACGAGGCCGGCAAGCCCACATGGACGCCCAACATGCGCGAGGAGTTCAAGGCCCGCCGCGGGTACGACCCGCTGCCGTATCTGCCGATCCTCGGCGGCTTCAAGGTGTCCGCCGCCAAGGACGCGGCGGCCGAGAAGAAGTTCCGCGCCGACTACGACCGCACCATCAAGGACCTCTACCGCGACGTGCTCTTCAAGATGATGCACGCAAAGCTGAACGCAGCCGGGCTGGAGTTCGCCTGCGAGCCGTACACCGGCCCGTTCGACTCCCGTGAATGCGCAGCATACGTCGACCGGCTCATGACCGAGTTCTGGTATCGTCCAGGCCTCAACCGCAAAATGCCGGGGCAGCTTGGCTGGAACAAGTGGACGGGGCCAGGCGGCAGGCGCCACAACGTGGTAGAGGCGGAGGCGTTCACGAGCGGACCTGGCGCATGCTGCTGGAACGAGACGCCGTTCTTCCTGAAGGCGTCCGGCGACACGCAGTTCGACCGTGGCGTTAACCGCATGACGCTGCACACGTGTCCGCTCCAGCCTTGGCCGGACGAATTCCTGCCCGGCAAGGTGATGGGGCGTTGGGGCACGCACTTCGGCCGCCATCAGACGTGGGCGAAGAGCGGCAGGGGCTGGTACATATACCTCAACCGCTGCCAGGCGCTTCTCCAGTGGGGCGATCCGAGCGGCGCTAAGATCGACGGCTTGAACATAACGCCGCGCGGCACGCCTCTCTCCGCCCGTGCCCGCGAGGCGGATGGCTGTCTCGTCTTCTTCGTGGTGAACCACTCCGACCATCCTGCATCCATGGACATGCGCCTTCCCGACATCGGCAAGACGGCCGAATGGTTCGATCCCGTATCCGGCGTTATCGCGCCTCTCGCCGTCGTCAACAGATGCGCTGCGATCAAGCTTGCCCCGTGCGGAAGCGGATTCCTCGTGCTGCGCAGGCCTGCAGGCTCGCTCGTTCCCAATGCCGACAGCGCATACTACCAGAAGCTTCCCAAACCGTTCGCAGGCGAGGAAGGGGATGCACTGCGCATCTCCGCGCCATGGCGCGTGACGTTCGGCGCGAAGACGGTGGAGATGGCGGAGCTCGCCGACTGGACGGAGAACGCCGACCCTGACGTCAAGTACTTCAGCGGCACGGCGAAGTATTATGCCAAGTTCAACTTCTCCAGCGAAGCGGGCTCGTACGTTCTTTCGCTCGGCAACTGCAACAAGCAGATCGCAAAGGTGATTCTGAACGGCAAGGCCTTCGAGCCCGTCTGGTGCGAGCCATACGAGGTGCGCGTTTCCTCGGGCGATCTCAAGAAGGGCGAGAATGCGATCGAGATAGAATTCACGAACGTGTGGGCCAATAGGCTTATCGGCGACGAGCAGGAGGAGCCTGACTGCAAGTTCGTGAAGGCCGTGTATCCGGGCGGATGGTATCTTGAGAGCTTTCCGAAGTGGTTCAAGGGCGGCATTGCATCGCGTCCGTCGAAGGGACGCAAGTGTTTTACGGACTGGAACTATTTTACAAAGGACTCCAAGCTCACCCCCTCCGGTCTCCTCGGCCCCGTGCGCCTCTCGCGCATCACTCTAATTCCCTAGAGCCCAAGATGAAATGGTGCTAGGACTGGCGGCCGAAGCTGCGGGCGATTTCGCGGTTGGAGCGGTAGACCATCACGGGCTTGCCGCGCGGGCAGACGTATGGCATCTTCGCGTTGGCAAGTTCCTCCACAAGCTTCACCGCAGCTTCAGGCGTGAGCTGCGTCGAGGCGCCTGCGTACGCTCTTGAAACGGCGCGCGCCACGAGTTCGTCGCGCCAGCGAGCGGCGCCGCGCCTTGCGCCGCCTTCGGCGATGTCGGCGGCGATGGAGGCGAGCGTGGCGGCAGTCGAGAAGCCGGCGAGAAGGTCCGGCACTGCGTCCACCTTCCACAAATCGCGCCCGAACTCCTCGATCTGGAAACCGGCGGCGGAAAGCTCGGATAGGAAAGAGCGAATACGCGCCGAATCGGCCGGTGGCAGCTGCACCGTCTCTGGAATGAGCAGCGGCTGGGATGCGTTTTCGCGGCGGTCAAGAAGCGTCTCGTATGCGATGCGCGCGCGAGCGGCTCGCGGGTCAACCAGCACGAGGCCAGAGTCCGTCTCAAGGAGCAGATAGCCGGTCGCGGTCTGCGCGAGGAACTTGAACCATCGCCAAAGATTCGTGGACGAACCAGAAGGGCATGTGCTTTCTTCGGACGTCGCTGCAGGCTCGGTTGGAGCGGGCTGCGCGGATTGCTCCGCAGATTGCGGAGCGGGCGATTGCTGCGCCGGCGCTGCAGGCGGTTGCACGGGCTGCTGGTGCGGCAGCGAGAAGGAAGTCTGGACAGGCGCCGACGTGAATGGAACCGAAAAAGGCGCTGATGCGGCGTGCGGAGGAGTTGGAACAGGCGAATCCTGAGTCGTCGCTGCTGGCAGCTGGGGCGTTGTCGGGACGAGCGCGGCGGAGATGGCGGCGATTATCGCATCGCGCACATCGGCGGGGCGGCGAAAGCGCACTTCTCGTTTAGCGGGGTGTACGTTAACGTCCACCTGCGTTGGCGGAAGGTCGATGAAGAGCACGAGAACGGGGCGTTCATCGTCCTTGCCGCGCGGATATGCCTCGCGCACTGCGTAGTTTATGGCGGATGCCGTTGCGGGGCGGCCGTTGACGAAGATGAACTGGTCGCGGCGGATGGAGGCTCCAGCAGAAGGGCGTTCGATGTAGCCGTGCACGTTCACGGCAGAGGGATCGGACGGCGTTGCTTCGCCGACCGGCACGAGGCTTTCGGCGAACTCGGTGCCGAATAGGTCGCAGATTCGCTCTTCGAGCGTTGCGCCAGGGGCGAAGCGATATGTCTCGCGTCCGTCGAGAACGAGCGAGAATCCCACGTTGGGATGGGCGAGCGCGTGTACGGTGAATGCGGCGCGGATGTGGGCCTCTTCGGTTGCGTATGCACGCAGGAACTTGCGGCGTGCGGGAACGTTGCAGAAGAGGTCGCGCACCTCCACGCAGGTGCCGGGCGGCGCGCCGCAGTCCTTCGCCTCTGCGAGCGTGCCGGCGTTCACGACGATGCGTGTGCCGGCTTCGTCGGACGGGCGGCGCGTGGTGAGGGTGAAGCGCGAGACGGAGGCGATGGAGGGGATTGCCTCGCCGCGGAAGCCGAGCGTGTCGATGCGTTCGATGTCGTCCACGTCACGTATCTTCGACGTGGCCTGGCGCTCAAGCGAGAGAAGGGCGTCCTCGCGCGTCATGCCGCAGCCATCGTCCCGCACCGAGACGAGGTTGCGCCCACCCGCCACCACGTTCACCTCGATGCGCGTGGCGCCGGCGTCGAGCGAGTTCTCCAGGAGCTCCTTGAGAACTGATGAGGGGCGTTCCACCACTTCGCCGGCGGCGATCTTGTTCGCCACGTGGATCGGCAGCAGTCTTACATGGCCGTCGCGCTGCATCGCATTTGACTATCGGTCCAGCGTGAGCTGGCGGCGGATGAATGTGGGCACATCGAGGTCTTCGTCGTTCCAGAGCGTCTTCTCGGCGTTGTGGAAGCGCGATGTGCTGGTGGGCAGCGGGTTGCCTCCGCTGGGTTGCACGGGGCGGCCGCCGCCGGAATGCGGCGTTACGGTTGCACTTTCCTCGAAGAGAAGTATTACCACGGAGAGTCGTCCGGAGAACGTGTCTTCGTCGTTCACGGTGCCCAGCTCGAGCGTGGCGTTTGGGCCGAACGCCGCCGATATGCCGGAGGATATGGCTGCCACTTCGGAGAGGCGCAGATCGTCGCCTGCGAGAACGCCAACGAGCATGGTGCGCACTGGCGGGCGGGAGGCGTCATGCTTGATGAGCGGCGTTGTGGCAAGGGAGGCGAGCACCTTCTGCACACGGTCTTCGCCTGCGGCCGTGGCGGTGGCGAACTGGCCGCGTCCGCATTCTGAGAGGATCGAGCGCAGGCGCTCGGCGTCGAGGCGGATGTAGCCGGGGCGTTCTAGGATTCGCCAGAGAAGCGTCACGCCCGAGGCGAGCGTGTCTACGCCGCGCGCGAGAGCCTCCTTCATGTTGTCTATGCCAACGTCGGCCACGAGCTGGTCGAGCGGCAGCAGCACCGAGACGTCGGCGTGCTGGCAGATGGGCCCCGCTGCCGTCTTGGCTAGGCGCATGCGTTCTTCGCCTTCGAATGCGAAGGGAAGCGTGGCGAAGAGAAGTGTGGTTATGCCTAGCTCGTGGAGGCGTTTGAGGAGCTCACCTGTGGCGCCGCCGCCTGTTCCGCCGCCAAGGGCGGTGACCACAACGGCCGTGCGCACGCCTTCGAGGGCGGGGTCGACGAGAGAGGGGGAGTCCTGGAACGAGGCGCGCGCCGAGGCGGGCTGGCCGCCGGTGCCGCGTCCCGCGAGGCGGTTGCCGCCGAGAAGCGTGAAGGGAACGTCGCTTGGCGCGCCAGTCTGCGCGTCGGTGTCCAGCACAAGCGTGCGCACGCCTTGGCCGAAGGCGCGCAGCACGCCGCGCGTCATGGCCGCGCCGGCACCGCCGACGCCGATTAGGATCAGAGGTGAAGGAAGTGGGTTCATTTGCGCAGTCCGAAGAAATTCTTGAGTGAATCGAAGAGAGATGCCGAAGGCTCGCTCTGCTGCTGCGCGGTTAGCAGCAGCCCGGCGACCACGGCGCATGCGGCGGGATGCGGGTGCTCTTCAAGGCCCTCGATCTCGGGGAGAAGCGAACCCACGCGCACGCCGCAGCCAAATACCGACGCGGCTAGCTCCACTGTGCCGGCAAGGGCGGAGCCGCCACCGGTCAGGAACACGCCGGCGTTGAGCAGATGAAGCCTGTTCTCCTCGTCCACCTTGGCGCGTATGATGGTGAAGAGCTCCTGCAGGCGCGCGTTGACGACGGTGTTCAGCGCACGGCGCGAAATAGTGGCAGGCTTGAAGCCGGGCATGGGGTCCGGAACGGTGATGCGATGCGTGGCGTCGTCCTGCGAGATGATCGCGGAGGAGAGCATCTTTAGCTGTTCCGCCTGGGCGCGCGACACGGAGAACGCCTCGTGGATGTCGTTCGTCACGTGGTCTCCGCCAACGCCCAATACGCCGGCCTGCACGAGCTTGCCGTTGACCCACACTGTGAAAGACGTTGATCCTCCGCCCAAGTCGATTGAGAGAGCGCCGTCTTTCTTGTTCTGGGCTGTGAGCACTGCGGCGGCGGCGCATGAGCCTGCGAACGCCACCTGGTCGTCTGGAATCTCGAGCTTTGCGCCGCGTGCGGCCGTGAATGCGTCCTGGATGCGCTGGGACGAACCGTAGATGCAGAGCGAGCGCTGCGACAGGAAGCGTCCGCTCATGTTCTTCGGCGAAGTGATGGAGTCGATGTCGTCCAGCTTGTAGCAGATGTTGGATATCTCTATCGGATGGCAGTCTTTTGGAAGACCGGCGTCGTAGGAGCGTTCGTTCACCTCTGAGATGTCTTCGTCGTGCACCATGCCGCCGTTCACAGGAACTTGCGCGACGACCTGCTTGGTGCGGATCTGCGGGCCTGAGACTGCGAGATAGGCCTGGCCGATCGAGTAGTCGGCGTGGTCGGCAAGACGTTTCAGGACCGACTCCACGGAGTATCTTGCCTGCGACACGTCCACTATCTGGCTTTTGCGCACGCCGGTAGAGGCTATGGAGTCCATCGCCGCGACCTTTATTCGTCCGCCGCCTAGCGGTTCGCCTATGGCGATGACTGTGTTGGTGGTGCCGATTTCAAGTGCGGCCACCGGATCGGAGTGATTCACTTGCGGGAGTCCTTTCTAGTTGCCAATGCCATTTGCCGGGGCGCGGTTGTTTGGACCGCTTGCGGTGATGCGGCTGTGCGGACCCCAGTCCGTGGCCAGCCATATCGTGCCCTGCGGCGTCAGATGGGTTGCGATCACCTGCGAGAGCTTTGTAAGCTGCGAATGAAGCGATTCGCGCGAGAGGCGGGAATCCTCCTGCATATGATCCCAGGCGATCTTTGCTCGGTCGTAGTTGCCCAGCGTGATGAAGAGATAGTCCGCGTGGTGGGTTTCTATCTCCTGCACGCGCAGGCTCGCAAGCTCGGGAAGGGATGCTTCCCTGACAAGTCTGAGCGCGGCGGCGGCGTTGCCGACGAGCTTCTTGCCAGGGACGGTGGGCGTGTCGGTGGATTCGCGCACGACAGGGAGGAGGGACGTGTTGGCGTTGTACCAGAACACCACTCCGTCGATGTCGGCCACGCGTCCAGGTGCCGCGGCGCCCCTGCGCGGGGCGATGCGCGCTATCGGCTCGCGTTCCTCCACGTCGATCGTCACCCGGTTTGGCATTCTGCGCTCGATTCTGATGTTTCGCACGTTGGGGATGCGCTCGAGCAGGTTTGCGCGCAGATCCGCAAACGGAATCGTGGCGAGGTTGGCCCCGTTTGTCAGGCCGAAGTGCAGCGTTATCACGTCGGGATGCACCATCTTGCCGGTGGAGATCACCACGTCAAGTTCCCTGTCCGTCACGCGGCATTGCTCACGCCATATTCCGGAGAGTGCGCCGTATGCATAGGCAAGCCCCGCCATCACGGCCGCCACAAGCATTGCCGTCAGGACGGAGATCGCGATGATGCGCTCGATCTTCGGGCCGCCCTTTCTAGTAACGGGCTTAATCATGGGCGGCGCTCCTGAGCACGCGGTCGCAGAGTGCGGCGAAGGAGAGGCCCGTCTTTGCGGCGGCCTTTGGCACGAGCGAGTGGCCGGTCATGCCGGGCGAGGTGTTGAGCTCGAGCGCGTACATGCGGCCATCTGACGTCACGCGGAAGTCCACGCGCGCCACGCCCCGGCATCCGGTGGCGTCGAACGCGGCGCGCGCGAGGAGCTGCATCTCGGGAAGGAATGCGTCGTCGGGGAACGGGTAGCGCGTCTCGTTCGAGTTGTACTTCTCGTCGTATCCGTACCAGCCGTTGGGGGCGCATATCTCCACCACCGGCAGCGTTTCGCCGCCCAGCACTCCCACGGTCATCTCTCGGCCGGGAATGAACGCCTCGACAAGGGCCTCGCCTTCGCCGCCGAACTTCTCGCGGTCGATGCGGCGGGCGTCTTCGACGGCGCGCGGGAAGTCTTCGGGGGTCTTTACGAGATACACGCCAACTGAGGATCCGTCGCGCGGCGCCTTGACGACGCATGGGAATTCCGCGGAGGGAGATGGATTTTCCGCATTCGCCACGCACCATGCGGCATTGGGAACGCCTGCGGCGTCGAGGAGGCGCTTGGTGGCGATCTTGTCCATCGTCACGCGGCATGCGGCCGCGCCAGGCCCCGTGTAGGGAATGCCGCGCGCGTCGAGAGCGGACTGCACTCCGCCGTCCTCGCCCCATCCTCCGTGCAACGCGATGTAGCAGGCGTCCACGTCGGCTGGAAGCGGCGCGAGGTCGTTCGTGTTCAGCACCACGGGCACGACTTCGTATTTGCCAAGCGACGCGAGCGCCTCGGCCACGTTTTTGCCCGACTGCAGCGAGACTTCGCGCTCGTTTGACGTGCCGCCCATGAGGACGGCTATCTTTCTGAAATTGTCCATGCCTGTTATTATACCATATCGCGCGCGCGTTGTGGCGGAAAAAGTAATCGCACAAATAGCGGAGATTTGATAAAATATACGCATTTGAAAGCCCCTGCAAGGCGATAAAGTCCTTTTCACTGCAAAATGCGCATACTAACACGAAATAGGAAGGCCGCGTTGATCGTGGTCCTTGCTGCGTTGTGGTCCGCCACGGCGCAAGCCGGATTCACGCTTTCCGAGACGCTTGATTCTACGAGCGCCGGAAAGACGCTTCTGAACGGCGTCGTCTATGCCGTTCCCGAGAATCTCACTCTCAGCGCCTGAGCAGGCATGAGCGCGCTCAATGTGGCCGAGAATTCCACCGCGGTGATCTACGTGCCGCGGGGAATGGGTCTTGTCGTCAACGGCGGTAACGCAAGCGGCGCCACTCGTAATCGACGGCGAAGGCGTAGTTGTGGCGCGCGGCTACAGGAACGCAGCAGGCATAGGCGGCGGCGATGGCGGTCACGGGGCGGATGCGTGGCCCGCAGAACAGGAGGGAGAAGGCGGCGAAACGCTCTGGCGTGTGGAAGTGCGCGGATTGCCGCCCGTCACGGGCGTCTGCGACATAACGGGCCTTGAGGCGCTGGGCGTAACGGAGGCCGTTGCCTCGGCCGGGGGCAGGGTCACGATCTATCTGCCTTCCTCTGATACGCAGTACGACTTCGCCATTGACGGGCTCAGTTTCCATGCGCTCGTCGCGGATTCGCCTGCAATTGCATGGTACGAGACCGGAATGACCGTTGACGGCGTTGACCTGGGAACGGATGCAGAGACGCAGGGGTGGTCATACGACGGCGCCACGGGCATTCTCTCGCTCATGGAGGCGAACCGCACCTACACGCTTAGAGGAACGAACGCCGTCTGGGACGTAGTCGTGGACGTGGAGGCGAAGGGCGTCAAGGTCATCGGCGACAGGCTGCATGTCAACAGTGTGAACGGCAATTCGTTCGTCGTCGCAAAGAACGCAAGCCTGACGATTGCAAGCGGCACGCTCAAGGCGGGGGCTGTCACAAATCGTGTCACGGTGCTTGGCGGCAGCATAGACGCGTCGCTCGCGGCACCTGTTGACGCCTTCGGCACATCGCTCCACAAGGTCGTGCTGCGGGGCCTTGAGCCGGGAAGCGGCATCTCCGGAGTCTCCATGATTACCGGAGATTCCGAAACTTCCAGCCTTGCCAACTACGACTTCTCCAGCATCTTCGCCGACGACGCAGGCTCCATCTATCTTTGGCTGCCCGACGGCGACTACGAGTTCGCCATCGGCGACGTCAACTACGCCGCCACGGTCGCAGGCGAGGACACGGAGGCCTCATCCTTCCGCTACACCGGAGTCTACATCAATGGAGTGGACGCCGGCAAGCCCCATGGTTTCTGCTGGAGCAACGACTGCGGCAGGGTGGTCCTATACAACGTGAGCGACAGATGGGGCGATCAGGGATTCAAGACGGACTACGTCATCACCGGAACCAACACCGGCGCGGCGGTATGCTTCAGCGTCGAGGTTGACGAACAGGTCTACATAACCCTCGACAACCTTGTGATGACCAACCCCGAAATGACGGCTTCGCCGTTCCAGGTGTCGTCTAACGAAAGCTCGCTCTTCCGTCTTGCAGGGAGTTTGCGGGGACTGTCCCCACCTCCCAACGAAGTCTCGCAGAGTCTGTTCTATCATAGACTGGCCAGAGGTTTTGTCTCTCGGGCATAATTCTTGAGTTTGCGGGGACTGTCCCCACCTCCCAACGAAGTCTCGGAGTTTGCGGGGACAGTCCCCACCTCCCAACGAAGTCTCGCAGAGTCTGTTCCGTCATAGACTGGCCAGAGGTTTTGTCTCTCGGACATAATTCTTGACAATCTTTTAACATTTGTCTTGCCGAAAATGTGCGAT
>Ga0310695_10010390_pt1 | contig 13635 bp, 10 predicted proteins | sample RumenRJG_04DNA_FD_203882 | JGI IMG/M metagenome (GOLD analysis project Ga0310695, IMG submission 203882) | Bovine rumen microbial communities from Lethbridge, Alberta, Canada - RJG_04 (v2) (version 2) | ecosystem: Host-associated > Mammals > Digestive system > Stomach > Rumen | place: Canada...
CGACAAAAAGACAATTCTGGTGCGTTAGTTCAGTAGGTTAGAATGCCTGCCTGTCACGCAGGAGGTCACGAGTTCGAGTCTCGTACGCACCGCCAAGAAAGTCTTAGAGTCACCTAGCAAGAAGGTGCGTTAGTTCAGTAGGTTAGAATGCCTGCCTGTCACGCAGGAGGTCACGAGTTCGAGTCTCGTACGCACCGCTGAAAAAAAGAATGCTCACTGAATCACTAAGGTTCGGTGAGCTTTTCGTTTATAAAAACCATAAAAAATTAGTATGTAAGATGGTTAATTGAGAATTAATTCGTAACTTTGCAGAAAATTAAAAAACAAAAGATAAAATGAAACAGACAATTCTTGTAACTGGTGGCACAGGATTTATTGGAAGCCACACCACAGTTGAACTTCAGAACGCAGGCTACGAGGTAGTCATTGTGGACAATCTTTCGAATTCAAACGAAAAAGTGCTGGACGGAATAGAGAAGATTACCGGTATTCGTCCTGCTTTCGAAAAAGTAGACTGTTGCGATTATGACGGTATGGAACGTGTGTTCAAGAAATATCCCGGTATTCAGGGCATCATCCACTTTGCTGCCAGCAAGGCTGTTGGTGAAAGCGTGGAGAAGCCGCTGATGTATTACCGCAACAACCTGATGTCGCTGATCAATCTGTTGGAACTGATGCCTATCTACAACGTAAAGGGTATCATCTTCTCCAGCAGTTGTACCGTTTATGGTCAGCCCTCACAGGAGAATCTGCCTGTAACAGAGAATGCGCCCATCCAGAAGGCAATGTCGCCTTATGGCAATACTAAGCAGATAAATGAGGAAATCATTCAGGACTACATCCACTCGGGTGCACCTATCAAGTCTATTATCCTGCGCTATTTCAATCCAATCGGCGCTCATCCCACAGCATTGATTGGTGAGTTGCCCAATGGTGTGCCCATGAACCTGATTCCATTCGTTACTCAGACGGCAATGGGTATTCGTGAGCAACTGAAGATTTTCGGAAACGATTATAATACGCCAGATAAGACTTGTATCCGCGACTATATCTATGTAGTTGACTTGGCGAAGGCTCATGTGAAGGCCATGGAGCGCGTGCTCGATAATCCTGACACAGATGCTGTAGAGGTGTTTAACATCGGTACAGGTCGTGGACTCTCAACCCTTGAGGTGGTAGAAGGTTTCGAAAAGGCTACTGGCGTGAAGGTGAACTGGACTTACGCGCCACGTCGTGAGGGTGATATTGAACAGGTATGGGGTAATGTAGACAAGGCCAACAAGGTGTTGGGTTGGAAAGCGGATACTCCTACTGACGAGGTGCTGAAGAGCGCCTGGAAATGGCAGCAGAAACTGCGCGAAGACGGAATACAATAACAAATGGTAATAATAAGAAGATTCATATTCAGTATAACAGCATTGACCTTGCTGACAGTCCCTGTCTGTGGACAGTCGAACGCTAAAAAAGTTCGTACGGACATAGACAAGGCTAAGACCTATATCAAGAGTGGTAAGGACTTTGACAAGGCCGAAAAGTTGATGACGGAGTTGCTGAAAGACTCTGCCAATCACGATAACATCAAGATATACACCACTTGGTATGAGTCTGTGCTTGGTCAGTATAATGCTGCCAACGAGAAACTCTATCTGAAACAGAAATATGATACGGCTGCCTTCTACAACCTGACTCGTCACTTGCAGGAGGTTGCCGTTGAATTGGATGCACTTGATGTCCGTCCTGACAAAAAGGGTAGGGTTCATCCCTCCCATCGTGCAAATAATGCCGCTCTGCTGAATCCGCTGCGAATCAATATCTATTATGGTGGAACATGGAGTGTCCGTAAGGGTGATTACCAGAAAGGCTATACCTATTTTAGCGACTATCTGGAGGCAGCCAATTTACCGTTGTTCGAAGCCTACCATTATCAACAGAAGGATTCGCTGTTGCCTACAGCTGCCTATTGGGCTACGTTGTGCGGCTTCAGGATGCAGGATGCAGAACGTACATTGAAATATAGTCGGTTGGCGCTGAAGGATAGCGCAAAGGCCACTTTTACCTTGCAGTATATGTGTGAGGCCTATCAGTGGCAGAAAAATGACAGTGCTTATATTCAAGCACTGGCGGAAGGTTATGAGCGTTATCCGGAATATCCTTATTTCTTCCCCCGTTTGGCCGACCATTATTCAGCACAGGGAAAGTATGACAAGGTGTTGGCATTGGCAAGCAGAGGACTGGACATCACTCCTGATAATCCATTGTTCTTAGTGGCTAAGTCTGTTGCACAGCTTAATCTGGAGCAATATGACGAGTGCATAGAAACCAGTAGGATGCTGATGGAGTTGAATGATTCAATGCCCGAACCATATTTCAATATCGCCACCTGCTATTTGAATCAGGCGTTGACGATAGAGGAAGAACGAGAGCCTCGCAAGAACCGATTGCGCTTGCAGAAACTATACTATCAAGCCCGTCCGTTTATGGAGGATTATCGGAGATTGGCACCCGATGATAAGCAACGATGGGCACCTGCCTTATATCGCATTTATCTCAATCTGAACTTGGGAAAACAGTTCGAAGAGATAGACAAATTGATGCGGAAGTAATATAAAATGTTAAAAAATAGGGTAAAGATACTGATTTTGCAAGATAAATCAGTATCTTTGCGTATTAGTTATTCACTTAATCTAAAACATATCATTTTGAAGTATGGAAAATAACGCTCAACTCATTGCTCAGTGCGAGGCACGTGCAAAGGAATGGCTTGCTCCGGCCTTTGACGAGGAGACACGTAAGGAAGTTCAGGCTATGTTGGATAATCCCGACAAGACCGACCTGATTGACGCATTCTATCGCGACCTGGAATTTGGTACCGGTGGTCTGCGTGGTATCATGGGTGCTGGTACAAACCGCATGAACAAGTACATTGTAGGTATGGCTACTCAGGGCTTTGCCAATTACATCAACAAGGCATTCCCCGGCAAGCAGTGCTCAGTGGTTGTAGGTCACGACTGCCGCAACAACGGACGTATGTTTGCTGAGTCTGTAGCAGACATCTTCTCAGCTAACGGTATCAAGGTTTATCTGTTCGAGAGCCTGCGTCCTACGCCTGAGATTTCGTTTGCCATCCGTCAGCTCGGTTGTCAGGCTGGTGTAAACGTTACCGCATCTCACAACCCACGTGAGTACAACGGCTACAAGGCTTACTGGGATGACGGTGCTCAGGTGCTGTTCCCACACGACAAGGGTATCATCGACGAGGTGAACAAGGTGAAGATCAGCGACGTAAAGTTCGAGGGAAACAAGGAACTCATCATTCCTATCGGTGGTGAGATGGACTGGGACTACATCCAGGCTGTCAAGGAGGCTATGGTTGACCAGGATGTTATCCTGCGCCAAAAGGACCTGAACATCGTTTATTCACCCATGCATGGCACAGGTCGTGTGATTATCCCAATGGCTCTGCGTTCTTGGGGCTTCCAGAACATCCACGTGGTTCCTGAGCAGATGGTTATCGATGGTAACTTCCCAACCGTAGTTTCACCAAACCCAGAGAATGCCGAGGCTATGACGCTGGGTATGAAACTCGGAACTAAGCTGAATGCCGATCTGGTTATCGCTTCTGACCCAGATGCAGACCGCTTGGCTATCGTTTGCCGCAACAGCAAGGGCGAGTGGGAAATCCTGAACGGTAACCAGACTTGTATGATGTTCTGCTGGTACATCATCGCCAACAAGAAGAAACTCGGCCAACTGAAGGGCAACGAGTTCTTGGTAAAGACCATCGTAACCACTGAGGTCATTGCCGAGATTGCTAAAAAGAACGGCGTTGAGTTGAAGGACTGCTACACTGGCTTTAAGTGGATTGCCAACGAGATCCGCGTTAACGAAGGCAAGAAGAAGTACATTGGTGGTGGCGAAGAGTCATTCGGATTCCTGCCATTTGACAAGGTACGTGATAAGGACTCCCCCGCAGCTATCTGTCTTATTTGTGAGATTGCAGCATGGGCTCGCGACAACGGTATGACCCTCTATGACCTGCTGATGAATATCTATAAGGAATATGGATTCTCTAAGGAAGTTACCATCAACGTGGTACGCCCAGGTAAGACTGGTGCTGACGAGATCAAGCAGATGATGGTAGACTACCGCAACAATCCTCCTAAGGATCTGGGTGGATCTAAGATTGTGCTTTCAAAAGACTTCCAGTCTCTGGAGGCTAAGAAGGCTGACGGCTCTGTGGAGAAGCTTGATATGCCCGACAAGTCTAACGTGTTGCAGTGGTTCTGCGAGGATGGTACAAAGGTTTCTGTTCGTCCTTCTGGTACTGAGCCAAAGATTAAGTTCTACACAGAGGTGAAGGATGCCAGCTTCAAGGATGCTGCCGACTATGAACGTTGCATCAAGGCTGCTGAGCAGAAGATTGAGGCTATCAAGAAGAGCTTGAACCTCTAATATTTTGATTTGAACTTAATATTGAACATAAAAAGAAGGGCATTTCAATCGAATGCCCTTCTTTTATTTGACTTCGTCGTTGCTCCCCAAAATTGCTTGTCAATAAGCGGGGGTTATTCTGGAATAACCCTGCCTTATTCAACAATACTTTCGGAGTATTCTGAAATACTCCGAAAGAAAAGAAAATTAGTCCGAAAGAAATTTTAGCTGAAAAAGCCCAAATAAGCCATTTTGTTGCCACCCTGCTGCCACCAATTTTTCCTTTAAATAGGGCGTTTGACGCTATTTGGTGGCAGGGTGGCAGCAAAATTTAAAAAATAAATTTTCCATATCTTCCATACCTTATCATATCAAATGGTTTACTTTTATCTTTTTCCACTTCTTGCCAATACCAAGAATGTCAGCATTGCTATCCTTGATAATCAACTCGCCTTTTTGCAATCCTGCAATAGCAGCTTTTAAGTCAAGGAATTCCTTTCCAGAAACCCCAAAGATATCCTTTAGTACTCCATCTGATATGCTCTGCTGTTTCATAATCAGCGGATATTGGGCATTGGCATAAAAATCGAAGGACTTGCTCTTGAAGTCATCCATATTCTGTGTGGCCAGAATAATACTCAATCCCTTGTTGCGTCCAACAGCAATCAGGTTCCTTAGTGGACGATTATCAAAACTCAGCATATAATGAGCCTCATCGATGATGGTAAAGTGACGAATCTCCACATAATCCTCGCTGACAGCCTGCTTCTCTAAAGACTCATAGATGTTATTCAGCTTCGATATAACAAAATAAACCAGTCCCTTTGCTATGGGACCATCTTTTGGATAAGCATCCATCTTGACTATAAACGAGTCCTTTACAAGATTTATCTTGTCTTCTTCCGCAAACAGATTGGCTCTCACTAATTGATCTAAGACAGAGGTTACACTATCGTCGTTATCTGGGTTGGGCATTCCTTCACGATATTTGTCTAACATCAGTTTGAAGGTAATTGGTGCGCCTTTTGTCTTCTTATAACCCTCACTAATGGCAATACTCAATCGGTTACTCATCTTCGAACTGATAGTAGCCCTGTCAAGCGCACATAAAGCACTGGCCATTTCTGTAGCATAGAGATTGATTTCCTGAATAGCCTTGTCCCTAAAGTCCTTGAACGGAGTAAAAGGCAGTGGTGATAATATGGGGTCAAGAATACAACTTCTATCTACTTCAAAAAGCTTGAGCCAGTGATTATTCATAGGGGCAGAAAACTCGCCCTTATAGTCGAATAGCAAAAAGTTTACAGGATAAGGAGACTCTATCGAAAGTGTCCTTAGCTGATTAATGAGTACAGCCAATAAGTTCGTCTTACCAGAACCTGTAGTACCTGCAACCAATATCTGTGTGTTAGAGATGCTTCGACTATTGATGTCAAGTAGTGCCTCCATATCTTCATCATATTGGCCTATCATCAACTGCAGTGCAGGAATACCACCCGTACGATTCCTGCCGCCAACAGTCTGTGCCATCATAAACGTGTCCAGGTTTTCGCCTTGCAGCAGATAGTCCCTGCCCCGATACATCTCTGAGGCTATAATTCTTGAAACCGTGGGGCTGTCAGTCCAGTCAATCTCGAACTCCTGATAGCGCAGCTTCAGCAACGCGCCAAACAAGTCCTTTAGTTCCAAATAGGTAAAGAAACTCGACGGAATACGGATGCTTGATTTCGAAAGTTGTATCTCAGTCAGGCAGTCCAAGTTGCGCTTTTCTGAAAGATACAGCCCAACAATGAGACAGATACGCATAATCTTGTTACCTGTCAACACAACACGCTTCTCGTCAGCAGCCTTATATTGTAAGTTGATACGCTGTTCTATCTTCTCCTTGATTTCATTCAGGTTATCAAGGATGCCTTCTGCTTGTCTTAGATTATCAAATGAAATATCCATAGTTCAACCTTATTTATATAGTGGTATTCCAAAATAGCCTTCTTCCACACTCGTATTTTGCTCCTCCACATTACGGTGGAGTGTATAGGTCTTAGAGATAAAAGGCTCCAGTTTCTTGTAGTCAGAATCTTTCCTTATCTCCGATGTTGTACACAGCAGAATGGTCTGCTCTGCCAGTTCTGGGAAGTATTCCTCCATCAGCACATCACGGCTGCTTTCGTCCAACACGCCCATCACCGTATCAATCATTACCGGAGGATTATAGTCCCCAAGGTTTCGCAGCACCTTTAACAGCACCTGGATAAAAATCTGCTTTGATGCTGCATTCAACTGATTCAGAGAAATCTCATTGCCTGATGTGTGATACATCTTGATGGAGAAGTTATCCAGCTTGTCTGATAGTTCCACCCTGTCTATATGTCCTTGATAAGACAACAGCAACTTGTTCAATTGCTCCTTCATCTGAGCCTCTATCAGTGTCTTTTTGTTCGTCAGCAATGTGTTGGCAGCTTCCTCAAAGAACGGGACCAACCTCATCAGCGTGTCGTACTTCACATCAGGTTCCTGCTGTATCTGGACATCATAGTTCTTAATCTGTATGTCTATCTTTGTAATCTCTCCTTTCAAACGATCCACATCTTTCTTCAGACCATCCAGTTCACGTTTCTTTTCCTCGTATTCCTTGATGATATTGGTACTACTTTGAGTCAGTGTGCTTTGCAAACTATCGCGTTGTATTCTCAGGTTGGGTAGTTCCTTGATGTCCTCATCCAGACTTTTACGTTGATTATCCAACTGCACAAAGTTATTTACAGCATTGAGTTTTTTCAGCCCCCTTAGTGCTTCTAGGTCAATTTCATCCAAGAAGGCATAATCATCTTGAGCCACAACATCCTTTTGGGTTGCCATAATGTGGCTTGAGACATTCTTGGAATCTACATCCTGTGCTAATAGTGCAAACTCTTTGAGATAGGCAATCACCTTTTGTGTGATGTCTTCTACTTCTTCTGCCGTATAACGTTGTTCTAAGGCCTTGCGCAAATCATCCTTTTTCTTCAGTATCGCATCTATCTCTGGCGCAAGACTGCTTGATAGTCTTGGAAGAAATACGTTCATCTCTATCGTATCAATAAAGTCCTTCATCTGCTCCACAAAGTCTGAAGCCTTCTTCTCCGTATCCTTAATGGTATTACCCAACTGCTGCACCTGCAGTCGGATATGTTCTTGGTCTTCTGCACCCTGTTTCGCTTTGTCGTAGGTCTGCTTCATCGAAGTGAGGTATCTGAAGATGACGTCCTGACTTTCCTCATTATGTTTCAGATCATCCTCCAATTTCTTCTTGTCTTCACAAAGCTGGTTGTATTCCTGCACCTCTTTCTCAGCCTTCAGTCGCTGCATGGATCGTTCCTGCAACAGTTTCTCCGATGCCTTTTTCAACTGCACATACTTATTGAAGCCCAATACATTCTGGAAGTTGTCGCGAATAATCTGAGCAAACACATTATCCTCCAACAACTTGCTCGACTGCATAGCGTCAAACAGAAAATACTGGCTCAGTTCCTGTGGCAGATTGGCCTTGATGATTTTATTCACCTGTTGTTCGCTGTGGGCACGTTGAGCCGCTGGTGTGGCAGTACCGTATGAGAACACGCTACCATTCATATTCAGATAGACTGACTCAACAGGTTTGCCTGCTGGATTTAGGATATAGCTTCGACGAAGCACATATTTCTGTGTTTGGTGAAGCACCTGACCCGTAAACACCAGTTCCAGTTCTATCTTAGGCTCTGTCTTTCCAACGGCACCATTGTTCAGCAACTCTTCAAACTGGTGACGATTCTTGATGTTCAGTCCATAGAGTGCACCATAAATCGCTTCGAAAAGTGTGGTTTTACCACCACCGTTGTTACCACCTATTAGGATGATTGGACCTTCGTCTTCTACCTGCAAGTCCAAATTCAGACTGAGGTATGTCTTGAAGTTTGTCGCCTTGATTCTTTGTATCTGCATAGCTCTAACCCTTCATCTTTAAACTCTCAACTCCTTCAATGCTTTGTCAATCACTTTCTCCGTAGCCGCATCGTCCATTTCTATTCTGTCCACCTTGGCCTCATGGTAGCGTTTCAGCACCTGCTCCTTCAGCCACTCCGCGTCCAGCTCATGTTTCTCGCAAAGTTCAGCTATCACTTGCAAGTCTGGCTGTCTTATGCCAAATTCCAGGAAAGCCCTGTCAAGTCCTTTCTTCATAGTCTTCTCTCAGTTAATATAGTCTTCTTTCAGTTAGCCGTTAAACATATTTGTCAGGGAAGAATGTGTCCCATCCTCTCACGTCTTCTGTGCTGTCTATGTGGAGAGGCGAGTAATACCACACATCATTCTTCTCTACGATGACACCACCCAGTAGATTCTTATCCGCCATATAGTCTATCAGGGCATTGTGCTTATTGGGGGCTTCTGAGTCGCTGTTTTCCGTCTTGGTGTCAAAGAGGAACACTTGTCCGTTTTTCATCCTCACCACAAAATCGACATAGAACAGAGCCTTCTCCTTTTGTGAGTTCTCGTAGGGGATGCTGTAGTGCTGTTTCCCTTCGTCTCCATTCTTATACCACCAGTCGATGTATGCCTTGTTGTTCTCTAAGAATTCCGAGAAACGTCGTTCTGGCGTAGATACGGTGTTCAACTCAATAAACGGCAGTAGCGCATGTTCTTCCACTTTTGGCATCACGTGGTGAGTACTCTCTTTGTAGAGTCGCTCCGCAGGCACCTCCCACGTATATTTCTCAAAGGCGCGCTCCTTTGCCTGACGCTGGCGTTCCTGCAACTTACGTTCGTAGTTGGCTAAAGCCTTTTGGATGATGTCTGTGAACTTGGGCTTGTTGGCATAATAGAGAATCACCTTCATGGCGTCTGTCTCAAACAGTTCAAAGAGTTCTTCCATGGCCTGCAACAGATAGCCTGCCAGTACATCCGTACTGTGTGCCTTCTCGAAACTGCCCAACAGCGAACGACAATAGTCAATATAGATGCGGCGCACCTCACCAGCACTTCTGGCAAACTCGTGTTTGTTCTTTTCTACGTCGATGATACCCAATTCGTTTTGGAACACGATATTCTCAGGCACCTCAACGCCCAGCCTCAACACGTCAAACTTGATATGCTGGTTCTGCTCTATTTGCTTCCGATTTTGGGCTGCTACGTTCTGTGCAGGTTCGGTTTCTTGTGTTTCCTCTTCGTCGCCAAAATTGAAACTGAACTGCTGCCACTTTACCAGCCAGTTACGACTGAAACAGTCTATCAGTTCCTTCTTGAAGTCAGGTCCCAAACGATTACGGTCTGAACTCTTATAGACGCTGTAGTACGACTGCAAGGCCACGTTCTGCAGATTCTCCCTACGAATAGCCTGCAAGGCATCCTTGTTCAGATAGTCCATATCTTCAGCCACTATCTGTATCTGGTCTTTGCTGATGTCTGTATAGACATACCCTACATTCAACAAGTCGTTCTTATAGAACTTCTGTTCAGGCATTCTGAGGATTCGCCCTACCGTCTGAATGGTAAACTGGTTACTTTGTAGCTTACGGAATATCAGCAATACGGCTGCTCTCGGACAGTCCCAACCAAGGGCAATGGCCTGCTTAAACAGCAACACCTCCGTCATATTGTCCGGCTGTTCCAATCCGTCCAAGTTCTCCTTTTCACCAGACAACCAAACGGCGAGTTTCTTATTATCTTTGGTGATGTCCTTAATCTCTCGCAGATAGGTCTTTACCTGCTCGGCAATAGCTGCATCCTCTGAGGTCATACTCTCGCTGGTATCGTTAGGCAACTGAATCAGCAACAGCGGATTGATGTTCGTACCCTCTTTCTTATACGCTTCTGCCAGCAGTCTACGCTTCTGCAGGGCACATTGTATCAAGTGGATGTTCAGCTCGTTCTCGTCGTTATAACCCTTAGTGATGTCAGGATTCAGCACCACCTGTTTCTTAATCATTTCTTCCCTTACCACCTCTTCACGACTAACCGTCACCTTGTGGTCTGAATTAGTCTTGGGTGTTGCCGAGATACGAATCTCCACCTTGGGATTAATCTTCTGCAGCACCTTTGCACTCTTGTCTGCCGACTTCGACCAAAACAGGTGCTCCTCGTCTATCACCACCACGATGGGCAATCCCGCTTCTTCCTGTGTTCTGCGAGTTATCTCGTAGAGTGAAGCATTCTGCTCAGATTCGCGCACCATCACGTTCTTTTCCTTGTTGATGCTCTCCCAGTTCACGAATAGGATTTCTCCAGGCTTTATCGTGCCCTCGCTTTGGTCTATCTCGTCGTACATCACAGGCTTCAGCAGTCGTGTCTCCGTAAAGTAGTTCTTCATCTTGAAGTAACTCTGCTGGTGCAGCTTGTTGGGCGCTATCCAAATAAACGCCACCTGCTGGTAAGGACTGTCGCCACGACTCTGCAGCTCCTCCGTCAAGTCAGCTAGCATCTGCGATGCCATCACCGTTTTACCAGAGCCCGTAGGAGCTTTGAATATCAACGTCTTTCTGTGGCCTGTCAGCCGCAGCAGGTCGATGGTCATTTCCACCAACTGGCGCACATATTTTTGCTGATACTTTATTTCTTTCATTGTTTTATCTTTATATTATTTTGTTTATTCAGAAATAATTCTTAATTTTGCAGCGAGAATCAATAAAAACAGTTATTGTTATGGAAGTAAAAGGGACTACTTTTGAGCATAGAACTCCAGAAGAGGTTAGAGCATGGTTTTATCGTGCAAAAGCTCGCATTGCAGCCCGAGAAGAAGAAATTCGTGCCATATATAAGGAAGAACAACGTATGAAAGCTGAAAGAAAGCATGTTTACGATCTGGAAAGCGTATAGGTTATGAACAAGCTTGAGATAGCTTTTATCAATGTTTTCTCTCCTTATAAAGTTTGGAACAAAGGGGAGATTCTCTTTTTCGAAACAGACAATGGGTGTAGATACTCTATCGATTTTGAGGTAGTGGAACACCCTGTTTTTAATGCCTATTGGTTTAGCCTTACAAATCTTGACCAAATAGCATCTCATCATGATATAAAAATCATGCAAACAGTTTTTTGCGTGATTGATGAGTTCTTCCGTTCCAATCCGGACATTCTGCTTTACATGTGTAGCACAGCGGGTGAGCAGCAAGCTCAGCGTGCGAGACTTTTCTCTTATTGGTTTAATAAAGCTGGTCAGCAAGAACGCTATTATTTCAAAACGGCAGAGATTAAAGGTGAGGAGCCTGGTACAAAAGAGTACGTTGCCATTATCGTCCCGCGGAATCATCCGCAGGCTGAAGATGTCGTTGCATGGTTTGACCACGACACTCAGATGTTTGACTCCATGAAGCCTTAATCCGTCCATACAGAATTCTATAATGCTCCCTGCCCCTCAAACAAGTCGGCAGGGATTTTTGTTTCTACCTGTTCTTTCTCTTCTTCAAATAGTTTCTCTTTGCGCTTGGGCAGCACCTTCTGATAGGCATCATAGATAGCTGCTGGCAGAGCAACCAGTTCCACTTTGTCCTCCACTTCGCGGAAGTTATCCGTAAAGGGATAGCGACCAGGTGAGAACACATAGATTTTCAGGCGCATCTTGCCAAAGTCCATCGTCTGGATTTCAGCAGCTATTTCGTCTATCAACTCTTCTCGATAGATAATCAGCATGTGCGCCTTCCCGTCATTGAAATAACGAGCTAATTGCGGTTTCAGCTTAAACCGTCCGAAAGTATTCTGTTCCTCATACAAGTCTTCCTTGATGCACAGCAGGTCAGTAGCCGCAGCCACTAAGTCGCGCATGTTCTTCTGAGTCCTGTCACGAGAGATATAGTCCGTCTTGTAGTAGCGCAGCGTATTGGCTTTCAAGCCAGCCACTTCCACACCCTTTGGAGTTGTATAGCCATTGATTACTCGCTTGTTACGTTCATAGGTAACTTCTTCACAGATATTATTCTCGTTGTTAGTCACAAGTATGCATTGCCTATGGCCTTCGTCCTCTGCATTTAGTTGCATGGTTGCATGGAGGGTAGTGCCGGAGCCGGCGAAGAAGTCGAGGACTATACCATCATGATGGTTACTCATAAAAATTAAATCATGCACTAACTCTACAGGCTTTGCATAAGTAAAAACCGACATTAATGTATTAAAAATATCTTTCAAAGGTTCTGATCCTTTTGCATTGATATAATTATCAGAAAACCATGATGTATATTGCTTTGTTGTAGATTTCATTGAACGGACTTTTTCATATGCAATATAATAACCATTATCTCGCATTTCAAAAATCACATCACCTTCTTCAACTGCTTTTAGAAGTTTTTTCTTTCCCCATCTCCAACGTCCTTCGCTTCCATCATTACGAATTGGATAAACATCTTCTCCATTTGGACCTGAAATAGGAAACCACATTGAAGGTGAATCTTCTCTTCTTGATCCAGCTCCCCACTTGTTTAACTCTCGTCCTTTGGTATAAGGTCCTTTCTCATCACTTAGCTCCAAGCTTATCTCTTCTTTTTCTTCACCTGTAAATGGTTGCATTGATTCAAATGATTTTGAATATGCAAGTATATAATCATGAACTGTTTTTAAATTTAGAGCTCTACTTCCTCCCTTAATTGCCTGCCTACATATACTCGCTATTAAATTCTGTGATCCAAACACCTCATCACACAGCAATTTCAAGTTCGCCTGCTCATTGTCATCAATCGAGATAAAGATAACACCTTTGTCACTTAGCAGCTTCTTGGCAATCTTCAATCGCTTGTTCATAAACGAAAGCCATTTGCTGTGACGATACGAATCCTCTGAATCTACAAACGAGTCGTTATAGACGAAATCCTTATTGCCAGTATTATACGGTGGATCGATGTAGATGACATCAATCTTTCCCTCATGCGTATAGCTGAGGGCAGTAAGAGCCTCTAAGTTGTCACCCTCAATCAGAATATGATTGGGGGCATCTGGTTCTTCACTCAATATCGCCTTGTCCTTCACTTCTCGCAGGACAGGCAGTGACTCTCGTAGCCGTTCTTCTACGTCCTCTGGTTTATCTTCCCACACCAGCCCATACTTCTTATGCTCACGCAACAGCCCGATAAGGCTGCTACGCTCGTCGTCGCTAAGACCCTCCAAGGTCTGCAACTTGCTGATGAGTTCAGATTTGTCTATTAGATTCTTCATGCTTGGTAGGAGCTTTAAATCTGTTAGCAATCTGGTTTTCAGTCTCTTGATG
>Ga0310695_10010394_pt1 | contig 13633 bp, 11 predicted proteins | sample RumenRJG_04DNA_FD_203882 | JGI IMG/M metagenome (GOLD analysis project Ga0310695, IMG submission 203882) | Bovine rumen microbial communities from Lethbridge, Alberta, Canada - RJG_04 (v2) (version 2) | ecosystem: Host-associated > Mammals > Digestive system > Stomach > Rumen | place: Canada...
ACTGGTTGCCGTCGGTTCTGCTGTCGCACCATTCCTTAACCACGCCAGCAACCGCGCCGCTTGTCAATGCGGCCCAAATGCCAGCGAAAAGGTTGGATGAGTCCAGATATGCGGGCAGGGCGACGATTGCCGCCGCCAAGATGCCTGCCGCGATGTGTTTGATGTAGTCGTTCATAACGTCTTACGCATTAGGGTTGGCGTGGCCGTCATACTCATACAACTTAACACCGTCTTGTTCGAGATAGCCGGGAACGCCGATTTTGAAGGTACATTGAACATACTTCGTGTAATTGCCGAAATCTGTGACGCTTCGCTGTGTTCCGTCCAAGTAGCGCGCATTCCAGTACTTGGATTGGACCGTCTTGCCGGCTTGCCAGAACACCTCGCAGAAAGGAGTACCAGAAGGGAAGGTAAATCCCCAGTTCCATTTCAGTGCCTTTGTCGTGTCGATTTCAACAAATGGACTGATACAGTACTCCGCGTCATCCGTAAGCACACCCTTACTGCCAGATTCAATGAATTTCTTCCCGAAAGTCACATCCTCGACGATGTCTGATGCGGTAACACTCGTCACGGAAGAGGTGACGGAACCATAAACCGAGATTGCTTTGATTATCGTGCCGTTCGTTGTGGTGAACGATGCAGTGTACTGCGTGCTTGCCGTTGTCGGCGTACTTCCGTCGGTCGTGTAGTAGATGGTCGAACCATTCGGACCTGTAATCGTGACAACGCCATTTTTTGAAATGCCAATAGTTGGTGCTTGCAGAGTCCCGTCGTATAAATAACTTACAACGTCAGAGTAGTTGCTACCATTGTAGGCAACAGCCTTGACCGTCGTGTTCGGCTGAACCGTGAACGGCGAAGTGTACTTTGTCGATGCCGTTGTCGGTGTGCTGCCGTCAGTCGTGTAGTAGATGTCGTCGCCACCGCTCTGCGACAGGGTTACAACACCGTCTGGCTGGCAGGAGATTGTAGGCGGAAGAACGACGATGTCGATAGTGTCCACTGCCACTGCTGAGAAATCAGCACCTTTGATGATTAACGCTTTACCCATTGTATTATGATTTTATAGTTATTGTAAGTTGAAAACAGTGTATTTCGTGATATACCACGTTACGGTGGTGTAACCCTCCGTGAAGATGAAGTCGAAACCATCATCAAACCAACCTCTCGTTTCTTGTGCGCTGTTCATCGACCAAGTGTAGGCATAACATCCATAAGAATGAGCAGCAGCCGCAAACTCACGCCTCGTTTTCCTTGATGGGCCAGGATTTGTTGTACTTACAAGATGAAGCATCAAGTTGTATCCGTCGCGTTTGTTAGCGGCGACCTTCGATGCCATATTCTCCAGCGTCACACCAGCAGCGCAGATGTTACACTGCACACCAGAAAGGCTGATCTTATTGTTACTCGGCTCAATCCATACCAGTTGGCGACAACCGATTGATTCTGCATAATCAAGCACGTCTTTCACCGACTGGGTGTTCATTCCCTTTGCATCAATGTACAGGTTACATCTGTGGATATAGCAGACGAAATACAACAGGTCGGTAACCTTAATAATCGGCTCTCCGTATTCGGTAATCACACCATTCTCAATGGTGGGCGCAGTCCAAGTGTAACCCGCGATGAGGTCGGCAGAGTTGATTGAAGAGAACGACTTACTTGCCGTCTCGCCAGTTGTGCTGTTCTTAACATAGAATGAATAACTACTGTCGTGTGCGCAAACAGGAACACCATCCATACAATTATAGCCGTCGCATTCGATGAACTGGTGGCCACGCGCAATGGCCGTGCGGAAGTGCTTCATCGTATGGTCGTATGCGACACCGAGCGGCGAATTGACAGCGTGGCAGATACACATCGGCGTTTCCAAAGTCATTGCGGCGAACTGGCTATCATACCCTTTTGTCTGGATGTGTCCTTGCCCATTGACCCGCAGCACAACATTGCCGCCCGCATCGCTGATGTCGAAAGGCGCATCATCGTCGTTCTTGACCGCAACGTCACTCTGCCCGCCGATGCCAGCAATCTGCTGGTTGATGCTTGCCACCGATGCGGTGTTGGCTGCGACCTGCTGACTGACCTGTGCCGAATCGAACTCGCTGGTCTTGATGTGGCCTTCATCAAACTCAACGATGATATTACCCTGAGCGTCACCAACCGCAAAATCCACATCGTCAATATTGACAATGCCGATGCCTTCATTATCATCGTTCTCTCCTGCAAGCGTGATTTCAGACATATCCGCGCCTGTCCACTCGTAGAGTTTGCCGGTGTATTTGTTCAGGTAAAGCACCTTCTGGCGGGCTTTATATCCAGTACCAGGAAGTGAACCGCTGCCCTTGACGAAGATTTGATAACCGCTGTGGTTGTAGTAGTAGAGGTCGCCCTCTTGCACTACTGCACCCGCATCACCGTCTAAATCCTCGCCCATTGAAACCAATGCCACGATCGGGGATTGCAGCCAGTGCAGCAGTCCAGGATTTGGCAGGGTAGGGATAACGGGGTTATCCTCGGTACCTGTAAATAGTTCAACAATGTTGTCAACGGTCTCGCTTTCGGCATCGACCATATCCATCAACAATTGTCCGACGCGCAAGGCGGTGTTTCCGCCTATGGTCTGTTCGTCACGCACCTGCTGCGCTCTTGTCTTCAGTTGGTTGTAGTTTGCCATCTCAATCTCCTACCGGGATGATGCGGCACCTCGACTGACGTGTCGAGAGCCTGTTGTTAATCCTGTGCGCATTCGCATATTCGAGACATTCGCCGAGGTAACGCTCGGCGATGTTCATCGTGTCATCGTATCGCTTGAGTTCGGTGTCGATGGTGTGGTAAGCATACTGGTCTTGATGCTGCATCGCACCCGCACGGGCGATGATGTTCCCGTCGTTGCGCAGCATCTTTGCGTACACGAAATACGCAAGGGTCTTGCGCAAGCCGTTGCAGTAGCGCATCTCCTCACCGCATCCGCATTCGCCCTGACTCGGGTCGTACTCACCGCCGTCAAGGAAGACGGTCGGGTCGAACGTGCCGTCGAAGATGCCGCTCCACACGGCATCGGTGGTGGTTGCACTCTTGAAGTTCGGCCAGCCGATGGCGGGGATGATGTACACGTCCTCGCACTCGCGGATGAACTGGGCAATCTCCTCATCATCGACGTGAAGGCTCACGGGTCGGGCCAGTTCGCGGAACTGGGCGGGGGTAATAAGCGGGTTTCTCGTTTCACTCATCGTTCGTTCCTCCTGCATACTGAATGGGTAATATCGTCGTGTCCACGTTGCGCATCAGCGGCTCATACCAGGCGGCGAACACCTGCGAGAGGCCACGGGAGATGAAACGCTGCTCCACGGTAACCTCGCTGGCATAGTACCTGTACGCGTCCTCGACCAACTGACCGCTGAATCCCATCTTGCCGATGCGGATGGCATAGAACGGTTCCTGGTGAAATTGTGCATAGATGCGCTCGATGACCGATGCGTCGGTGGCGGTGAAGTCCTTGTCGTAGTTGTTCGCCGTGAACGGCACGACCTCGGGCTTGTCCTCGTCGTTCTCCAGTTCCACCAGCAGCAGTTTGCCGACACGCTCATCACCCTGGAAGGCCGCAAGGTCTTCGGGGGTGATGGTTGGAGCCGAGATGTCGTTCCCGTCCTGATCAAACTTGGGAACGCCGCGCTTTGTGATGAGCATCGCCGAAGTGAGGAAGTTGTTGCGGGCGTTGCGGTTCTTGATGTTACCCAATCCCTCCTCGGTAGACATATCGCTGATGACGGCATCGTAGATGGGTGTCGGGTAGGTTGTCTTGCCCGCCATCGAACACCAAAGAACCTGCCCGTCGTAGCGGTCTATGCCACCGGCATTGAGAATCTGCTCACGCACGGCCTCCTTGTTCGGGTTGAACACGTTGAACCGCTCGATGTACTTCTCCTCCACGGTCACACGCTCACCGCCACGGGTCGTGTTCCCTGCCCAGTCGGGGTGGACTGCGATGCGCTGGACGTGTCCCGCATCGTCGCACTCCTCCAGTCGGCAACGCTCGAACGGGATGTGCTGCACCTCCACAACCTCGCACAGGACGTTGTAGTTGACGTGCAGGGCGAAACCCGCATAACGGGTGATGTCCTGCGAAACCAGGTGCAGGATATCGTCAGCCGTGTCGCCCTGCTGGTTCAGTTCCTTACCTGCAAGGCCGTCGGCAAAGCCGTTGCCCTCGACGAACTTGCAGTAGCGGGAAAGACACAACTCTGCCGTGCCTGATGCGGCTGCAATCCTCGACAGGTGCTGCGGATAGAGGTTGTCCCTGCCCCACGCCTTGAAGCCGAGCCGCTGATGGTATGTCGTATCGAAACGGGGCTCTGCCCGCTTTACCTGTTGGACATTCATTTTTTCTTCGTTTTCTTGGCCTTTGAGGCCGTTTTCTTTTTGGGTTGCTCAACTGCCTGCACGGTCTCGGTTTCGGCCTGTACGGGCTCCTCAGTCACTTCTGCGGGCTTTTCCTCGGGCACCTTGTCGAACATTTCACGCTTGTGGGGAAAGAGTTCGAGGTATTGCGCTGCAACCTCGTTGGTGAGGTTGTTGTTGGTGTAGATTCTGCCGCCGCCCACCTTCGGGGAACGGATGATGAATCCAGCACGCATATGATAGTCACAGTTTGCCATAATCGGTTCGGGTTTTATCTTTTTGCGGATTGTCACGGCCATCTCGATGACCGCATCGTGCCAGCACCTGCTACAGGCCGTCCTGTGGAATCGTCTGCCCATTATGACGGGATAGACATCGGCGACCAGGTGCTTTTGTTCTAATGAAAAGGGGGCCCTTCCGTGCCCCCTTAACTCTTCAACGATATTGAGAGCCTCTTCGTATGTCATAAGGACATCATATTAGGCCTTCAATGCTTCGTAGGCAGCAGCCGTGGTGGCGGCATCGGTGTCGAACAGGAACATAGCCGACTGGCGTGCGCCCGTCTCCTGAAGGGTGATGAGCCAGCCGCCGTCGGTGTCGTCGCTGTACTTGTCGTTGGTACCCTCAGAGGCCACGAGGCCCTGGGTGTAGCCGTAGACCTGGTACTCGGCATTGCCGGTGGCACCCTTGAACTTGTTGCGCAGAATCACCACGAAGGTGCCGTTGCTCAAGCCGTCGATGATGTCGTGTGCCACCTCGGGGGTGTTTGACAACACCACGATGGGGATGTCGTGAGTCCAGGTGTTGCGGTAGGTGCCGACCTCCAGCGTGGACTGCACACCCGTGAACGGGGTGTTGCCCATCTGGTTCACCTCGTAGGCCTTCTTGCCCGTCTTCAGCACGAGCGACTGGATGATGTTCGGGTTGGTGCTGCTGAACACCGTTGCCGAGAAGTCGATGTCGCTGCGGTTCATGATCAGGCCGTCGCTCTCGAGGCCCTTGACCACGAGGTCGTCGCAGGCGAAATCAATCGCCTTTGCGATGATGCTTTCACATAACTTTGCCATAATCTTGTCCTTTCTTTAAGGTGATTAGGCCAAAGCCTGGAATGCGTCGTCGTTGACGAACATCGCGCCGATTTTTCCTGTTCCGTACAGGAACATATTGCGGCTGATGCGGTCGAAGTACAGGTCGAAGTCCTGCACGAACTCACCGCTGGGAGTACCAATAAGGATGTTGTCACGGTTGGTGAGGATGGCACGGTAGGGAGCATTGCCACCTTCAAAGGTGTCGATGTACTCGTCCCACTTGGGCAGGGCAATGTATTCAATGCCGTTCCACTTGGTGGTGCGAACGCCGTTCACGCGATCCTCCCACGGCATACAACCACAGCCGCTGTTGCGCATATCCCACTCGAGGGCCGTGGCCATTGCCATAGTCATATAGATGACCTTGTTGGGCAGGGCCATCGTTGCGGCGTTTGCATCGACCATCATCTGCTCGATGAGTTTGGTGGGGATGCCAGCCACGAGGACATCGGCCTTCGTGTTGGAGGCATTAGCGGTGTAGTCAGAAACAGCAGTGTTTTGTGCGGCGCGGGCAAGAGCCTGCTTCCACAGACCATCCACTGCGTTGACGAGGTTGGGTTCGATGGTGTTGACGATAGCGCCGCCGTCGCTGACATTCTCAGCGGTAGTGTCACCAAACCAGGCCAAACGCCAAACGAGGTCAACATACAGGTCGGTCAGCAGGGGTTCAATCACCTCGCTCATCACCTGGGTGCCGTTGAGGTCGCCGATGGGGGTGCCGTTCTTGAGGGCATACTCGGCGATGGTGCCTTCCATATCCTTCCAGCAGACCTTCAGCGGGGCCTCCCAGCAGCCGAGGTTCCAACGCTTGAGGGTGTTGGAGGGAGCGAATTTCGCGTATTCGGGGTCGCAGCCGCAGCCAGCGGTGCCGATGGGGTTGCCCTTGCCGATGAGGCCGACGGGGTCACCGTGACGGGCAGGAACGATGCGGAAGTAGTCCTGAAGACGCTCGTCACGCCACAGGTCTACGTTGATGAGTTGACGCAGGTCGCGGATGTTCTCGGGCGACAGGGTCAGATTCTGCAAAAAAGTTGCCATTTTAATCTCCTTTTTTATGATGTTTTACTTACTTTTTCTTTCGTGCGGCCTCGATGCGCTCACGGATGTAGTTTCGCTCAACGGCCTCTTCGGTCTTGGCGGTGACGGGTTCGCGCGTCTCGGGCTTGTAGGTGCTTTGGATGTGGGTGAAGACCTTCTCGGCTCCACCTGCCATCGCTACGAGGTTGAGGATACGCAGGTCGTCCTGGGTCTTGGCCTTTGCCTCGGCCTGTTCCAGGCGTTCGGTGAGTTCTGCGATTTGGGCCTCGAGTTCGGCGATGCGCTCCTTCAGCGCGGCGTTCTCCTTTTCCAGTTCGCTCTCACCGTCGGTTTCCTCTGCGGGTTCGTCTCCCTCCTGTCCATCGCCTTCCTCAGCAGCCTCGACCTGCTCCTCGGGCTGACGGATTTCAGTGATGACTCCATCTGCTACGACAATAGTCGTGTTGTCAGGCATAAGCCACTCTCCGTCGGGCTCTGCCTTGTCACCGACAGCGGGCGCGCCTTCCTCACGGTCAATCGTGAGGGTGTCGCCTGATGCGGTGGCCAGTTCCATAGCCATCATACGGGGTTCGTCCTCACTTGAGCCGAACACGCTGTTGATGGCGTTGATGATTCGTTCTCTGATGCTCATATGTTTAACTTTATTGATTGATGCCGATATCGGTGCGATGATTTCCCCGACCATCCCCAGTTCCATAGCACGCTCGACGCTGATGAACTTGTCCTCTGCCATCAGCGCGGCCATCTCCTCGCGGTCGCAGCCGCATCGTTCGACATAGAGGTCGAGGATGCGGTCTTGCTGCGCCTTGAGGTTCTCTGCTGCCTTCTCAAGGTCGTCGGCTGTAGCCGTCAGCCCTATCCAGGCGGGGTCGAGCCACGGGTTGTGGACGAGAATCTGCGCATTGGCGTAAGCCTTGCGCCTCTCCTTTGGAGCCGCCATCATAATCACGGTTGCCATCGATGCAGCCGTGCCGTCAACGATGGTCGTGATTTCCTTGCCAGTGGCGCGGAGGCGGTCGTATATCGCCCATCCTTCGAGCACATCGCCGCCGTTGCAGTGGATGTGCACGTCGATGGTATTGTCGTCTTCGGGGATAGAGTCGCAGAACTGATTGATATCACGGAACGAGATGCCAGGCTCCATTCCCCACATACGGGTGACGGCCTTGTCCTGCTCGCTCTGGATATCGTTGAATATGTTGAGTACTGCCATAGTCTAAACCTTTTACTCAGCAAAGATAAGGCACGAAAAAAGGCGGGAGTGAATTTTCCCGCCTGTTTGAGGGGTCACGGCTTGACCCATTTTGCGAACTTTTTCGTTATGCGCTTGATTGTTGCCTCGCTGATGCCGTACTGCTGCGCCAGGTATGCGATTATCCACACCTTCTTGTGGCCTTCGCCCGTCAGCCGCACCCAGTCCTCATACACGGGCAGGTATGCCGCCTCGCTCGGCGCGATGCCTTCACGGTCGCATACCTTCAGCACCGACTCGGCCATCTTTATGAACTCGTAGCGTGTCACGATCGTGAAAGGTTTTCAATGACCTGCACTCTGTTGCTCACATCGCTGATTTCCTGCACTGACACGACAGGTGCGGGCGCAAGGGCGTAGCCTTTGGCGATGGCCGCCGCCAGCATATCCTCGCCCATCTGCGCTGCACCGCCGCCGTGGTGGATGGGCACGCCGCCGCCGAGTTGGTTGATGGCAGACAGCAGGGGAGAGAACAACGCCGTCGCATTGGCCGTCATCACGCTCTCACCGTTGGACACCGATGCGGTGATGCTGTCGCTCGTTCCCGTGCCGGGGCCGGTGATTAAGCCACCCTTTGCGAACTTGGCCGACTTGACGGTGGAGATAGCCGTGGCAATGTTCGCCATAATCGTGGCTACGGTCGTTGCGATGGCTGCGATGTTGCCGGGGAACGGCACCGACTGGGCCTGTGCCACACCTGCTGCGATAGCCTTACCTGTGTTGATGGCAATCTCGGCAAGTGCGAGAACCTTTGACAACTGGGCGAATTCCTCGTTGTCCTCACCGATGGCTGCGAACACCTTGCCGATGCCGCCCGCTATCGACTCGTAGGCCTCCAGTTTCGTCTGCTGCACCTTCAGTTCCTTTGCGGCAAGCGAACGCTGTGCAGCCTGGAACTCTTCCTCGAGTTGCAGTTTGCGGGCGTTGAACGCCTCGATGCTTTCATCCTCACGCTGACGGGCATTGTCACGCATATACTGCGCCTGTTCGAGTCTAATGCGCTCCTGTTCGAGTTCGTTGTCGTATGCCGCCTGTATGCGTGCCGTGAACTCGTTCGTAGCGGCCTGCACAATCTGCTCCTGTCGCTGTTGCTCGTACTGAGCCTCAAGCGCAAGACGCTGCTTTTGATATTTCTCGACAACGAGCATCAGCAGCCTGCCGCGTTCCATCTCATCCATTTGGGCCTTGAGGATGGAGTCGGTTTCCTGTCTCTCTTGCAGTTCGAGTTGCCTTTTACGCAGTTCGAGTTCTTCTTGGCTGCCCTTCTCGGCTACGGCAAGGAGGAGTTCGTAACGACGTTGTGCGGCTGAGACCTCGGCCTTTTCGCGGTCATCGAGCATCTTGCCGTAATCGCCAATCATCTTGTTCAGCGTCTTCTGGAACATCTGCTCCTGTTTCTCGGCATCCTTGCGGGCCTTCTCAGCCGCCTTGTCGGCTGCACTTGAGCCGCCCGACTTGCCGCTCTTGCCGCCGCCTGACGATGAAGAACCGCCGCCACCACCGGCACCTGCGGACGATACGGAACCGCCCACGTTAGCCGCATCCATATTCACGGAGATATGTTCCATATGGCCGTTGACTGCTTCATTGACCCCGTCCACGAGATTGTTGCCGATGGCCACGCCCGCATTTTTGGCATCCACGGCTATCTCTTTCCAGGTTGCTCCGAAGTTGCTGATGAGGGTATCCCAGCCGCCCGAAATCTTATCCCAGTTAAGGGTGAACACACCCTCGACGATATCGCCCAGACCGTGCAGCACACGGCCCACGCTCTTGACGGCATCGATGATGAGGTTGAAGGCCAGTTTAATGACTTCCCAACCGTTCTTGATACCCGTGACGACGGCGTTGAAGGCGATGCGTACCAGCAGGGATTCGTTGTACCAGTCAATGAAGTAGTTGATGATGTCCACCGTCCATTTGATGACTTGCAGAAGGCCCTTCTTGACTACGAGTTCGATTTGTTTCTTCATTGTATCCCAGCCGTCCATCCCGAAGAGTTCAGCGGTGTAGGCGTTCAGTTCTGCCTGCACCTCTACCATCTCCTGCTGCACACGCCCGTATTCGCCCTCGCTTTCAATGAGCGAATCGAGCGACATATTCAGGTCTTCGATGGCCTTGAGTTGTTCCTGTCCAGCGGCCACGCCTTTCTTGCCGAACACTTCGCTGATGACGGCACCTGCCTCCTGCGAGTTGGACGACACACCCTTCAAGGCTCCCGACACCTGCTGGATAGCCTGCATCATCGTGATGGAGCCGTCGGCAAGTTTTTGTTTCATCTCGTCGGCATCAATGCCGACGCCCTGCAAGGCCTCCGCCGTGCCTTTGCTCATATCTCGCAGATTCTTGCCTGCCTTTTCGATAACGTCGAGGCCGTCCTTGCTGAAGATACCCGAACGGGTCTGCTGCAAGACTGCTACAAGTTCCTCGGCACTGAGGCCCGCATCCTTCAGTGCGGGGCCGTACTGCTGGACGTTCTGCAAGAAGTCCTCGTTGAGGTCTGCACCCGCCGCGAATCCCTTGTTGATGATGTCGTTCGCCTCTTTCCAGGTGAGGCCGTACTGAGCCACGAGGGTGTCCACGCCTTGCAACACTTCCTTGTAGTCCTTGCCGTATACGTCAGCCGTAGCCTGTACGGAGTCGCGGATGGCATCGAGGGCCTCACCCGACTGCTGCGTGAACTGCTGCGTCAGTCGTGTAGCCTCTGCCAAGCCGTCGTTGTAGTCCTTCCAGAACTTGAATGCCATACCGACAGCCGCGACACCCGCGATCGCGAGAAAGACGGGATTTGCCGCCAGCGACATCAACGCCTGCCCGAATGCCTTGAACGAGTTGGTGAGCATACCCATCGCTCCGCTCATCCCCTTTGCTCCCGTGGTCATCGAAAGCAGCGACGTGGCGAATCGGTTGTTGCCGGTGACCAGCCCTGCGATGGCAGACTGGTAGTTGCCGACGTTGAGTTGCATCTTGCCCGTCTCGGCCTGCATCTGCTTCATCCGCTCGTACACCTGTTTGGAGTCGTCGATGTATTGCTTGTTCGCCTTGCGCTCCTCGGCAGACATCTCGTTGATGCGTTGTTTCATCTGCTTGTAGGTCGCAGCGAGTTTGTTGTACGACGCATTGTTGATGTCTATCTGCTTGGTGGTGGCACGGTCGGCCTCGAGTTTCTTGCGGATTTCGGTGGTCAACACCTTCATCTCGCCCTTCAACTGGGTCGTGACGGCCTTGTTCTTGGCCACGGCGTTGTAGTACTGCTGCTCGGTGATGGTGTTGTCCTTCAGCGACTTCTTCAGCGCGTCCTGTTCTTCCCTGAGCCGCTTGAGTTCCTGAAGGTATGCGCCCACCGACTTGATGCCCTGCTGGTAGTCGACATCAAGTTTCAGAATCGTTTCGACCTGTTGCGTGTTGGTCGGCATTGTTATTCCTCCTTTTTAAGTTTCAAAAGTTTAACGTCGGCTGTGCCGCCCGACTTGACGGCCATCTCCAGCAGGGCGAAATAGGCACCGTGCTGCCTGAGATAGACGGCACGGGTCTCATCCACCTGCGAGAGTTCCACGTCGCTGATGCGGATGGTCTCCGTGATGACTACGGGCCGCTGCATCGTGGCCAGCAGGTGGCCGTATTTCTCCGCAAGGATGCGTTTCATATCAAGGTCGAAGTAGGCCACGGCCTCACCGTCGCCACCTTCCATCATCTGCATCACACGGGGTTCCACGGCGTTGTATTTCGTCTCGGTTACTTCGCCATAATTGACCTCCTTCTTATACATCGGCACGTTGTTGCCGTCGGTTGCGGCAAACGGGAACGTGATGATGTCGCGCTCCACGTCGATGGTCTTATCGTCCACATCGATGCTCCCGTCGTAGTCACCCAGCACCGTGTCGTCCTCTTTCCATCGGAACCAGTTGCGCTGTGCCCACCCGTCAAGCGCATAGGCCTTGTTCTTCGCCACGGGTCGGCTGGTAATGGATAACAACCGACCACTCCAGTCAACGGCACGGCTGAAGTCGAACACGTCGGCCACGGGCCGCATCACGAGGGTGTCTGCTGTGGATGCCTGCACGGGGAACACGCCCGTGACGGCTGCAAGGAACTTCACCAGGTCAATGGGTTTGATGTCGGGCAGGTTTCCCTCGACGGGGTAGAGTTGACCAGGCTGCACCTCATCTTCGGTGCCTATGATTTCACTGACGTATAGCGGGCCACCTGTGACGTGCAGGTCGCTGGCAATCTCGGGGTTGAGAATGCCGTTGCGGACGGGGCCGATACGCATAGATATATCATCAGGAGGCGTGTTGCCGTCACCTGCACTCATCTCCACACTCAGGTAACCCGTTACATAGACCGTCAGTTTCCCTGCGACTATTTTGTCTGCGGTGAATGCCATATTCTCGGGCAGAATCGGACACCAATGCCAGGCTCCCCCCACACGCAAGCCGAGACTGTAGCCGTCGGCAAGTCGGTAGATGGGATAGTTGCGGATGAGGTCGGCCTCGTTGATGTAGCACACCAGCGAATAGCGGATGAGGCCCTTGAATGCCGTTGCGCACACCAGCCTCACCTCGGGCGGGTCACTCTGCGTGGCGATGATGGCAGACGGGTGCGATGTGGTGAACCGAATGAAGTTGCCCGCCAAGCCTCCCATCGTCTCGGGCTCCACCATCGTGGCACGGTAGCCGTTGTTGTAGGTCGTGTCGTTGGGAATCTTCTCCACCAGCGGCACAATCATCGTGTCGATGTCGGTGGCCGCGTCGTCCCAGTCAATGACGGCACCGTACTGCGACTGCATCAGGTTCAGCAGCCAGTTCATACGCACGGACGGATGCAGCAGGGCAGAGGCGGGGCGTTCCTCGGTGTAGTCGTACACCTGCCCGCCGACAACGACGTGCGTGTGGTAGAACGTGTTCGCCTCGTAGTGCATCTCGGTGTCCATAGCGGCATAGAACACATCGTCAACCAACGCATCGGCATAGTCGGTGACCTGCGGCTCGTTATGGAATTCGATGTATGCCGGTGTTGCCAGCGATGCAAGGGATTTGTCGCTGCCGAGGAGCGCATCAACAGCCGTGCGCACCCCCCACACGATGGCGATGCTCAACGTGTCGGGTGTGGTGGCCGTAAGCCTTCCCGTGCCGCCCTTGATAATCTGCACGCCGTTGCGCCAATAGTCCACGTTGTGGAAGGTGTACGGGAAATCGCCGCCAGCCTGCACGACCTGCGCCTGACGGATGATCGTGCGGTTGTGAACCGTGGCGGGCAGGGTGACGGTCAGCGTGCGGTTTCCCGCAAAGTCGGCTGCACCCTTCAGCAGGTTCGACACGATGGTGAACGACACCTGCGTGTTGTCGCCCAGGTCGGCAAGTTTGCCGTCAATGAATAACTGCTGCATCATAACTGCTGGATGGGTATTTCGGGTAAAACGATGTTCATCACGAAGTCCTGCAAGGGCTTGTCCACGTCTTTGGTGTAGCCTCCAGCCTCAATGGTGACAGCCGTCCAGCGTGGCGTGTCGTCGCTGTCCTTGCCGAGGTACATATCCACGCACGGGCTTGTCGTGACATCCTGGAGCATATCGAACGTGTCCTGGTCAACCAGCGGAGCGCACACGGGCTGCACATCGTTGCGGGTGAGGTTCTGCCTTCTGCCCGCCGAGCCCTGCCAGTGGTATATCTCCTCCCACTTGTCGAGGTCGTTGCGGTTGAACGCTCCGTCGCTCTTGGCGTTGCGGGTCGGGTCGCCCTGCTTGAAGAGCCAGTAGTTCCACATCCCGTGGCGGTCTATCCAGCGCAGATAGATGCCTTCGTTGACGGTTTCGTCCACCAGTCGGATGCGCACCTTCTCGGCCTGCGTGCCGT
>Ga0310695_10010402_pt1 | contig 13624 bp, 9 predicted proteins | sample RumenRJG_04DNA_FD_203882 | JGI IMG/M metagenome (GOLD analysis project Ga0310695, IMG submission 203882) | Bovine rumen microbial communities from Lethbridge, Alberta, Canada - RJG_04 (v2) (version 2) | ecosystem: Host-associated > Mammals > Digestive system > Stomach > Rumen | place: Canada...
CCATATCAGGTGGTTATTGCGGCAGGGTTCCACCTCTTCCCATTCCGAACAGAGAAGTTAAGCCTGCTTGCGCCGATGGTACTGCAATGCAATGCGGGAGAGTAGGTAGCCGCCTCCTTTCAAAGAATAGCCTCGAGAACGAAAGTTTTCGGGGCTTTTTTTGTGGCCTAACCCGACCTTCCCCAAGGGAAGGCTCCCCCCCTCCCCCCTCACCCCCTCCAGGGGGAGTAGATACACTTGTAGATTATGGAGTAATTGTGACATCTTGATTACTTTATATGTTTATGTTTCCTTTTTTCGAGATAAAATTTGGTAGTTTCGGATATTTTGTATATTTTTGCAGCAGAATATTAAACTCTTATAAATATTAACCCCTTAAACTTAAATAACAAGAAACAGAAAGTACTCATTAGAATAAACTCAGACGAACGGTAACGTTCCCCTAAGCGGAATCAGTATTAGATACTGACTGACGCGCTAAAGTTAATTCACTTATTCCATTAACTACGGGTGAGCGACAACCGATTCTCTCGACATAAATATTACATAGAGCTTTTGCTCTTGTTCTCTCCTTATTGAACACGACCAATTTTCAATCTACGTGAGAACAAGGTATGCGAAAAGTTCCATGTCCTGTATAGGACGTGGACTTGACCGTATATACTTGTCTACGTATGAAGGTTTCTTGGTCGTGACCTAATAAGGAGGACGAGGACTATCGGAAAGTCTGCGCCCTTATTTTTTACTATCATGAAAAAGATTCTTATATTTTTTTTTCTTAGTTTAATCTCCTTCAACATAATTCATGCGGAGATTACATGGAGTCTGTCTAGTGATGGCACTTTGACTGTGTCAGGAGAGGATATGCCCAACTATGATTTTAACTTTGGACATAACCCTAATATTCCTTGGTATTCTCAACGAGACAAGATTAAGAAAATAATAATTGAAAATGGAGTGACGTGTATAGGAGAAAATGCTTTTAGAGATTGCTCGAGCCTTATTTCTATCATGATTCCAGAGTCAGTAACCAGTATTGGAAGTTATGCTTTCTATAATAGTTCCAGTTTTACTTCTATTAATATCCCTAATTCTGTGGAAAGCATCGGTAAGTATGCTTTCTTGGGGTGTTCTAGTCTCTTTTCTATAACTATCCCTAACTCTGTCACGAACATTGGAATTGCAGCTTTTTCTGGCTGTTCAAGTCTAAACTCTATCACTATTCCGCCTTCCGTTATTTGTATTGATGATGGGGTTTGGGCTGGTTGTTCAAATCTTACTGCTGTAACTATTCCGAACTCTGTTACTACTATAGGAAGTGGTGCTTTCTCTGGTTGTTCAAGTCTTTCTTCTGTTACTATCTCAAAATCTGTGAGGAGTATTGCAGGTGACGCTTTTGATTATTGCGATAATCTAAGTTCAATAATTGTAGAAAATGATAATCTGATATATGATAGTAGAGATAATAGTAATGCTATCATAGAAACGAAATCTAATACTTTGATTGTTGGCTGTCAAAACACAATTATTCCGGAATCTGTGACGAGTATTGGAGAGTATGCTTTTTGTGGCTATTCCAGTCTCGCATCGATTACAATTCCTAACTCTGTGACAAATATTGGTTCTTATGCTTTTTATGAGTGTACGGGGCTCTACTCAATTATTATACCGAATTCCGTGACTAATATTGGATATTATGCTTTGGGAGCTTGTTCGAATCTATCTTCTATAACACTTCTTGACGGCTTAAAAAGTATTGGAGATAATGCATTTGAAAGTTGTACAAATCTTACCTCTATTATAATTCCCAAGTCTGTAAAAAGTATTGGTTATCATGCTTTCAATAATTGTATTGGTCTTACCTCATTGGCATGTGAAGCTACAGTTCCACCTAATTGTGGATATGATTGTTTCTCGCAAATAAATAGATCCATTCCATTGTATGTTCCGGAAAACAGTATAAAAGCATACATTGAAGCGAAACAATGGAATACTTTTGCCAATATTCTGCCTATTTCTGTTGATCCAACTCTTGCACTTACTCTTACAGATAAGAATTCAGATTTGAAAAAAGGGTATTATCAAAAAGGAAAAGTCACTCTATCACGAAGCAATATGTCTGTTGGCGACTATGCTACATTCTGTCTTCCGTTCGACATAGATATCAGCAAAACTAAAGATAATTTCTCAAAGGTGTATATACCATTGAACATTGGTCTTTTAAAGCCATCAGGGACACTTCTTCTGCTTCTTGATGAGTTGAACGACAATTCTGTCATAAAGGCAGGACAGACATTCGTAGCCAAATGTAAAAAATCAGATGTTGTTTTTGAAAATTGCGCGGATGTTACATTCAATGAGGCAACACCTAATCCTAATCCTTCGAGCGTAAAGATATATAATTTCGATGGTGTAAGCGGGGCACTCACGCAAAATACTGATGTCAAGATGAAAATTGGAGGTTCATACTCGCAACTTACTAATCTTGATAGAAACAATTATTGTACTTTATTTGCAAATGGCATGTTCGATGCTACTACAAGCGTTACTCCATTCCAAATGTATGTCTATATGGATGGTAATAATTCTCTTGGTTCAAAGGTGACTTCAATAGCGTTTGAATTTAATGACATTTCAACAGACATTAAGGAGTTACAAATGACTAATGGCAAATCATTTTTTTACGACTTGAATGGTAGAATTGTAAATGACAATGTTAGGAATTCTGGTATCTATATTAGGAACGGGAAGAAAGAGATTGTAAAGTGATTGATAAGGAGATTCAATATCTAAAAACTTTTGGAGCACTCTCACGTGAGGGTGCTCCTTTTATGATTCTTTTTGAGTAGATGTAATACTCGTCCTCAAAAAACATTTTTTTTACTTGTCAAGAGTATTACACCAAGTATTGGACGGTAGAAAAAACATTGGTATAGCGGTGAAAAAAATTAAAAGTTTTTAGATAGGAGGGTTTCACCTTTGCGATTTTTAGCCTTTTATATACTGATTATCAATAACTTACATTGGGTGAAACCCTCTCGAAAAACACCTTGTTTTTTTATAAGGGTTTCACCCTTGTTTATTGCTTGATTTCCAATTAGTTATACCTGTAAAAACGTATGGGTGAAACCCTCTGTTCAAAATCTTTCTCAAAAAATATTTTTAGAACGCTAAGACGCGGAGTCGCAAAATTCAGAAAAAAATGCACTCGTAATTTCGACATGGCAAAATGGGGGGGAGAGGGATATTTGAACCGAACTCGGTTCAAATAGGTAAATGATATGACTCGGTGGAAATAGGGTGTGGTATTGTTATAGTTTCGCTATTCCTTCGCTTTAAATCCGTTCCAAGTCCGTTTCAAATCCCTTTCATGGAATGGGATTTGCAAGGGATTTGCTTGGGAATGCACAAGGGAGGTAGATGGGGAGAGGGATAATGAAAATTCCCGTATTCCTGTTATGGCGAGGAATACGGGAAGGTTTTATTCTGATTGTGTAGAAATCGAGACTGATATTGCTGAATTCGGTAATTAGAAATAATGAACTCTAAATACCGAATTCTAAACACCGAACTCGGTGTTTAGAGTTCGTCCTTTGCGTAGAATGAAAGGAGGTTAGGATTGTCATAAGAGAAAATCTCTTCATCCTTGAAGAATCTCTTGAGTTCTGCAGTGGCTGTTTCCACGCTGTCTGAGGCGTGAACGATGTTCTCCTGACCTGACATGCTGTAATCACCACGAATGGTGCCTGGAGCGGCTTTTCTGCCGTTTGTAGAGCCTGCCATCTGGCGAACAACTTCGATAGCGTCAATTCCTTCCAAAGCCATTGCAATGACTGGGGTTACCATCATTGAGTCACGAAGTATTGGGAAGAATGGCTTATTTGCAAGATGTGCATAGTGCTGTTTGAGTATTTCCTCGTCGAGCTGCATCATCTTCATGCCTACGATACGCAGGCCTTTCTTTTCAAATCTTGAGATAATCTCTCCAATGAGAGAACGCTGAACCGTGCAAGGCTTCAGCAGAACCAGAGTTTTTTCTTGTTGCATAAAATATAAAAGACCCACCCCCTCGCCCCTCCCATAAAGGGAGGGGAGTAGATACATTCTATCGCTTTGGGGCGAATAACATGTTAATTATTAATTGTTAATTACTTTTTCTTGGCTGGTGTTGCAGGCTTCTTGGCTGGTGTTGCAGGCTTCTTGGCTGCACCTGCTCCTGGCTTGGTTGCTGTTCCTGTCTTTGCAGCAGTACCTCCAGCCTTTGGCGCAGGCTTTGCTGTTTTAGGTGCAGTCTTTGGTTTTGGGGCAGGAGCGACAGGAGCCTCTACCAATGTTCCCTTGATGCTGACATCAGAGAGACCGATACATTTGCCGTGTACCTTTTCAGTTACTCTCATCCAAGGATATATGCGGATGTATAAGGTCTGTCCCTGTGGAATTTTCTTAAGTAACTCCTTAGAGATAGTAAAGCACTTGTCCTTTGGAGTCTTGATGCCTTCACCAATGAGTTCTGGATCAGAGAAGTCTTCCGTGGTGGAGAGATATACATCATAGCAACTATTGCTGCCACCAAAGCCGCAAATATCCAATGACACCTCACTCAGGTTGAGAACCTTACCCTTTGGAACTCTTGCCTTGAACTCGATGTATCTTGTAGAAACCTCGTCAATGTCGATGCCTGGCCATTCACCACCTTCTATATTGAAGAGCATCATTTTCTTGTGACCGCTTGGAGATACAGGAACTCTCTGATGTCCTTCCTCGATTGTCATTTCAGAAGTCGTTACATCATATGCTTCAAGCAACTTTGCCGTTGCGTTTTTCTTGTCATCTTCAAGATTCCATATAGCGTAGGCCTCCTCACCAGCTTCCCTGTCGATATTCTCGATTTTGAGAGTCTGATTCTTGGTGTTAGTGCCATCGTTGGTGGTAAGCTGGCAAGTGGCAATGCCCGCCTTGCTTGTGTTGGCACGAACATATACAGGAGTCATCAGGGTAGAGTTTGAATATTTCACTTCAACGGCATCGCTCCATGATGACTTGTCCAATGAAATTTTGAAGTCGTTGTTTACAGATACCTTCACGCTACCTGTCTCTGTTGCCATATCGAAGGCTGAGAGCGTGAAAGTCTGATCTTTCTCAGAGCCTACGTATGCCAGTCCCATGTCACCATTGTAAGGGGTGATAGAGGCACCATTGCCCACGATGATATCGCTTGCAAGTTCCTGAAGGACAGCTTTCCTCTTCTCGTTAGTTTCTGTCTCAGCCTGCTTCTTCAGTTGAAGGGCGAACTCACGGGCTATCAAGGCAGCTCCGAGGGCTGTAGTGTGAGTCTTGTCTGATTCAAAGAACAGGTGGCTCGTACAGTATGAGTTGCCGTATTTGATATATAGCTGGGCTGACAGTTCTGTGAGGTTGATGAATGGAACATCGTCAAATTCATCTGCAACGTCCTTGGCTGATGCCACATAGTCGAGGGTGTGGTCGTTTGGACCTACCTTCTGTTCTTCGAGGAATATTCCGTTCTTGATGATTGAGTAGCTGTCGCCAAGGTCATGTTTTCCCGACCTTGAGATAATGCTTCCGTCGCCAGCAAAGTATTTACGGCTGACAGGACCTACTACGATAGGCTTTACACCCATTTCCTTGGCTTCCTTGATGAAGTTACGCATATATTCCTTGTAGGTCTCGTATGGCGTGGTGCCACGATAGTCTATTCCGCTTACACGGTATGTGGCACCCTTCATCATGAAGTATCTCTTTACTTCTTCACCATCAGCACCGTTGTTTTTCTCATCGTTATGGGCAAATTGGATAAGGAGAAAATCTCCTGCTTTCATCTCATCCTTGCCACCTTTTACGAGAGTATCCCAGAAACCAGGTTCCTTGTAGAAGGATTTGCTGGAGGCTCCTGCCTTGCCACGGTTGTTGATGGTGATATTATCCAGATTGAAGAACTGCTCGAGCATCTGTCCCCATCCGCGTTTGTTGGTACTTCCGTTTGAGACATATTCGGACATGGTGGAATCACCGATGGTGTGCACCTTCTTCTTTGGTCCTGCAAGCGCTATTGAAAAAACAGCGAATGTGCAGGTTATCGTAGATAATAATCTTTTATTCATATTGACAGATTTTAGATATTTACATTTGTGGGTTTCTTATTATGAAACCAGACAATATTCTACCGCATTTTATGTTACCTTTCTGCTCTCTTCTTGCCGAGAAGAATCTCTCGTCGGTATAGGTGTCGATAGGACTGACCTCTATATTTTGTGCCGTAACGCCGAGTGAGAGCAACTGACGACGGTTTATTTCCTTCAAATCAAGATGAAGCCGCTTTTCATCTGTTGGCTGGGGGACGTTCATCCTTGGCATACGCGAGGAAACATCCTCAATGTCAAAGCCTTCGTTTATGAAAGCCTCCCCGACTTCGTCTCCGACCTCGAAACTCTCAAGGCTAATGCCCGGTCCGATAGCAGCCATGCATTCGGCAGGATTTGTTTCAAAGGTCTCTTGCATCTTCTTGAGTGACTTCTCTACGATTCTCTTGACTGTTCCTTTCCAGCCTGCGTGAATGGCTGCTGCTGCGTGATGCACGGGGTCATAGACTAAGACCGGGATGCAGTCGGCTGTAGAGATTCCGAAGATGAAATCTTCCACATTACTTATTATAGCGTCAATGCCTTCAAGGCTTGCTTTCCTTTCCTCTTCGGGCAATGCAAGAAATTCCTCGGTGATATGAAACACATTGTCCGTGTGTGTCTGGTGAGGATATAATCCGCTCTCTATCCTACCCTGAAGCATTGGGTAGTGACCAATGATCGTCTCACGGATCTTATCCATGTCGCGTCCCTGAGTGCGATCTGTTGTAAAAGCGATTATGTCCTTTCCGAGGTCATATAGTTCCATTACTTATTTTTCCTTTGGTTCTTCTGCGTCTTCGAGATCCTCAACATCCTCTATGTCGATGTACTCGATATCTTCCGCATCTTCAATGTCGTCAACGTATTCAATGTCATCAATTTCCTCGATGTCATCAAATTCGTCATCTTCATAGTTGTCATCACCATATATTTCTTCATCGGCATCACGATCCTCATCATATACCTCTGCTGCGAGATATGAGAGATCCTTGTCACGATGCACGAGGGTATCTCCGGCAATAACACCTGCAATCTTGTTGCTCTCAGAATTGAGTTCCTTCCAGAGAACATCCTTCAGTTCGTCAAGTCCCTGACCAGTAACGGCAGAGATAAACACCACCTGAAGGTCATCAGGCAAGGTTTCCTTGAGCATTTCGATAAGCTCATCGTCAAGAAGGTCGCACTTGGTGACGGCAAGCACACGATGTTTCTGAAGCATCTCTGGGTTGAACTGCTCCAGCTCATTGAGCAGAAGCTGATACTCTTTCTTTATATCGTCAGTATCGCCCGGTACCATGAAGAGTAGCAGGGAGTTACGCTCAATATGGCGAAGGAAGCGAAGTCCGAGTCCCTTGCCTTCGGCTGCGCCCTCGATGATTCCCGGAATATCAGCCATTACGAATGACTGGTTATCGCGATAGCCTACGATACCGAGACTTGGCTCAAGCGTGGTGAATGGATAGTTGGCTATCTTCGGACGGGCAGAAGAAAGAGCGGAAAGTAGGGTTGACTTACCTGCGTTTGGCAGTCCTACGAGACCTACATCAGCAAGGAGTTTAAGCTCCATGATGATGGTCATCTCCTGCATTGGCTCACCCGGCTGTGCATAGCGAGGAGCCTGATTGGTTGCTGTGCGGAACTGGAAGTTACCCAATCCACCGCGACCACCTTTCAGCAGAACAACCTCCTGCTTGTCTTCCATAACATCGCAGACATACTTACCGGTCTCGGCATTATATACAACGGTACCGCATGGAACATCAATATAGATATCCTTGCCGTTGGTGCCGTGACATTTGTCGCGACCGCCATTGCCGCCGTGCTCCGCGTAGATGTGACGCTGGTAACGAAGATGGAGAAGAGTCCAGTAGTTATGGTTTCCACGCAATATGATGCTTCCGCCATTACCGCCGTCACCACCGTCAGGTCCACCGTTAGGGTTGTACTTCACATGACGAAGATGCATTGATCCTCGTCCTCCCTTGCCCGAGCGGCATTGTATCTTTACGTAGTCAACGAAATTACTTTCCATTCTGAATTAATTACGAATTACCTAATTACTCTGTTTATCGAACTTCCAATTACGAACTATGAGTAACCAAGTAATTCGTAATTAGTAATTCGTATTTTCAAAGGTTTATAGGTTTTAAGGTTATGAGGTCTTTGCGTTTTACTTCCAGACCTTAAAACCTTCTAACCTTCAGACCTTACAACCTTAATTTACTTCTTAATAGCTGCGCTGATCTCTGTGTAGATGTCGTCGATAGAACCTACGCCATTGATCTTAGCGTACTTACCCTGCTTGATATAGAAATCCTTGAGAGGGAGAGTCTGAGAATAGTATGTGTCAAGACGCTTCTTAGCTGTCTCCTCGTTGTCGTCAGCACGACCACTTGTCTGACCACGAGCGATGATGCGCTTGATAAGCTCTGCGTCGTCAACCTCAAGACCGATAACTACGTTAACCTCCTGACCGCGCTCCTTGAGCATAGCGTCGAGAGCTTCTGCCTGAGCGATAGTGCGTGGGAAACCGTCGAAGATAACGCCCTTGATGTCCTTACCCTTTGAGTCAAGAGTAGAAGCGAGCATGTCAACAATCAGAGAATCTGGAACGAGCTTACCCTCGTTGATGTAAGCAGAAGCAGTCTTGCCAAGCTCTGTGCCAGCCTTGATCTCTGCACGAAGCACGTCACCAGTAGAGATGTGCTCAACTCCAAATTCTGCGATAATCTTATCGCTCTGTGTACCTTTTCCTGAACCAGGTGCACCGAAAATTACGATGTTCTTCATCTTTTTTACCTTAATGTTTATTGTTTTATGTGAAACTAATATTCTATTTCCTGTTCTTGAGTGAAGAGTTAAGAGTGAAAAGTGAAGAATTTAAGTTTGTTCTGCGATTCCTTTTTGCTCTAAATGTAATTTAGATTCTTCACTATTCCCTTTTCACTATTCACTTGGGGTGGGGCAGAGCGTATATACATCTCTTAGTTGTCTGCCAGCCTCGTTGTAGTCAAGTCCATATCCTACGATGAAATCGTCTGGTATTACCAATGCTGGATAATCCACTTTTAGATCAACCTGCAGCTTGGATGGCTTGAAGAAGAGAGAGCAGATAACGGATGAAGCCACACCCTTATCTTTGAGAATGTTCTTCATCTTGAGCAATGTGTTGCCACTCTCCACAATGTCCTCAACAATGATGATGTCCTTACCCTTGATGTCGGAATTAACACCAATCAGTTCCTCTACCTTGCCGGTAGTCTGTGTTCCGCTGTATGATGAGAGTTTTACGAAACTTACCTCACAAGGGATAGTCAGTTCACGAACGAAATCGGCACAGAACATGAACGAACCGTTGAGAACAGCGAGGATCAATGGGCACTTACCTTCATAATCCTTGTTTATTTTCTCTGCAACGGCTTTCACGTTCTTGAGAATCTCAGCCTCTGGAATGCTCAATTCGAACGTCTTGTCGTGTAATTTGACTCTTTTCATTAGTACTAAATGCTAAATTTGGTACAAAATTACTAAAAAAAAAGGAGAAACTGCTCAATAATGACTAAAAATTAGTATTTTTGCACTCATAAATCACAAAATGATGAAAATATTTACGAGTTCACAAATCCACGAACTGGATAAATACACTATTGAGAACGAACCAATTTCTTCTATTGACCTGATGGAGAGGGCTGCAAAAGCTCTCACCCAAGCTATCATGGACACATGGGATGCCGAAACCCCAATTGTCGTTTTTGCAGGTCCAGGAAACAATGGCGGTGATGCCCTTGCTGTTGCAAGGATGCTTGCCGACAGACACTATACTGTTGAGGCTTACCTCTTCAACACAAGCGGGCACCTTTCGCCTGATTGTGAGGAAAATCGTGATATTCTCAATAAACGTAACAATCTTAAGGCATTTACGGAAGTAGTTCAGGAATTTGATCCTCCTGTTCTTACTAAAGATGTACTTGTCGTTGATGGTCTTTTCGGCTCTGGCATTAACAAGCCATTGTCGGGAGGATATGCTGCTCTCGTAAAGTATGTGAATGCTTCAAACGCACAGGTTGTAAGTATCGACCTCCCATCGGGAATGATGACAGAGGACAATACATACAATGTGAAGGCTAATATCATCCGTGCCGACGTTACCCTGACACTGGGCTGCAAGAAACTCTGCATGATGATGCCTGACCTTCAGCCTCTCTTCGGGCATATCCGTGTGCTTGATATAGACCTCAGTCAGGAGTATATTGATAAGACTGAGACTCAGTACAGCATCATTGAGGAGAATGAAATCCGCAGAATGTTCATCCCTCGTGATGAGTTCGTGCATAAGGGCAATATGGGACATGCGCTTATCATTGCCGGCTCTTACGGAATGGCTGGAGCTGCGGTTCTTGCAACTCGTGCCTGTCTCCGTTCTGGCGTCGGAAAGGTGACTGTTCATGTTCCAAAGCGTAACTACGACATCATGTCAATATCTGTCCCAGAGGCTATCATGCAGCTTGACAAGGAAGAGACTATCTTTACTCAGCCTGCTGATTATCAGGGATATGAGGCAATAGGCATAGGCCCTGGTCTTGGACAGAACGAGAATACCGCAATAGCAGTCATTGCCCAGATCAGGAGCAACAAGACTCCGATGGTTCTTGATGCTGATGCCCTTAATATTCTGGCAAGTCACAGGGCTTGGATGCAGCAATTGCCAGAAGGACTTATCCTTACTCCTCATCCTCGTGAGCTTGACCGCCTTGTGGGAGTTTCTTCAAGTGACGATTTTGAGCGTCTTACCAGGGCTCGCGAACTCTCTCAGCAACTTCAGGCATACGTGATTCTGAAAGGACATTATTCGGCTTTGTGTATGCCTAACGGACATATTATATTCAATTCTACTGGTAATGCCGGAATGGCAACAGCAGGTTCGGGAGACGTACTTACGGGTATCATTACCGGACTTCTTGCTCGTGGCTATTCTCGTGAGAATGCAGCAATCATGGGTATGTATCTTCATGGTCTTGCTGGTGACCTTGCAGCAGAGGAACTTGGTGAGGAAAGTCTTACTGCAGGTGACATAATCAATTATCTCCCAAAGGCTTTCTGCCAGTTATAGTTTAGCTTAGTATGAAAAAAATCATATCACTCTTTATCATTGCTCTTGCAATGTTCCACTCAGCGCTTGCTCAGGAAGTTAATGAGGGCGCACCTTATTATCTTCCAAAAACAGCTTTTAAATTCCGTATTCTCGTACAGAAGACTACATTTACCCCAGGTGAATATGCAGAGTATGCGTCTCGTTATCTGAAACAGTCGGATGCCGTGCTTGAACCCAAGACATCCTATAAGATCATCGACTTAAAGATGCAACCTGTTGGTGTGCCTGATGCCTTGAAACATTTCACCGCAAAGGCAGGAATGAAGTATAACATTCAGAAGATACACGTGAGTGATAATGGTGTGCTTCTTTCTGTCAATACTGATCCTGCACCTAATAAGGAAGAGCCTTTGTTTACTCCTGCCCCTAAGCCTGCCGTTCTCAATCCTCGTGACTATATGAGTGAGGATATCCTTGCGGCTGGCAGTAAGGCTAAGATGGCTCAGCTCTGTGCCGAGGAAATCTATACAATCCGTACATCGCGCAATGACCTTACTCGTGGTACTGCAGAGACAATGCCAAAGGACGGCGAGCAGTTGAAGCTTATGCTTGCTTCTCTCAATACTCAGGAAAAGGCTCTCCGTCAGCTTTTCGAGGGTGTGACAGAGATTGATACTATGGAGCATGTAGTTACCGTTATGGCAGATGCACCTACTACTGGTCAGTTGGCATTCCGCTTTTCTGAGGCTTTCGGTATTACTGCTGTTGACGATTTTTCCGGATCTCCTTATTATATAAGCGTGATAGACCTTCACCAGACTCCAGAGGACACTCGCACGGAGAAGGAGAAGATTATACAGAAAGATGATCCAGGTCTGTTCATCAATATCCCAGGCAAGGCTCATGTCGTGCTTTTCAATGCAAATAAGACCGTAAAGGAGATGGATGTGTTCTATCCTCAGTTTGGTAGGGTAGAGGCTCTTTCTGCAAGCCTGTTCAATAAAAAGGTTTCCACCTCATTTCAGCTTAATCAGGCAACAGGCACGACAATGCACCTGAATGTGCAGGAGGTCGGGAAGTAAAGAAACCCACCATAGCCCCCTGCGGGCAAAAATGCAGTAAAGGTAATAAGGGAAACGGATTTATCCGATTTATCTGAAATTAATCGCGCAAATAATACTGCGCTAGCTATCAGATATATCAGATAAATCCGTTTCCCTTATTACCTTTACTGCAAATTTTAATGAAAAACTACAGCCGCTTAAATGTAACTTCTCCCTCGCCCCTTGGGGAAGTCCGATGTTGATAATATCGGAGTATGTGTCAGAGGGTGCCCGTAGGGCGGGTGAGGGGCTGTAAAAAAATAGGAGATAAACGCTTAGCGTTTATCTCCTAAATTGTTTTGTGTGTATCTAAATACTCTGTCTTACTTAGCGAGCTTGCCGTCAGAGCCGAGTACGTTTACAATCTTGTGGATGTACATCTTCTTCATGTTCTCACGAGCTGGCTTCAGATACTGACGTGGATCGAAGTCACCAGGATGCTCAGCAAGATGCTTGCGGATAGCAGCAGTCATAGCGAGACGTGAGTCAGAGTCGATGTTGATCTTACATACGGCAGACTTAGAAGCCTTGCGGAGCTGCTCCTCTGGGATACCGATAGCTGCCTCGAGCTTACCGCCGTACTTGTTGATTGTGTTAACCTCGTCCATAGGAACTGAAGAAGAACCGTGGAGAACGATTGGGAATCCAGGAAGCTTCTTCTCGATCTCAGCGAGAACGTCGAATGCCAATGGAGGTGGAACAAGAACACCGTTTACGAGTGTGCACTGTGCAGGTGTGAACTTGTGAGCACCGTGTGATGTACCGATAGAGATAGCGAGAGAATCGCAACCTGTACGTGTAGAGAAGTCGATAACCTCCTCTGGCTTTGTGTATGTTGACTCAGCAGCGCTAACCTCATCCTCAACACCAGCGAGGACACCGAGCTCAGCCTCTACAGTTACGTCGAACTGATGAGCGTAATCAACAACCTTCTTTGCGAGAGCGATGTTCTCCTCGTATGGGAGGTGAGAACCGTCGATCATAACAGAAGAGAAACCGTTGTCGATACAATCCTTACAGAGCTCGAAGCTATCACCGTGGTCAAGGTGAAGAACGATCTCAGGATTCTCACAACCAAGCTCCTTAGCGTACTCTACAGCACCCTTAGCAAGGTTACGGAGGATAGTGCCGTTAGCATAGTTACGAGCACCCTTAGAAACCTGCATGATAACAGGTGACTTTGTCTCTACTGCAGCCATAACGATAGCCTGCATCTGCTCCATTGTGTTGAAGTTGAAAGCTGGGATTGCGTAACCACCAGCAACGGCGCGCTTAAACATCTCACG
>Ga0310695_10010407_pt1 | contig 13619 bp, 15 predicted proteins | sample RumenRJG_04DNA_FD_203882 | JGI IMG/M metagenome (GOLD analysis project Ga0310695, IMG submission 203882) | Bovine rumen microbial communities from Lethbridge, Alberta, Canada - RJG_04 (v2) (version 2) | ecosystem: Host-associated > Mammals > Digestive system > Stomach > Rumen | place: Canada...
AACGGATTTCAAATATAATTAGAACCACCGCGGAATTATGCATTTTTCCATTGACAACAGGGGAAAAGGGAAGTATTATATACACGAACACATGTTCTGTTAATGACCGGGAGGAAATATGGCAAACATCAATACAGATAAAGCAGCTAAGGAAAAGGCCCTTAATCAGGCCCTTGAACAGATACAGAAACAATATGGTAAAGGTTCCATAATGAAACTGGGCGATGCCGGCCCTGTTACCAATCTTGACGTTATATCTACAGGATCTATAAGCCTTGATCTGGCGACAGGCGTTGGCGGTTATCCTAAGGGCAGGATCATAGAGATATATGGACCGGAATCATCCGGCAAGACAACACTTACACTTCATGCTATAGCCGAGGCTCAGAAGAACGGAGGTCAGGCGGCTTTCATAGATGCTGAGCATGCGCTTGATCCGGTATATGCTAAGAACCTCGGAGTAAATGTCGATGAGCTTCTCGTTTCTCAGCCTGATACTGGTGAGCAGGCTCTCGAGATATGTGAGATGCTCGCAAGGAGCGGTGCCCTTGATATCATAGTTATTGACTCAGTAGCCGCACTCGTTCCTAAGGCCGAGATACAAGGCGATATGGGAGATTCACATGTCGGTCTTCAGGCGAGACTTATGTCTCAGGCACTTCGTAAGATCGCCGGTGCAGTCAATAAGTCAAACACATGTGTGATCTTCATCAATCAGCTCAGAGAGAAGATCGGTATCATGTTCGGTAATCCTGAGACCACTACAGGAGGCAGAGCACTCAAGTTCTATGCATCTATGAGACTCGATGTAAGAAGAGTCGAGACCATAAAGAAGGGCGAAGAGATGCTGGGCAACAGGACGAGAGTCAAGATCGTCAAGAACAAAGTGGCTCCTCCTTTCAAAAAGTCCGAGTTCGATATAATGTACGGCACAGGTATTTCCCTTGCCGGAGATATTCTTGATACCGCCACTGAATTGGGCATTATTGATAAGGCAGGTTCCTGGTACAGCTACAACGGTGAGAGAATCGGTCAGGGCAGAGAGAATGTCAAGGCTTATCTTGAGGAGCACCGCGATGTCCTCACAGAAGTCAGGTCCAGGATAATGGCAAGCTTTGAAGAGACTAAAAGAGAGAAAGAACAGGCTCAGGCACAGCGCGGCTTACGTGTTGATGAGGATGGAGTCGTTATAGAAGACTAGAAGTAAATCTTCGGCTAAGATCTATGCAGATTTTGTACATATTCATATAAATTTTCCTTGACGCGCGTTTAGTCTTTTGTTATACTTGAACGCGGTCAACCGCACGTAAAGGGTTCATGTTAAGCATTGCAACACCTTGAAATTACAGCGATGCACCCCGGTCGGCGAGTCTGGTTTAAGGAGGATTTTATAATAATGTACGCAATCATCAGAACAGGCGGCAAGCAGTACAGAGTTCAGGAAAACGATGAATTCAGAGTAGAGAAGCTTGACGCACAGGTTGGAGACAAAGTTATCTTTGACGAAGTAGTAGCAGTTGGTGGAGATGAACTCGTTGTCGGAACACCGCTCGTAAACGGATATGCTGTTGAAGCAGAAGTTCTTGAGCAGGGCAAGGCAGACAAGGTTATCATCTATAAGTATAAAGCCAAGAAAGACTACAGACGTAAAAACGGCCACAGACAGCCATATACACTCGTGAAGGTCACAGGTATCGGCGCTGCAAAGGCTGATAATAAGGAATCCGCAGCAAAGGCTGAGGCTCCTGCAACTGAAGCAGTAAAAGCAAATACATCCATGAAGAAGGATGAACTGCTTGCTATCGCTAAGGAAATGGGCATCGAGGTTGCTGCTAAGGCAACTAAGGCTGACATCCTTGCAGCTATCGAGGCTAAGTAATAAGGAACAGGAGGTAAGATTCGATGTCAAGTAAAAAGGGAGTAGGAAGTTCCAAGAACGGTAGAGATTCCGAGTCCAAGAGACTTGGACTTAAGGTAGGCGCCGGTGAATATGTAAGCGCAGGAAGCATCATCATGAGACAGAGAGGCACAAAGCTTCACCCTGGCAACAATGTCGGAATCGGTGGAGATGATACTCTGTTTGCTAAGATCGACGGAACAGTCAAGTTCGAGAGATACGACAAGAAGAGAAAGAAAGTAAGCGTTTACAGCAAGGAAGCTTAATTCCTGGAACTGCATCAGCCCCTACATTGTAGGGGCTGTTTTTTCGCATTAAGACTAGGAGCAAGATATGTTCGTAGACAGAGCAGAAATAACAATCAAATCCGGAAAGGGTGGCAACGGTGCCGTTACTTTCAGGCGTGATCCATATGTTCCTGACGGCGGACCTGACGGCGGTGACGGCGGTGACGGCGGCAGCGTTATTTTTATTGCAGACCGCAGTCTCAGAACTCTCATGGATCTGAAGTACAAAAGAAAATATCAGGCTGAAAACGGTCAGAACGGAATGAAGAGAAACCGCTTCGGTAAGAAGGGGCAGGATCTTTATATCAAGGTGCCGGTAGGTACCATGATAATAGATAAAGAAACAGGCCTTCTGATGAAAGATCTGTGTAACGACGGAGATACCGTGATAGCTGCAAAGGGCGGTAAAGGCGGCCGGGGAAATGTTCATTATAAGAGCAGTATCCGTCAGGCTCCTAATTTCGCCGAAGCAGGCGGCTTTGCCAGGGAAAGAGAAGTCATCCTTGAACTTAAGCTTATCGCAGATGTAGGGCTACTCGGTTTTCCTAATGTCGGAAAGTCCACACTTTTGTCCGTGTGCACGAATTCAAAGCCAAAAATCGCAGGATATCACTTTACGACTATCGACCCTAATCTGGGGGTAGTATATCTGCATGATACTAGTTTTGTCATGGCTGATATTGCGGGTATTATCGAAGGCGCTTCAAAAGGCGCAGGTCTTGGCTATAAGTTTTTAAAGCACATAGAACGCACAAAAGTCCTTATACATGTGGTTGATGTCTCCGGTTCTGAAGGTCGCAATCCGTCTGATGATTACAGAAAAATCATCGCAGAGCTGGATGAATACGATCCTAGGCTTCTGAAAAAGCCTCAGATAATAGCTGCAAATAAGACAGATATTATAACTGATGAGGACATGTATAGCGAATTCATGGACTACATGAAACAGGAAGGCAGAAAAGTGTTCCCGATCAGTGCTGCGACGAACAAAGGCATTACAGAACTTCTGAACGAAGTGCTTCATGAACTGGAAACTTATGAGGAACCTGTTGAAGATCAGATGCCGATGTATGACTTTGCTGCAGATGATTATGATGCTGATTATAAAAAGATCAGTGCCTATATTGATGAAGACGGAGTATTCGTGCTTGAGGGTAAACAGCTTAATAAGATATTCAATTCTACGAATTTCACTGATGCAGGCTCTATCAGGTATCTGTATAACTATATCGTTAAGCAGGGCGGAATAAAATTGCTCCAGCAGCTGGGCCTCAAAGAGGGGGACACGGTCCGTATCCAGAATTTTGAATTTGAATATACTGAAGATTAGATGAACAGTTCATCATTATTGATAAGTGTTTAACAAAAGGGAAGAGCATATCTTCCCTTTTTTGTCCATTTAATTCACTAGTTCATACAATATGTAGATGCTGTTTTGAGCAAAAGCATATAATGTGTTGAAAAATTGTTGAATTTCGGCCTCTGATTGCAAGAAAACGTGAGACTGCGGTAAGATCCGGTGCATTTTGCTTAAGATTGAGGATATATTATAGTTACAGCGTTAAGAAATAGATTCATTGATCAAGGAGGGGAAGATATGGATCCAAGCGCTGTGAATAAGATCAGATTGTATTTTGAAGACCTGATACATGACCGGATGCGGCTGTTGAAAAGTCTGGTGATAATTCTGCTGCTGATGTCTGCTCTGGTGCTTCGTATTCATGAGACAAACAAGGCAGATATCACACTCGAGGACAATACAGCAGAAACAAAATCAGGAGGTATATGTGTCGATATTGGCGGTGCGGTAGTAAAACCCGGAGTATATACCGTCAGCGAGAATACAAGACTCTATGAAGTGATAGAGCTTGCAGGAGGCCTTCTGAGCAATGCGGACACCGATTCCATAAATCGGGCTGAGTATGTTGAGGATGGGGAGAAAATAACGATCCCTGTAATATACATACCTCCGGAACAGGCAGAGCCTGAAACGGCCGGAGCAGATAAAATACAGACATCTGAAGAAGGAGAATCGGCAGAAGCAGGAACTTCATCAACCAATAACGGATTGGTAAATATCAACAGTGCATCAAAAGAAGAGCTCATGAGCCTGAATGGGATCGGAGATGCCAAGGCAGATAAAATAATAGAATATCGCAGCGAAAGCAGGTTTAGAAAAAAAGAAGATATAAAGGATGTAGATGGGATAGGGGATTCAATTTATAACAAGATAAAAGACGCTATCACGGTATGAGGAGATGATGAAATGAAACAGAAAGAATCTATCAACACCGAAGTCCTTGTAGAACTTGTCAACAAGCTGGCTGAAATCAGCAATTGGATCGCAGGAGATCAGAAGGGTCTTGACAGTGCATATGAGAGATACCAGGCATTTTATATACCGGTATCTGCTGCACTAAAAGATTTTGGCATCAGACTTGAATACAACGGGTACGCTTATATTCTTGAGGCTGTAAGGATCATAGTTGACCGGAATACATTTGATATCAGACTCAAGACTGATGTATATCCGCGTATTGCAGCTAAATACAACATCAGGCAGTCTACATGCATAGAACATAATATAAGAAATGCCATCAATGTTGCATACAGAGATAACGAGAGAAACCCGGGCTCAAATATGATGAGTATATTTGACAGGAAGCCTACCAATAAACAGTTTCTTATGCATGTTGCAGACTGTGTCAGACAATCAATGTATGAATCCGGAACTAAGATAAGAAGCGTAAGTTGATTTGTTTTCATGTGTATGTTAGCATGGTGAAGCAGCAAGAGAACTGCATTTAACACCATTACTGAGAGGTATATACACATGGAAAAAATAAAGATCGACAGGATCAACGAGCTCGCGCACAAATCGAAATCCGAAGGGCTTACAGAAGAGGAAAAAGAAGAGCAGGCTCTGCTCAGAGCTGAGTTCATAGCTGAGATCAGGGCTGATGTAAGGGCATCTCTTGAATCGATCGAGATTGTGGATGAAATAAACTCCTAATAGTGATATAATAAATGGAAGTTTTGTAGATAAGGAGATATTTCATGGAAAAACTTGGGGTAAATGAGATTCGTGATATGTTCAGGGATTTCTTTGTCAGCAAGGGACACTATGCGGGCGGCAGTGCTTCGCTTATTCCACGCAATGACAAGAGCCTTCTGATCATCAATTCCGGCATGGCTCCGCTCAAGCCGTATTTTGCAGGGCTTGAAACGCCGCCTTGCAAGAGGATGACAACATGCCAGAAATGTATCAGGACCAATGATATAGACAATGTAGGAAAGACTGCACGCCACGGCACATTCTTTGAGATGCTGGGTAATTTCAGTTTTGGTGATTACTTCAAGAAAGAATCTCTACAGTGGGGCTGGGAATTCTGCACGGAATGGCTTAAGATGCCTAAAGAAAAACTATGGGCAACTATATATGAAAATGATGACGAAGCCTTTGAGATCTGGAGAGACATTATCGGAATGCCTGAAGAAAAGATCGTCAGACTCGGCAAAGAAGATAATTTCTGGGAGATCGGACTTGGTCCTTGCGGACCATGCTCGGAGATATATTATGATCGCGGCCCTGAATGGGGATGCGGCAGCCCTGATTGTAAGCCGGGGTGTGAGTGTGACAGATATCTTGAGTTCTGGAACCATGTATTCACACAGTTTGACAAGCAGGAAGATGGTTCATATCCAAGACTTGCACATCCTAATATCGATACGGGAATGGGCCTTGAGAGACTCGCATGTATCCTTCAGGATGTTGATTCCATATTCGATGTAGATACTGTTAAATTCATCAGAGATGCCATTACCAAAATGGCAGGAGTGGATTACCAGGCAGGAAACCACAAAGTTGATGTCAGCGTAAGGATAGTTACTGACCATCTGAGATCAATGACATTCATGATCGCTGACGGAATCCTTCCAAGCAATGAGGGCAGAGGCTATATCCTTAAGAGGATCATCAGAAGAGCTGCCAGACACTGCAAGCTTCTGGGCATCACTCAGGCTAATCCTCTTGTGGAACTTGCTGAGAGCGTAGTAAAGACATCAGGCGGTGCGTATCCTGAACTCGTTGAGAACCATGATTATATAATGAAGATCATCAAGATCGAAGAAGACAACTTCGCAAGGACACTCGACAGAGGAATGGAGATACTTGATGGCTATATAGCTGACATGGACTCAAAAGGCGAGTCAGTACTTGCCGGAGACCTTACATTTAAGCTTTATGATACATACGGGTTCCCTCTGGAAGTCACTCAGGAGATACTTGAAGAGAATGGCAAGTCAGCTGACGTCGATGGTTTCAATGAGAAGATGACGGCACAGAAAGAGCTTGCAAGGGCTAACCAGAGAGATACCGAAGGAGATGCCTGGAGAGATGCATCAGAATACAGCCATCTCGAGCCTACTGTGTTCCTCGGATATACAGAGGAGTCTGCAGATTCCAAAGTTATGTATGTCGGCAATTTTGATGAAAACCGCAAATTCATAATTTTTGAATCAACACCATTCTATGCAACAAGCGGTGGTCAGGTATTCGACACCGGTATCGTTACCCATGGTGACAATGATCTCAGAGTTGTAGATGTGGTCAAGGAGAATGGCATCTATCTGCATGTTATACATCCGGAAGATACAGGGCTTGCTATGCGTATCAAGAACGGTGACCCTGCTCATCTTGCGATCAATGCAGTCAGAAGACATAAGATAGCAAGGCAGCATTCGGCAACACATCTGCTTCAGCAGGCACTTAGAGATGTTCTGGGAGATCACTGCATGCAGGCAGGATCATATGTCGATGATAATTATCTGAGATTCGACTTCAATCACTTCCAGGCAGTTACACCTGAGGAGCTCTCTGAGATCGAAGCTATCGTAAATGAAAAAGTCGACGAGTATCTTCCGATCAAGATGGAAGAGATGCCTATTGAAGAGGCTAAGAAACTCGGAGCTATGGCACTGTTCGGTGAGAAGTACGGCGATATTGTACGAGTTGTCAGTATGGGTGACTACAGCATCGAGTTCTGCGGCGGTACTCACATAGACAATACAGGAAAGGTCGGCGGTTTCAAGATTATAAGCGAGGGCGGAATAGCATCAGGTGTAAGGCGTATAGAGGCCATAACCGGTTCCAACGTCATAAGCTACCTTGCAGGAAAGGAATCCACCATCAACACAGTCGCTCATACTCTTAAGTCGACAGAGACTGATCTGACACGTAAGGCTGCTCAGGTCATGTCGGATATAAAAGAGCTTGAGAATACCATAAAATCATTAAAATCAGATGAGATTAGTGGTGCACTTGATGATATAATAGGATCAGCAAAGAAAATCGGCGGTATCGATCTCATTACAAGAAAGTTCGAAGACACCGAGACTGATCAGCTTCGCAGTATTTGCGACGCAGTAAGAGAAAAGAAAGACAACACTGTGATGATTTTTGCAGCTGTCAATGATGGCAAGGTCACATTCATCACTGCAGTAACTGAAGACCTTGTCGGCAAGGGATATCATGCAGGCAAGATCATCAAAGAGGTCGCAAAAGCTGCCGGAGGCGGCGGAGGCGGCAAGGCGAATATGGCACAGGCCGGAGCGAAAGACCCTTCAAAGGTTGATGCAGCATTCGCCGTAGCAGAAGAATTATTAGCTAATTAATCGTACTTGTTTATACTAAATGGAGGACCGTAATGAGTAAGAACACCATCATGTTCGAAGGATTCAAGGACAGCCAGCTTGATAAGAAGGAAGCTCTTGTTGAGATCTACACAGCACTTACAGACCGCGGATACAATGCTGTGGATCAGATCGTAGGTTATCTCACTTCCGGAGATCCTTCATATATCACAAGCCACAATAACGCAAGAAACCTCATCCTCAAGATCGACAGAGATGAGCTTCTTGAGGAGATCCTTACCAGCTATCTTGGTATCGGAAAGAAGTAATGCGTATACTAGGACTTGATGTAGGAGACAAAACAGTGGGGGTCGCAGTAAGCGACCCTCTTGGTATTATTGCGACCGGTGTAACTACCATTGAAAGGGTAGGCATCCGCAAAGATACCGGCAAAGTCATAGATTATATAAGAGAATATGACTGTCCTCTCGTGGTGATCGGATTGCCCCTCAATCTTGATGATACTGACTCTGTTCAGACTGAGAAGGTCAGGGCATTCAGAGAAATGCTTGAGAATAAACTGAGAAGCTCAGGCCCGCTTTCCAAGGTCAGGATCGAATGGCAGGATGAAAGATATTCTACAGCTGAAGCTGAGGAAGTCCTGATCGATGCCAATATGAGCCGTGAGGACAGGAAAAAGATCATAGACCGCCAGGCCGCAATAGTGATACTACAGCGTTATCTTGACAGGATGCCTGCAGAGGACAAGAGATGAATGACCTTCAGATAGATTATTTCATGGCCGTAGCTACCAATCTGAGCTTCACTAAGACATCTGAAGAGATGTTTGTGTCTCAGCCTGCGATATCGAGGCAGATATCACAGCTGGAAAAAGAGCTGGGCGCAAGATTATTCAAACGAAACAATCAGAGAACTGAGCTTACTGAAGTAGGTAAGCTTTATTTTGATCTTTTCAGCAGATATAAAGCAGATCTTATCAATACAAAAATAGAAGCTGACCGTATTCTTGGAAAGAAAAAAGATATAATACGTATCGGATTCCTTGAAGGATGGGACCTCTTCAATATCATTCCGAAAATGGTCGCACGGTTCAATTATGAATATCCTGATACTGAAGTCGTAATAAACTGTTGTGGAGTCAAAGAACTGACAACTTCGCTTTTGAATGACTCACTTGATCTGATCGTAACCATGAATAACTCAGTAACAATGTTCAGAGAATTTGAATGCACGGATGTTGCTGAGATCGGAAAAGTGCTGATCTATTCAGCATCACATCCTCTTGCGGGAAAAGAAGGACTCACTCTGAAAGACTTCCGTAATGATGTTTTTATAGCACCGTGGGAAATAGTGGATAAAATGGTGGTCGAGGCGATCACATCATATACACGGCCTTATGGATTTGTTCCAAGGCTCAGATTCGTAAAGAATCATGAATCAACTATTACTTGCGTCAGAAATAACATGGGTGTTGCTATAGTCGACGAATGGGTGTGGGCAAAAGATGCTGCAGACATAAAATGGATCCCGTTCAAGGCGATAGATATAGTTTCTATAGCTAGAATGAGAGCAAGAGAAAGTGATAAGGATCTCAAGATGCAGGAGATACTCATCGATATTATACAAGAACAGGAGGAAGGAAAAAGCCACAATAGTGAACTGCACTTATAGTGCATAACAATATGGTTATAAATGGCATATCTATATATCAATTATACAATACGCATTGTATCTGTTAATATTATGACAGATACAATATTTTTTTTAACAATTGTACTTAGAAATCATGTGATATCAAGAAGGGAGAAATCATCATGCAGAAAAGCGCTAAGCTCACAGCTGTATATGCACTCATCATGGACCTGCCACTCAGTCTGGTAATTACTCTTGTTGCTCTTGCGTTATCTAATATCGATGCACCGGGCAGCCTGAACGGACCTAATTATATAAGGATGGCGATCCTTGCTTATATCGTTACATTCTTCGTAAACTTCCTCCACGCTGAGAGGTGGGGATTCGCAGTTGCTGCAAAGCATTCTCAGCCTGGAACATTCAAGTTCGGACTTCTTCTGAATCTGGTAGTTGCTGCTGTATTCTGTGTCATTCTCGACCTGATCATGACAGCTGTAGGCATGATCGCAGGTGGAGCATTCAGTTTCGGACCATATATCGCAGCTGTTCTTAAAGGCTTCATTCCTTGCTATATCCCAACACTGATCATTGCAATGTTCTGGAATCAGTTTGCTGACAAGTGGTCGAGAGCGATCTGCAATGAGCCGGCACCACAGATGCCTGGAGCACCTGACCACAAGTAAAAAACACTAATCCTTTAAATAACAAAGGCTATATCTTGTTATAATCGAATTAACGAGAGTAAGATATAACTAATAATAAAAATAACTTAGTAGAAACATATTGCAGGAGGGAAACAATATGAAGATTCTGGGAATTTCTTACGGAACTAAGAACGGTAACAATGACACCATGTGCAGAGTAGCACTTGAAGAGTGCCAGAAGCTCGGAGCTGAGATCGAATTCATCCATGCATTTGACTGGGATCTCCAGACATGCACAGGCTGCGTAGCATGTTCCAGAGGCCTCGTAATGGGCAAGGGAATGATCTGCACAAGAAAAGACGATTTCGCTGCCCTGTATGAGAAGATGGTAGAGGCAGACGGCGTATTCATCGTAGACCCGATCTATGAATCCGGCGGATCCGGACTCTTCCACATCTGCTGCGACAGAATGGGACCTGGACATGATACAGGAATGCTCCTCGGACTCAGAGAAAAGCAGATCGCAGAAGGCAAAGAGCCTCTTGACATGAAGTACTTCAGACAGAAGGCTATCTCATTCCTCGCTATCGGCGGATCTGACTGGGCTGTCAGAACTGAAACTGATCACGCAATGCTTGCAATGAGCCCTGGCTGGAAGGTCGTCGACAATGATTACTTCTCATGGTGCAAGGACGTTATCATGCAGGATGACAAGATCGAGAGAACTAAGCAGATGGCCCGCAACCTCGTTGAAGCAGCACAGTACATCATTGATAACAACATTATGATCATGGGTTCTGAAAATGTTGACCTCTGGAAGGGCAAGAAGGGTGCATGCCCGCACTGCCATGGCAATGCATTCTATATCTTCCCGGGAACAACTGATGCTGAGTGTGAACTCTGCGGACTCCGCGGCAAACTGGTAGTAGAAGATGGTGCTATGGTATTCAAGTTCGACCCTGCAACTGAGCATCATGCTCATGACATTCTGTCCGGCAAGGCTCTTCACGGTCAGGACATCTTCCAGAATGAGGGCAGACTTATGAACCTCTTCAAGGATCCTGAATTCAAGGCACGCAAAGAGCATTACACCAATGTTATTGCTCCTACACCATCCCCATCCAAGAGCAAATAATATAGAATCGATAAACACAGGCAGGGGATAATACCCCTGCCTGCTTTTATACCACAATAAAGGACCCCTCGGGAACCTAATGAAAGGAGAATCATTCAATGAACAGACCTGAATTTTATCCTGTAAGAAGTATCATTCTTGTAGACCTTGCTCATGAGGACTACAGGATCAAGCTTGAGAACTGGCTGTACAGATATCATGTTCCGGACAGCATCTCACAGTTCGGACCTTATGTCAGCAAGTATGCTTTCTATCCTGCACTTCCGACTCCTCCGGGCGGAGCAAGATTCGGAACAGTAAGGATGCAGATGACTGAGCATTACTGGCTCGCTAATCCTAATGATGTCGGATTTGCCAAGGACCACCACAAGATCCTCACTGAGTACTTCCCGACAGACGTACTCGTATGGCAGAACAACATTCCTGACATGGGTCATTCTCATGGAATTGACAAGGCTCAGGAAGTCAACATCGAAGGTGATGATGCACGTTCGACAAAAGGCGACGAGGCTGCAGGAACAGTTCCTTTCATATTCGCATTCGTACCTGTATGGTGGGAAGAAGATTTCAAGGGCGAAGGCCGCACTGTTGAGGACGGTCCTAACTACAGATGGATGTTCATGGTCAAGTATCCTGAAGGAGTCAGTGCTGAAGAAGGTGACAAGTGGCTCAAGGAAGAGTTCATCCCTGCATGGACTTCGCACGAGGGCTGCACACGTTGCGTATCCAGCAAGATCAAGAAAGAAGTCAACAACTGTGACTTCGACCGCATTGTTGAGATGTGGTTCGAGTGCCAAACTGCATGGTGTGATGCGGCAGCTGCTGCAGCTGAGAAATGCGCTAAGCCTGCATGGGCTGAGACGGAAGACTTCCCATATCTTAAGAAGTCTTACGGCATTAGCGGTATCTTCCTGTCAGACTACGCAAGATCAGATAATCTGACACAGTATCGTGGATACATTACGATGAGATAGCAATGAACAGAAAAGAAATTCTGTCACTTGCATTGCTTATTGCGATCATGCCGCCTGTCTGGGCTGTAGTCAGCCCGTATCTGGGCAATACAGTCGGACCTGTTGCGCTTATTACAGCAGGTATTTACGGAGCCAACGGTAATAAATGGGAAGATGCTCACAAAATGGCGCTGGGGTTTCTTGCCGGGGACATATGGGCATATGCAGTTACTGTAATAATGTCTGTGACACCGTTCAATGCAGATCTGACACTGTTTGCAGCACTGGCAGTATTCGGTTTCCTTGCAGTAGTTATATCTCAGACACTGCCGTCATTTTTCAATATGCCTGCATGGCTTGCCGGATGGGCGATAGGCATGCTTGCTATGAATCTTGATAAAGTGACGCCTCTGATGAGTCTTACGGCACAGATCGGAGCGGCTATGCTGGTCGGCGTATACTATGTAGGAGCACTGATCGATAAGATCCATCGTATCATTAACAAGTAAAACACTGTTCATAAGGAGGAATCTATGGGCAAAGGTAAATATTTCTACTCAAAGGGTGAGGGAAATGACGGATATATAAAGAATCTCGAAGTTCTCTCATACTGCGATATGGACGGCACATGCGGAATGTTCCAGATGGCCTTGTACAGGACTGAATCAGGAAGATATCTGCTTTATGGCGCATGCTTTGCTGCAGGTCCTGACGGAGTAGGCATCATGATCAGTGATGTCACTGATCCGAGGAACCCTGTATTCATCAAGAAATGGCTGCCGTTCGATATTGACGAGTATCCTACGACTTCTATCCCTAAACTGCAGATAGCAGATGATAAGCTCATCTTTGCTCTCACTTCGGGTTCGGGTCCGAGTGTTCTGGTAGGAGACCGCGCTAAGATGAAGAGCCTTCAGGGAATCATGATCTATGATCTTAAGAAAGATCCTGAAAACCCTGAATACCTCGGATACTGGGACTGCGGAGTTCCGTATTCGATGGGTGTACACAGATTTATGTATAACGGCGGTGATTATGTACACCTGTCATCAGAGGCAGACGAGTTCGAAGGGCTGATCTACAGGATCGTCAGCATCGCTGACCCGGCCAATCCGGTAGAAGTAGGCCGCTGGTGGGCACCTCATCAGTACATCTACGGAGTTCCGGGACGTGAGGTCGATCATTCAGCACCGCATAATCCTGACTTCATGGATAAAGGATGGCTGCACGGACCTCCGTTCGTGGTGGGGGACAAAGTATACTGCGGATACTGCGGTGACGGTCTGTATGTACTGGACATCTCTGATATCAGGCATCCTAAGGCTCTCGGTAATCTGAAATTCATGCCTGCATTCTCAAGCAGACTTGCAGGAGCAAGGACTCATACAGCGCTTCCACTGGTTGGAAGAGACCTCGTTG
>Ga0310695_10010408_pt1 | contig 13618 bp, 14 predicted proteins | sample RumenRJG_04DNA_FD_203882 | JGI IMG/M metagenome (GOLD analysis project Ga0310695, IMG submission 203882) | Bovine rumen microbial communities from Lethbridge, Alberta, Canada - RJG_04 (v2) (version 2) | ecosystem: Host-associated > Mammals > Digestive system > Stomach > Rumen | place: Canada...
ATTTTTCTAATCGCCTTCTTGGTATGAAAAATAGCTTAATTTAACCAATATTCCTAGATTTTAATGGCATTTATAGCGATTTTATCGCTTTCCTTATCAACTTCTTTAAAAAAACGGGGAACTCAAAAATACTATTGATGCATATATTTGTAGCGCAATATTGGAGTATACTATTTTTATGAGCAAAAATAAGTCAACAATCACTATTAATTATGGAAAAAGTCAAGACGCTCTTTCTAACAAAGCAAAAGAAGATTTGTCTAACTTTTTTAATGGGTTAGCAAGCAGTTTATCAAAACCCGTCTCAATCCAAATTGATGTAGTTGATCAAATTGATAGTTTTGCTACTGGACCAAATCAAAGAACTGGTGGAATAACATCATATTTAGGAAATAATATATTCAAAATTGAATTTGATAGACTTTACATAGATACTTTTGATAACACAGAAGAACACTATCTATATCCCACTGCGCTTCACGAATTTGCTCACGTAGAAGATAAAATTACTTTTCTAAATAGCAAAAGCAACTTTTTAAAGAAAGTAGAAAACAAGGCCAAAACTTTTAAAGAAATATGTCGAAATATTGCATTTGATGTTTGGACAGAATTTTTTGCTTACCGATTCACTTTTATAAACTGCAAAGAATATCAATATCCAACTTTTCTTTATTTGGTTAAACTTTATGAGAAACTTTTAAAAGAGAAAGATAGATTTTTATCTTTGATAAAAGATAGAGAACCAACAGATCAAGAAATTGGAAAATATATAGGCTCAGTAGATTGTTTTTTATATAGCACTACGATGTATTTAGCAGGGACAATATATGGCAAACCAAAATATCATAAATACGTAAATAAAACTCAAAACACTAAATCCTTTAAATATGTTGACTCTATTTCAACTAATTTACTTAAAAAAATATATGCCTATATAAGAAGTAGGACTATGAAAACAAAAGAGAAAAGTTTTGTTAGTCTAGGAGAGTTTATCTTAAACAATATATACGACAAATTAAATATCTATGTATCAAAAGATAAAAACATCTATTATCTAGGCGTTTATGACGACAAAGAATAAAAAGTTTTTGTCACCACAGCTTTGATAGATAACAAATAAGTAGGGTCTAAAAAACAATAGACTAGCCAACGAAAAGTAGACACAACATTTTATTAGATCTTTTCTTCTATCTTACTTGCGGCTTCTTTAGATATTGTCACTGGTCCTCTTAATAAAGGGATGCCTAATGATTTAAGAAACTCAATATTAATATTGTTATTATCTATCTTTTTAAGTAGTTTTATTTTCATGACCTTAGTCATTGATACTTCTTTAGATTTATATTCATAAGGGATATCAGTTTCCACTACTTCGCATTTATATTTAATCGCCTTAATAGGAGAAGCGATATACATATAACATATATCGCCAATATTAACTTTTCTAGACTGTTTCCAAATAGTGATGCCTTTATCTTTAATAAAAGCCTTTTCTAAATCATAAAAAGAAGGATTACATGGCTGAATAAAATACATTGTTTCGTTATTTATTCTTTTAGTTTTTCCTACCATAAATTCTCTAGAATAATTGATATATTTCATTACTTCTTCATCAGTAAATGTCTCATCTAATAAAATAGAAGCCCATTTTTGTTTATTCATATGATAAGAAGGGTATATACCTTTATTTTTTAATATCTCTTCTCTATTATTTTCATCAATTGTGAACTTACTCGGCAATTGAATAACCGAGCATCTGGGTTATGGATTGATTAATCAAGTTAACCAATTCATATCCATCTGGGTAGTTCCTACCCGATATCCCTACATTCCCAGCTTTTCCATTCCAATTAATATAATCTTCATTTAAAAACTGATCTGTTACAGGAATATATTCTCTTCTTGGATTAGATAATCCTTTAATAGGCATATCAAAATCTAGAGAGAAGTTTTGCCGATACAATCTCATGATATTATAAGCTCCAACTGCATCAGCGTTATAGATATCGTTATCGTCTACAAATAAACCACGATGTTTTCTTTTTGCTTTATCATAATAATCTTTTGATACAATTAATGATTTAGGAGAACATCCTGAAGAATATGCTTCATCGATGATAACTAGTTCAATTCCAACTTGTTTCAACTTATAAGAAAGATATTCATAGATTCTAGCAAAACATATAGCTCTCATATTCTGGTTATATCGATGCTTATCTTTGCTAGAATTAAACTCTTTCTTTTGATGAAGAATACCAGTTACATCTCCAACGATCACCTTAGAGATATCATGGTTATTGCAGTAGTTAACAATATATCTAGATGCACGATGGAGGATGAGATTAATCCTCTTATTCTTAAGTTCATATAAATGCTTAATCCGTTTAGTGGTTTCTCCTTTCTTGTGATTTGGATAACATTTATCGTATTTAGATTGATAATAAGCAATTCTTTTAGAAAAATAGTAATTGGTGTTTAGCAAAGATTGACCTGAGACAATAAATGAAGATCCGTTATTGTCATAGACTGTTAACAGGTTCTTTGTACCAATATCGATGCTTATATAATGCTTATTATCTTCTTTTAATGGTTTAGTATCTTCTTCATAGATGATATAGACTTTATATCTATTCTTATCCATATATGCGAATTCGACTTGTTTAATAATAGAGAAAGTTCTTTTTAAAGGAATATAAAAGAAGTCTTTCTTTATGTTATATTTTTCTTCTAGGTGTTCTTTAAGCCTTTTAGGAATAGAAAAGCGGATTTGATTATCAATAATCTTAAATTGTCCGTTTAAGTATTTGATATTCATATGATATCCATCTTTTTTATAATAAGGAGCTTGTGGTTCTCCTTCGTATTCTTTTAAGTGTCCTTTCTCTTTCCTATATTCATATCTACTTTTAAGAGCAAAATAGCTCTTCCAAGCTTCATTTAGTCTAGCAAGAACATCTTGTGACGTTTGACTAGGAAGAGATTTATACCAGATATTATCTTTCAATCTTTTCTTTTGATCGTACCAATCAGGCATCTTCTCAAATCCCAAAGACTGATATTCTTTTCGTTCGTAATTACCAACATTAAACAACTTACTAGCAGCGTAGCAAAGATGACCCAGAATTATGGATGTCTTTTCATCTACATTAAGTTCAAATTGGTAAGTTAGTAACATCTTTACTCCTTTTCTTGATTTTGAATATATTTCTTAATTGCTTCTTCTGATATAGAACCAATCGTTTCTACATAATATGAAGAATTCCATAATTCTCCATTCCATAGCTCTTTAGATATTTCAGGAAATTCTTTTAATAATAATCTTCCAGAAATTCCTTTCATCATCTTAGCGATATAAGAGATTGATATTTTCGGTATAGCAGAGACAAATACATGAACATGGTCTTTTGTTATTACTTCAATTTCAAAGATTTCAAATCCTTTTTGTTTACCAGCATCAATTAATATTTCTTTTAATCTAGCCTCTATTTCTGAGGTCAAAACCTTTCTTCTATATTTAGTAGACCAAACAATATGATAGTTAATGTTAAAAACACATGTTCGTCCATGCCTCAACTCACCCATATCTCTATCTTCTACATATAGTATATCAAAAAAGTGGTGTTTTTACCACTTAATATTTATATTATTTCCACATATTTACATCACATATGGTGAAGATGGTGTTCTTATTGATTAAGGCTCATTTTCATCTCGGCAGTTAAACAACCGAGGGTTCCCATTCGGTGTCCTAAATTATTGACGTCATCTTTAAAAACACATTCATGGTACTCATAACAATAATTACAAGCCATGCAGCCTCTAATAGCTTTGCTAGCAATTTGATAACTATCAACTTCGATGTTTTCTTTTAGGAAAACTGCTTCTAATTCTTTAATCAAAGTGGATGAATTACCTTTTTTTCTGGGACTACCATTAATGATTAAAACTTTCATAACAACTTCCTCTAACACGCTAATTATAAAGCAATGTCCCTTTCTTTGATATAGATATTTTCGTTACAAAATCCGTATATCGTTTCATAAAAAAATCCCCTTTCTTATCTTGCCTTATTTGGGCAAAATTTTTGGGGAATTTTCAATTCAAATGTCCTTACTGTACGCCTTAAATGCCAAATTTTCTATGTTTTGTACGCCTTAAATGCCTTGACAAAATCATTTTTTGTGAGTTGAAACAAATGATATTTTAAACACACACAATAAATATAGTTTATACGAATTATATTGATTCTCTATAAATTGAGACTATGTCTTCTAAAATATTTCTATCGATATTATTATCTATAAACACGAGGTTTGTTTCTCTTATCAAATCTAAATTTTCAATGGGGAGCCCTACTAATTTGTTTTCTTTTATTTCTCTAGAACAAGCACTCTTTGGCAAAATAGAAATTCCAAGATTTTTTCTCACAAGCATTTTAATAGAAGCTACATTATCCATTTCTAGAGATAAATGGAAATTGTTAATATCTTCGTCCATTTTCGCCAATTCATTAACGAAAAGAGTTGAGGTACCACTTTCAAGATTTCTTAAAATAAGATTTTCTTTTTTTAAATCGTTAATAGTAACTACTTTTTTATTAGCAAGAGGATTATCTATAGAAACAACCGCTACCAAGGAATCAGTACCAAGCAAAATAGAGGAGAATTTTTTATTAGTAATCTTTCCTTCAATTATCGCTAAATCAATCTGATAAAGGCTTAATTTCTCATAAAGATTTTTTATAGAGTCAGAAATAATTCTTATATGTGATCCACTATTTCTTTCTGAATATTTTGCCATGATTTCTGGAGCGATGTTACTCTCGGAAGTATGGGTAATACCAACTGTCAAATTATTAGCACATTTCTTGTAATCTTTTAGTTTGCTATTCATATCGTTGTAAAGAGATTGAATACGCAAAGCGTATTTAAGTACGATTTCCCCTTCTTTTGTTAGGAAAAGATTATTGTTTGAGCGAATAAATAATTTAGCATCAAATTCCTCTTCTAATTGTTTGATGTGTTGACTAACAGCTGGTTGAGTCAAATTTAGTGCTTTTGCGGCTTTAGTAAATGAATTTACTTTGCTTAATTCGATGAGAGTTAACAATTTTGCATCCATGCATATAATTATAAACTTTTTTTATAGTATTGAAAGTTTTTCTTATTTATTTTTTCTTGTTTTTTGGACTAAATTCAATTAGGAAAGTTTTATCAATTTACTGTTATGACTAATAATTTAGATTTAAAAAAGAAAGAATTATTTGAAAAAAAACCTGTACTCCAGTCGATTTTAAGTTTAGCTATCCCTTCTATTATCGGGCAGCTTATTCTTGTCATCTATAATATTACCGATACATTCTTTATTGGATTAGCAGCGAATAATATGGCAGATAAGGCATTAGGGAATGCTTTAGTTGCTGGCGTAACTATTTGTATGCCTGTATATATGATATTAAGCGCTATATCAAATTTATTTGGCATCGGTGCCTCTAGTGTTATATCTCGTTCTCTTGGAAAAAATAATCCATGGAGGGCTAAAAATGCATCTCGCTTTGCTTTTTATGCTTGTTTAATTACAACATTAATTTATTGTTTATTCATTTTTATTTTTAGTAATTCTTTATCTAGTTTATTATCAGGAAACAAATCTCCTGAAACTTCTAGTTACGCTAGATCATATATCTTATATTGCGTAGTGATATTTGGTATTCCAACAGCAATTAATACACTATTTTCCCATTTATTAAGAGCGCAAGGAAAATCTATGCATGCTTCTTTTGGGATTGTTTTAGGGGGATTACTAAACTGCGGTTTAGATCCTCTATTCATGTTTGTTATCATGCCATCAAATCCAGAAGTTGCCGCAGCTTTAGCAACCGGGATAGCGAATTCTATCGCGTTAATTTATTACATTATCCTAATGATAATCAGCAAAAAAGATTTAGTAATTTCTATTAAATTTTCTAAGAAAATGTTCACAGAAAATATTCCTAGCGAAGTTATTAAAGTCGGCATTCCAGCTTGCTTGATGACCTTATGTGAAAATGTTTCTTATATGATTCTTGATGCTTTAATTGGTTCGGTTATTGTTATTAAAGCAGAAAGCGACGCCGCGCTAGCAGGTATTGGAGTCGCCAAAAAAATCAATATGTTTGCTCATTCTTCCGTGAGAGGCATGACACAAGGAGTTTTACCTATCATCGGTTATAACAAGGCTAGTGGAAATCGAAAGAGAATGGCAAAGATTGTCTATGTTAGCGGCGCTATTTCAATTAGCATTGCATTGTTATCTATGATTGTTTCTATGATTTGGGCCACTCCTTTATCCACTATTTTCATTCATGAGGAAAATTCTGTTGTTTACGCCACAAAATTTTTAAGAATATTGTGTATCGGTGGTCCTTTTTCTGCCGTTGCTTATACAGTTATTTCATTTTTCCAAGCTGTGGGTAAGCCTTGGAGAAGTCTTGTTTTAGCCTTATTAAGAAAAGGAGTTTTAGATATACCTTTAATGTTTATCTTCTTTTCTATCGCAAAAATAGAAAATAACTCTATTGGACCAGAGCTTTTAGTTTGGGCCACTCCTATTACCGATATTGTTTGTTCTTTTGTAGCAGTTATTTTGTTTTATGGATATGTTAAAAAAATACCCTCTTTTAATAAGCAAGGAGAATTACCATCTCTAAAAGGCTAATAATTATGGATAAGATTATTGATACAAGACATAGAAAGCATGCTAGAAAAATATCGATTACATTTTGTGGTAATAGTATTTTTTCTAAAATTTATAATGAAATAAAAATGGAAGGATATGAAATTTCCACAGATTATATATATTCCAACAAAGAAAAGGATTCTTGCATTATAAAAATGACAGTTAAAAGAAGAAGCAAATCATTTGATAAATATATTTCGTTTTTAGCTGATAAAGTATTTTGCGAAACTATTTATATATATGATTACATGGAAGAAGACAGTGATTTCTAATCTTATAATTATTAATCTCATAACAATATATGTATCCATGGGATGCATTATTGATTGACCAGTTTGAATATCGAGTTAGATCCACTACTTCAAGATGCACATTCGGAATCTACATCAATAAATAAAAGAGCCCGACCTAGATATCAGTTATATCCAAAGTCGGGTTTTATTGTGGTCTTTTTTATAGTTTGCAACCGTACCTGTGGTATCAGTGTGTGAGGTTCAGTGTGTAAACTATTTTTTCTTTTTTTGCCTAAATTTTATAAGTCGGTCACTACTTCTCTTATAAAAAGGGCGTCCTGCCCTTAAATGGTGAACCCTGTCCTTCTGGACATCTCACTATTATATTATCATAAACCAAATTGGATTTAAGAAAATTCTCCTAATCACCATTATCTCAGAAAAAACAGGTAAAAATATTCGAATAATACCATATTTAATATCTATTTGTTGTTTAAAATTTTTGCCTTATGTTATTGCTAGAAAGAACTTCTTATTTTCATTTACTAGAAATGGGGATGATAGCTCTACGAAATACTTCTCTATTCAACAAACTGCAAGAGTAAACAGGTATAATCTTGTTGAATTCGCTGAAATGCTTTTGACTAAATTTAGATATAAGTCCATGGAAAAATAAATATATGCTTTAATGCCTTGGAATTTAGAAAAATAACTCGGATGTTCGATAGTTCGAGTTTTTGCTACCTGTAAAACATTAACGCTTACTACCTTAGTATATATAAATAAAGAAAAAACACCGAATTTTTTATCGCAAATCGGTGTCAAATTCAGATGAATGTCCTTACTGTACGCCTTAAATGCCAAATTTTCTATGTTTTGTACGCCTTAAATGCCTTGACAAATTTAAATAAATGTGAAAGAGGTTTTCGAAATGTGAAGATTTTTATTAACTAGGCGTGTTATCGTTTTGCTCAAAGTAAATCCAATCTAAATCAAAATCTTTATCAGTATAATATGAAAATAGTAATAGCAAAACATTATCGACTTTCATGTTATCTTTCGCTTTATATAGTAATTGCTCAACATATGATGCTTCAAATTTTTTAGCTCCGGAAGACACAAACACAATTGCTGTTTTTTTATTATTTATAACCTCAATAAGTGCCTTATTCATCGTTTCTTTTTTGTTCAATGCTTCAGACATAGTTGTTTCAAATCGGGAAACAAACTCATCAGCTTGTTCCGGTTTAATATATTGGAGCAATTTAAGAATCGTTTTATAATTAGGATCGTTTTTCAGCATTTTTGATTTGAATTTTTTAATGATGTTCATCAACTTGTTAATTGGTTCAATTTTATTAAACAGGTTTGCATTAAACGATGAAGAAAAATCAATTTCGGTTTTAATGGATGACATCGTTATACTATTTTCGTCTTCTCCAATAAATAATTTCGGAAACGAACAAGAGTCATTTGAGAAAAAGAATGTTGCTCTATTCTCTAAATAATTAAAAAATCTAAAAGGGTGGATTGTAGCCTTAACGGCGTTAGAAAAATCATCAAAAGAGAAAACATTTATAAGAAGGTTTTCGACACAAACAACCCTTTTATATTCTTTTATTAATGGATTGTCGAAAATGATTATTGGAAATAAATTATTTTTACTATTTAATATAACGCTTTGATGATAAAGATCGTTAATAACAATCGACTCATCTTTTTTAATTAATTCAATGGATTTTATAATTTGTTTAGTAGCTTTTTCTACTACATTATCGAGCCATTTATTTTCTTTATTAATATCATCAGTGTATGAGCCTCTTTCTTTGGCCTGTATGACAACATAATTATCGCAATACTCAAACAATGCGTCACATATTTCAATTTTGTTATTTGAACTATCAAAGCATTTTAGATTTTCATACACGTAATCGTTGAAAAATATGTCTTTGCCTACTTCATTTATTAATTTTTCTAATTTAGTCATCTTGATCAAAAATAGACATTTGCCCATTTTTTAAGGACGAGCTTGTTAATTTGTTTTCTAATTCTTCAATTTTCTTTAACAACCTGTTGTTTTCTTCCTTCAGAGTATTGAAGTCATAATCAGGTTTGACTATTGGAACATCAATCACAGTAGTATCCGAATCAACTAAAATGACTCCATAAGCAAGGTTAAATAACGTTCTACTTATATTGTACATCAATTCATCTTGGGTACTGAACTTCTTTACTAAATCTAAATCAATGACAATATCTTCAAAAACAACTTCATCGAATCCAAAACTAGTAATTCTTAAAAATGCACAATTGTCGTTTCGAATATTAACAAAAGAACATAATTTATAATTATCTTCAATTCTTCGAATATCTAAAATAGAAGCGTTCTTCCCAGAATACCTTTTTCTTATGTCATTTATTAACTGGTGAATCGGACTGTCAAGCATTATCTAGTTTCCTTCTCTCTTAAAAGATCACTTATAATTCTAGAACCTTTTCGACTATTGCATTCCCTGCAAAGCAGTTGAGCGTTTTCATCGTTTGTTCTCCCACCTAAAATCCAAGGAACAATATGATCTACCGTTACCTCATCTTTCTTGAGCCATCTACCACATCCACATTCAGTAACCCCATCATTCATAACTCCTTTGCATCTTACTTGCATAGTTGATGTATCTAGGGTTGGATTGGCAATAAATATTCTCTCTTTATCTGCTGATGTATAAAACCTCTTTGGATCAAGAGTCGTTCTAAAATCGTCTGGAAGCATAAAAGCAGTCGGAAGAATAATTTCTTGGAAATATTGTTCATGGTTCTTAATGATGGTTTTAATATCGGAGTTAATGTATTGGGTTATCAAATATCCTAATGCAGCTTTTTTAGAATCACTATTTATAAAGTCGTCCTTATGATTTTTAAAGAAATCATATTCACTAATCTTAAAGCACGCCTCTTTTAAAACTCCTAAATTATTTACATCCTTAAACATCTCATAGAAGATTTTTAATTTATCAATTAACACTTTAGCAAAAGTTTCAAATTTCTCTGAATTATGTTCTTCTACAAATTTGCATAATTTATTGTAGTTTTTTGTTTTTATAACAATTCCGTCCATAACTTCATATGCTTGATCATCTAAATTGCCATCATACAATTGATATAGTTTTTCAATGACTTTTATGTATAATTCGCCACGATTAACTTCATGAGTACCAAAATACTTTTCAAACATCTTAACATGGATATTGTTTGTATTCAGTGTTGTTGTGTTAGTTTGCAAAATCTCATTGAAATAGTTGGTGCGCATGTCTAATAAGATTCCGCTCGGGTATCTTCCGTTAATTAATTCCCATGTGTTCAGTTTCTCTCCGGTCGTATTTATAACATTAAACAATGTTAGTCTTTCATCGTTGGTCATATCAGAATAAACCACTACTGGGAATGTAAATCTTAATAATATTGCACTATCTGACGGGTCATCATCGCTTATTTCATCAGTAATAATATTCGGACAAATATATCTATCATTTGGATTTGGTCTATCCGTTCTATACCTATTATCAAAATAAAAAGTATCAAGATTGAAAGCTCGATTTATAAAACCAATAATTGAATTCACTCTTTGTTTTCCATCAAGCAAAACATATGAACCAGGCGCTTCCAATTCAACAACCAGCGAAGAAGCTACAAATCCCTTTTTAATGGATGCAATAACTTGTTGTTGCTGCTCTGGATTATAAATAAACTGTCTTTGAATATTTGGCTTGTAATTTAGTTTTCCGGCAGATAAAAGGTTCAATATCTTTTGTACTGTCCAATATTCAATATTTCTATTCATTAGTATTAACCTCCTCAATACCTAAAATATGCTTACAAGCGTCGAACACTTCGCTCGGCCTCTTTCCTTTAGTTGCTTCTATTATTTCTGGTCTAACTTTAACAATATATGAACTAATCTTTTTAATACCTGGGTATTTGTACTGAAGCATAGGCGCACAAGGAATTGAATTAAAGTTGCCAATTGTTCGACATGGCTCGGTTATATTTGTGCTAGCACAAATCTCAAAAACCCTTGGATTATAGTAGTCAATAGATGTAATGGGTATAGCCTGATAACCCGGATAATCGTAATATAAGTTTTGTGTCTTTGAATGAACAAGAATAGGTAATCCGTCGGATGCACATGAATGCCCATCCTTATCTTTTGGAGAGTCTTCTTTATAGAGCCTTTCGTCATAATATGAATGTATGTTTTCACTTACTGAATGTTGAGGAACAAAATAATTGTTATCAACGGTAGGAAAATTCATATCTAAATCAGTAACCCAATATATCGCAACAAAACGAGCCTTACCATTTTCTGCAAGAATTGGATTTTTATTAATGTCTAAAAAGGAAAGGTTGATATGTTTGCCCCATCCCGGAAATGCTTTCTTTTCAATGAAGAAGTTTGATAACTTGTTCCCAAGAGTTTGCCATGGAATCATTATAATGAAATGAAAAGGCCTGCTTGTGTTTTTTCTCCTTTCGGCTTCGTCACTAAGTACTTTAAGAAAATCTGTCACAAAGCTAAACGGAGGATTAGTAACAACCCAATCGAATTTAGAATAATCCACATCCATGCAACTTAAGTTATTTGGGTTATTTGTTTTATTAGGATTAAAACCAGATGTGTATAATTCAACTCTGTTTTCAGGATACCTAGCATATGTTTCCCAAAAATACTTAACAAAATTGCATTTTGGAATATCAGCATTAGGAACTATATTTATGATTCTATTAATTTTATTATGCGTTTCAAATTGGATTCTATCTCCGCAATTATAAACAGCATCCCAATCGCATGGGAATAGTATTTTCTTTCCGATGAATAAATCTTCTGGATAATGATCTAATTCGTTTACAATGTCAGTATATTGAGTATACATTTCATCGGATTCTTTACCTATAAATGATTCTTCTGGCATATCCCAAAACCTACGGTTTTCGGTAATGGCGAAATTTGCTTAAAATAAGCAAGATTATTGATATAATATAAGCAATACGGAAAGCGTACCTTTTGAGACAATTAACTTGATTGTCTTTTTCTTTTAAGTGATAGATAGCATAACCGGAGGAAATAAAAATGAATTATGGTTATGCTAGAGTAAGCACAATTAATCAACACTTGGATAGACAAATAGATGAGTTACACAAAGTCGGACTTTTTGATTCTCAAATATTTATCGATAAAGAATCGGGAAAAGACTTTAATCGTACTAATTACAAAAAGCTCCTGAGAAAGTTAAAACCAGGAGATGTTTTATATGTGAAATCAATTGATAGACTTGGTCGTAATTATAATATGATCCTTGATGAATGGAGAATATTAACTAAAGGAAAAGATATCGATATTGTTGTTATTGATATGCCACTACTAGATACAAGAATCGAAGGAAAGAATTTAGTTGGTAAATTTATCGCTGATGTGGTTTTACAAGTTCTATCTTTTGTTGCAGAAAACGAAAGAGAAACAATGAAACAACGTCAAGCCGAGGGAATAAGAATGGCTAAATTAAGAGGAGTTAAATTTGGTAGACCTTCCACTCCTACACCTGATGATTTTGACAATATAGTTAGACTCTATAAAGAAAAGAAAATCACAGTAATGACCGCGATTAACATGTCAGGACTAACTCGAGGTACTTTCTACAGAAAATTAAAAAATATCGAGTTTAAATCTTCTCAGTAGCTACTTTTATTAGATCATCAATAGAACATCCGAATATCTTTGAAAATTTAAATAAGAAATCCAACGTCGGTAGCGTGTTACCCATCTCATAATGCCTGACCCTAGGGTAGGAATAGCCAGTAGCGCTGCATATCTCCGCCCTTGAAATATATTGCTGTTCTCTTATTGAACGGATAAGAATTCCCAATAATAATTTGCTGATATCGCCATATATGTTTCTTCTGAAGAAGATCTTTTCCCATTTCGCATAGCACATCTTATATACACCACCATAGAAACTCGCATATTCCTCATACCTGACCTTACCATATCTAATTTTCTTAACGGCATCTTTCTCATCATCACTTAGCCCATCAATGTATTCGGTATATAGACTTTTAATCCTCTTTGCGATGACATAATTGTCCGGCCTTTCGAGAGTTCTGCTTATCCCATTGCTTTCAAAATTGCTGATACACTTTTCCGCCTCGAATAAGGTGTATTTGAGAAAATGCCTGAATCCCTTATCTCCTCTAGCAAGCACAAAACCATAATCTGTAATCATCTTTTGTCATCCTCCTATATGAAGGAATCAAATAATTATGAAAATAAGTCAAGTTATTTATAACTTGCTATATTCGACTGTCAACACGGCTGTTCGGGTGCGAGCCCTATTTTTGCTATCAGAAAGTTGACATTTTTGGCAAATTTAAAATTGTTATGTCAAGTGATTTACAGCGAATAAATTACGATATTTTATATATACTTTAGTATATATAAATAAAGAAAAAAACACCGATTTTTTTATCGCAAATCGGTGTCAAATTCTGGTGAACTATCCCCATTTCTTTTGTCCATGGGTTAATAACTCTAACCATATTTAATATTAAAATGTTTGATTTGCCAATAGTTTTGTTTTGTATGCAACTGGACTCATGTGAAATTTGTTAACGATTCT
>Ga0310695_10010409_pt1 | contig 13618 bp, 9 predicted proteins | sample RumenRJG_04DNA_FD_203882 | JGI IMG/M metagenome (GOLD analysis project Ga0310695, IMG submission 203882) | Bovine rumen microbial communities from Lethbridge, Alberta, Canada - RJG_04 (v2) (version 2) | ecosystem: Host-associated > Mammals > Digestive system > Stomach > Rumen | place: Canada...
AACACATGCAATCACTTGCTACTCAAGATGGTGCAAAACTGTATGAAATGACAGATAACTACCGTTCTTCGAAAGCGGTGGTTAATTGTGCTAACCGTTTTGTGTTGCACATTCCGGGGCGCATGAAGAGAACACCTATTCACTCGGCATCAGGAAAGGAAGGTAAAGTAATGACCTTGAAATCTTTCCTTGATGCTGATATTCACGTGAAAGGAAGTACCGCAATATTAACACGCACCAATGAAGAGACAATGCAGGTGGCCTACGAATTGGAACAGCATGGTTTGCATGTCACTGTTGCCCAGTCTATGGGAGGTTTCTATTTTTGCAACCTGGCGGAAGTACGTTATTTCCTTAAGCAGCTTGGAAAGAGTGATGATGTTTCAATATCAAATGAGAAATGGAATGAAGCGAAATGGCGCACACTCGAAACTTACGCATCAAGCACATGTTTGAGCATAATGAAGCATTTCTTCGCGGACTTTGAGATGACTCATAAGGTCTATTATTTCAGTGATTTACGTGAATATATATTCGAGTCAAATATAGAGGATTTCATTGCTGCTGATAATAATTCTGTATATGTGAGCACTATCCACAAAGCAAAAGGACGAGAATTCGATACAGTCTATCTTTTGTCATCTATACCAGACGGAAAGGAAGTTGACGATATGCGAGCTTATTATGTAGGCCTCACTCGAGCCAAGGAAAACCTTTATCTTGTTCCAAATCAGCCCGTTCTGTATTCATTTATATCGATAGCATTAAATATGCGAGATGTATGGCTCGACTTTTTTAAGGGGCGTAAAGAGCTTGTTCTTCGCCTTAGAAGTGGCGACATATTGCAATTTGAAGATGGTTATTTGTTGAACGATCAAGGTATCAATGTAGCAGCTTTATCTGCTTCTGGAAAAGACAAGTTGAATACATGGAAAGATAAAGGATATGAAGTAACAAGTGCTAAGGTGAGCTATACTTTAGCCTGGAGACCTACAGGTTCAGAAACTGAATACGCTGTTTGTCTGGCGAATTTGATTCTAACAAAAAAAGAAACAAACACATAATTGCTTTCTTGTTCCTTGTCGTGGCTGATGGTTATTCTTTTGCATTCATCTTCGTATCGTGGCAAAAGAAAGGTGATGTCCAGTTGCTGGTGTTCCTCTGTTGCTGCATCAATAAACTTACTTGCTACTGCTGCGATGATGCGCTGGCACATGTCATTTGAATCTTCTTTGATTGTCTGTTCCATACCGTTGTTTTTCCACAAAGATACTCCGGTCTTTCCACACTCCCAATTTTTCCATCATTCTTTAAGTTTTTACCGGGTTTGTTATCTGGTTACCCCAAAGTTTTGTAAATTTGTAGCAGAATAATTAAACTATACGAATATGAAGAAGATAATACGATATTCCTTCCTTATTCTTGTGTTAATGTTGTGTTCAGTCTCAAGAACGCAAGCACAGAGCTATTCAATAGGTGACCTTACTAATCATTTTTATAAAGTGTATTTCAGCGTCAAGAACGTTGATGGAAAGATATATCTCTATACAAAGATGAGGACGGAGAAGATGGATTTTGAGAATCCTCCTAAAATCAAAATAAGGACGTTCGCGGATAACATCATAGAATTAACAGGAGAAAAACTTACCTCTCAGAATGATATGGTTGCTATTCCTATCGGAGTTATGATTATACCTATATCTGAAAAAAACGTTTTTGCACGTTTCGCTGTGACAGAATCTGAGATGGAATTGATTAAAGAAGGTGTGAAAAAGATAAGGGTATATACATTTCCTGATAGCTATGACAAATCATTTAAAAAGGATAATCTGGGGAAGAAAATCTACAAGCAATATCAGAAAAGTTTAACTGAAGGGAACGACGATTTTTAACTGTCTTGGTCTTTGGATTTTACTCAGCGCAAATTTGAGCTCAGTTAAATTGTTATTAACTCAGGGAATTTTTTCCCTTTGTATATGTCAGGGAAATTTTTCCCTCACATATGTGAGCTTTTCGAAAAGTTTTGTATATAAGAACACAAAACTCTGTGTCTCCGTGTCTCTGTGTACATATAAAAGGTTAAAGGGGTAATCGTAACTCCGCTACTGGTTAAGTGCTGCTAAGCAGCGGTTAAAGGTCACTCTCGAGAGAGCGGGAGGACGAGGGGACGAGAGGACGAGATTACTCTCTTATCTGCTTTTAGGGCTCAGAACAATTACTGACCGAAGGGATGCAATTATGTTCTAAAAAAAACTCTGTGTCTCCGTGTCTCTGTGTACAAATAAGTCATGGTCATAGTCATCGTCCTTTAACCAGCGAAGCGCTTAACCAGCACGCAGGGCGCTTAAACAGTCGCAACGCGACGTTTAACCTCTTACTCTTGCGACAGTTTTTGAGGGGGTTGCCGGGATTTGTCGCATTATTGGGCGGGTGTCGCAACTAACTGTGGAGAAAATCGAAGAAAATGTTACGGGGTGGATTAAACCTTTGTATATTTGCAATGTCAAAAGAAAAAAAGAAGATTCTCTCATAAGGTTAGTTGATTATAGATTCATTTGGTTTTTAGTTAATGATTAGGTTAGTAATATGGGGGCTGCAGTGGCGGCCCCCCTTTTTTTATTAAACCTTGATAAGGGGTTAAGCGTTGCGTTACGACGGTTTAAAGGTCACTCTCGAGAGAGCGGGAGGACGGGAGGACGAGGGGACGAGATTACCCTCTTATCTGCTTTTAGGGCTCAGAACAATTACTTCTCTTCGGTTAGTGACGCTACGGCTTTGCCGCAGGGGGTTGCGTTCAGTTAAAATAAACCCTGCTTTAGAGCCGCCCCTTACCAAGGGGCTCAAAATGTGTTCCATAAATTAGTCATCGTTATCGTCATCGTCAAAATAACTTTGTGTCTTTGTGTTCCGTTAAAAAATCCCTGCTTTAGAGTTGCCCCTGGCCCCAATGCTGCTTGCTTAACCACCCCTGCCCCTGCATTTATGCTTGCTTAACCACCCCTGGCTCTGCATTTATGCTTGCTTAACCACCCCTGCCCCCTCCTTCAAAGGAGGGGAGTTTGGAGGGGAGTTCGGAGGGGAGTTCGGAGGGGAGATTGGAGGGGAGATTGGAGGGGAGTTTGGAGGGGAGCTTGGAGGGGAGTTTGGAGGGGTGTAAGGAGGATGAGTTGTTATTCTCCGCTTGTGCTCATGAAGATGTCGGCGCAAATTTGCGCTTACATTTTTACCAATTATCATGAACATTTCGTGTAATATTTGTATATTTGTGGCGAATATCGGAAATGTTAGGAAGATAATAATCTTTATTTCTCTATGTCCAACGAGATGATGCGTGCAATCGTATTGGTAGTTGTGCTACTGATATTGGTTCTGAGAATTCCATATGTGAAAGGGATTTTCGGAGAGAAGGTTGTGGCGTTTATCTTGCGGATGCTTCCGGATGATTATTATATCTTTAATGATGTCTATGTGGAGGTGGGGGGACGTACCACGCAGATAGATCATGTGGTGGTTTCGCCTTTCGGCGTTTTTGTCATAGAAACGAAGAATTACAGGGGTTGGATATTCGGTAATGATGACCAGCAGTATTGGACAAAGAATATGTATGGAAGGAAGTATGAGTTCTATAACCCTGTGTTGCAGAACCGTGCCCATACGAAAGCGCTGCATAGGTATCTGAATATTTCATACTCGTTCTTCATTCCCGTGGTGGTGTTTTTGTCGGGTGCCACGCTTAAATGTGACACGACGGCGAATGTGATCAAGATGTGGTCTTTGCGTCGTTTTATCCGTAAACACACTCATGCTGTATTCACAGATGAGGAGGTTCAGGAGATTGTGAAGAAGCTGCGGGTGATTTTTGTGGAGGACAAAGCGCTGGAGCGGGAACATGTTAAGTCTGTGAAGGAGACGGCGAAAAGAAGTGAGGAGCTTATTGCTTCCAGGATCTGTCCGCGTTGTGGCGGAAAGCTTGTTGTACGCGAGGGGAGATACGGTGAGTTTCTGGGTTGCCGCAATTATCCCAAATGTAAGTTTACGGCGAATTTGTGAAGATTAAAAAGTATGGAAGAGATATTGATGACACCTGATGTGTGTATGCGGTTCTTGGTATGGTCGTATTACTATCATGATGTGATTCCACAAAAAGGAAGCAGTTATAGCGACTGCGGGAAATTTACGGTGGAGGATAGTGAACGACTGGATGTCCTGAAGGAGATGCTTTTCAAGTGTTTCGAGGAGGACTCGGTAATGAATGCTTGCCGTCAGTTCCAGATGGCAAAGGTGAGGCAGGAGCCTTGTCCTTTCTCACAGGCGGAACTGGACATGATGTTTGCTAAGGAAAAATAAACATAAAGGATGTAGAACAGAAGGGATGCAAGTTACAATGAGAGCTTCACTTTGGTACTGGAAGATGGCAATCGTCGTTATCTGCTGTTCGATGGAAAGTATGCCGACTTTCGCAAGATCTCCTGCAGATGGTGATGCCAAACCGAAGGTGTGGTGGTTTCACGGGGCTACAGAGACTACCCGCGAGGGCATCACTGCGGACCTTGAGGCTTTTCAGAAGGCTGGCATCGGGGGCGTGGTCTATTACGATCAGGTGCATGAGGTGTATGGCAGTCCTACGGATGTCTTTTCTGAAGACTGGTGGCAGAAACTCTACTTCTCTGCCAAAGAGGCCAAACGATTGGGACTTTCATTCGAATTGAACATGAGTAACGGCTATGCTGCCGGAGGTCCTTGGATAGATGAGGAGCATGCCATGCAGCGGCTGGTCGTTGTGGAGAATGACAGTATTCCCAAAGGATTCCATGAGATTGCCACCGTGGCGATTCCTCTGGTGGAGGACGACGGCATCATGCACTACATCACCTATAGTGCCAAGGCACAGGCAAAGTCACCTACTTCGGCGATGAACATCCCCTGCGTGCCAGGACAGCAGCAGATGGCAGCAGCCAATTTCACGGAACTTCCTCCCATCGGAAATCTGCAAGGAAGCGATGACAGCATCCATTGGCAGGAGGTCTGCGCGTTGCCTCCTATCTATAATGATATGGGATGGAAACTGCCGCAGTTGACTTGTGCCTTCAACGGGGTACGCGGACGATATTTCCGTGTGGTTCCCGAGACTGCTGTCCGCTGGTTTCGTGTGGGTTCTGAACCCCGCATTGACCGTTGGGAAGAGAAGGCTGCCTTCCGTTCTAATTTCCGCAGTTATGAAGCGCAGGAAGACTTGAAGGGTATTCATCCAAAGGATATCCTCGTGAATCCCCATTCGTTGCCTGCAGGTTCCTGGCGTATCTTGCACTTCGGTTATATGCCGACGGGTGCTAAGATTAAGCATGGAAGAAAGGGGATGACAGGCTATGAATGTGACCGGATGAGCCGTGAGGCTGCCGAACTGCAATACAATAATTATTTCCGTCGCATTGCCGATTCTCTGAAGGCCAAAGGCTGTCGTCCGCAAGGCGTGATCATTGACAGTCATGAGGCAGGCACCCAGAACTGGACATCAGGACTGGAGAAGGCTTTCCAGCAGAAAAGGGGTTATAGTCTGTTGCCCTGGCTTCCAGTATTACAAGGCTATATCATAGGCAGCAGGAAAGAGAGTGAACGGGTGCTTCATGATTTCCGTATGACGCTCTCGGAACTGGTCAGCGAACGATTCTTTGGTACCTTAGACAGTCTGGCACGTCGCGATGGATATATGTTCACGGCACAAGCCATCGGTAACGGCATGTGCTTCGCCGTGGATAACATTGCCGTAAAAGGGACCGTGCAGAAACCTCAGGGTGAATTCTGGACTTATCAGACGCTGGGAGCCTACGACATCAAGGAGGCAGCATCGGCAGCACGCGTCTATGGGAAACCGATTGCCTCTGCGGAGGCATTCACGGACTGTGGCTATGATGTGCCGTTCGAACAATTGAAGCATTTGGCGGATTTCGCTTTTGCCATGGGCATCAACGAACTTGTGGTGTGTGCTTCACCGCATCAGCCCCGGACTCTCATGACGCCTTTGGATATAGACAGCCGTCATCCTTATGCACTGAACCGTAACCATCCGAAATGGAAGGAGAGCTACGGACTTTGGAAGTATCTGGGAGAAATGATGGAACAGTTGCGCCAGGGGAAGCCTGCCAGCAGTATTGGCATCTGTCTTGGAGAGGAGGCTCCATTGAAATTGTTGTCTCATCGACTGCCTGCCATTCCGGATGGATATGAGTGGGATGTGTTTACATGTCAGGCTCTCGATACCAAAGGAACAGTCTTTACGGATTCCACGCTTGTTCCCTTCCGCCTGTTAGCTATTGAGGACAGTGCCTATATCCCTCTGAAGGCCTTGTACCGTTTCATGGAGATTGTCAGAAAGGGAACACCCCTGCAGGCTCACCGCAAAGCGTTGGAACAAAATGCCGACTACTATGGTATGCTGAATGCTGAATACCGACAAGCGCTTGATCTTCTCTTTTCGATTCCGCATGTTCACAACACGACAATAGCAGAAGCACTTGTGAAGGAAAAGATTTCACCGGAACTGGAATATACGCCCAAGCGACCATCCACACCTACAGACCGACTCTATTTTACGCATAGGAGAACGGCAGGGGAGGACTTGTTCTTCATCTATAACCGCAGTCCATTCCCGTTCCGTCAGCAAGTGAAACTGATGGGCAAGCCCTTCCGTCTGCAATTGGGTGAAGAAGAAAGTATAATCCTCCGGTCTTCACGGAGATGAGTCAGATTTTTACATAATAAACAGACTTTACAGGAAGTTTCTCGTTTTATTATTTAGATAATTGGAGGGAAATGAATTTGGATATTGAGCATTATTTCATAGAGAAGGGAGATGGTTACCCGTTAATCCTGCTACATGGAAACGGGGAGAACTGTGAGTATTTTGAAGGACAGATGGATGAACTGTCCGACAGCTTTCATGTGTATGCGATAGATACGAGGGGACACGGCAAGACACCGAGGGGTGAAAGGCCCTTTACGATTCGTCAGTTTGCAGATGATCTGCTTGGGTTTATGGACGCTCACCAGATAGTGAAGGCTCATCTGCTGGGATTCTCAGATGGCGGGAACATCGCCATGGTGTTCGCCATGACTTATCCTGAGCGTGTGAACCGTCTGATTCTCAATGGGGCGAATCTGGACGCCGGGGGCGTAAAGCGAAAGATTCAGATTCCCATAGAGATTGGCTATCGGATAGCAAGGTGTTTTGCAGGCAGAAGCGAGTCTGCCAAAAGGAAGGCGGAAATGCTGGGCCTGATGGTCAACGATCCGAATGTGAAACCTGAGGAACTGGTGGCTATTCAGGCTAAGACGATGGTCATTGCAGGAACGAATGACATGATAAAGGAGGGGCATACGAGACTGATCGCGGACAGCATCCCGGATGCCGAACTCGTTTTTCTCAAAGGTGACCATTTCATTGCGAACAAATGTCCACAGGAGTTTAATCGTGCCGTGCGGGCATTTCTTACCTTAGCGTCACTCGGATGACGGGGATGGGCCATGTGCCTGCAGGAAGTGGAACACGGAGAGACTGGGCGTCGCAGACATATTTTGCCTTGCCCTTGCCCAGCACGTCCACACGCTTGATTTGTGGGTTCATCCCTGCAAACGAACGGATGACGGCTTCCTGAGCATCGGCACGGTTGAGCATGATGATATAGACGCACTTGCCTTTCTGCGTGAAACGGAAATCCACAGAGGTGTAGATGCCTTTGCCTTCATTGAAACCACCATTTGAATCGTCTTGTTGTCAGCCCATACACCGTTCACCAAACATGTGATGAGGCAAGTGAGAATCCATTTCTTCATTTGATCAGTTTGTTCAAGTATTAAAAAGACTCCGGAGACAGGTTTTTGTAATGTGCTAAAAAACCAGATACCCGAATCGGATATCTGGTTCTTATGTATGAAGGTTGGGAGGATTCTTATTCTTTGGGCTCCTCACTCTCCAGACCTTTTGAGGCCATGAGGAGATCAACGAGTGGCTTGTCCTTGTAATCGTTCTTCTGCTGGTCCCAGAATCCGAAGTCAGCATCATAGCACCATGTGGTCCATGCAATGTTGAACTCATCGAAAACGGTAAGCATGTCCTTTGTCCATGCATAGGCCAGATCACGGTCAACGGGTTCGTAAACACCCCATTCTCCGCAGAACAACTGAACATTGTATTTCTTGGCAGCTTCGATGGCATCCTTGAAATCAGCACGGATCTTGTCGATGTTCCATTCCTGGGTGAGATAAGGCTCCAACTCTGGCTTTATGGAGTCGGGAGCGGCCTCAAAGTCTTCTTTGGAGATGAGGATTCCAGGATAGTTCACCTTCCCCTTATACTTGCCTAAAGGAGTCCACCAGGCACCGTAGTGGGTCAGAATCATCGGGTTGTAGTAGTGGAAGGAGATCACGATGTTCTTGTCGTTTTCAGGTACGCGGAGATACTTGATGGTCTGATATCCCTGCCAGAGATTTGAGCCGATGACGAGGGTGCGCTGAGGCTCTACCTTTCTCAAGGCAGCATGTACCTTTGCCACCAACTGGTTCCACTGCTCATGTTTTTCTGCCACAGGCTCGTTCATAAACTCATAAGCCACGGAGTCGTTACTGTAGCCCTTCAAGACCTCCGACAACTGATACCAGAGATTGATGAGGTCTTGCTGCGCCTTCTCTGACGTGAAGAGGGTGTTGGCGTCTTTTCCTCCTTCGTTAGCCGCATTGAAATAGTGAGAGCGGATGATGTGGAGGTCCACAATAGCACGCAGATGGTGCTTCACCGACCAATCGAGTGCCTGAGTGAGCAATTCCCATGCCTCAGGAAGTTTGTTGCCTTCCTCATCCCAGAACTGCACCTCATCGATGGGAATACGCACAAAGTCGAAGCCCAGTTGCTCCAGGCGTTCGAAGTCATCCTCCTGAATGTGAGTGCGGCGGGCTTCTCCGCGTTCTTCAGACTGTGAAAGCCAGTGACTCAGGTTAGTACCACGTTTGATGCGGAAATCATTTACCACATCTTTCTCCGTCTTGGAGCAGCCTGTGACGGCAAGGATCATCAGGGCCGTGAAAGCAAGATAGCTGATAATTTTTTTCATTTCAGATAAGATTTAGTTGATAATTGATTACTAGGTGCAAAGATAGATAAAAATATACGTTTTTTATTATTCAAAACTCTCATTTTCTTTGTCAGTTATATCATGAAAAGAAAAAAGCCGCAGACTCATGGAGAATTTGCGGCTTTTGGTGATAAAGGACTATACTAATTACGCCCCATGGCTTCATCAAGTTTCTTCTGCTGATCGCCATTCCAGTAGGCGCAGTCAAGTTCGAAGAAAGTGGTAGTGTAGGCCATGGTGAGCGGTGTCTTGATGATGACAACGCTGTAGAGACGTCCTGCAGCATCCAGACGTGCGATGAGGTCTTCATGGACGACGCTGCTGGCCTCATTGCCGCAGATACGATCCATCCCCGCACGCAAGGAGTCAACTCCCGGCATATCTTTCTCGCTGATGAACGAAAGTTCCTTGTCGCGATAGATATGGGCAAAGACATGAGGTGCCTTGTCGATCATGCCCTTTACCTTTTCGAGTACATCGAGATAGGGCTCGTCGGCATAGAGGGTGGTGATGCCGGAACCTGACTGCAAGGGATAGGCCATATCGGCGATTACAATCCAGTTGCGATGTCCCAAATAGGGCATCATTTCAGCAAGCTGATCTTGCCATGACTTGGAGGTGCTAACTTCGGTGCTTGCCTGGGAGTTAGCAGGATTAGATACTTTCTGACATGAACTCATCATGAGGAGAGGAATGATTAGGGCTCCGAAGAGCAGGTGAAATGTTTTCATATTTTATGGTTTAACGTAGTGAATGAGCTGCGTCATGTACTGGATGAAGGAACGGGTGCTATAACCCAATACGGGCTTCTCGGGGGAATAGGGGGAAGTGTCGTACTCGTCACCCACAAACGTCGTGGCATATTTGGTGGTCGTAGATGGCGTCTGGTTCTCGGGCATCGGCTTATAGACATTAGAGATCTGTCCTAAAGGAGTGAGCCATCCACCGCCAGGCTGCTGTGACTTGAGAATGTCCTGTATGGAGAATCCACCGCGACCTGTCCTGCCTCCTCCCATAGGAGATGGTTTATAGTAATAGACGGGAACTGCGATGTTTTTCTTCGGATAAAGCAGGGGCGAAGAGGCGGTGACCTCCTTCACGTCGGCCTGTTTCAAAGCCTGATAGCTTCGCTGGAGGGCATCGGGATTGATGAAGGCACATGAGCCATAATGGGCAATGGTGCCGCTAAGCTCCTGATCGGTGTAATACTCACCATTACCGACATTACTTCCGCGACGGTGCACATACATGGGAGTGCCATCCTCAGGAACGAGGAAACGCGGTGCCTGGAATCCCTCTGTCACAGGACGGTAGTAGGTGTAGCGGGATGCTTCTTCGGCAGGGAGTTTCTGACCGCGGAGGAACTCAATAGCAGCGGGAATGCCCTTGAGGAACTTCGATTCACCCGTGAGACGATAATAGTCCATCATGGCATTAACCATACGAACGGTTGTACTCGTATTGATGGCACGAGGCTCATAGCTGCGGGCATGGGCGGGCTTGAGTGTCTTTACAAAATACTGGTCACCCCAACCTGCAAAAGGAGCAGGCTGCTGCAGTTTGAGGGAAAGGTCGAGTGCCTTGCGGATGGGTTTCAGCAAATCCTTGCGACCCAACTCCTGATAGCACTGGATGAGGAATTCGATATTGGCAGGCATCACATCGTCGTTGAGTGTGATGAACGAAGAATAGTCTTCCTTGCCACGGAAAGGATGATCGTACATGAGCGGATAGCGCTGAGGCCAGCCGCCATTGCTATACTGACTGCGAATCATAAAGGAGATGACCTTATCGAGAGCCTTGTGAACCGCAGGATCTTTCTTCTCGAGATAGACACGCAACATCAGGGTAGCACATATCGAGGTGGCCTCGTCGTCGAAGGTACAGTTGCCATAATAATGCTGGAACTCCTCCAGTCGCCAAGCCTGGCGGCCGATGGTGCGATAGAACTCCTTGAGTTCCTCCTCACCATTGAGATCCTCCACATAGTTCCAACCGCCTTCAGGATGTTGTACGGAGATAAGAACCTTTGCAATCTTTAATGCCTGATCGTAATAGTATTCGTCGCCTGTGGCATGATAGGCATCGAGCATGAGATGTCCCACCGACGGAGTACTGGGTTCCTGGATCCATACCAAAGAGCGATAAGGAGCTTCGAGCTCTCCCCACTGGCGACTGCGATCAGGAAGGTAACTCCAGACGAAGGCTCCCTTGTAGCTGATGCTGTCCATCATGAACGTGGCAGCACGACGCATGGCGGCCTTGGCATCCTCGATGTCGAGATTGCGATACTTGAAGTTGGTGAAAGTGGCAGAGCCCTTGCCGGCACAGAAGATTCCCGGCAATACAGACTGGAACTGATAAAGGGTATTGTGGTTATAACCTGAGCAGTCCATGCCCCACGTCTCACGATTCCAGTTGACGCCGTCGTAGCTGTAGGAACCCGTGACAACATGGTTGTCGTTGCGGAGGCGAAGCCACAGGTGGCGGGTATCGCCATTAGGATGCATTCCACCGCCACTCTGACCGCCTTTGCGATAACGGTAACGGCGATTGGTATCGAAGCCAGTTCCCATGTGGAACACACTATCGTAATAGAGTACGAGTCCTGCACGGGTGTCAACATCACTCAGTTCAATCTCAGCTTCTATCTCATAACGATGGTCACCAGCCACGAACATGAGGGGAGAGGAATTGCCGGGGAACTGTCCCTTGCCTTTGAGACGGATACCATTGGCGACATGCTCGATGCGTTCGGGCTCATTGGCGCGATAGGATTTCCACTCCAGTCCTACACGGAACTTGCCAAGAGCCGCTTTCGGATTTTCATAGTTTGTGGTTTCATTAGCAATAGGAGCAGCAATAGGGCCAACGGGGTCGGCACTGAGTCCTTCACGGTCTTTGATAACAGGACGGAACCATCCATCAGCGGTGAATTCTACGGGTTCGAGAAGCGTCTGACGACCGATATCCGTGAAACCGTTCTCATAAGCATGATAGACGCAATACCAACGACCATCAGGGGTGTCGATGAGTGAGCCGTGACCGCGGCTCCACCAGCGGTTGCTGTTGGCATAGGTGTGGATGAGCGGATTGTAGGGACTGTCTTCCCAAGGACCGTTGATGCTCTTCGAACGGGCTACCACCACCATGTGACTGGTAGGAGGACCTGCCGTGCCACCTTCTGCATTGAGGTAATAGTAGTAATCCCCAATCTTACGGAGTTTGGGACCTTCAAGACAAAGACCTTCAGTAAGCCATTCTGCAGGATACATCCATCCTGGATAAACCACCTCTTCGGTACCTGGCACTACATGAAGGCCATCGGGCGTGAGTTTGGCACGCTTACCACCACTCAGGAAAAGCCAGCGCTGTCCATCCTCACCCACGACATGACAAGGGTCGATGTTGGCTACGCCTAAATCGACGGGTTCACTCCAAGGGCCATAGGGGGAATCGGCAGTGACTACAAAATTCATGCGGCTGCTAGGTCTAAGGTTGCGTCCTGCCTTGGCACGTACAGCATCTGACGGATAGGCTACAGTAAAGTAGATGTAGTATTTATCCTTATACTTGCAGATATCGGGTGCCCATACGGAACCCAGGAAGGTGTTAAGAGCAGAACTGATGGGTTCCCAATGAACCAGGTCGCGACTATGGAAGACCACAAGGCCCGGAACATAGTCGAAGGCGCTATGCGTCATGTAATAATCTTCACCATCGCGCATGATGGTAGGATCGGGATAGTCACCTCCAAGAATTGGATTTGTAAAAGTCTCACGCTGTGCCCAAAGGGAAGACGGTATGTTCCACAGGGCAATCAGGCATAAAAACGTTAAGATTGATCTTGATCGCATGATAGTAGATTTTGTAGTTCGCCACAAATATATGGTTTTTTTTTGTAACTTGGTGCAATTTGTACAGAAAATTCACTATCTTTGCCGTCGATATAGAGAAATTGAGCGGTGAGTCTCTACAGTGCGAGCCGTGTTAATGGAAAATATGAATGAACTACCAATAATTAATCAAACAAATATCAAAGTATGAAAAAGATTCTTTTTGTAGCTGCTCTTACAGTCTTGTTCGTAGGATGCGGGAACAACCAGTCAGAGAAAAATGACAATGCAGAAAATGCAGACAGTACATTCACCGTGGCTCCTCACGGAGTGATTACAACGACTGACGACGGACAGGTGGTCTATACGCGCGACATCACGACTAAGAGTGAAGCTTTCGTGTTTGACAAAGACCAGGAATGGGAGCGTACGGGTGATCCCGGTGAGGTATATCGCAAGGTGATGGGCTATAACGACAACCTGATGATGGTGAAGGTAAAGTTTAAGAAAGGTTCTGAAGGCAAGCTTCACAGCCATCCTCATTGTCAGATTACCTATGTGGAGAGCGGTGCCTTTGAGTTCACTATCGATGGTGTTACCAAGATTGTGAGAGCGGGCGATGTGCTGATGAAGGTTCCCAATGTAGAACATGGATGT
>Ga0310695_10010412_pt1 | contig 13616 bp, 10 predicted proteins | sample RumenRJG_04DNA_FD_203882 | JGI IMG/M metagenome (GOLD analysis project Ga0310695, IMG submission 203882) | Bovine rumen microbial communities from Lethbridge, Alberta, Canada - RJG_04 (v2) (version 2) | ecosystem: Host-associated > Mammals > Digestive system > Stomach > Rumen | place: Canada...
GATTGACCAATCCTATAGTATTTGAAAACCGGCCTGCTGACAATACTCCCAGGCATGCCGAGGCCAAAGCCGTCAACAGGATGAACTCAGTTGGAGGTGTAGAAGTCGATGATGTCAGCGATGGCCTGCTGGCAGACGGGGCAGAAGGCTGAGGCGGAGTTGGTACGCATACGGCAGTCTTCCGATCCGCGCCAGACGCCCTTGCTCTGGTAGCCGCCGCCCTCGAAGAGGCCTACGCCCTCGATTGAGCGGCGTCTGGCGCGGGTGCCACGGGCAGAGTCAGAACGCGACGAGAGGTTTTTGAGACGGGAGAGGAGGCGGCTGCCGAGCCCGTCAGGTACATCGGCGACGACGCTGCCGTTCGGCAGGACGGTCCCTGCGGGCAGCATGTCCTGCCATTTCGAGGCGAAGTCAGCCAGGGTGGTGATATTGGGCTCCCAGGGCTCCGTATCGGGATAGTACATCTCGGAGTATTGGTCGTCGTAGAAGTATTCGTCGGCCAGACCGGCGAAGCTGTGGCCGAACTCGTGGACGACGACCGGCTTGAATTGTGCGTGATGCGCCGTAGTGAGCGTGTAGGAGTTGTAAATTCCTCCTCCTCCGTATGTATCTGTGTTGGCAAGGATGATGATGTGCTCGTATGGGAAGTCTGCCAGTACGTCATGCAACTGCTTGAGCCTTAATGTGGTAAGGTAACGGTCAGAGTAGAAGGTGTCAAAGTGTGATCCAATGGCGGTCGATTTCCAGACACCTTCGCGCGGAACGCTGACTCCGCTGTCGGCGGAGGGAGCGGCGACCGCGAGGATGTTGAAGCGGTCGCTCAGTGATGTGTACGGCTCGTGGTTGAAGAGAGACTCCGTAGCAGCCTCAGCGTCAGAGAAGAATACTTCCGCTTCCGAGGCGGTATAACCTTCAGCGAGGATGATGACGTCGATGCATTCGGCAGGGGAGCCGCTATAGTGCGTATAGCGCGCCGGGATCCCTTTCGGGGAACGCGCGCTACCGCCTTCGGCGGCGTAACGGAGGACGTCGTCCTCCTTGAACCCGCCCTTCGGGCGGATCAGTATATCATCCGGATCCACCGGATGCGTAAGCGACGCAACTACCTTGTTGTGAAAATCATATAGCTCTACTGTGACATTGACCGGGACGGCTGGCATAGGCAGCAGAAAGACATTTTCGAAACTCCTGCTTACCCGCGTCGCTTCCTCGGTCGCTTGCCATTCTTGGAAAAGCGTACTGAACGACATCCTGTACAGGGTGTCGCCGGAGGCCGCCGCTGTCATGCAGACCTGGCCGTTGCCCCGCAACGGCACGTCCTGCATGCGCCTCCGGCGGCCAGCCCATCCCTCTAGCCGGTTCAGCTCGTCCACCGCGATCCTGCACTCCTTGTCCGTCCCGCTGAAGATATAATCCACTCTCAGTGTCGCCTCCTGCAGCCTGTCGTCCAGGGCTGGAGAATCCGGGGCGGGGCCGTCAGGCGCCCCCACTACATCCACACAGACGCCCGCCAGGAGGACGAGCACCACCAGTATAGTTCGAGTAAATGATTTCATCGGAGCCGGAATAGTAAGGTCTTCTCACAAAGATAGCAATAAAAAAAGAAAACAGCCTTCCGATATCACATCGAACGGCTGTCCGGGCATTATTATTATGAAGGGATTTTTCGGGATCAAAGTCCCGAGTCGATTATCGACTTTTCAAATTTACAAATTATTTTAAATATACAACTATTTTATTTCAAAAATGATACCATTTTACTCCCTGACAAGCAAATATTGCCTCAAAAGTTGGATTTCGCTTGGAGTAAGCGGGTCGACGCTGTCCGAATGCCTTGTAGTCGCCCAATTCAGCGCCAGATCATTTATGCTTGTACCAGGGGCGCCGAATGTTCGCAGATACGTGACCAGTTCGTACAGGATATGTGTCTCCTCCTCAGTCGCGCGGTAGTTCCTAAGGCGCGTATTTGCCCTGCCGAAAGTTGTCAATTCGTAATCCTTCGAAAGGTCGCTCTCCGACACGCCGAGCAGAGCCTCGATGAGGAATGCCAGCGAGCCCGTGCGGTCCGCGCCTCCGGCGCAATGGAAGAACACCGCACGGCCCTCGCCGAGCCATCCGATTATCGAACGGATGGCCTGCTGATAAAGCTCCTGGGTATTGCCCGTGCCCCTTCCGAGATTTTTCTCGACGGGGAGTTTGAGATAAACTGTCTCTGGCATCACGGCTCCGACCTTGAACTCACTCTCCTTGATCCCCCGCAGGTCCAGGTCGACTGAAATGCCCAGGTCCTTGAGGAATATCTCCCGCCCCTTGTCGGAGATCCTCTCGAGCGCGGCGCCCCTGTAGAGCTTGCCATAGGCAATGTGTCCTCCGGCGGCCTTCCAGCCGCCGAGGTCCCGCATGTTCCCGACCACGCCGTTGATCATGCGCAGGGGCCCTACGGGCACGGCGCACGCCTGCTTCAGCACCTTCCCATCAGCGGCCAGTACCTTGTAATAATACTTCTTACCCGGAACGAGATTGAATACCTCGGCAGGGGAGGCCCCAGCCTCCACCTCGAAAGACTCTTCGAACAGGGGAGAGTTGGACATCTGGATCTTCGCGGCAGTCCCGCCCTCCCATGATATCTTCACCGGCAGCGGCCTATCGTTTGCCCCATGCTTACTCCTGTAATTCCTAGCAAATGACAGAGTATAGTCAGGATCGTTCGAATAGTCGACCTCCTCCAGGAACATCCTCGTCCCTGGATTCTCGATATCGCACTCTTCCAGCTCGAATCCCGGCTGGACAACGCTGCCACTGGAAACCCGGTGCACCGACGAGCACGATACACCTAAAAGCATGGCCGCCAAGGCGGCAATCAATAGGAATCTTTTCTTCATGATAAGGGAATGCTGATTGGTCCGTAGGTCAAATATACAAATAATAGTGCCTGCAAACAAATCGGGTGGCTTTAAATGACTTCTTATGATACTCCTCCGTATGGAAACCCTGCTCCTGGTCAGTTTAATACCTACAAGGGGAGAGAGATGGATATCATTGCGGATGCAGCCAATTACTACGGCATTCATCTGGACGTGGCAAAGTTGACGGTCATTAAGTAGGTAAGAATCCGGTGCTTACGGATCAGACGATCCTATCGGAGACTTTAAGAGAATAAAAAAGCAGGCTTCATAGCCCGCTTTTTTATCTGTTCTATATCTGCGCTACTTACTGAGTATTTCGGTAATCATTGGTACAAACTTGGTCTTCCGGCTCAGTCTTTCTTCGCTGTAGCAGACGCCTTCACGAAGGCTTGGACCTATGGCTGACTCGGCTACTTCACGGGCTCCTTCACCATAGTACAAGATATAAGTACCGGTCGCAACTATCTTACTTGCAGATTCACTATCTGGGTTGGGAGCATAGCGGGTGGCCATGCAGAATACCATTTTACGATTCTTTTCTGCCAAAGCCTGTGGCATGGCAGATAACATCCTGTCAATGAGATTATCCATCGTGGCGTACTCTTTCCATTCGACGCATCCTATACCGACGTCTACTCCCGATATGTCATAATCCTTGTAATCGGAGATGAAGATATCATAGTCGCTCATCCCATCATAACTGGTCAGAAACTCTTCCATGGCGCTATACACGATCGCAAGGCTGTCCGGTGTAAGATGGAGCTGATCGGATAGGGAAAGCCAGGCAAGAGAATCCCTACGGGTAGTATTGTCTTTCGCCAAGTTGCGGGTATCGCTCATCAGGCCGGCAAGCATGATGTGGGCAGCGGCATCGTCCACTGGAATGGCCGCCTCCTGGAATAGCTCCCATACAAGAGTGCACGTGGATCCTATCATGTCCCGATAGATGAAAGCGATGTCCGGAGTGGCCATGTCGCCTTCCTGGTGATGGTCTACAATTTGAAGGATGCGACTGTCGCGGGCGCCGTCTACACTCTGGACATACTCCTCGTGATCAGTCGCAATGAGTCTGGTCCCGGGGGTGACGGAAGGCTTCAGGGCCGGTATGTCAAAACCGAACAATCTGCTGATATACTTCGTCTCATTATTCGCTTTGCTGCTGATCTTCGCCACGCAGTTGTAACCCAGACTGCGCATCAGCCCGGCATATGCAAGCGAGGAGCATATTGCATCAGAATCAGGCGTCTTATGTCCATAGACATAGCACGTATCGTTACCCCAGTCCATACTGGCCAGTAATTCTCTGAAAGCGTTCTCCGGCATCTCGGGGCTATCATTCCAGTCACAAGAGGTAAATAAAAAGACCGCGCAAAAAGCGAGGATAATCAAATGTGATAAAGAAAAAGCATTTCTTTTCATTGTATAAGCTGTGTAATTAAGGGGGGGCTAAACCGTTAGTAACTCATCACTAACAATATGTAACGGCTACTAAACCATCACTTCGGGTTAGTAGCCGTTACTCTAGTTAAGGATGTTTACACACCGACTATTTCAAAGGCCTAGATTAGTTGGTGTCGAAAGTCTCGTTACTCTTGATATTCTCAACCCTGGAGTCCAATCCAATCGTTTCATTGGCGAAGTGGTTAATGGAAACAGCCTCGGCGTGTTTAACGGCTTCCTCGTTCTTACTGTTAGTGAATCTGAAGGGGTTGACTTCGACATCGGAGGTAGTCATGGATACACTGCCGTCATAAGTGTATGACCAGGCCCAGTCATCCTCGTACACTTCGTAGATCCAGCTGGGATCCAAAGCCATCAAGGTCTTGGTTATCTCAGTGTTTTCGTCTCCGTTCTTGTTTGTGAGGATTACTTTTGAGAAGTCCTCTTGCGTAGCAGGGTCCGGCATAGGCTTACCGACTACGGTCCACTGGTAATTGGATATGTCGCTGGGATTAGACTCATTGTATCCTATCGGCCTATACTTGACAATCTGGAACGTGGCACTCTCACCGCGCCTGAGGCCCTTCTTGCTAATCTTGATGATAGTCGGAAGGTCGGTATGAGGCGGTTCATAATCATTTACGCTATGATATTGCCCATCCTCACCGATAACATAGACGCCTGATCCGGCTGCATTTGTATTGGTTGCGTCGCCACCGGTAGCATCCGTCTCAGGTACAATATTGAATTCAATTACGAGTTTCTTTCCATAGAATGTGCTCTGGCTTCCAGAAATTCTCGGTCCGACCCAGTTTCCGCTACCCAAAATGTCTCCATCTCCTTTACTATAATCGAACCCTTCAACAGATAACCTATCCGATCCTATGACAAGAAGTACTTTCTCTTCGTTAGTTAAATAATCCGCGTTAGCTTCGCCTTCACCAGTCTGACCGGTGACAACAGTAAGAGTGTGCTTGTGCTGTGCATAATCAGAATCAGTCGTGCTATAGAATTCCTGACCAGAGGGCTTAACGTCGACTGTATAGACGGTGACACTGTTTGCGTTGAATCCCTCGGGAAGGTTGAAACTGCTGGAGACGACATCCCTGACCTGGGAGGTAGCGGGGATTGATTGCGATGAACCTCCGGACTGCGAAGCAATGGTAGTAAATACTCCTTCCATATCCTCTTCTGCATCAAGTGCGTATCCTTTGTCTTCTCCCGCATGAGGAAGAGTAAGACTCTCAGCTTCAGGATAATTTGATGATGTGTACTGAAGATAATGTCCCATTTCTTCATTGGCGATACCACCGACGACAACGGTATATACGGTTGCTTCATGCGTAGACTTTGCCGTCAAGGCCGCGGCAATAGTACGGTTGGAAGTCGGTGCGGAATTTGTTGCGGCGGTGCCCGTAGTCCAGCCAGGTCCTGAACCAGGAGCTCCGTCAGTGAATAACACAACCGTGCGGGAGCTCTCCTCTTTGCGTTCGGTACTTATGTTACCCAACACATTGTTTGCAAGGAGCATACCTTCGTCAGAATAGGTTCCATAGTGTTGACTGTTGTTAATGCCGTTATTAGTTAGCGCAAGGAGATCAGAAATCATCGACGTGTTCTTTGAACGGTCCGCATTAGTCACAGCTGTCAAGTCGGAGCTGATTCTGGTTACATTGTTGTTCCCCTGGGGACCACCAAAAGTAACTATACTGAGTTTGTTGCTCAATGGCTCCCCACGCAGTTTGGAATAAGTCTCATCTTCATAGTTGTCATTGTGATAAATTACCTCGAGAAAACTCTCAACTGCGCTCTGAAGAGCTTGAAGTCGACTTGTCACTACATAAAGGATTCCTTCCCAAGTTGGATTATTATTATTACCAGTGTCTCCTAACCGAATATCAGTACCACTATTCCATTGGCTGTTGTTATTAACGTCAGCATAAATAAAACGGTTGTTGTTATTATTCCCACCTCTTCTTACTCGGTAATAATTCTCACCATCCTTATAATAGTACTCATTGCTATTAATTTGGTTAGGAGTATACGCTTGGCTTGCTTGTTGAGTATAGCTCGAACCGTAGTTTTCTGTCATCGACTGGGACAGGTCAAGCACCAGGACGATATCTGCAGGTAAGGATTTGGTAATGGACACACTTTCTCCAGTTGCGAAGGTTTCGAGGGTGATGGTATAACTTCCGTCATCGTTGGGTCCGGAAACCTGCTTGTCCGTTGCTACACCCTTGCCTTCATTGTGATAGGTATCCCTAACATCCTGTGCATAGGATGTCATGCAGAACGAGAACAGGGCGCTTATGAAAAGAATATATTTGAATGTATGTTTCATGGTACAATTCTTTTATTAATTAAAGTAATTAGGGTCACCAGTCGCGTCTATCCATGCAGCCTGATAGTTTTCGAACTGATTACCGTCCTTGTCCTTCGAGCTGATGGCCTGGACGACGACCTCCATGATGAGATGCACTCCATAAGCCGGCCTGCGGAGGTTGCTGTTAGGATCGGGTAGATAGATGACTGGAATCCATTCTTCCTGCAAGGTGTAGGAATTGAACAGAGGGGTTGTCTTTGCAGACTGGCTTGAAGCCCCTTCTTCTAATTCCATCTTCTCGCCAGGGCCGATAGGATCCGGGTAGTAGTAACCTCCATGTGCCTTTTCCCACTTGGAATCGGAAGAAGGATTGCCGAACTTGAAGGAATCGTCAAAGCCCTCGCCATACACTTCGTCGGCACGGAACCATGCGCGCGTCAGGGTGTTGTAACCGTCCTTACCTTCGCCAAAGTCATCTGCATCATAAGTATCATCACCGGGTTGTTCATCACCCCTGTATTTGTATCCGACGAGGATGTCAGGTTCGGGCGAACCGGTGGACTTATAGCTCGCGTATTCCTCTGCGCTCTCCCATCCGTACCAGTTACCGATGACAAGCATACGAACAAACTCGTCGACGTTGCCCGTGTTGGTTACGTGGAGGTCAGACTTGACGTATCCGTCCATGCTGTCGACGATCTCAACGTCGACATACCTGGGCTCGAGGGTATAGGTGCGGAGCTGTCCAGCCTTCCAAACGGTGGCGGTATGGGTCTCATCGGTTGTTCCGAGGACCTCGCTGAGGTCGATAGTCTCCGTGTGCTCGACACCTGCCTCCGTATCCGGAGTCTTGATGAGATAAGTGATTTTCATGGTGACACCGTCGTGGTCAGCGAAGGTCTGGGGAACGAGCCAGAAAGTCAGGGAGCCGTCCTCGGCGTTGAGGTTGTTCTTGTTGTAAGGCTTTGATGTCGTACCTCCTGTGTACCATGAATCGCCGAAGGCATTGTTTTCACCGGATATGAAGTCGATGGAATTGTCCTTAGTGGGGTCGTAATCCGGGTTGTCAAACTCAACAGTGAAATCGTCCTCAACTTTGACGCCCGTCCATTCCACCTTGCCGGTGGCAGGATCGAATGTACCGTGTCCCTCGCTATAAAGATTCTGGAACTCCACCTTGGTGATTATGGTCTTGGTATCGTTGTCATTATTGTTGCCGACGCGGAACTTCACACCAGTGAGGGCGTGATAGAAGGTGACGGGAGCGCCGGAAGTCTTATAATTGCTATTGTATTCGTTCCTGGTCAGCGTACGGGAAGCAAAGAGAATGTCCTTCTGGTCCTTTGCATCGGCTGCGGAAGTATAGTCGAACTCTATTTTTCCTCCGGTGGAATCGTAGGTGAGATTGGAGGCATTGCTGGTGGCCGGCATGTTCAGGAAGAAATACACGCTTTGGGTCGGGTCTGAAGGCCAGGGAGAGGTGGGATAAGTGTGAAGATACAGCCATCCGCCGGTGCCTCCTTCCTTGTCTTCGGAATCGTAAGTGGCGTTGCCGTCGGCATGCTCAGCCCCACCTTCAAAATATGTCTTGACATTGATCTGGCCGTAACCCTGTTCTTTCAGACTCAGGAGGTTCTCATGATAAACGGGAGCGCCCTTCGTCGCAGGACCGTAGGCGTTCAGGTCCACGACGCTCTCCGTGAGGAAGAACCTGGAACCAGACTTGTCTCCCAAAGGAATGGAAAGCCCGGTCTTGACTTCAACGGGTGCGATCGATTCGACAGCCTTGGTCTTGATGTCGCTGAACTTAAAGGCAATCCCGTTCTCGGAGAGGTTCACTTCTCCTTCTCCAATCTGCTCGTTTTCCACGCAGGAAACGATCGAAAGCGCTGCGAACAACGCAAATGCAAGATAAAATTTCTTCATAACTTTCAGTCGTTTAGTGGTTAGGAGAGGTAGTCCACTTCTCCTCCTTCCGGAGCTGTCCCCTCAATTACTTCATAATCTTCAATGGTCGCGTCGAAACGAACATCCGATGCTGCCACGGGATATTCGAGGTCCAACTGCGTCACTGTAGTAATGGGATTGAGATAATCTTCCCTTTTTTTTAATTTGAACATCTCTTTATGTTTTTATTTATCAATATTTTATATTTATCTTTATTAAACTCTTTTAGCCCAATTCCCAAAGGTGTAAATCTGCTTGATTCCAATATCTCTCGGCAAGAGATATGGTCAGGTCGAAATACACCTATTATTTCAAAGGACAAAAATAAAAAAGAATATTCATAATACAAAATCTTTTTTCTTTAAAATTGCCTTTAGAACGGTGCCATTGCATCTATTTTCCCTCATTTTGATTACAATTATCGTAAGGAGTTCATAATGGAACGTCTGGTGCGCGCTCAAAGCATTTTAAGGATTCGTCTGTTGGCCTTGTCCAGGCCGGAACTCGGTAATGAAGCCAGATAGATCCGAGTAGTCTTTTCCGACTCGTGCCCCATCCCCTCCGATATAAGGGATAGTGGTACATTCTTGCTGTAAGCTATGCTGGCCCAGGAGTGTCTGGCGACATATGTCGTAAGATGCACGGGGAGGTTCAACCTGTCCGACAGCACGGCAAGTGATTGATTTGTGTTCAGTATTGCGTTTTTGTACTGTTGCCGCAGGTCCCTGTCAGGATCGGTCAAGATGGGAAGGAGAAAGCCGCACAGGTTTGGTGGATAACGGTCAATAATCTCTTGCATTTCCGGTTCCCAGTGAATGCTGAGAGACCTGCCGGTCTTGCGGCGCGTGTAGCGCAATACCTCTCCCCAGAGATCGCTCTGGCGCAGATAAGCCATGTCGATGAACGACATGCCTCGCGTATAAAAGCTGAACAGGAACAGGTCTCTCGCCTTGGCCAGTTTCGGCTCTGCCGAAAGATCCATTGTTTTAAGTTCCCGTATTACCGATACGGACACTGCACGTTTCTGTGTCTTATCTACGCCAGTGTATACGTGACGGAAGGGGTCGCGCTGGCGTGTCCAGCCTCTCTCCACCCCACGGTTGTACACTGCCCGTAAGATCCTCATATAGAATGATGTAGTGTTACGACAGATGTGTCTTGACAGCATGCTTTCCTCGAAAGAATCGATGAAGTTTACATCGATTTCGGAAAAAGTGATTGTACTACCGTCCAAGAACTCGTTCAGGCGGTTCAGTGCTGTGCGATAAGTCTCTGAAGTCCGTTTTTTCCCTGTCTCCTCCAGTATGGCAATCTGTTTTGCCATAAATGCGTTGAATGTGAGTGTTTTGCTCATCTTAAACTGAAGTTTATGTGTTTTAACGCAGATTAAAAGGGTTGATTCTCCGCTCGTAAGAGTGTTTAGGATATCTCTTGCCGAGAGTTATTGGTTTAAGATGATGTGTTTTGAGTCATGTCGTTTAGGATTTATTATAATAGCGGGCAAATTTAGTAAATAATCGTAAGTAAAAATATAATAACTAATAATAATTAATAAGATGTTCAAATTGAGAAAAAGGGAAGATTATTTCAACCCCCGTACTACCTCGACACGGGTAGATCTTGAGGGTATCATCTGCGCCTCTGACATTGTATTCAAAGTTAACATCCAGGACTACAATGCTGGTGAAGTGGAATTACCTTCGGGCGATAATGCCGAAATCGATTACCTTGGTTCTTAATCCCTAAACGAATGAGAGTTATGAAAAAGGTTTATCTTTTATCTGCTGTTTTAGCAACTTTGTTTTTCGTTTCCTGTGAGAGGGAGAATTTCGGTAATGGTGGTAATCTGGGACAACTGTCCGACGATGGCATTGCATTTGTCTTCGACGGTGTCCAGACCAAGTCTGCCGATATGGCTGTTATGTCTGAGACCCCATCCGGCGTTTCTTTCAAGGTAGGTGATACTCCCGGAACTAGTTTCACCTTTACTGAGACTGTCACCAATCTCAACGCCTATGGTCCAATGACCAAGGGAGCACCTATTTATAAAGAAAATATCACCAGCGTAGCTGGATACAAATCCGTGGACGTAGTGACATATCTCAAGAATGGAGCTCTTCATTCTCCGGGAAATGCCCTTTTCGATTATATGGCTCCGCAGGGTGAAGATACTGGGCTGTATTACGCGCACAGTTATCCGACATCTCCTTGGCCTTCCGATTTCGATCAGGATCTCTATTTCTTCCTCAGGATGCCTGCGACCGACAGCAACCTGACCAATCCGGAGTATGACTCCGCTGAGGGGAAGATAGAGTTTGACTATGAAGCATATGGTACTGCCTCTGCTCAGAAGGATATTCTCTTTGCATCACGTACATTAAACAAAAACCAGTATCGCCAGAACTATGCCTCCTCCGGTGCTCCGATCACTTTTTATCATGCATTGACAGGTGTGAGATTCCGTACAGGCAGTGACAACGATGGTACTACTAAAACCATTATCACCAAAGTGGAGTTCAAGAACCTCTATAGTAAGGGTCACGGCGTTTATAATCCCGACAGTGAACTGTTTACCTGGACTGTAGATGAGGATAGCGAGGCAGATTTCTCCCTGTCTATCGCCCCCCCTACATATGAGGAGGGTTATTCGGCAGATGTCAAGGATAACACTGTCAATTACGTGAAACCCGAAGGGGAGGATGCGCAGCCTGCACTCGGTGATTCCTGGTACAATGAGAAATACAATACCAACAATCTCAACGACGCCGCAGGCTCCATGACTTTCTGGCTCATCCCTCAGGCATTCGAAGGCCGTAATGATGTCACCTTGGAGGTTACATTCAGAGTATGTACCCCCAGTACCCCAGAAGGAACGGAGATTACTCACGAGATTTCCCTCGGCAAGATACTCGGTGAGGCCGGAATTGAGTGGAAATCCGGCCAGCTCCGTACCTACACCCTTGACCCGAAGGATGTTGATGTCGACATCTTCGATACGATGGATTCCGGTTCTGATGCAAGCGGATCTTATCTTATCAAAGAGAACCTACGCGTCACTAACACCGGTAATGTCAAGGAGTATGTCCGTATGCTGGTCTCGGGTAACTGGTATGGTTGGGAGTCTGAGGAGGCAATGGCAACAGAAGATCCCAAAATCATTGTCGGTTATAAGTATTCCGGAGCAGCTGGTGAGACTATTGCCGAGGGCGACAATATAGATACGATGGCCGATTATTGGTCTGCTACTCACTCGACATACGGACAAGGTTTTGACTCGTCATTCACTGGCGGTAAAGTCCCCTCAACTAGCAAATGGCGTAGGGGAACTAGTGGTTACTATTATACTGAGCCTCTCGGCCCTGGTTCAGCACTTTCCGCTGAAACCACACCTTTGTTCGACTACTATAAGTTTTATGATGAATGGACTCCTACTCTCTATATACCTGATCCGGAAACCGGTGGACGTAAAGCCGCTGTTGGTGTACATCTTGTCATGGAGGTTGTCGTTCAGGCCATTGGTGCCGAGGATGCAAACGGTGAAGAATTTGAGGATTGCTGGGCTGCTTGGTCTAATGCGACTGGCTTGCAGATTACGGAAAAAGAAGGTTACATTCAATAATAGTAATTGCATTTACTTGATAAAGAGAAAAAGCCATGAATAGAATATTAAGAAATACTTTGTTTGCATTCTTTTTGCTTACTCCTGTCGTTGTTAACGCACAGACGAAAGGCGAAAACGATCCTGAAGTATACAACGATTATAAAACCCAGGGCGGTGTCGCTACCGGTAAGAGTGTATCCGGCCCGGACAGTGACAACAATTACACTATTACACTCGAAACTTTTGCGACGGGTGAATCTTCATCTACTACAAAGCGTATCCCTTCAGATATAATCCTTGTATTGGATGTGTCCGGTTCGATGGATGAGGATATGCCTGCATCTTACACTGCTCTACCTTCTCAGTCTTATAGTTACAATTCTTATGGATACAATGAGTATTACTTCCTTTATAATGGGACGTACTATGAGGTAGAAAGGACTACTGGTGGTAATTGGAGTACTACATATTATCGCCTTCGTTTTAGAGTGGGGGGTAGTGATTGGAATCCAACCTATCGCTATTTAGCAGGTTCAGGTTCCCAGCAGAACGCACCAAATAATGCCACTGACGGTGATGATATCATTTTTACCGGTGTTCTTTATACCCGTGAGGAGGGTCAGAGTAAGATGGAGGCTCTTCATGATGCAGTATCTGAATTCATTGACACCATAGTAGAGGACGATTCCGAACTTGATCTTGCGGAGGGTGAAGTCGGCAATCAGATAAGTATCGTCAAGTTTGCCGGTAGCGAAAGATATAATATCACTTATTATCCTAATGCTGGTAGTGAGAATTCGATTGAAGAAGGGAACCACAACAACCAACCCACAAGCGAAACGAATTATGTTGAAGTTGTAAAGAAGTTTTATCCTGTTAGTTCAAGTGCAGGTGCTTTGAAATCAGCAGTGAATTCACTCGTAGCTGGAGGAGCTACCAGGGCAGACCTCGGTCTAATTAAGGCAAAATACTTGTTCGCTGATTTGCTTAAGAATGATTCAGACCGCAAAAGTACAAAGGTTGTCGTGTTTTTTACTGATGGTGAACCAACTGCATCAAATAACTATAGTACGACTGTTGCCAATGCGGCAGTTAAAGCTGCATATGACCTTAAGCACGATTACAATGCGGTTGTTTATTCTGTTGGAGTTTTTGGCTCCAATGTTGACAGCAGAGTAGACTCATATATGAGCTATGTTTCGTCTGATTATCCTAATGCTCAGTCTGTTGGAACAGGTGGAGAAGCTGGTGGGTATTACCAGAAAGCCGGTCCGGATATGAGTCTTTCTGAAATCTTCAAGACTATTGGAGAGACGCAGGGCGGTGCAGAGGAGACCATTCCTGCCACTACTCAAGTCAGGGATGTTGTTTCAAGTAGTTTCGTCCTTCCTGCAGG
>Ga0310695_10010415_pt1 | contig 13613 bp, 16 predicted proteins | sample RumenRJG_04DNA_FD_203882 | JGI IMG/M metagenome (GOLD analysis project Ga0310695, IMG submission 203882) | Bovine rumen microbial communities from Lethbridge, Alberta, Canada - RJG_04 (v2) (version 2) | ecosystem: Host-associated > Mammals > Digestive system > Stomach > Rumen | place: Canada...
TTACTATGAGAGAAAAATAGATAAAAAAAAGGAACTAATTCTGCTTCTACTAGAAAACAAAACATAAAAATAACAAAGTGTAGGTTATTGCAGAACTTGTGATTGATTATCTGAATCTCGGATTTCGCTAGCTCATAAAAAAACAAGAAAATCCGAGGTTCCCTTTTTCAATAAGATTCAAATTATTTGAAAAAATTACAAATCTAAGATTTTAGCGTCGGTAACTACACCATTCTCAAAATTGATTCTGAGAGATTTAGCATCTTCATCTTCCTTAGCTTTGAAAACCTGACAGTTGGTCTTGCCTTTATCACATAGAGTTAACACATGGTTATCCAGGAACTGCCAGCCAAGTAGAAGACCGGTGGTAACATCTCTGCCTACGTGAGAACTGGTGTAGTCATAAATTAACTTGTTACCCAGAGTAGCCTGAGACTGAGGACTACCTAACAGTTTTTCAACTTCCTGAGGAGTTGTTTCTCCCTTAACAAGGGTAACCTCAACATCTGATGAGGAGGAACAGCCTGCCATCACTAGAGATGCAATTGCCAACAATGCTACTTTTTTCATAAAGACTCTCCAATTTAAAAAGGAATTAATCGAAAATTTATGATTTCTCAGTAAAACAGTACGTTAGAGGTATGGTTCCCCATACCTCTATAGAAATGAATTCAGGCTCGTATTTACTTTAAAGTTGCAGCATTAACGATGAAAACATCACCGTGGATCTGATCTAATACCAGTTCGCTTGCTGATGAATTTACAGAACCAAAGAAGGAGCTTCTAGGCGTGGTTCCCATGCAAACCATTCTTGCATTCAGCTTTTTGCACAGACGAGGAATTTCCTCATCTACACGCCCCTGAAGCACATGAACATGGTCTAGAGGTACTCCATGCTTCTTTGAAAACTCCTCAGCGAGCTGGTTGGTAACATCCTGTGGACTTGCAATACCACCACCAACAATTCTGGATTCAGAAATATTGCCTCGCATTGTACCTGCGTTATGAGGAACAATGCAGTTTGCAACATGAAGTTCTCCATCAAAGCTCTGAGCAAAAGATGAAGCTGACTTAAACAGATATTCATCTAGTTTCTTAGAATGAGCAACCTCAAGGAAATCGATAGCTAAAACAACAGCGCCTCCAAGAACAGACTCGCCTCCAGCCTCTCTTACCACAAGAACAGGAATTTCACTCTTGCGCATAATAGTACTGTCGATATTACTGATAAACAGATCTTTAATGGCATTACGCTTGTTTGCAGAAATTACTGCCAGATCATATCCACCTTCACTGCATTCTTTGATAAATCCATCAGCAACATCATGATTAAAAATCAGCTTAAATGAAATATTATCAACACTATATGATCTGCGGATTCTTTCAAACTCAGATTCTTCCTTAACTTTAATCTGATCTTTATCATCAGTTTCTGCATATTCATTTATTACTCTGACTGCAACAATTTCAAAGTCAGGGTTCATACGTGCGTACTGGGCAGCACGATCTAGTGCAGGCTGAGATGGTCTTGGTTTAAGTAAAACAGCAAATTTCTTAGGGGCTGACGTCATCATAGAAAACCTCCTTTAGCAACGATTTCATCTCGATTATAGGTTGATTTTTTTGAAAAAAATAAGACATCAAGCCATAAAGTTAAAACAATTTATTCAATTTTTGTTGCAAATCAAATTTATATTCACTTTTATTGCACAGATTGCAACACATATATTTTTATATTGCATAGAATTAAATAAAAGTTATAATAAAAATCACATTAGTTTTAGGAATAAAAAATGACACAGAGAACAATTTCTTTTACGGATGCGGTATTTGCCTTAAATGAAACAAAAGATGTGTCTATAGGCAATATAAAAATTTCACCAAATGATCTGATCGTTCTTATCGGAGGAAACGGCTCAGGAAAAACTTCTGTTGCAAAAGCCTTCAATGCAGAGCTGCCTTTAAAGTCTGGAGTAGCTCCTGATAACTACCACCCGACTCTGGTTTCATTTGAAAAACAGATGGAACTGTTTGAAGCTGATTATCAGATGAGAAATTCAGACTGCACTACTCCAGATGAGGAAATTGGTATTACTCCCGCAAAAATTTTTAAAGATGATGATAAGGAAACCATTGCAAAACTGGTTGAAGGCTTAAAGCTTCAGAATCTTATTGATAAGCCTATAAGACAGCTTTCCGGTGGAGAAGGAAGAAAAATACTATTGGCCCACGCTCTGGCATCTAAGCCTAATCTGATTATTTTTGATACTCCATTTGACGCTCTTGATGTTCAGACACGAGCAGAGCTTTTAAAACTGATTGAGGAAATTCATACAGTATACAGCACACCTACAGTATTAATTGTTAACAGACCATCAGAAATACCAGCTTCCCTCACTGCAATGGGAATCATTCATGACTGTAGGATCACCAAGCTGGATAGCAGAGAAGAAATTGAAAAAAATGAGGACGCAAAAGCACTTTTGGGCAGTATATCTGTTAATGTGGACTCTCTTCCACCAGTTCCGGTTAAATATCGACTTCCAGAAATTCAGGATGATTACATTGTTAAGCTTAACAAGGTAAATATCGAATATGAGAGAAAGGTTTTAGATAACCTTACCTTCAGAGTGAAGAAAGGAGAAAACTGGCATATTATGGGGCCAAACGGAGCCGGTAAATCTACCCTGCTCTCTCTTATAACCGGAGATAATCCTTTTGTCTATACCAATGACGTAACAGTATTTGGATTCAAACGCGGAAATGGAGAATCAATCTGGGATATCAAAAAATATTTTGGCGTTGTTTCCGGAGCCCTGCATCTTGACTATAGAGTCAATGGAACCGCTCTAAACGTTGTATTGTCAGGTTTCTATGATTCTATAGGTCTTTATTCAAAACCATCTGATGAGGAAATTAGTGTAGCCAAAAGATGGCTAAAACTTGCAGGACTTCAGACAAAACAGGATATGCCGTTCAAATCCCTATCCTTTGGACAGCAGCGTCTTCTGCTGATTGTACGAGCTCTAGTAAAACAGCCTCCACTACTGATCCTCGATGAACCGCTTCAGGGACTTGACGGCTATGCACGAGCACTGGTTAAATCGTTTATTAGTAAAGTTGTAGAATCTAAAAAAACAAGTATTCTTTTCGTTTCACATCATGCAGAAGATCTGCCAGCAGGATTTACGAACAGACTGGAATTTGTCAAAAAGGTGGATTCAGAAGACTATGATGTAAGACAGGAAAAGCTTTAGAAGAATCTGTATGAGATATGGCCAGTATCACTACTGGCCATTTTTGTTTGTTGTGAATTGCTAACTTATAAAGACTGAAGTTCTTTTTTAGCTAAAGCAGATGAGCTTGCATTTGGATAAGTCTTAATAAGGACATCAAAGAATTTCTTAGCCTTCTCTTTGTCACCTAAAGCCTTTGAAGTAACACCTAACTTATACAGTGCATCAGCTCTTTTATCAGATTCCTTGAATTTAGCTGTATTAAGGAAACTGATTCTGGCATCTTCAAATTTATTCTGCTTATACTGAATCTGACCTAACCAGTACCAGGCGTTAGGGGTTAACGCATTGCCAGAATACTTGGTGGTATAACTCTTAAAGCCTTTAGCTGCCGCATCCAGATCACCCTTGTTCAGTAAGGCGTACGACTCCTGATAAAGTTTCTGTGCTTCGGCAGGTACAGATGGAAGATTTGCTTTAGCAACAGTTCCCTTCTTAGCAGGAGATAAGGTTGCACTTCCACCACCTAACTCAGTCTTCATAGCAACTGTCTGATTCTTGCCATCAGCAGGAGCGTTGGTATTCTCTGCAGGTGCAGCTGGATTTGGCGTGGTTGTTGCCATCTGAGAAAGCTGAGCCTTTAGTTTTTCATTTTCAGCTGCCAGAAGATTTTTCTCATGGTTTAACTCTTCTATCTGCCCCTGAGACTCAGCAAGCTTATCCTGAAGCTGCTGAATCTGATTCTGCATGTTCAGCATAGCTCGCTGCATAGAATCAGTCTGGGCATCAGCATAAACAGGGGAGGTTACAGCCACGGCTGAACAGATTAAAGAGATTGCAACTGCTCTTTTTGACAAGGAAATAATTGTATTCACCTAATTACCTCAAAACGAAATCTGAACATTGCTATTTTGACTATGAAAGTCTAATGTAACAGAATATTAAAAAGGCGTAAAAATAACTTTTACGCCCTTTATATTCACATCTGAATTTAAATTAGTAATTTAAAACAGCACGACGGTTCTTTGACCAGGCACCCTCGTTGTGGCCATCAACTGCAGGCTTTTCTTCACCATAGCTTACAATTGAAAGCTGATTTACATCAACGCCTAGATTCTGCATGTAACGAGCAACAGAACGAGCTCTTCTTTCACCTAGAGCAATGTTGTATTCTGGGGTACCGCGCTCATCCGTATGACCTTCAATGATAACTCTTGCATCAGGATTCTTCTTTAGATACTGAGCATGAGCCTGCATTACTCCCAGGTACTGATCCTGGATGTTTTCTGAGTTGTATGCAAAGTATACAGTATTGTTACCCTGTAACTCTGCAGGACCATTGAAACCATCACGGGCATTTGGATCACCAACGGTTAATGCACCATCAGCATCTAGGCCTAGAGCTGCATCTGATGAGCCATCTTCAACCATAGCAGAAGAATCATCTGATGTAGAACAAGCAGTTAAAGAGCAAATTGCTACTGAGCACAGTAAAATTGACAAATACTTCTTAAACATTTTCTATTCCTTAATTTATGAAGTTATTTTGATAAAAGTGGACCCCAAGCAGGTGCGCTTATCTCACCTGAACTTGAAGGAAGGTTTGCCTTAAATCTGCCGTCAGCTGAAACTAGGGCTAGACCTTTTCTACCCTGATATACTGTTGAGTATATTACCATACTTCCGTTAGGAGCAACACTTGGAGATTCATCTAAAGATGATGTAGTAAGCATATAAATGCTTCCATCTGCATCTACACGTGCTACACGGAAACCGTTAACCTGAGTAATAACAATCAGAGAATTTGTACCTGGAATTGATTTTGCGGAAAGGTTACGTGCACCCTGATAGGTCACACGCTCTGTCTTGCTGGTTGCAAAATCAAACTTATAAATCTGAGCCTTGCCACCGCGCTCTGAGGTGAAGTATAAAGCCTTGCTGTCTGGAGCCCAGGTTGGTTCGGTATCAATTGCTCTATTTGCAGTTACACGAACGAACTTTGAAGCATTCAGATCGTAGTAATAAATATCTGGCTGACCATCCTTTGAAAGGGTCATAGCAATCTTACTGCCATCAGGAGACCATGAAGGAGAGCTGTTTAGACCAGAGAATGATGATAACTTGGTACGCTTCTTTGAATAAATGTCCTGAACGAAGATTGCAGGAGTTCTCTTCTCAAAACTTACATAAGCAAGTCTCTTGCCGTCTGGTGACCATGCAGGAGTCATAACAGGCTGAGTTGACTTAACAACAGGAGTCTCGTTATAGCCGTCATAATCAGCAGTCATCAGCTGATAAGGGAAAGCAGCACCTTTCTTGTATACAACATAAGCGATACGGGTTCTGAAACAGCCTTTCTGACCAGTGAATACCTCATATACTCTATCTGATACGCGGTGAGCAGCCTGACGCATGGTTGCAACTGAGGAATTACCTTTGAAGTGAGCCAAAACCTTGCCCTTGTTGGCGCCCTGAAGTCCGGTAACCACAAACTCAACATTATAGTTGTTGGCACCAACCTCGTTTACGATACCTGAAACTACAACCTCAGCACCAGTTGCTGCAACTGCATCAAGATTAGTAACACTGCCGTTTGCAACAGCACCCTGAGGAAGAGCTGATGCTGCAATTGGAGAAAACTTACCTGATCTCATTAAATCAGCAGAAACAACTGAAGCAACATCCAATTTTACAGCAGGATTCTGTGTAAATGGATAAACTGCAATTTTGTGGCCTTCATTAATACCACCTGTAATCTCAATCTGCAGATCTGCATTAGCTGTAGTAGCAGCTAAGAGAAAAGCAATTGATGCAAAAAAACGTTTTAGCATTCTTTAATAACTCCCCTTGTACATTATATTAACCAGCCTTTGCTTATTTAAAGCTTAGGTGTCATTGAAATTTTAATATTTGAGCATTCTGGACAGGTTGCAGGTGGTGCAGGAAACATTCCTACCAGTCTGATTGCGTCCAGTGCACTCTTACATACTTTCTCATCGCCCTGACAGCTTTCATCAGATACGAGTCCGTTTGAACCGATCTTGATTGTAACAACAACCTTCTTTCCGTTCATTGAAGGATCGATTCTCCAGTTCTGTTCAATCAGACCACGGACTTTGTCACCGTATCCGGCTTCACCACCGCCTCCGCCTGAACCTAAGCCCTGACCGTTAACTTCATCTCCGTCGGCAGTACCTAAAATATCATCCTCTAGAGAATCAGCCTCTGCTTTGGCTTTTGCCTCAGCCTGTGCTTTTGCCTTAGCCTCAGCTTCTGCTTTCTTCTTTGCAGCTTCCTCAGCTTTTTTCTTTGCTTCAGCCTCTGCTTTCTTCTTTTCTTCTAATTTTTTCTTCTCTTCGAGCTTTTTCTTCTCTTCAAGTTTTTTCTGCTCTTCGAGCTTCTTTTTCTCTTCTAGTTTTTTCTTTTCTTCTTCAAGCTTTTTCTTTTCAGCTTCAAGTTTCTTTTTCTGCTCTTCAAGCTTTTTCTTTTCTTCTAGTTTTTTCTTTTCCTCAGCTTTTTTCAGAGCAAGCTTCTTTGCTTCTTCCTGCTGTTTCTGAATTTTCTGTTCCTGAATCTTCTGCTCTTCGATACGTTTTTCAAGTTCTCTCTTAGCTTCCTGCTGTTTCTGAACTTGTTCCTGTTTGGTATCAGGTTCTTCTACGACCGGAGCAGGTGCCTGTTTTTTAGCAGAAGCTTTTCCATTTGGATTACCCTTTGCTGGAGGGACAAAGGTAGCATGCATAATATCCCCCTGCCCCATATTTGGCTTTGACGGTTTACTTAATGAAACACGGACCAATAGTACGCCAAGAATAACCAAATGAAGGATCACCGCCAATATAAAGGCAACCTTCATGTTAATCTTCATAACAATAATACCTAAAACTTAATTAATTAGAGATTGGTTCTGTAACCAAACCAACACTCTTTACGCCACCGTTTTTCAGTGCATTCATAAGCTGAATTACATTGTCATATGCAACCTGGGCGTCCCCCTGTACAACTACAGGACGCTGATGAACCTGATCTTTTTGCAGTTCAGCTGCAACATAATTGGTTAACTCATCAAGACTGCCCATTTTTACTGTTGAGGTATCAATAGTCACATAAAACTGACCAACCTTATCCACTGTAGCAATAATAGGAGTCATTTCGTCCTGATTCATTGTTTCAGCTTTTGCCTGAGGAAGATCGACGGTAACGCCCTGCATAACAACAGGAGCTGTTGCAATAAAAATAACCAGAAGAACCAGCATAACGTCAATGTATGGAACCACATTGATTTCAGCCTTAGCTCTTGATTTAGTATGTCTGGTACGGGCCATCTGCATTTTTACTGTCCCTGTAATGGAGAACGGGAAGAATTACGGTATCTATCTCCCTCTACACCAGGAGTCTGGTAAGGTGAACTCTGAGTATTTGCTCTGGCTCTTGAATACTGATTCTGATGTTCTTCACCTAATGGGTGATTGAAGCTTTTCTGAGAATAACCGTTAGATGGCTGAACACTATTCTGTGGAACTTCATTGTTCTTCATATTCATTTCAGAACGAACTCTTACCAGTCTTCTATTAAGAATAGTAGCGAACTCATCCATGAAGTTAATGTAGCGATTCTCTAAAGCCTCTACCTTAGAAACGAATCTGTTGTAGAACATAACAGCAGGAATAGCTGCGAAAAGACCCATTGCTGTTGCAATCAGAGCTTCTGCAATAGGAGGAGCAACCATTGACAGAGTTGCATTCTTTACAGCAGCTAATGCAATAAACGCATGCATAATTCCCCATACGGTACCAAACAGACCGATATAAGGACTGATAGAACCGATGGTTGCCAGTGTAGCAAGATGAGATTCAAGATTCTCCATCTCACGTGACTGAGAAACCTTCATCTGACGATAGGTTCCGTCCATAACAACTTCCTGATCAGCAGGACCGGAGTTAATCAGTCTTACGAACTCTTTGAAACCGGATGAATAAATGACCTCAAGACCAATAAGATCCTGACCTTTCTTGATACATTCCTGATAAAGATTGTTAAGGTCAATGCCTGACCAAAATTTATCTTCAAACTCATCAGCCTTAGCTCTGGCTGCCTTATAGGAATTTGATTTTGAAAAAATAATTGTCCAGGATGCAATAGATAATCCGAGCAGGAACAGCATAACAATCTGTACAAGCGGACTTGCATTAAATATAAGGTGAGTAATTGATAATGAACCTGAAGTATCCATTTTTAGATTTTTACCTCTAGATGAGAAACATCCTCTGGAACAAACTGCTTGATATATTCAATTGCCTCTTTAGGCATGGTTGCAGGCTTATGTTTTGCCATATCAACGAATGCAATGCTACATTCAAATTCAAACAGCAGTTCGTCGTGCTGATTATAAACTTGTTGAAAAATTTTTAAACTTGCAAAGCGAGCTTTTGTTGGAATACAGGTTATCCTTAGCATGTCATCAAGTCTGGCAGAACTGATGTAGTTGCCCTTGATGTTTTTTATAACAAAACCCTTTTTATCCTCAAGCATGGAAGACTGAGAAAGCCCCATTCCTCTTAGCCAGTCTGTTCTGGCACGCTCACAGAATTTTAAATAGTTAGCGTAATAGACGATCCCACCTGCATCGGTGTCCTCGTAATAAACGCGGGCATTTATGGAAAATGTTTTGGCTGACATTAAATTAAGATCCTTTCTGCAGTCCGAACTTTGCATAAGCTTTCGCTGTAGCAACTCTTCCTGTTCTTGAGCGCTGAACATAGCCCTGCTGGATAATATAAGGCTCCACCACATTCTCTAGAGTATCTCTATCATGACCCAAGGATGCAGCCAGGCTTTCAATTCCCACAGGACCGCCGTTAAAATCTTCGATTATACAGCGCAAATACTGCCTGTCAAAGTCATCGAATCCATCCTCGTCAATTCTTAACATTGATAGTGCAGCTCTAGCTAACTCAAGAGTAATAACACCATTTCCCTTAACCTGGGCATAATCTCTTACTCTGCGCAGCAGTCTGTTTGCAATACGAGGAGTTCCTCTTGATCTGGAGGCAATCTCCATTGAGGCATCTTCTGTAATTTCAACATTAAGCTTTCTTGCTGAACTTCTGATAATAATATTTAGTTCTTCCGGCGCATAAAACTTAAGCTGCAGAATTATACCAAAACGAGCTCTAAGTGGTGATGTCAGTGTACCGGCTCTGGTAGTTGCACCTATAAGAGTAAAGGGATTAAGACTGATTTTGATTGATCTTGCAGATGGACCTTCCCCAGTCATGATATCAACCATGTAATCTTCCATGGCGGGATATAAAAACTCCTCGATAACAGGAGAAAGGCGATGAATTTCATCAATAAAAATCACATTTCTTGGCTGAAGATTTGTCAGAAGAGCTGCAGCATCCCCCTTCTTTTCCAAAGCAGGACCAGAAGTCTGAGAAATACCAACAGACAGTTCATTGGCAATAATATTTGATAAAGTGGTTTTACCAAGTCCTGGAGGACCGAAAATCAGCACATGGTCAAGAGCATCTCCTCTTAGTTTTGCCGCCTTTAGAGCTATTGAAAGCTGCTCCTTAACCTCGGTCTGACCAATATAATCATCAAGGCACTGAGGACGTAGAGCTCTGTCCTCTGATGCTCTTAAATTCTCGGAGAGCTCCTCCTCTGGAGTTTTCTCCGGACGTATAACAGAATCCACAGTCAGAGTGTCTGCAAATATTCCCTTCTCATCTAGTGCCATAAATTATGATTTTCCTTTTGAAATCAGTGCTAGTGCAGCAACAATAATCTGCTGAGTAGAAAGAGAACGATCTTTGGATACCACTGCCTTTACATACTTTACTGAATCTGATTCGCGATAACCTAAGGCGGTCATAGCGGCAACAGCATCATTAAAACTGTCGCTCTGCTCAGACGTTGCTGATGACAAATCAATACTGATATCAGAACCAGGCAATGCAAATTTCTTAAGATTATCCTTAAGTTCAACCACCATTCTTTCAGCTGTTTTTTTACCGACACCAGGAATCTGCTCAAGACTCTTTGACTGTTCAGAAATCACTATCTGAATGAACTCGTCAACTTTAAATGTGGATAGCACAGCCAATGCCATTTTTGGCCCAACACCATTTACCTTTATAAGGATTCTGAAAAGAGAACGCTCTATAACAGAAAGAAATCCGTACAAGATTTGAGCATCTTCTCTTACGATATGCTGTGTATATACAAAGCAGGATTCACCGACTTTCAGACTGCCTAATGAAGAAACCGGCATATCTACTTCGTAGCCCACACCATTAACATCGATAAGAGCTGTAACTCCATCGATTCTTAAAACTTTTCCTGATAAACTTCCGATCATTTGAATTTATTCTGTAATCTTCCATGGATAGAGGAAGTATCTGCAACATCCTTACCCATTGCTGTTGTAATCTGGTTTGTAAAACAGTGGCAGAGAGCACATGCAAGACCGTCAGCAGCATCAGCCTGAGGATTGCCGCTTAATCTGAGAATTCTTTTAACCATGTACTGGACCTGCTCTTTCTCGGCCCAACCATACCCAACAACAGCCTGTTTGATCTGCATTGGAGTATATTCAAAAACACTTAGACCAAGATTTGCGCCAGCTACAATTGCACTGGCTCTTGCCTCAGATAGCTTCACTGTAGACTGGACATTTTTGGATAGAAAGGTTTCCTCGACAGCCATTGCTGTAGGATGAAACTGTTCAATCAGAGAATAGACTCCGTCATATATAATCTTCAGTTTTGATGCCAGATCTCCGTCTCCGGTTTTTATACATCCAGAACCGAGATAGTTAGGTGTATTACCTACATACTCGACAATTCCGTATCCGGTAAACCTAGAACCAGGATCAATTCCAATAACTACTGAAGACATGCGCTTTCTACAAACATACTGTATTAGGCCAATGTTAAGAGCTACGAAAAAAAGCAGCCCAATAAAGCTTAATACTAAAAAGATTTGATTATAAAACTATGCAAAGTTGGACGAGTTATTCCAATACTTAGAATTATATCATTATTTTTATTTTTTCCTTTTAAAAAATGGGATATTTAAGAAGCTGTATAACTGATTAACACCGTTTATTTTACCGTTTAACCTAATACCTCTCTCCTATAACAAAATCATATGTTTATATGAGCATTTGCTCATAGAAAAACATGAAAAAATTTATTATTAGTAAGCATATACTAACAGTAAATCTGTGACATAATTATCAGGTTTAAGAGTGGATATTCAAATGTATTTTTTTAATAGTAAAAAACAGTTTAAAGCATATTTTCTTATCATTGCTTTTATTTCCTTTAGCTGTTTTTTTAATTTCTATAAGACCAGTTTCGCTGCCCATCACTGCGATCATGAAGATCACTGTGTTATATGTGCATCGCTGCACCTTATTAATAACGAGTTCCCTACTCCACTTGGAGCAAGCTTAAATAACAATTTTCTGCTTTTCACTATAGGTATTTTCCTATACACAGCTATTCTGTATAAGAAAACAGTTATCAGGGCTACACCTGTTTCAAACCGTGTAAAGAAGTCGGAATAAACAATAGTCCAGGGGCTTTATTTTTTTATTCCATTTTTTTACGAGGTCTATATGTTTTTTCATAAATTAAAATCATTTTTAGCTTTAACATCAGGAATTGCTATTCTTACCTGCGCTCAGAATGTCATGGCAAAGGAACTGAACATCATCGCAACAAACTTTCCTCAGTATGATTTTGTTAAAAACATAACTAAGGATAAGGCAAATGTAACCATGCTTCTTAAAATAGGGGCAGAAGCTCACAGTTATGAACCTACACCAAAGGATCTGATTGCAATTGAAAAATCAGATCTGTTCGTTTACAACGGTGGAGAAAACGACGAGTGGATTGAAAATTTCCTTAAGGACAACCTCAGCAAATTAAACTCCTTTGCCTTTACAAAGGAAGTTTCTCTCAGAGCTGAAGAAGAGGTTGAGGGTATGCAGCCAGAGGCAGAGGAAGAACATGAGGATGGAGAGGAACACGGTTTTGACGAACACGTCTGGACTTCTCCAAAAAACGATGAGGTTATTTTGGATAAACTCTGTGAGGCTATTGTAAAATTAGATCCTGAGAATAAGGATTATTATGAAAAGAATGCCTCAGACTATATAAACAGATTCAAGGAGCTAGACCAGAAATACAGTGAGGTCATCTCTACATCAAAGAACAAGACTCTTGTGTTTGGAGACAGATTTCCTCTTTTGTATTTTGCTAAAGACTATGGGCTGAATTATTATGCTGCATTCAAAGGCTGTTCTAATGAAACAGAGGTTTCTGCCTCCACAATCAAATTCCTGATTGACAAGGCAGAACAGTTAAAAGCTCCAGTTATTTTTAAAATAGAACTATCCTCTGACAATATAGCATCAACAATTGCAGAAAGTGTAAATGCAAAAGTTATGACCTTCAATTCTGGTCATAACATTACAGTTGAGGAATTTAAAGCAGGCAGAACCATGGCAGATCTGTTCAGCGACAATATTCCTGCTCTTAAGGAAGCTCTAAACTAACATTATGACAGTAGTAGCGTAAGCTACTACTTAATTGGATATGACAATACTAAACGTAAACAATCTTTCAGTAAAATTTGATAACAGCCAGATATTAAAAGACATCACCTTTCATCTGAGCCGAGGACAGTACCTTGCAGTAGTCGGTCCTAACGGAGCTGGCAAAAGCACATTGGTTAAAACTCTTGTTCGCGAAAACAGACATTTTGAAGGTGTATTCTCTTTTGATAAATCAATAAAGACCACTGGATATGTGGCCCAACAGAACAATGATGGCTCTTATTTTCCTGCAACAGCAAAGGAAGTCATTATAAGCGGTCTTTGTAGACACCACCTTCTGCCATTTGTTTCCAAGTCAGATAGGACAAGAATCAACACTGTTGTTGAAGAACTTGAACTTGAGGATTTACTCGATAAGGGCTACTTTAATCTGTCTGGCGGACAGAAAAGAGCCGTTCTTATTGCAAGAGCGTTTGTCGCCAGTGATAAACTGCTGATTCTTGATGAGCCAACAGCCGGTCTTGATGTGACATCCCAGTCTCGTCTTTACAGCTGCATAAGAAAACTAAATGACAAGTTCAAAACTTCAATTCTGATGATCAGCCACGATCTTGAGAGAATTATCAAAGAAGCTGATAGTGTTCTTTGCATTGAGCATGAATTAAAATTCTTCGGCAAAACCGAAGATTTCATAAAAACCGAAACCTTTAAGAGTCTGATGGAGCACCACGTTTAAATGATCGATTCAATAGTTCAAATGTTCTCCTACTCTTTCATGGTGAGAGCGTTCATTACAGGATTATTTATCA
>Ga0310695_10010417_pt1 | contig 13611 bp, 10 predicted proteins | sample RumenRJG_04DNA_FD_203882 | JGI IMG/M metagenome (GOLD analysis project Ga0310695, IMG submission 203882) | Bovine rumen microbial communities from Lethbridge, Alberta, Canada - RJG_04 (v2) (version 2) | ecosystem: Host-associated > Mammals > Digestive system > Stomach > Rumen | place: Canada...
ATAATTTTTCAAATCATTTGTTTCTTTGTTATTATAATATCTAACATTATTTTTATTAACTAATACTCCGATTTTATGGTTTTCAGCTAATATGTCGTTAACTATCATGTTATTGAAAACATCTGTTGGGTGAATGTTATCTATAAAATATTTACTATTTTTATCAAGTGGTTTTGTATTATATTCATTAAAAATCGAATAATCCAAAAAAGGAGTGATTTCTGATAAAAGTTCTTTAAATTTCATATTCTCATCCCATATTCCCTGCGTGTACATGTGAACTTTTTTTGAAACATGAATGGGGGAATAATAACAAATGATTTCAACACCGTTTTCTTTTGCTTTTTCAATTACGGTTTTAATTTTTTCCACTTCTTTTAGTGAAAAATCCCTGTGATAATCTTTGATTGCAATTTGCTTGTAGGGATATATATATATAATATCTTTTCCTTTATTTTTGATTGAAGTTATTAAAGTTTCAATACTATATTTTGTTGTATTCCAAGAAAGAAAAAGATTTATAATATCGTTTAGAGTTATGTTTTTATTGTCTAATTCAGGTAAAGTATCAGTTACTTCATCATCGAAATCATTAAAAACGTCATCAAAGAACAAACCCCAATAAATTGTTTTGATGTTTGGTGCAATAATTGTTAAATTGTTAATAACATCAACAATTTCATATATTTTCCCTTGAGGGAGAGTAAAAAATGCAATATGCCCTTTTGAAAAGCCGTAATTTGAAAGTAAACAATTTCCCGTAAAAGCAGTGTCTTTTCCGTATTTGTTTATTTTTATATTAGAATACAAGACGGTTCTTTTATTTGTGTATTTATGTAATTTCACATTATTTATGCCAAAGAAGGTTTTATCTCTAAAAATGTAATAAGGGTCAATGAAGTAATTAAAAAGGGCAATAAGTAATAAAGAGAATAAAAAAAGAGATATAAAAACTACTTTTCTTTCTTTTTGATTTATACCTTTTTTATCCATATTTACCTCTATTGATTAAAAAATAAAATATATAAAATCAGAACTTTTTGTAATTGATAGTGCAGCAAAAACAAAAACAATTGCCAAAATATATGTATAGAATATATTATTAGCCTTTACGTACATTTTTGCAAGTTGACTTGAATTTTTGAAGAAAAATATTACACACAAACTTGAAATAAAAAGAATAATATTTAATCTTACACTAAATGGAGGTAATGGTGAAAATATGAAATTTACTCCGTGTATGTGAATGGCTTTAAAAGTTGAAGCGGCTCCAAACATTGATTTAATTAATGCTATAGAGGCTGAAAAATCTTTGATAATAATGAATTGAACAGGTATAACAAGTGATATAAAAGTTAAAACGGTTGCTAATATTTTGTTCATTTTTATGTTTAATTTTTCCCAAAATCTGTTAATACAAATCAAAACACCGTTTATTAGTCCGTACAGGATATTATTTATATATATTCCGCTCCATATACCCATTGTTAATAACATTATTATAATATTTATGTTTGTTCTGAATTCATTAATCTTGTTTCCGCCCAACGGTTTATAAACATATTCGTGAAGGAACCTTATAAGTGTCATATTCCACCGTTTCCAATAATCGGTTATACTTTGTACTCTGAAAGGAGAATTAAAGTTCCAAGGAAGGCTTATATTAAACAAGAATGCAGAGCCGATTGCCATATCGCAATATCCCGAAAAATCGAAATATAATTGCATCATTTTGCAAATTCCCAAAAACCAGGAAATATAAAAATCCGTAAATACTTCGTGTTCAATATTATAATCAATAAAATAAGTAAAACCGTCTGCAAAAACAGTCTTTTTCAAAAGACCGATTGTTAGAATAAATATACCTATAAATATATTGTCTTGATTAATTTTTTTGTTTTTAAGGTTGTTGAATTGAGGAATCATTTCAGAATGTCTGACAATCGGGCCTGCTATTAATTGGGGGAAAAAACAAATAAATAAAGAATAATCAATCAGATTATTTTGAGCTATTTTTTTATTGTAGCAATCTACAAGATAGGATATTTGCTGCAAAGTAAAAAAGCTTATTCCCAAAGGCATTATTACGTGAAAAGCACAAAGATGATGCCACGGAGTATTAGCAAAAAATTCCGAAACAAAGTTGAAATATTTGAAAAAAAACAAAATCAGAATATTTCCTAAGATACCAAACCCAAGAATAAATTTTCTTAAGTTATCTTTTATATCTTTATTAAACAAAATTGTAATCAAATAATTAAATACTATTGAACAAATAATTATATATACATAACTCCATTTATATGTTCCGTAAAAGTATAAAGAAGCAAGTAAAAGAAAGATTTTTGAACATTTGTATAAATTATATTTGTTCAACAAAAAATATCCGATAAAAACAATCGGAAGAAAAACAAATATATAATTTATTGAATTAAAAAGCATAATTTAACCAATCTTTTTTTATTATAAAATGAATAAACCTAAATAACAAACCTTGTATTATAATTCTTACTAAATTAATTTGTTTATAATGTTTATTAATTTTTCTTTATTGAAATCAGATTTATTAATAAATGAGGAAATTTTTGTCTTTTTAAATTTATCTTTAACTTTTTCTTCTGTAAGCATAGAAATTACTATAACGGGAACATCTTTTAATTTTTTGTCTTTCCTGATTTTTGCAATAAAATCGTAACCGTTCATTTTAGGCATTTCAATGTCACTTATTATTAAATCACAGTCAGTATTTTTTAATTTTTTAAGTGCATCTTCGGCAAATTCAAAAGTTAAACAATTAAAGCCGTAATCTTCCAGTATTTTGGAAAAGTGCATTCTTGTTGCTCTTGAATCATCAACAACGATAATTGTTTTATCTTTTTTGAGTTTAACAGGCTTTTTATTAATTTCTTTATTTACAGCAATAATGTTGCTTTCAATCGGTAAATCAAGAATTATTTCCGTTCCAAAACCTTTTTCGGTTATAATTTGAATTTTACCGTTTAAAGAAGTAACTTTGTTGTTTACAATATCAAGTCCCATTCCTCTTCCCGAAAGTTCTGTTACTTTGTCTTCCGTGGAAAAGCCCGGGCGGAAAATCATATTTAAAAAGTCATGTTGTGATAGTTTATTAACGTGTGATTTATCAATTATTTTTTCTTTTATCGCTTTTGCTTTGATTTTCTTTATATCAATTCCTCTTCCGTCATCTTTTACGGAAATTAAAACTCTGCCTTCGGATTGGTTTACCGAAATTGTTATTTTTCCCGCTCTCGGTTTATTAAGTTTTTCTCTTTCTTCGGGAAGTTCTATTCCGTGGTCAACGGCATTTCTTAATAAATGAATAATTGGAATTTTAATTTCTTCGATAACAGATTTATCAACATTTATTTGACCCCCTGTTATCTCAATATCAACTTCTTTTGAAAGATTTTGAGCAATATCTCTGACCATTCTCGGAAACATGTGTAAAATAACACCTATTGGTAAAATTCTTATATCTTTTATTGATTTTTTTATTTCGGCAATCTCATTTAATATGTTGTGCTCATCTTCATAACTTTCAAATTCAATGTTTTCAAACATTCTCATTATATTTTGAATTTCACCCGTGCATTTTTGCATTTTTGATAATTCAGGATTTTTATTCTCTTTGGTATCAATTTTAGATAATGAGTTAAGGACGACTTCTAAATCAAATATTTTTTCAGCCAATTGTTTAAAGGCGTTAGTAAAGGTTATTAAATCTTTGTTTATACAAAACAGTTTATTTTCTATGTTTTGTATTTTTGAATAAAGAATATCTATTTTTGAAGTTTCTACTCTGAGAGTTCTGAAAGTGCCCTGTTCAAGATTATTAAGGACATTTATTTCAACTTTTCTTCTTCCTGAAGGTATTCTTTTTAAATCAATTTTATCAATTTTTTCAGGTTCTTTTTTTTCTAAATAACCGTCTATCATTTGATATGCAAGAGCAAGTTTTTGATTTATTAAAAGTAATTCGCCCGTATTTTCATTATTAATTATTATTTTTTTTATGGTTTTGACAGCCCCTGAAAGAATATTAATAATAGAAGAATCTTTTATTTTCTTTGAGTTTTCAAAAACATTAAATATTTTTGATATTAAGTTTAAACTTTCTTGACCGTCTTGAGATAAATCTTCTCTTTTTAAATCATTAATTAAAAAATTAATTTTTTGACTGACAGATAAGTCTGTTTTTAATAAAGTAATATTCTTGATTATTTCATTAAAAATTTCTTCCGAAGTTTTAGAATTATTTTGTTTTGAGTTTTCTATTAATTCGCTTATCTCTTTTGTTAAATTAAGAATTTCGCTGATTTTATTGTTTATATTTTTTGGGGACTCAGGTAATTCTAAAATTAAATCTTCAATTTTGTGAGCGGTTGATTGAATCTCCGATAATCCTAAAATTCCTGACGAGCCTTTGATAGAGTGGGCCATTCTTTTCAGTTTTGTTATGATTTCTTTGTCTTTATTTTTTTCGTATTCGACTAACAAAGCATCAAAATCCGTTAATGTTTCGGTGCATTCTTCAAGAAAAATATCAATTTCTTCATTTTGATTGGTATTCATACAAAAAATAATAACATAAAAACATAACGGTCATTAGGAACGGTTATACATAAAATATTTTTGAATTGAATTATTTGAATTTGGTTTTTTTGCATGATAATATTTGCAAAAAAGGAGAAAGTTTATGTTTTTGGAAGTTATGACAGCAACTTTAATTGCGGCAAATGTTCAGCCTGCAAAAATAAAAGAGGTAAAATATGAGCCTGCACAGGTTCAAGTTAAATATGAAAAAACAATTTCTGCAGATACAGACGGGGTTTTAATTCCTGCAAACAATTACAAATACGAATTTCAACTTCCTCTAAAAAATAAGACAAGATATAAAAATTATTCTCAAGTAGTAAATCATTTCTCTGAAAAGGCAAAAGAAGCAGTCAATGAAATGAATAATCGATACAAAAAGGACGGACAATTTCTTAAATGGGTTGATTTACCGAAACAACAGTTAGCAGTTGGTGATAACGGCAAAAGCCACCTTGATGAAATATATCAACAAGCTGAAGAACTTGCTATGAGAAAGACAAAAGTTGAAAGACCTCTTGTTGTTCTTGGCATCGGCGGTTCAAAACATACTGCCGAATTTTTACTCAATATGACGGGTTATGACCGTAAAAGACCCGTATATTTCTATTCTGATATAGATCCTATCAGTTACTACAATTTCTTAAAAGAAACGGGTTACAAAGTCCAAGACTTGAATTTCCTTGTAGTATCAAAATCGGGGACTACTTTTGAAACAAAAGATGCTTTTTTAAGATTTGAAAAAGCTCTCAAAAATTATTACAGTCTGCAGAAAAATTCCGCAGATATGGCTGAAGCAAAAGCACAATCTCACTTTGCAATATGTACTGATGCAAAAGCAACCGAAAAAAATCTTAGAGGCAAAATCGGAGATAAAAACGGTTTAGATAACAATTACATAAAAGAATTATACATTCACGATGATGTAGGCGGAAGATACAGTATGTTTGATGATGCCGGATTATTTGTTCTTGCATATTCCGGTGTTAGCAAAACTACAATAAAAAGAATTTTGAAAGCCGCTGAAAATTCATCTATTGCAAACCTTGACGTAAATATTGATAATAACCCCGGTATTCAAGGTGCTATTTTCAACGTGTTTTCACGTTCTGAAAATTATAACCTTATAGAACAACAGTATTTCGGAAAATTATTTGAAGGTGCGGGAGAAAATTGGGCAAAACAATTGTATCTTGAATCATTAAAAGACTTTGATTTTGTAATAGGTAAAGCCCCTGACAGTATGCACTATGCAACTGAAGGTCATTTCAGCCCTAAAAACAGAGAAAAATACAATACGGTTATGACTGTTATGACTCCTTTAATTTCTCAAAATTATAAAAGATATATAGCTGCAATCGCAGCAACTTATGCAGAAACAACTCCTGTTAAAATAGAAGTTCTTGCAGTTGAAGATAACGCTATTAAACCTGAAGCAATAGGGGAATACATTCAAAGCAAACATTTTGAAACTATTTATATGGGTATTTTAAGAAGGCTTGTAAAGGGCGGCGATTATCCGAATGTTTTACCTGAAGTTCTTCAACCGTCAGTTGAAACTTACAAAAACAAATTTAAACCCGGAAGCAGTTACGAATTAAACCCCGGAGAATAAATTAAAACCTTTGATTTTAGTCGGAAGTGTTGTTCAAAAGAACAACACATTCTGCTTTTACGGCAATTTTTTGTCCTACCGCATCTGTTCCTTCTGCTGTTTTTGCTTTTACGGAAATCTTATCAATATCAATATTTAAAATTTTTGAAAGATTTTCTCTTATCAAATCAATATAAGGTCTTAATTTCGGCTTTTCAGTATGAATTGTCGAGTCAAGATTGACTATTTCAAAATGCCTTTCACGAACAATTTCTATTGCTTTTTTGAGCAAAACGGAACTGTCGATATTTTTGTATTCAGGAGAAGTATCAGGAAAATGAGAACCTATATCTCCAAGTGCCAATGCGCCGAAAAGAGCATCAATAATTGCGTGAATTAATACATCACCGTCGGAATGTGCTTTAAACCCTTTTTCATAAGGAATTTTTACTCCGCCGAGTATAAAATCTCTGTTTTCTACAAGAATATGAATATCTGTTCCCTGACCTATTCTAAAATTATTCATTTTTCTCTCCGTAAATAAATTTTTCAACAGCCTTAACGACACCGTCATTTTGAACCGTATCGGTAATATAATCCGCATATTGTTTTAAAGTTTCAGAGGCGTTTCCCATTGCAACGCCTATCCCTGCAGAAGTTAAAAGTTCTATATCGTTATTTTGGTCACCGCATGACATAATTTCTTCTTTTTTTATATTCCATTTGTCTGCCAAAAATTTAACGGCATTTCCCTTTGAAACCGATTTGTCGCAAATTTCACAAAAAATCGGCGTTGACATAGCACAGTAAATAAGACCTTTGTACTTTTCTTTTAAATTTTCGCTAATTTTTTTTATTTTTTCCTTATCATTATCTATTGCAAGGATTTTATTCATTGTTTTAAAATCAAGTTTTGATATATCCTCAACAATTCTGTACGGTATTTTTTGTGCATCAGAGTATTTTTTTACATAGATTGTTTCTTTTTCGGAATACAAATTATCGTCAATGTACAAATTAGGAAATATATCAAAAGTTTTCAAATAATCAACTATATCAAGAGCAATGCCTCGTTCCAATCCTTTATCTAAAATGATTTTTCCTGAAGGTTCGTGGATAGTTGCTCCCTGATAACAAATAATGGGAGTATCTATATTTAAAGGCTTTAAAAGTTGATTTGCGGAAAAAAATGTTCTGCCTGTTGCAATTACAAACTTTATTCCGTCTTTTCTCACTCTATTTACGCAGTCTATAAGATTTTGAGAAAATTCACCGTCAAAAATAGTTCCGTCAATGTCGCAAACAAGCATTTTTATCATAATTTATATGCCCTCATAAGAGCGGATAAAGTCTTTCCGTCTGATATTTCGCCTGTTTTTATCATTTCAAAAACTTTTTCTTTCTCAATTTCGCAGTATTCGATTAATTCGCCGTCATCAGGGTGAGGCTTTCCTGCTACCAAGTCTTGTGCAAAGAATAAATATAATTTTTCGGTACAAATAGCGGGAGTTGTATAAATATACCCTAAAGAAGTCCATTTTTTAGCGGTATATCCCGTTTCTTCTTCAAGTTCTCTTTTTGCGGCAGATAAAACATCTTCATTCTTTTTATCGAGTTTTCCTGCGGGAAGTTCATATAAAACCGTTCCTGCACCGTATCTGAACTGCCGAACCAATAGTATTTTCCCGTCATGTTCAGCGGCAATTGTTACTCCGCCGGGGTGAATTATTACCTCTCTGTTTTTTATTTCCCCCGTTGAAATTTTTGCCTTGTCTTTGTGAATATCAAATACCGCTCCTTGAAATATAGTTTGTGATTCAACTGTTTCTTCAAAAAAATTATTAACCATTATTCTTTCCTCAAATATGCTTTTTCTTTTTTATTTCAATGAAATTATTTTCATTTCCGAATTTTTCAACAGTTTGATAACTGTCGTTTAAATGTTTTGTAACCGAATTTTCTTCCGAATATAAATAAGGTTTCCCAAAGTCACCCAGTCCATATCCTTTTACAAGAACAATATAATCAGAATCAGTATCTTTTAAAAGATTAAGTGATTTTTCTTCTCCTAAAGCTTCGTAATACAACCTGTCCAGCATGTGTAAGTTTAAATCGGATTTTCTGCCGCACAGAAAATTAATCATTTGTCCTTCAGGTAAAACAAGTATTTTATCGTTTTCAGTAGTATTGTTTTGAATATATTCAATAAGACTTTTTGTATCTTTTTGACTTTCTTTAGAAAGATAAATCGTTCCGTATTCGGTTTTTATAGGAAAATTGTTTATTGTCCTTGCTTTTACATCGGATAAAAAGTAATAAGACATATGCAAGAAAAGGAAAATAGCAATAAAATATTCAATCTTAATTTTGGAAAAGAATTTGTGTTCCCTATAAAAATAACAAATTAATGTTGAAAATACCAAATATACAAACGGAAGAGTATATATTCCGTAAAAATTCATTCTTAAATCTGCCCAAACTCTTATTAAAAGTCCGAAAAGAGCAAATATTAAAATATATAGTTTTTCCTCGTTGATAATAGTCTTGTAATTAAAAATGAAAAATATGAATAAAATATATGGGAAGAAAACAAAATGATAATAAGGTTCTGAAATAAATACGAGAAATAATAAAGAAATTAGAGCAGATAAAATAAGAGGATATAACTTTTTTTGTTTTTGAGTAAAAAACAATCCTGCATATACCAATAAACAAGATATTAAAAATTCTCCGAAAAACAAGATATATCTAAAAATTTTAACTAAATCAAAATCAGGTATCGTACCGACTTCTTTGTAAAAATTCATCATTGATTCCGTGTTGGTAAAATCGGAAATAAACTTTAAAGAGCTCATTAATTCGTTGAAACTTAACCCTTGCAAAAATAAAAAGCCGAAAGTAAGGACAGGTGCTAACAATAGAAATCCTAATATTTTGATAATATCTTTTAGATTCGTTTTTTCATTTATGATAGGAATAAAAGGAATAAAAATAACAGGAAAAAAATCCATTTTTAATGATAATGCTACGCCCCCAAAAAAAGCTGCTATATAAAGCAGGCTAATATTTTTGATTTTAAGAAATTTGATTGAACAAAATAAACAAATTAAATAAGCGGTTAAACCGTAGGTCATACCAAAAGAATGTCCGAATAAGTAATTTATAATTCCGTCATAACAAACACACCCGTAAACAACGGTGAAAACAAGAAGCCATGATATCATTCTGTTTAAAAATTCATGACATAAAAAATAAAAAACAGATAAAAATATGCAGCAATTTAATGTTCCTAAAATATAAAGAGTTGAAATGTTTTTACCTAAAAAAAACATTCCGACTGCGTTAATCAAATATGAAAGAGGAGAATAAATAGTTAAAATTGATTGATAAATTACATCTCCGTTTAATACTCCCCAAGGAATTAAAAGTTCTCTTCCTCTGTCAACAAATAAGGTTCTGTAATGCCCGCAAAAAATAACGGAATTTAATATTACAAATATAAAAATAAATAATATTTCAAAAATTGTAAGTTTATGTTCTTCAAAAAATTCTTTAATCATGCACTAATTATATCACGCTTTATTTTTATTATTTCACATAAAAAAAAGACTTGTTTTGAACAAGTCTTTATTATGAAAGGTTTATTTCAGTTATAGTTTATCCAAAAAATCTGTGGTGGTTAGCATTAACTCTGTCAAATCCGAAACCTCCGCTGTTACGGTTTCCGAAACCGAATGAGTTTATGTTATCGTTGCCCCATCCGCCTTGAACATTGTTAAAATTACCTCTTGAGTAGATAGAATCTCTTCCGAAACTACCGTTTATACTGTTTCTATTTCCGTAAGATGAAATTCTGTCATTACCGAAACCACCGTCAACTCGGTTATTGTTACCAAATACTGACATGCTGTCATTACCGAAACCGCCTTGAACGTTGTTGTTACTACCTCTCGAATAAATCGAGTCGTTACCGCTTCCGCCACGAATTGTAGCACCGTTACTGTAGTTAGTTATTCTGTCACTGCCGGCACCACCGTCAACCGTGTTATTTTTACCGCCATATATACTTATGTTATCGTTACCGTAATTTCCGTTAACTTTTGTTCCGTTACAATCATACAGACCTACACTGTCACGACCATCACCCGTACCGTTAAACGTTACGTTATTACCGCCGTAAATGTTTACATTACTGCCGTTTTTGGAACCTGTAATCGTAGCACCGTTCGCATTAAAAATCGAATACGAACCGTTTTCTTCTCGTCTGACATTTGGACGACCGTTACGAATGTCATAACTGATTTTTGTTCCGTCCCCCAGCGTCATGGATCTTTGACAAATCAAATCTGCTAAATTCATAACACACCTTAACCTTTCATATTTTTTTGTAACACTCTGTATTTTTCCTATCGGAAGAAAGAGTCTTAAACTTTAATAAAAATCATGCTTTTCATGTTTTTCTTTTCTGAAACCCTTTATTTTTAGGCTTTTTGGTCTAAAAATTCATATTTACATTTCTTAATAATATTTTAAAGGTGGTAATTTTCAAATAAAAAAAAAGACTTGTTTTGAACAAGTCTTTATTATGAAAGGTTTATTTCAGTTATAGTTTATCCAAAAAATCTGCGGTTGTTAGAATTTACTCTGTCAAAGCCGAAACCTCCGCTATTGCGGTTTCCGAAACCGAATGAGTTTATGTTATCGTTACCCCATCCGCCTTGAACATTGTTATAGTTACCTCTTGAGTAGATGGAATCTCGTCCCCAACCACCGTCAACTCTGTTGCCGTTTCCGAATATAGACATTCTGTCATTTCCGTAACTGCCTCTTACGTTGTTGCCGTTACCTCTTGAGTAAATAGAGTCGTTGCCGAATCCACCGTCAACTCTGTTGCCGTTTCCGAAGACGGACATGCTGTCATTACCGGATCCGCCTTGAACGTTGTTGTTATTACCTCTCGAATAAATCGAGTCACTACCGCTTCCGCCACGGATTGTAGCACCGTTACTGTAATTTGTTATACGGTCACTACCTGCACCGCCATCGACAGTATTATTTTTACCGCCGTAAATACTTATGTTATCGTTACCGTAATTTCCGTTAACTTTTGTTCCGTTACAATCATACAGGCTTACATTGTCACGACCATCTCCTGTACCGTTAAACGTTACGTTGTTACCACCGTAAATGTTTACGTTACTTCCGTTTTTAGAACCCGTAATTGTAGCACTATTCGCATTAAAAATCGAATACGAACCGTTTTCTTCCCGTCTGACATTTGGACGACCGTTACGAATGTCATAACTAATTTTTGTTCCGTCCCCCAGCGTCATAGATCTTTGACAAAGTTTGTCTAAAAAACTACTCATAACACACCTTAACCTTTCATATTAATCTTATGTTAATACTACGTTTTTCTTATCGGAACAAAGAACCCTGAACTTTAATAAAAATCATGCTTTTCATGTTTTTATTTTTTAAATCCCTTTGTTTTAAAGTGATTTAGCCTAAAAATTCGTATTTATATTTCTTAACAAAATCTAAAATTAATTATTTTAAAGTAAATTTTAAAACAAACAAAACAGGTGTATTCTTTGATTTTACATTATTTATTCCGATTGATTTTGCTAAAATATAGTGAACATACTGTTTAGTAATATAAATTATTTATGATAAATTATTATATTCATGTTATTTTAATTATGTTTATAAATTTTAGCCTTTTAAAGGAATTTATTTGAGCACTTCATTAAAAAAGAGAATACTTTTTGTCGGAATGCCTGATATGGCTATCATTTGTTTGATGAAGCTGGTTAAAGAAAATGTTAATATAGTAGCGTCTGTTCCTCCGCCTAAAAATCACGGTACATACAAATTATTTTGTGATACTGCATATCAATTGGACGTTCCTGTTATTTCTTTTGACAAATCGTTAAAAGATGTCGATTTTTTGGAAAAAATTAAATCTCTTGATATAGATTTGGCGGTTGTTTGTTCATACGGATTGCTTTTCCCGAAAGAGTTTTTAGAAACCTCAAAATACGGTTTTGTAAATGTTCACCCGTCATTGCTGCCTAATTACAGAGGCGGAAATCCTTATTCTCATGTCATAATCAACGGGGAAACAGAAACAGGTGTTACGCTCCATTTTATGGATGAAACTTTTGATACGGGGGATATTATTGCCCAAGCAAAAGTATATGTTTACGAAAACGATACTATGGGAACTTTATTTAATCGTTTAAATTTTGTTTGTGCGGACATGCTTTATGATTTATTGGTAAAATTTGAAAATGACCCTATTTTGCCACGAAAACCTCAACCAAAAGGTGATTTTATCAAAGCCCCTATTTTAAATGCGAATTCTAAAGATGTAATAATTAATTGGAATAACACAGTCGAATACATTGACAGATTTATAAGAGGGTTAAATCCTTTTATAAATGCAATTACTTCTTACAGAGGAAATTATTTAAAAATACATACGGCAACTTTTGAGAGCTGTGATGTCAATTTTGTGCCCGGGACGATAGTTTCAATTGACAAAGAATTATCGGTGGCATGCAAAAACGGGATTATCAAAATTTCTGTGCTTCAGGCAGGAACCTATTTTATAGGTCAGGCTTCAAGTTTTATTAAATATTCAAATTGTCAAATCGGAGAAAAATTAGGATAATGGAAAAATTGAATTTCTTAACGGCAGGAATTCCTGTTATTTCTGAAAAAAAAGGATATAAAGGGGCTTTCCCCACATTAAAAGAATTAAATCTTGACGGAATGGAACTCGAATTTGTTCACGGAGTAAGAATTTCCGACGAGAACAAAGAAATTGTAAAAAATGCCGTAAAAGACGGATTTGTAATCACAAGTCATGCCCCGTTTTATATAAATCTTAATTCAAAAGAAGAAGAAAAGGTTGAGGCAAGTGTAGAGAGAATTCTTGAAACTGCAAGAGTTGCCGATTATTTGGGCGGATATTCAATAACTTTCCATGCCGCATTTTATATGGGCAATTCTCCCGATATTGTTTTTGACAAGGTCGTTAAACAATTTGAAAAAATCACGAATATATTAGAAAAAGAAAATGTTGATATTTTCATAAGACCTGAAACAACAGGAAAAGGTACTCAATGGGGAAGTCTTGAGGAAATAGTAAAAATCTCAAAAATGTTTGAAAAAGTCCTTCCTTGTGTAGATTTTTCTCACATACACGCACGAACGGGCGGTGAATTTAATACTTATGATGAATTTTCAAAAAGTCTTGAATTTATCGGCAATGAACTTGGTTCTTTTGCTCTTGAAAATTTTCACGCTCATGTTGCGGGGATTGAATACACTTCAAAAGGAGAAAGATATCATTTAAACCTTGATGAAAGTGATTTTAATTATAAAGACCTTATGAA
>Ga0310695_10010418_pt1 | contig 13611 bp, 11 predicted proteins | sample RumenRJG_04DNA_FD_203882 | JGI IMG/M metagenome (GOLD analysis project Ga0310695, IMG submission 203882) | Bovine rumen microbial communities from Lethbridge, Alberta, Canada - RJG_04 (v2) (version 2) | ecosystem: Host-associated > Mammals > Digestive system > Stomach > Rumen | place: Canada...
AGCTCTGCCTCAGCCTATCACAAACCGGCTGCCGGTTACATCATCACGGAGGGCACGACGCTTTCCAACCCGCATTGGGAATACTCCCGGAACAAGATCGCCTGTGAAGAATTCCTGATGAAAAAATACCGGGAGGAAGGATTCCCGGTAACGATCGTCCGTCCCAGTCATACCTATGACGAGCGGAAAATTCCTCTTGGTGTCCATGGCAAAAACGGTTCCTGGCAGGTCATCAAACGTATGATCGAAGGCAAACCGGTGATCATTCAGGGAGATGGCAGCAGCCTGTGGCATCTCACCTTCAACGCGGATTTTGCCGTGGGGTATACCGCATTGATGGGCAACCGGCACGCCATTGGGGAAGCTTTCCAGATCACCGGCGATGAGGTGCTGACCTGGGACCAGATCTATCAGACCATTGCCGATGCCCTCGGCGTAAAGCTTCACGCTTATCACGTATCCAGTGATTATCTGGCCGCGGTCGGGAGACCTTATGGCTACGATTTTGAAGGCGAGCTGACCGGTGACAAGGCTGTTTCCGTGGTCTTTGACAACCGAAAACTCAAGGCACTTGCCAACACCATGTGCACCACGATCCCCTTCCATCGGGGTGTCCGGATCGCGCTGGACTATATTCTCTCCCATCCGGAAGAGTGTCAGCAGGATGATCCGGAATTTGACGCGTGGTGCGACCGGGTGATCGCGGCATTGGAACAATCGAAGGCAGCAGTCTGATCATTCACGGGAATCATAAAATTGGACGATACGTTTTACAGCCTGCCCTGCCCGGTCTTTTCAGCGTTTTTGTCGGATTTTCACAACGCTGATCCCCTGCCGGTTTTGAAATCTCTTGAAACGAACGCACCGGAGGTCATCCTGATCTCCGGTGACCTGATTTTCGGCGACCGTCCGGACAGCCGGGAACTTAACATGGACAAAAACAAAAGAAGTCTTGAGCTGCTTCGCGGATGCTCCGCCATCGCCCCGACTTTCATGAGTCTCGGCAATCATGAATGGATGCTCACCGCCCGGGATCTGGAGCTCATCAGATCGGCCGGGACCACAGTGCTTGACAATCAATGGGTCCGTTATAAAAACATGCTCATCGGGGGACTCAGTTCCGCCTATTACACCGCTTATCAGGCGTTGCGGGCAGCTCATCCGGAAAAGGGAAATTATCCGGCTCCGATTTCCGCGCTGCGATTCAAAAAAATACAGCCGGAATTAAACTGGCTCGCGGATTTTGAAAAACAGGAGGGGTTCCGGATCCTGCTTTGCCACCATCCGGAATATTTTCCCCGTTATCTCATCGGCCGTCCGTTAGATCTGATTCTCTCCGGTCATGCGCATGGCGGGCAGTGGCGCTTTTATATACCCTCCCGAAAGACCTGGCAGGGTGTTTACGCTCCCGGGCAGGGGCTGTTCCCGCAGCTGACCTCCGGTGTGCATGCCGGGCGTCTGGTCATCAGCAGGGGACTGTCCAACCCGACCATAATTCCCCGCATCAACAACCCGACGGAAGTGATTTACCTCGGAAAAAATTGAGTGGTATGATTGTAGTGATAATTTGAAATTTACCGGAAAAACATGGAGGAAAAGGAATGAATAAGATCCAGGGAAAGAATGTGCTCATCACCGGCGGTGCCGGATTTATCGGCTCGCACCTCACCGATACGCTGCTGGCTGCCGGTGCGGAAAAAGTCGTCATCGTTGACAACTTTTTCCTCGGCAAAGACCGCAACATCGCGGAGGCTCGCGCCAATTACCCGGGACGCGTGATCGTTTATCGTGACGATGCCCGGGATCTGGGGACGATGAAAGCCGTGATGAAAAAGGAAGATGTCGAAGTCGTTTTCAACCTCGCTACCATCGCCCTGAATTATTCGTTTTTTAACCCCTTCACCGCCTACAAAGTCAATGTCGATATTGCCGAGACCCTCATGCACCTCATGGAAGACGGTGTGTTCAAGACCCTGATCCATTCTTCCTCTTCTGAAGCCTACGGCACCGCGGAATATTCTCCGATGGATGAGGAGCATCCCATGCACCCTACCACACCCTATGCCGCCGGAAAGGCTGCCGCGGATCTGATGATCATGTCCTTCTATAACGTCTGGCATTACGACATCTCCATCATCCGACCTTTCAACAACTACGGTCCGCGCCAGAATGACCTGGCCCTGGCCGCCATCATTCCGCTGACCGCCCGCCGTATCCTGCACGGCGAAAAGCCGGTCCTCGAAGGCACCGGACTGCAGACCCGCGACTTCATCAACGTCCACGATACCGCCCGCGCTTTCCGTTTAGCCTATGAAAACGAAAAATCCCGCGGCCACATCGTCAATTTAGGCTCCGGCATCGAGATCTCCATGAAAGAGGTGGTAGAGGAGATCTGCGCCTATTTCGACTACCGGGGAGAAATCGAATACCGCCCCGGCCGCCCCGCCGACGTCCAGCGCCTCTGCGCCGATGCCAAACTGGCAAAGGAATTGCTGGGCTTCACACCGGAAGTCAATTTCAAAGAGGGACTGAGGGAAACCCTGGACTGGTACAAAGTCAATCAGCAATAAGATCTTGTTTATGTAAAAAAGGCGATGAAATATGTCAATTCTTACGAATGCTCTGTCTAATTTTTACAAACTGCAAACGTATGAAAGCCAAACGGAATTTTTTAAAAAATTTCGTGAATCAGTTGATAATAAATTGATTGTGTTTGTACCTGTAATAAAAGTAAATGGACAGATATTCCTCTGTATATTCGAAAAACGTGGACAACAACATGGAATCATGTTTTCGGATGAAACAAGAATCAGTCATAAATTTAATGAAGATCGCATTTTAAAGATCGATATTCCTACATTTTTAAACATTCTATATAATGATTCTCACCTTCAAGGTATGGCTATTGATCCTGATTCTCCGGATTCAATTTGTATTACCCGCAGCATCCTTCCGGAGGTTTCTGGAATTCCGGACCCACGTCGAATGCCTAAAAATTGGGGGAAAGGAATACCGAAATACGAAAAAAATGATTTAATGACCGATACAGAGCTATTTGATTTTGCTATGCAAATCATCAGGGACTATGAATTACATCAGAATGGTTATGAAATTATTGATGAGTATATAAGTCAATCGCTTTCCCCCAATTTTATAGCAATGAAGAATGGGAAAAAATATTATATAACCGTGAAAGCTGATATCGCACCGAATATTCCCAAACTGACATTGAAAGAAAAAATGGATGTTCAAGCAATAGCCAGACGTGCTGATGCAATAGCATGTTTTGCATCAGTAAGTATAGGATCTTCAGATATGGATCGATTTAATGCCAGCCTGGCATTATGCGGTGATGGTTTTTACACTCGTTATACCGGACTGGAATATTTGGACGAGCCTATGACAACAACATCAAATGAACAAAAAGACCCATTAATCACGGCCTTGCGAGTTTTATGTAAATGTTATTCAACCGGTGATTTTGAACCTTTATTCCCATTACTATCAGAGAATATTGAATTAAATTCAATGTGGGTGTTGGAACCGTTGAAAGGAAAAGAGAAAGTGGTTGAATACTATCTCGGTAAAGGAGAAACTGTGAGAAATGCGGGGGTGTTTGCTGAATGTTATATTGTTCAACTGCTTGGAAATATGAATTCGGTTCGTGCAGATCGTTTATATGTGAATGGTGAACAAAAAACAGGTTCAGTTGGATTATGGTACCAGGATGGGAAATATTGTATGCTGATGACTCAAAAACTTAAAGATGGAAATGCACAGGGGATTATTGATATTAAATTAGATGATGAAAATAAAATAAAAGAAATCAGTATCTGTATGCCGGAATTATTTAAATATAAATATACAAATTTATATCAATCAGAAAATTATATATAAAACAAAAGCAGTTAATATAGGCGCTGAATAGATAAATTTCATTAAGCCTCATATAGCGCTATATTGGAAACAGCCTAATTTCCAATATTGCGCAATATTATAAATCCTGCAGGAAGCTTCCCCAGTCTTTCCAGCTGACATAGGATGTTCCGTTGATCGTCATGCTGAAATTACCAAGATAGAAGACTGCATTTTTTGCGTTTTCATCTTTGCGCAATTCCAGATATTTCCGGGTGTTGGCAGAAAGTTTTGATTCCGGAGCATTTGCACTCTTGATTTCAATGGCAAAAGTGTGTTTCCAATCAGCAATTGTATCCACTTCAAACCCCTTATGGTCACGATAAAACGTCAGATTGGGTTTCTTTCCTTGATTCATACGCTGTTTCAGCAGCTCTGACACGGCAAAAGTTTCCACAACGGCGCCTTTATGCCGACTGAGCAGCAGATCTTCTACTGATTCCAGCCGAAGCAGATGGCAGAGCAAACCGGAATCAATAAAATACAGTTTTGGCGTTTTAACAACCGTTTTTCCAAGATTATTTGAATCCGGCTCTAAAAAATGAATGATATAAGATGCTTTCAAAATAGACAGCCAGGAATTGATCGTTGGAGCAGATATACCGACATCCCTTGCAATACTTTCTTTGGAGAGCATCTGTCCGCTGTGCACAGCACAGATTTGAATAAACTTCCGAAAGGTGGAAAGATTTGAAGGATTGATCAAGTCCTTAACATCCCTGTCAATATAAGTATCAATATAACTTTCGAACCAGTCGTGAGGAATGAAATGCTTTTCCACATCATGCAATGGCGGATATGTTCCGGTGAACATCAGCGGATACGGATTGTCTGGTGTAAGGTCTGACTCGTTCAATTCCAGTACGGAAAACGGAAGAAGATTCAGAAACGCTGCCCTGCCGGCCATGCTCTCCGACATGTTTTTCTTCAGGTGAAATTGACTGGATCCTGTCAAGATAAACTTTCCGGGTGTCCATGAAGTTTGATCAACATGATATTTTAAAGCATTAAAAATTTCAGGAACCTTTTGTGCCTCATCAATAATTGCACCGTTCGGAAAAGCATTGATAAAATCGGAAGGATTCGCAGAGGCAAGCTCTCTCAGATTTCTATCATCAAAGGTAACGTACCTCTTTTCCGGAAAAGTGTTTTGGACTAAAGTTGATTTTCCGCTTTGTCTGGGACCTGTTATTCCGACAACAGGAAATTGTGATGCAAGGCGTACAAGAGTTTTTTTTGCGGTTCTTTCGATCATGCTTCCTCCGAAATATTCCAAAGTTTCAGATGGTAATAATCCAAAGTTTACCATAGATAAATTCTAAAGTCAAATATGGTAATAATCTAAAGTTTAACATGGTGAAAATCGAAAGTTTTATGCAGTATAAATAAAAAACCCTCTGAACAGGGTCTCTTATCTATTCTCAACTGCCGGGTGATCCCTCAGCGGACTTTGGTACGGAACAGCTTCATGAACCAGTTGGACTGGTTATACTTAAATTTCATCCGCTGCTGCTCCTTCATCCGCTTTTCATATTCCTTTACCGTGGCGATGGAAACCGGTTTCGCGGCAGCACCATGGGTATAAACATCCCCAAAGGTTTCCGCGAACATGTGGGATGACCACACCCTTTTCATCAAGGTAATTTTGCCATCCCGGTTATAAAAATTGATACCGCTTTTTTGTTTTCGGGAAAGGACATTCTGGTTCAGCAGCACATCTTTCAGAATTATATTCTGGAAATAAATTGAGTGATAATAAAGTTCGGGTAAAATCAACAATAAACATAAGGTCATAAAGGAAAAAGGAACAATGAAAATCACTGAGGGATATATTCCCTTCATGGGATATCAAACATATTACCGCATTGTGGGTGAAGCAAATCCCCAAAAGGCACCGCTCCTGCTGCTGCATGGGGGCCCGGGGTCGACTCATAATTCCTTCGAGGTGCTTGATTTCTTTGCTGAGGAAGACAACCGTCAGCTCATCATGTATGACCAGATCGGCTGCGGCAACTCCTATCTGGATGGGCATCCGGAACTGTGGACCCGGGAGACCTGGGCGCAGGAGCTCATCACCGTCCGGAAAGCGCTGGACCTGAAAGAGGTCCATTTGCTCGGACAGTCCTGGGGCGGAATGCTCACCCTTGAATATATCTGCAATTATGACCATGAAGGCGTCAAAAGCCTGGTGCTCTCCTCCACCCTGCCCTCCAGCCAGCTCTGGGGAGCCGAACAGGCCCGCATGATCAAAGAACTGCCGCAGGAGATGCAGGACGCGATCCGCTCAGCAGCAGAAAGTGGCATTTACGATTCTCCCGAGGCAAAAGCAGCCGAAGCGGAATTCATGCTGCGGCACTGCAATGGTCCTTACGGAGCCGGCGATCCGGAATGTTTGACCCGCGAAAAGCGGCATGGAGATGAGGCGTATCTGGTCGGCTGGGGACCGAACGAATTCACTCCGCAGGGGACCCTGAAAGATTTTGATGTCACGGACAAACTGAAAGATATCCGCGAACCGGCCCTCATCATCAGCGGCGGAAATGACCTGAGCACGCCCTATATCGCCAAAACCATGGCGGATGGCATCCCCAACTCCCGCTGGGAACTTTTCCGTACCTGCCGCCATTCCTGTTACGTAGAAGATACTCCCCGTTACGCCCGGCTGCTTAAAAACTGGCTGAACGGGAACGATTAATTTGAATATCACCTGATACAAGTGTCACGCATATGTGTCACTTGTATCAGGTGATATTGTCACATTCCTTTTGTCATCTTTTTCACAAATTCCACACAAAACAAAGTTTCATCTAAGGTTCGGAAAGTAAGATTATTTACATAGAAAGGAACAAACCTTATGGATATTCATTATCGGCACGAGTGGAAACATGAGATAAGTTATGCGGATCTGCTCTCCATTCGGGCACGGATGAGGGCTGTAGCACAGCCGGACAGCCATGCCATCGGCGGAAAATACCTGATCCGCAGCCTTTATTTTGACAATCTGAACGACAAGGCTCTGAGGGAAAAGATCGATGGGGTGAACATGCGGGAAAAATTCCGCATCCGATATTACAACGGTGATCCCTCAAAGATCATCCATCTGGAAAAAAAGAGCAAGCTGAACGGGCTCGGCACAAAATACTCTGCCCCGCTCACTATGGCGGAAGCGCAGTCCATTGTCGACGGTGACATCGACTGGATGCTGGACTCGCCTCATTCACTCATTCAGGAGCTTTACTGCAAGATGAGATATCAGGGCATGAAGCCGAAAACCATCGTGGACTACACTCGCGAGCCTTTTATTTATGCGCCCGGCAACGTCCGTGTGACTTTTGATTACGACATCCGCACCGGACTGAACTGCACGGATTTTCTGGATCCGAACTGTGTCACCATCCCCGCGGGAGATGCACCGATCATTTTGGAAGTGAAATGGGACGCCTATCTGCCCGCCATCATCCGTGATGCGGTCCAGACACCGGGAAGACGAGTATGCGCCTTTTCAAAATATGCACAATGCCGGGTTTATGGTTAGCAGGGGATAGGATATAGTGTCAGAAATAACAAATCAATCCTACTGCCTAATATCTACCACCTATTAACTAATAACTAATAACTAAGGAGTAAAACAATGACTTTTCAGGATATTTTTAAATCAAGTTTTTTGGATAACGTCGCTGCTGTCAGCGTACTGGATATGGTTCTGGCGATGGCTCTGGCCTTCTGCCTGGGCATGTTTATCTTTCTCATTTACAAAAAGACCTATGCGGGCGTGATGTACAGCTCCTCCTTCGGTGTGACACTCGTCGCGCTGACCATGATCACCACGCTTGTGATCCTTGCGGTGACCTCTAACGTCGTCCTTTCCCTCGGTATGGTCGGTGCGCTTTCTATCGTCCGCTTCCGCACCGCGATCAAGGAACCGCTGGATATTGCTTTCCTCTTCTGGGCCATTGCTGTGGGCATTGTTCTGGCAGCCGGTATGATCCCGCTGGCCGTCTTCGGTTCTGTCATTATCGGCATCATCCTGCTGATCTTCGCCAACCGCAAGGACAGTTCCAACCCGTATATCGTTGTCCTGAACTGCAATGATCATGCCGCTGAAAGGGCTGCGATCGAATATCTGCAGACCAACACCAAAAAGTGTACCGTCAAATCCAAAACAGCCCGTCAGGGAAATGTTGAAATCAGCATGGAAGTCCGTCTCAAGGACGACAACACTGATTTTGTCAACACGCTTTCCGAAATCGGCGGAGTCCAAAGCGCGGTCCTTGTCTCTTATAACGGGGACTACATGGGATAAAAGGAGCACGACGTGTCTACCGATAAACATATCGACCGCATCTGCATCATCATAACGGTCATCGCTCTGCTGGTGACAGTCCTGTTCATGAATGGTGAGAAGCTCGGTATTGAACGGATCGTCGATGAGGACGCGGAAAAGTATTCCGACCTGGACCAGTTCACCGCGAATGACCAAAACGGTGAATGGGATACGGAAGGAGCGACCGTCATCACACTCAATGGTGAAAGTGCCTCGGTTTCCGGGAACGGTGCCTATGTCAATAACGGTTCCGTCGTCATCACCAATGCAGGGAAATACATACTTTCCGGGACATTGACCGACGGGAACATCAGTGTGGATGCCTATATCTCCTCGAAGGTCTGGCTGCTCCTGGATGGGGTGGACATCACCTCATCCGACAACGCCGCCATCCGGGTGGAGGAAGCAGACAAGGTCTTCATCACGCTGGCGGAAGGCAGCCAGAACTACCTGACGACCGGAGAAACCTTCAATGACGCAGCCATTGCGGACGGAACTAACGGAACGATCTACTCCCATGACGACCTCACCATCAACGGAAGCGGAACACTCACGATCATCAGCGGATATAAACACGGCATTGATGCCAACGATGACCTCATCATCACCGGCGGAACCATCAGCATCACCGCCCCGCTGGATGGACTGCACGCGAATGACAGCTTGCGCATCATGAATGCAGACCTTACTATCGATGCCGGTGATGACGGGATGATGGTTTCCAAAGAAGGCGGGTATCTGCACATCGAATCCGGTACGGTCAACATCAAGGCCGCGGGGGATGCTATCCACACAGCCGGCGACATCACCATCGATGCCGGTTCCATCACCCTGTCAGCCGGAGATGACGGGATCCATTCCGATACGAACGTGATCATCAATGGCGGTGAGATCCTCATCAGCGAATGCTACGAAGGCATTGAAGCCGTAACTATCGACCTTGCCGGCGGTGACATCACCATCTATCCGAGTGATGACGGACTTAACGCCAATGGCGGCAGCGGAGACATGTTCGGCATGATGGGAGGCGGATTTGGTCCGGGCAGAATGGGCCAGATGACGGAAACAGTCACTGCAGAACCAACAGCTGCGGCAGAAGAGTCCGCGGATGATTCTACCTGGGTGCGAATCAGCGGAGGATCGCTTACGATCATCAACGAAACAGGCCGCGATGCCGATGGTATTGACTCCAACGGTGATCTGATCATCACCGGAGGTACGATCCGGGTCAGCCTGCCCGGCGGAGGAACCAACAATGCGATTGATTTCGGTTCGGAATCCGGTGGTCAGGCTCTCATCAGCGGCGGAACCTTGGTTGCTGCCGGCGGTGCCCAGATGGCAGAGAATTTTGACACGAGTTCCGAACAGCCGGTCATCATGTATAACCTGACCGAAACTGTAGAAGGCGGGACCGAAGTCCTGGTGCTGGATGCGGATGGAAACGAAATTCTCAGCTACGCACCTACGCAAAGCTTCAACTCTATCTTCCTGAGCTGTCCGGAGATGAAAATCGGTGAGACCTACACGGTTGTCATCGGGGAAACGGAAGAAGAATTGACCCTGGATTCGGATGCGGTCACTGTCGGAAGTGCCGGCATGGGCGCCATGGGCGGAGGATTCTTCCGCGGTGGCGGCGGCAGAAGCAACAGAGGCGGAGGCTGGGGTACAGCCACTGCAGCTGCTGACGAAAGCACTTCGGATGGAACCATCACGGATGGAACCGCTGAACCCGGCGATATGCCGCAGGGCGGTCCCGGCGGGATGATGCGCCCGGACGGTCAAATGCCAGCCTTCGATGGTACTACAATGCCTGAGTTTGACGGCACGATGATGCCGCAGGGCGGTCCCGGCGGGATGATGCGCCCGGACGGTCAGATGCCAGCCTTCGATGGTACCACAATGCCTGAGTTTGACGGCACCATGATGCCGCAGGGCGGCGGAATGGGAGGCCGGATGATGGATCACGGATTCGATCAGCATCAGGAAGCGGAAACAGCCGAGGAAACGGCCGTGGTCTCCACCGCCAAAGCTCTCACCGAATTCGGCAGCGAAATCTGGCTCCTGTTCGGATCATCGATCCTTGTTCTTCTTGCCGCACTTATATTTGCATTGAAATATAAAAAATAAGATTCTATCAGGAAGGTGGTTATTCCAAAAGATAACCACCTTCCTTTACAGGATGGTCTGTAGTCGGAACACAGAACTGGCTTTCTCCGCTTTGTCTCAGCAATTTACATAAAACTTTTATATCCCGTCAGTTCTGTCAGCCGGTTTCCTGCAGCGGATGACTGGTCCTGCTCTTGGAACAGTCATTGTTTACCGTGATATCACTATATACTCATATCGCCTCCTGCATTTTTCAATCAGAGACCTGACGGATGCGGCAGCATATAGCCGGAACTTTTTCTGATCTTTGTCCGTTTTACAAAGGAAAAGGTAACACTGAGGAGTTTTGTTGGCGTATCGCAGCAGAAGAAAAGATGTTATATTTATTATGCAGATGCCTGATATTTGGATAAAAGCACCGTTTCGTGATCAAACGGGGATAAAAATTGGTTGAAGTATGAAACAAGACAGCATTGAACGGATCATTATTTATGTACTGCTGGGTGTTGGTGCCCTGGCATTGGTTGTCCTTGGTGCATGGGGTGGGCTCCGCCGACTCAGGAATACTCAGCAGGAAACAGCAGTTCTGCCGGGTGACGAACCGGTTACCGCTGTGTCGGAAATTCCCATGATCTGCAAACAGGAGCTGGTCGGGCTGCATCGCTCTGTTGAAAAAAACGGAGCTTCCGGCGGACTGATGCTTGTCAGCTATGAACCGGAGAAGGATATCTGCAATTTTGAAATCCGCAGCATGAAAAGACCCGGGAACTTCGGTACACTGAAAACGCTCCACCAGCTTGGAGACGGAAATTACGGGATCACGATGGATATCGACAGGTCCGATGAGGAACAAGTGCGGTTGTGGACGCTGGCCGTGCTGGATTTTTTCAACAAGGAAATCGACGGGCAGACGGCAGCCGAAGCTGTGGAAGCCATCCTGCCGGGAGGGGAATATCGTTCCGAACTGTTTTTCATCCGGTCCCGGGCGAATGCATGGATCGAAGGAAAGACGGTTACGCCAGCCGTCATCATCGAACTCAGGCTCCGCTGATTTGCGGTATGGCGCTGTCTGTACTGCGGTGACAGGCCCCTCGTACCGGCTGCGCGAATTCCCCTGTGCTTCGAATTTAACGGGGCCTGGACCCGCAGGGGCCGGTACCCGCCTCACGAATGCCGAGGAAGGAAAAGCGGACTCGCAGGAATTGAGATGCTAATACCCCAAAAAAGCGGCCGAAAGCCACCTCATTTGTTTATGTTTTATCGCTGATCGTCCGCAAAAGGGTACCGGCCCCTTTGGGGCCAGGCCCCATCTCTCGTCCCGGAGCTACTGCGGGTATGTTCCCCGGTGTGCGCTGCGTGTGCTTTATTTATTGATTTGTTTGACGATGGTTTCCCGGAATTTCCGCTGGTTGTTTTTCAGCACGTCCAAAATCATCCCGGAACAGAAGAACATCAGGGCGGCGATATAGAGAAAGATCGAGACAAACAGTGTCGGGAAACGCTCTACCAGATGCGTTTGCGCGTAGTCATGCAGCACCGGGATCACCAGGATCGTGCCCAGAACGAAGCAGATCAATGCCTGCACCATGAAAAACAGCAGCGGTTTATAATCCCGGAAGAGCATCAAAATCATTTTCAGCACCCGGAACCCATCGGAGAAGGTGTTCAGCTTCGATTCACTCCCCGCCGGGCGGTCGCGGTATTCCACCGGGATCTCCTTCACCAGGTAATTCCCGTCCAGGGCAAAGAGCGACATTTCCGTTTCCACTTCAAAGCCCTTGGAAAGCAGCGGATATTCCTTGACGAAGCGCCGGTTCATGGCACGGTAGCCCGTCATGATGTCCTGAAGGTTTCCGTCAAAGAGATTGTTGACCAGCCAGCGCACAAGCTTGTTCCCGAAATCATGGAAAGGCCGCTTGTTCTCCTCAAAATACGTCGTGTTCAGCCGGTCGCCGATTACCATGTCCGCCCGTCCCTCAAGGACAAGCTTTTCCATCTCCGGAGCATTTTCTGCGGGATAGGTATCATCCGCATCCACCATGATGTAGCAGTCCGCCTCAATGTCGCGGAACATGGAACGCAGCACATTCCCCTTCCCCTGCTTGTACTCATAACGGACAATAGCCCCCGCTTTTTCCGCAAGCTCCGCCGAGCCGTCCGTGGAATTGTTGTCGTAAACATAGATATCGGCTTCCGGAAGGACCTGCCTGAAATCCCGCACCACCTTTTCGATGGTCAGAGATTCGTTGTAACAGGGGATCAGTACCGCGGTTTTGCTCATTTTGTTTTTCCTTATCTTTCCTGCGGGACAGTTTGCACCTGATACAAATTGTCCCACTTTTTTATTTTTATCCGATTCCCAGCATTTCCGCGATCTGCGGCAGGAAATAATACAGGGCGCCGAGGATGATCACCAGCGAAATGATTGCGGCGACCAGCAGGCTTCTCCTGCGGCGGTAGCTGTGGATAGTATTGATTGCCTCATCCAGGGCACGCTTTTCGCTGTCCAGCAGCGCGATCATGGTGATCTTGTCGATTTCCTCTTCCACCTCATGGAAGCGGGAACTGCGGATCTTCCCCGGTGCTTTGTAGCAGCCGTTGATCATCTGCAGGGTCTGGCGCACCCTTGTACGCCGTTCCAGCCACTTGTTTTCCCGTGCGAGAGTCGGCTGGATCTCGATGAGCAGCGGCGGGATGGTCTCGTAGAGCACCTTGCCCACCCGGCGGATCTGGTAAAGCGGTTCCACGGAAAAGACCTCCTGCGGGAATTCGATTCCGAAATCAAATTCCGTGATCATTTCCGCCCAGCGCAGCACCTCATCCAGGTAGGTCAGCGCCCGCAGATAGGCGTTGTTTTCCGGGTCGACCCCGATGTCCTTTTCCAGGATCAGCCGCTGGTGCTGGAGTTCCGTTTCCAACTGGAAGATCTTTTCCCCGTCCGGGACACTGGATGCAAAGATCTCGTCCAGACGGGCGACGATGGTGTCCGTCCGGTTCCGGTTCGGGTCAAAGATGCGCTGGACCTCCTGATATTTGGTATCCAGGGAATCGATGCGGCGTTCCGAGCCCTCTTTCATGGCGCTCAGCCAGCCGGGATAATTCTGCAGGTTCTCATTGGTGAAGGAGCTGAGGATGCGCTTGGCTGAGCGGAAGTCGCCCATGCGGGCAAACCCGTCCGCCTGGTCAATGACCGTCCGCAGCGAGGAGTACATCCGTTCGACAGTGCCCAGTTCCGCCTTCATGCCCATGATTTCGGAGCGCATGTT
>Ga0310695_10010419_pt1 | contig 13609 bp, 6 predicted proteins | sample RumenRJG_04DNA_FD_203882 | JGI IMG/M metagenome (GOLD analysis project Ga0310695, IMG submission 203882) | Bovine rumen microbial communities from Lethbridge, Alberta, Canada - RJG_04 (v2) (version 2) | ecosystem: Host-associated > Mammals > Digestive system > Stomach > Rumen | place: Canada...
GTCGCGCACCCATTTGGCGTAAAGCGTATTGTTGTCAAAGAGGAATGCTTCACCGAAACATCCACGGGTGCGGTCGCCAAGCCATGGCTGACGCTCATCACGCTGCGGACAATCCACAGGGAATCCTTTATAGTTCGACAAAACGCCCCAATAGGCATTGTGGAAAATCTGCTGCAGAATGGGATCGGAGGTTTCGAAAGAGCCTGTAGTGGCAAGGGCGTCGGAGACGACCTCGACGATAAAATCGTCGAGAACGGGACGGTTTCGCAGACCTGTAATTTCGGCATAACGGCCTCCGTGATAGACGAAGGTGGGATGCCACCAAAGGTTGTTTTCCTGGCCGTTGGCGATATAGGTGTCGGTGCTGTTGGCATGGCGGAAATTCTCGCGCCAGAGATTTCCTGCGGAGTCGAGCTTCTCTGCATAACGGATGTTGATGACATCGCCCGATTTCGTTCCTTTGAGACGAATCTTCAGCCAACCAGCCATGTTCTGTCCGAAGTCCACGATGAAGGCATCACCGTTCTTTGTCACCGATTTCGGCTGCAGCGTTTTCACCACTTTCATGTTCGGACTCATGGCACCGCGAAGTGTACCTAAAGGAATGGCCACGCGTTCAGCCTTCAGCCATTTGGAATCATCGTAGTCGGGTGATGTCCAGTTGGTCAGATTCTTGGTGGCGTCATAGATTTCTCCATCGTATTCGTTGTTGGAACGGATGGCACCATCGGCATTGATGGTCCATTTTTCTGACGAAGAAATAACCTTACGGGTTCCATCGGCATATTCGATAATCAGATTCAGACGCAGTTTGGGATAGCCGAAATTAGCAATCTTATAGGGTTTCTTCTTCTGCTGCATCGTGTAGTAACGACCATTGCCAAGAACGACGGCAAGACAATTCTTCTCAGCAAGATTCGTCACGTCGTAGGCATTATAGAGAATGGTCTTTCGGTAATCGGTGGGGGCTGGAGCCAGCACATCATCACCTATCTTCTGACCGTTGATATAAGCCTCATACATGCCCAAACCACTCACATAGAGCGTGGCCTGGCGAACAGGCTTTGACTCCACGCCGAAAGTGGTGCGGAGATAACGGGCGGAAAGCTGGGAATGTTCGTCCTCCTTATCCCACGCATTGGCGTGATCCATGCCTATCCAATCACCTCCCCAATCACTTTCGTTAAGCAGTCCGATGTTGAACATGGCCACGTCGCTCCATTCGGTTTCACCTTGATTGGTCGTTATCTTCACACGCCAATAGCAGCGGGTGTTGCTGCGAAGGACTTTGCCGTCGCCAAGTTCCACCCATTGCGATTGAGCACTCTGTTCCTTACGGTCGCGGATATCACCCTCAAGGGCTTCCGCTTTTTCGCGTGATGACGATACGATGAGGTGATAGGCCGTCTGCAATACATTTTGTTTATCAGACTCAATCTGCCAACCTAGACGTGGGGTGGGCGTATCGAGGCTCATCGGGTTTTCCAGGCGCTCTGTGCGCAGATTGGTTACACTGACCTTGGCTTCTAGTTGAACGAGGGAGACAAGTGCAACAAGTATGGCTAGTGATAGCTTTTTCATTATTCCTTTGGTGTTAAGGCGGTGGCAGTTTTTTCAAGATAGTTCTTCTGTGCATCTACAGCGATGAAGACGCGGTCAGAGCCACGGAGATAGGCACCGTCGTTGGCAAACTCCGTCACCTTTGAGTCAAATTCACCGAGGTATTTCAGGGTTCCATCGGAAGGATTCATCACCCATACATTCTTCTTGGCGCCACTGATCTTTGAAAGATCGAGTTGCATAGGTTTGCCGCTATAGTTATAGACCAGCAGATAGTCGTTGCCGCGAGTGGCAATGTTGCGGTCGTAACGCTCACCGTTTTGTCCAGCAATAACGCTCTGGTCGGCAATACGCTCTTCGAAGGGGAAGGCGAGGATGAGCCATTTCAGGTATTTCATCTGGCCGTAACCGGGGTCTTTCATGGCATCCCACCAGGGTTTCTCGGCACCGAAGCTTGCCAGGAGTCCGGGTTTAATGAACTGCATGATGCTGTTGTGTCCGTAGGTATGGCCGAAACAGCCGGCAAATACTGCCCAGTAGGCATAGCGGCGCACGTCGTAGTCCATCCAGCGGGGTGCCGAGAAATCATGAAGTCCCTGCGGGATATCCTCGTAGGAAGGCTCGCCGTCGATGACGGGTTTCACCTCGTTGCCTTCCCAGGTAAGGTCCACATAGCGCCAGTTGTCTTCCTCGGTATTGTCCTTGATGGTGTAGTCGCCGTCGCCATTGCGCTGTCCGTAACGGCGGTGTCCACTCTGGAACATGTGGAAATCCATCCATTCACGGTCGGCAAACCAGCGGGCAGAGGTGGTTCGTCCACGGGGATGGAAGGTCATCACGTGGTTGGGATCAGCCTTGCGGATAGCCCGTGCCAGTGCATCCCATGAGGCCGTACCCTTGTCGCCGAGAATATCGCCGCCAATCATCCAGATGATGTTGGGTTTGTTCTTGTAGCGTTCGCCGAGGAACTTGCCATATTTCGTGGCCTTTTCGGGTGTCATCTTACTGATTTGCGAACCCCAGATGCAGTCCATGGCGATATAGATGCCCTGCGAAGCGGCGAAGTCCACAATGTAGTCGAGATGCTCCCAGTAGCCGTATTGGTCTTTGCGGGAGAATTTCTGCATGTCGAAACTTTCGTCGTTGGCCTGCATGCCATAGATGTTGAAGGTAGGAATGGCGTTCAAAACCTGTATCTGTTCCACGTTATAGCCAGCCTCGTGCTCCTTGGTGAGATAGTATTCCACCTCGTCGCGCGTAAGGCGTTCGGGCAGCAGCCATGAGGTGTTGCCCAGCCAGAAGAAGGGTGTGCCGTTGGCATAGACGAGATAGCGGTGATTGTCACTGACCTTGAGGCGGCCGTTGTCCCAGGGTTGGGCGGCTTGAGTTGCTGCGATACAGCAACATGCTAGACAAAGGGTGAGGATGTACTTTTTCATATCTTTTGTTTTTATTTGGCGTTAAGGGTGATGGTCTGACCTTTCTTGGTCTTGATGGTATAGAGGTAATAGTTGCCTGCTTTCTTTCCGCTTCGTTTCAGCGGTGTGGCGGTGCGGATGGTTAGTTTTCCGCCGTTCAGACTCTTGACAACAGCTTTCTGCAGACGGTTGCCGCTCCAGTTCATGCTGACCTCAAAACCGCCACGGGCTCGGAGTCCGCTGATGCTACCCTCTTTCCATACGTCTGGCAGGGCAGGCAGCAGGTGGAGAATGAATGATCCGTCGTTGTCGGTCTCATGGCTCTGCAGCAGCATCTCGGCAATACCTGCTGTACATCCGAAATTTCCGTCAATCTGGAAAGGCGGATGGGCGTCAAACATATTGGGATAGGTGCCGCCGTGCTGTTTTGTGGTGCCGAAGATCAGGAAGGTGTCGGCCGTCAGGGTCAGCTGGTCCTGAATCAGTTTATAGGCATGGTTGCCATCGAAGAACCGCGCCCAAGAACATACTTTCCATCCCATTGACCAGCCCGTGGACACATCGCCGCGATGCTGGAGCGACACTTTGGCTGCCTCGAAGAGCTCGGGCGTGCGGAAAGCCGTAATCTGATTGGAGGGATAGAGTCCGTAGAGATGAGAGAAATGGCGGTGGTCGTCCTTGGGATCATCCACATCGTCGAGCCATTCCTGCAACTGTCCCCAGCTGCCCACCTTCATGGGAGGCAACTGCGGCAACTGTTCCCGGATGGTCTGCAGCAGTGGATTGCTGTCACCGAGCACCTTGGCTGCCTGCAACACTTCAGTGAAGAGTTCGGTCACAATCTGGTTGTCCATCGTCACACCGGCATCGAGCGGCGACTTGCGCCCCTTGCCGCCATGTTCGGGAGACTCTCCCGGGCAGATGACGAGATAACCCAACCGCGGGTGTTTCACCAAGGTCTGCGTATAGAAACGGGCTGCTTCGAGCATGATGGGATAGGCCTCACGCAGGAATTCCTTGTCGCCCGAGTATAGATAATGTTCCCACAGATGGCGGCAGAGCCAGCCGCTGCCCGTTGACCACAGACCGCTGGTGGAACGGTCAACGGGTCCGGTAATGCGCCATTGGTCGGTGTTGTGATGCAATACCCAACCGTCGGCACCATACATGTCCTTGGCCGTCTGACGGCCTGTCTCGCTGATTTCACGAATCAGACGGAACAGCGGGCCGTTCATCTCCGTCAGGTTGCACACTTCCGATGGCCAGTAGTTCATCTCCAGATTGATGTTCGTGGTGTATTTCGAATCCCATGAGGGCAGCATCTTCTCGTTCCAGATGCCTTGCAGGTTGGCGGGATTGATGTTGTCGGGCTGCGACGAGCAGATGAGCAGGTAGCGGCCAAACTGGAAATAGGTAGCCACAAGGTGATTGTCGGGCATCCCTTTTTGCTTGGTGGCAGCAAACTGTTCGATGCGCTTGCTGGTGGGCATGCCGGCATATTGGTCTTTGCCAAGATCGATACGCACACGGTCGTAATAGCGATGATACAATTCCTCGTGCTGTTTCTTCAGTTGTTCATAGCCCTTTCCGGTGGCATCGTGCAGGCGCTGGCGCGACTGCGCTTTCTCATCGCCCGTGATATCCTTGTAGTTGATGACATTGGTGCCGACGGTGACATAGAGGGTGGCCTCATCGGCAGCTTTCACGGAGAGCTGGCCGTCGGCCTGACTGGATTGTCCGCCCTTCGTCTGTACCGTCATGCGCCCCTGGAAGCGAACCTTTCCCTTCAGGTTCTCATGCTTGGCAGTGACACCCGTCAGCGTAGCTTCCTTCCCTTCGCCGCCAACGAGCACATCCGCATGGGGCGTGTTGAAAGAAGCCGTGAATGAAATCATGCCCGGACGGGAGGCTGTCAGGTGGATGGTAATCACCTTGCTGCCCAGCGGGGCAAGCATCTCGCGCTCATATTGCACGCCGTCAACGGTATAACGCACCACCGAACGCGCATTGTCGAGGTCGAGCAGACGCTCATAGCCTGTATAGTCGGCATGGCCGGGCATGGCAATCCACAGGTCGCCGAAGGGCTGAAAGGGCATGCCGCAGTTCTGACCGGCACCCAGCGGCATTACCTTCTCGTTGGCCAGCAGCTCGGCTTCCTTGTATTTCCCTTCGAAAATCAGCTGCCTGACCTTTGGCAGGTTTTCCTTGGCTGCCGGGTTACACACCTGGTTGGGTTGTCCGGCCCAGATGGTTTCTTCGTTCAACTGTATTCGTTCCACGGCTGGTGTGCCAAACACCATGCCGCCCATGGTGCCGTTACCGATGGGCAATGCCTGTGTCCAGGTCATGGCCGGACGGTCGTACCACAGTTGGTGTGTGTTGCCGGCCTTGGCGTTTTGTGAGCAAAGTGCCGCCAGCAGAATGAGCACGACGAGGATAACTTGACCCATGGAAGGACGTTCGGTGAACAGGTCTGCAAATGGGCATGGCCCGGATGTTTTATGGTCAGTAATTGATTTCATGAGCATTATTTTTTCTTTGGTAAAAAACGGAGTGTGTTCTCATCTTCGATGGTTACCTTTTCTTCATTCAGTTTGCTGCGGTCAAGCCCGAAGACGTCGATGAAAAAGTCATAGACCGCCTGTCGTTTGTTAGGACCGAAATCGTGGCGTTCGCTGGGCAGATGCACGTTCTTCACGTTTTCCTGTGCTCCATAGAAACCATATACGCGCTGCAGGTAGGGGTATTCACTTACGGGAGTCTCAGAAGTCCAGTCGCCGCCGTCGCTGACCACCATCATGGGTTTTGGTGCAAAACATGCAGCTAATTCGGCATTGCAGGTGCCGCCGCCACTTAGTTGGATGGGCATGCCGCTTTCGCAGGGACAGCCACCGTCGAACCATGCCGCCATGCTGACCACCGGACAAGCCGCCGTGTAACGGTCGTCGAGCAGCGAGAGCAGAACGGTCTGACTGCCACCACCGGAACCTCCATTCACGGCCACGCGGCTTTTATCTACGTCTTTCCGCTTTAGCATCTCGTCCAGGATGCGGATGCCATGGAGTGTCTGCATCACGTGAGCTTCCGGGGTGTGATGGGCTTCCGTGCCCACTTCGTCCTCCGATTCGCCCCATCCCCAAATATCATAGGTGACGCAGATGGCTCCCATGCGGGCCAAGGTGGACAGGCGGCGTTGCAGGTCTTCGTTGTAGCGGCCTTTGTTCCAGTGGCCGATAGGGCAGATGATTAAGGGAGACCCACCCCGGCCCTCCCTGCTTAGGGAGGGAGCTATATTCTTCTTCCCTTTGGGGGTGTAGATGCTGCCTTTGATGGTGTGACCATTGACGGTGGGCAGGTTGAAATTCTGAACACTATAGCCGTCGTGCTTGCGTGTCTTGCCTAACTGCATTTTGGATTTCTGGGCGCGCGACTGTTCCAGCAGGGGGTCAATGCCTAAGCGTTGGCGCACTTCGCGGCGGAGCGAATCCTTGCGAGCCTCCCATTGTGCCTTATTATTGTATAAGGTGTTGAGGTAGGCAATGAGTTTCTTTCCATCCTCGGGCTTGCGGCGGGGATATTCGTAGGGTTTGATTTTCCAGAGTCCCTTGCCCTGATCCCAAGGCACGAAGTCGAAGGGAGCGCAGAGATTCTTCAGCGTTTCCTCTACGGAATAGGGCCGTATGCGGAAGTCGGCATAGGGGAGTTTCAGTCCCGTGGTGTCCACATTATACTTCAGCCGGATGCCGAACTGCTTCTGCACATCTTCAAACACATCGCTCAGCGAACGCGTGAACTGCGTTTCGTAACTCTGGGCATTTACAGCCAGAGGCGAGAGAATGAAGAATGCTGCCCCGAGCAACTTCACTCTTATCCTCATGCTTCCTTTCTCCCTTTTATGTTCTTTTTGTTCCATATTTCTTGGTTTTCAATCGTTATAACGTCATACCAAATTCTTCATTCTTCATTCTTCACTCTTCACTCTTCATTCTTCACTTAAAATACTCCAGCCTTCCAATGTCTTTCCGGTTTGCCACAGCCTTGCCGTCAATCATCAGCGTGAGTCCCTGGCCTTGGTGATAGTGCTGTCCGTCGCGGTCCCAGATGATGGTGAGCGTCTGGCCGTGATAGCGGATGCCATCGAGACAGAAGTAATCCCACGTGCCGGCAGGAACCAGCGGATTGACGACTATCTTGCCGTCCTCCTGCGGACGAAGACCGGCCAGACCCGTGATGACCAGGTCGGCAAAGGTGGAATGGTTGTAATAGCGCGAACGCTCGCGGTCGCCCATCAGCCAGTAGCCGGTCGTCTCGTCGAGATATTCGCCGATATATGGTTTGCCACGCATGTGCTGCGACTGGGCGTAGAGGTTTATTTCCTTGAAGAAGGTAGAGGGGCCGATGCCTGATGCCGTGGTTCCCTGGTTCAGGTAGTTGGCCAGACCCGTCAGCGTCTGACTCGTGGCAAAGGGCCAGATGGCTCCGTCCCATTCGCAGGTGCCTGTTCCATGGGAGCGGAACTGCGGATGGCGGCGCTCGGCGGTGGTCAGTCCGTAGGGTGCAGAAAAGCCCATTTCATCGGTCACTTGCTGCCATGCCACGTCGTATTGGCTGTCTTTCGGCGGCAGGTTGAAGTACCACGGAATGTAGCCGATGGCCTCGCGGACCTGTGCCGACGAGTCACCGCGCATGGTTTCAAAGAAGCGGTGCTCCTTGTTCCATAGCTTGTCGAGGATGAGCGACCGCAGCGAATCGGCTTCGGCCAGATAGCGCAGCGTCTTGTCAGATTCGCCGGTCAGCGCGTTGAGATGGGCCAGGGCATAGGCATTGCCGCACATGTACGAGTTGATGGTGGGCCGTGCATACTGCTTCTTGCGTCCGCCGGAGATGCTTTCCTCCATGCCGTCCTGCACGTCGCCCTGCCAGTAGAGTCCGTTCGCCAGTCGGTTGGTGCTCTTCCAACGGGCGTATTCTTCCTCCAGCCGCGGTTTCAGGGCTACGATGAAGGCTGTGTCGCCCAGTACCTTCCACGCATTCATGACGGCCCAAGGGTTCCAGCTGGAGAATTTATTCATCTTCGTCATGGCTTGTCCGTTGTTGCCGTAGTACCATGTGCGCAGTATTTGGTGCAAGTAAGTGGTGTCGCGCAGCCAGCGGGTTTCCATCACGTGGTGACCGATGGCACAGGCTATGAGGTTGTAACGGTCGGCATAGGAGCGTGGAACGAGGAATTCCGTCATACCCCACCCTACGGGTGTCCGCTTGATATGCTTTCGCAACGACCACCAACGGAAATAATAGATTTCGCGGAAATCCTCATCGGGACAGTCGAAAAGCGGGATGTTTCTTTCCATCCACTGAGCGGCATCTTGGTTGGAAATATCGGGCTCTGGAGCTTTGCGGGGTTCGGAATCGAGGGCATAGAATGCCTTTTCGTCAGCGGCAAAGCGGTCGGCAAAGGCTTTTATAGGTATGTTAGAGAGCACGGCGGGAGCAGTGGCACAGCCACTACTTACAGAACCTACAGGCGCATCACTGCCATGGAGGGGGAATACACCGTCGGCCATCGGTCTGCTGACCACATTGGCGATATGATAGCCGGCTGCAGGGTCGAGTTCATCGGCACGCGGCATATCGAAATCCTGATCGGCAGGCGTCTCGTTGTTGGGTTCCGTGAATATTTTTCCCGTGCGGAAGACAATGCGCGTGATGGCTTCCACCGGCGTATCAAACTGCCGTTCACTGACTTTCTTGCCATCCACAAAATAGACGGCACGGTGCTGACTTGTGGAAAGTAAAGCCTTGATGTGGTATTTCACGCCCATCTCATATTTTTTCACAAGGGTGCCATAGCGGGCGCCGCCCTTCACTCGAACGGCTCCTGTAGAATCAACCACGATGCGGGAGCATACGTTGCCGCCGTTGTCCATGAATTCGATGTCAAGTTCTCCGTTGTCATTCTGGTCCATCATCAGGTCGAACTCCACTTCCAGTTCCTTCGTGGCAGGAATCACACGTTCGGCCTTGGCATAGTCGTAGGGGTCGCAGTCGTAGAGATTCAGCCATCCGTTCTTCAGGAGAACACGGCACAGGCTGGGCATATAGAGGTTCCAGTCGGTCATGTCGGCCAGTGTCTTGTACTGCGAAAAACCGCCGTTGGCATGACTGGTGGCGTTCAGTCTGACGGGCACGGCAATCCTCGAAACCCACATGTCTTCTTTGTTCGTGCTGTAGGTTACCCACAGATGACCGTCTTTCGGTGTGCCGTTACCTTCCTGGATGCCGCGCACATACTGCGGACCGTAACTCTTGAACTGTCCGCCGTGACGCAGGGGCATCACGTCGCCGTGAACCAGTGAGAGCGTATTGTAATCCAGTCCGTCGCTGCTGAGGCTGATGGCCAGTGGCCAGCGGTATTCTGCCGGGTTATAAACCGTGGCATAGGAACCGTCGCTCAGTCGCTGCCCCCATATCTTTGCGTTGCTGTTCACCAGTCCGGGAGCACGGTAGGCAGGCTCACGCCAGGTGTTTCCGCCGTCGGCAGAGATAGACGTAAGGGCATGTTTCCACAAGCCTACCTTACGCCCGTCGGGTAAGGTATAGCCGCTGAAAGCCTTGAGGGGAGACTTGAAAGGCAGAATCTCGTCACCGCGGTCGCTCTCTTCTGCCCATTGCATGCGTTGCATCGGGTCGGCTATCAGGGCATCCACGGCCTTTACGAAATTTTTGTCCTTGGCTTTTTTGTAGAAAGGATAGTCTGTATTCTTTTCGCTGAAACCGTGGTTGTAATGGATGAAATAGATGGGACCGAACGTTCCGTCCTTCTTGATTTCACGAACCACGCGTCCGATGCCGTTTCCATCGTTGGGGTCATCCTTCATCGTCTGGCAAATACCATAGTAACCAATGGCTATCAGCTTGCCGTTGGGAGCCACATACCAGCCTACCCGTTGGTGCATCACCGCTTTTAGGTTATGAGCTGGCGGGAGGGTGGAACCTTCCTTGCAGAAGCCTTCGGGCACGTTGTATTCGGGGAAGAGTTCCACAGGTTGCGTCCAGGAATAGCCATCCTCAGAAGTCTGTAGCATCGTCTTTCCCGGTGCTTCGTGCTCATGACGAGGGTCGGTGAGGTAATGCATATAGAACTTTCCGTTCCAATAAGCCATCATGGGCTGGTGGTTATAGGTCCAGGGACGCTCGCCGCGCATGGTCTGAATGTTGTGCACGCCGATGGTGGGCTGCAGTCCTCCGTCATGACGTTCTGGCCGTGAGATGGCTGTTCCCGTATAATGTACACAGTCTTTGTTATATTTGACAAGTCCTTCCACTAGTTTTTCGTCAGCCATAAACACCGTTCCATGCTTATGTCCTACGGGGAACTTCACACTGCCCGTCTGGTCCTGGAAAGTCTTGAAGTCTTTTGTGCGGTGGGCTCCGTAAATCTTATGGCGGTAAGAATCATAGTAGATGTAATACCAGTCACCGACTTTCGCGGTGGAAGGACCCTCCGTAAACTGTTCGGTAAAAGGCTCTGAAGCTGCCGACCATGGGCCGTAAGGACTCTTGGCAAAAGCGACCTTGATGTTACGCATCGGGCGGGTGTTGTCCTTCACAACCATCACATAGTCATTGTTTCCACGTTTCACCAGCGTAGCATCGATGGCAGAGAAACCCGGTTCATAGAACAACTGCGTCTTGGAGAACGTGCGGAAGTCCTTGGTGGTCATGTAATACAGCCGGTGATTGTTCTTGTGCTCCTCCTGTCCGTCGGGGAAACGGCCCGGCACACACGAGGCCCAGATGATGAGATATTGCCGTTTCACGTCATCATAAAACAACTCCGGTGCCCAAGTGTTCACGGTTGTGGTGTCCATGCCCGTCTCAATAAAGCGTTGGGAAGTCCAGTGGATGAGGTCTTTAGAGGAACTGTAGCCAAAGCCGCGGTCGCCACGCCAGCTGCTCGTCCATACCAGATGGAAAGTACCGTCGGGACCTTTTACAATACTTGGGTCGCGCATTACCTTCTGCACACCTACCATCGGTCGCAGGAAAGTTCCTTGAATGCTGTCCCAGGTTATACCATCATAACTATAGATGAATCGTAACCCCTCGTTGGCTGGTTCATGAAATGACGTGCTGACATAGATGTCCTTTGCCAGCGAGTTCGAAATAGATAATAAAAGTGTTGTTAAAAGTAATAGAAAAAGCCTTTTCATCTTGACGTCTTTATTTACATTTAAGACGCAATGAAAAGGCTTTTGTAATCATTATTTATTGGGTTTCAGGTTTCTTTCATTCATTAGTTCTGAAAGCGTTTTCTGTAGAAAACGATGACAAGTTGAAGGTTTCAAGATTCTTCACTCTTCACTTTTCACTCTTCACTTTTCACTCTTCACTTTGAGTCCGAACTCCTTACTGATATAATTATTCAGGCTCTTGCAACACTCGGCACTGAATGTCTGACCACAGGCAATAAGCTGATCCCATTGTTCCTCGCTGAGTCCGCGTTCAATGTTTCCACGGGTAATGTTGTATTTCATCATGCCATAAACCAGTCCTGCATTGAAATTGTCACCTGCTCCGATGGTACTGACAATATTGTCAGTTATAGCAATGGGGTAACTCTTTCGGATACCTCCATCAGCGCGAAGCTCAATCGGCTGGGAACCCTGTGTGTAGATGAATTCCTTGCAATAGAAGGAAATCTCTGCATTATACACCTTATCAGCATCGTCCTTCTTGTACATGACTTGGAAGTCCTCTTTTGAACCGCGTACAATGTCGGCCATTTCCAGATTCTCCAGAATGTTGGGAGTCAGCTTCATCACCTCGTTTTTATGGGAGGGTCGGAAATTCACATCGTAATAGAGAATGGCTCCTTTCTGACGTGCATATTCTAAGAAGCCCTGTACCTGGGGACGAATTACTGGATTAATGGCGTAATAGGAACCAAACATTACGATATCGTTCGGTTGCACATCGGGCGTAACGAAATCCAGCTGGTCATTGGGATGGTCCTTGTAGAAAAGATATTCGGCATCGTTCTGCTCGTTGAGAAAAGCCAGTGAGAGCGGTGACTTTGAATCAGGAAACACATTGATATATTCTGCATCAACTCCGTTTTCCTTGAGGAATGAGATAATCATCTGCCCCACGCGGTCATTTCCCGTTTCGCTGATAAACTGTGTCGGAACGCCAGCGCGTCCCAGTGAAATCATGGCATTGTAAGTGCTGCCCCCAGGCACGGCGCCGATGGGCTGATTGTCTTTGAAGATGATGTCGAGCACCGTCTCTCCGATTCCTATTACTTTTCTCATTCTATTTATTTCAGTTCTGTTTTTAATCTTCAGTTGTCAAAATCCCGCTCGCCGTTCCTGTCCTTCAGCCGCTTCACGGCCTTGTCGAAATCGCTCTCCAGCATTCTCATCTCCCGCTCGCGGTAGATTTCGAACTCCCGTTCAGCCTTCTCGATGGCCACCTGATGCGACACCGTTCCGGAACCCTCCAGGATGTTCTTTCGCAGCCGCAGTATCTGGTCGTCAAGCGCCTGAATCCAGTCGGCCATCGTCATCGGATTCTGCTCCAAGGCCTGAAACTCCGCATAATCCAGAAATTGCGAAGTCAGCAGGTTCAACCGCTGCAGTTCCAGTTCCGTCAGGTAGTTCTTGGCAATCTTCACATCGTCGCGAGTGACATAGTTTCCCTTGAAGTTCGTCATACCCACGAATGGTTTCTCATTGTCCACCCGCTCGTAAATCAGTTCCGCTGCCGTATGCTCATGCACGGCATAGTGCATCTTGTTCTGCACCGTAGCAAAGAACATCTTGGTCATATTGGCCCGGGGATCATAGTCGGTAGAGGTGGCATAGATGTCCGTCACCTGCTGGTAGAAGTTACGCTCGCTGCTGCGGATATCACGGATGCGCTGCAACAGTTCGCGGAAATACCGGTTCCCGCCCTGCTTAAGCCGCTCATCATCCATCGTGAACCCCTTCTGGATATATTCATGCAGTCGCTGCGTGGCCCATCGGCGGAACCTTACCGCAATAGGTGACTGCACGCGATAGCCCAAGGCAATGATCATGTCCAGGTTGTAGTGGTCAATCTCTCTTTGCACTTGCCGTTTGCCCTCTTGGCGAACTAACAAGTATTTCTTGTGAGTTGCCTCCTCATCCAACTCTCCGTCTGCATAAATACCTTTCTGATGTAGGCTGATGTTCTGCTGAGTTGTGTTATAAATCTCTGCCAGTTGCGCCTGAGTCAGCCACACATCCTCATCGGCAAAGCGCACATTCACGCTCACTCTGCCGTTCTCATCCTTATAGAGTATCAGTTTATTCTCCTTGTCCATCTCGCGCTCTTAGTTAAGTGCAAAAATACAAAAACTTTTTCAGATACAAACAAATAAGACGGTTTTTATCCGAAATTTGTTTTCTCTATCCTCAAAACTAAAATTACAAAAAGAAAATCCCCTCTTTTGGAGGAGATGGGTTAGGAGCAGGAATGGGTTGTAGCGGTTAAATCTCAGGTCGGGGCTCTATCATGAATCCCCGGCAAACAGCAGGAAATTCACTTGAAAGTCTTTTACATATTGCAACAAAGGATCGATAGCCCATGTCAGTTCCGAAGGGAAC
>Ga0310695_10010420_pt1 | contig 13608 bp, 11 predicted proteins | sample RumenRJG_04DNA_FD_203882 | JGI IMG/M metagenome (GOLD analysis project Ga0310695, IMG submission 203882) | Bovine rumen microbial communities from Lethbridge, Alberta, Canada - RJG_04 (v2) (version 2) | ecosystem: Host-associated > Mammals > Digestive system > Stomach > Rumen | place: Canada...
TTACCCTTACCAAAATCTCCAGCAGATTTATTGGTTAAGCCAGAATAGTCTTCGCCTAATTCAATAAATGAGACCTGAATCCAGTTTTCTGTTTTATCATGAAATTGCTTACATATCCCGCTGATTAAGGACTCAAGTTTGTTAATCAGCCCGCTTTGAGTAGTTATACGTTCATCAAGTATGTGCAATAGCTTCGCTATTTTTTGTTGCTCATTCTTATAGGGAATGGAGATTTTTAATTTCAGCAACTTATTCACAGCCAATCCTGGTTGAGCAGACTGGTCGGAATATTGCCCCAAATTCATTTTTTCGAATAGATATTGTAGAAATTTTGTATTGTTATCATTTGTGCCTTTTACAGCGATTGCATGCTCCGTAATGTAAGTCTTATCAGTTACAAACCTTACATTGCCACATAAAGCACCTTGACGACCTATCAGCACATAATCTCCTACATGATTATATGTGTCTGTATAACCTCGCAAACCATTCCCACCATAGACAGGGATGGTTCCTTGTTTTTGAATCATGTCCGCTCTTATAAACTTTCCACTTTGAAATTCAGAGCAGATATCATCTATTGTTAGTTTTCGCCATTCACCTGTAAACTCTGGGAATCGCAAAGGGGGGACATTTGGGCGTTTATTATGTTTATCTGTAGTCATATCATTATCAGCGTTGAAAAAAACTCATTAAGGATTGACGTCTCCTTTGGCAATAACTTTTGGCTTGTTTTCTTGTTGATACTCCCTTGCTATAGCTATAGCACGTTTTAATTTGTCGGCAAGCAGTTTCTTGTCGGGCAGTTGAGTGTAATATTGAGCGACTTTGATGGAGCTGTTCTCGTCAAGCATCAGATACTCGATGTGCTCGGTATTGCCCTCGGAACACAGGATAAGCCCGATTGGAGATTCTTCGTCAGGCCGACGGTCATTTTTATTGAGATAGCGCAGATAAAGCAGCATCTGTCCCTCATATTCAGGTTTGAACTTTCCCAGTTTGAGGTCAATAGCCACAAGGCGTTTCAGCCCACGGTGGTAAAACAGCAGGTCGATATAGTAATCCACCGCGTCAACAGTGATGCGTTTTTGACGGTCAAGGAAAGCGAAGTCTGTGCCCAGTTCCTTAATGAACAGCTGGATCTGTGATATGATTGCCGATTCCAGGTCGTTTTCGCTGAAAGCATCGGGCAAACCAAGCATATCAAGGAAATAACTGCTGCGGAACACCATGTCTGGCAGGATCTGATTGGTCTCACCAACTTGGGCAAGCTCATTGCGGATAACGTCCTCAGGTTTGCGGCTAATAGCCGTACGCTCGTAGAGCTGACTGTCAATTTTTTCCTCAAGCGTCCTGGTGTTCCAGTGCTCAATATGGCTCATTTCCATGTAGAAATGACGAGCCAATTCATCGTTGACGCCCATCAAGGTACGGATATGGGTCCAGGACAATTGTGTACGCAATGCGTACATGATTTGTTCTTCAGAGAAAACGTACGCGCTGCGTACACAATGTTTCAGTTTCTCTTCTCCCCAGCCTTTGCCATACCTCTGTGTGAGTCGTTCAGAGAGCGTTTTATAAATGTAAGTTCCATATTCAGCACGCTGGTTGTGCAAGATGTCTTCCTTGATGCGTTTGCCAACGCTCCAATTCATTTTGACAGCCTCGGCATTAGCGTAGGTCGCAAGCCGTTGTCTGGCCGAGTCAATGATCAGGCACACGTCATCAAACAGCGTCTGCTCTTTGCGTGCGGGAGCAGCATCGGATACGGTGGTGGGCTTTTGTTCTTTTTCCATCATCAAAATCTGTTTACACAATACCTAATTCTTTGAGATAGCCCTCAATTTCTTTGTCCAGCTCAGCCCGTTCGGCTTCAAGTTTCTTGATGTCGGCCATGACCGCTTGGACGTCAATCGGTTCCTCCTCCTCGAAGGTATCGACATAGCGAGGAATATTGAGGTTATAGTCATTCTCACGCACTTCATCGAGCGAAGCCAGGTGGCTATAACGCTCAATTTCCTTTCGTTCCCGATAGGTCGAAACGATCTTCTCGATATGTTCAGGGCGCAGCTTGTTCTGCGTCTTCACCTTCTCAAACTCCTTGCTGGCATCGATGAAGAGGATGTTGTCATCTTCTTCGCGGCACTTCTTCAGCACGAGGATGCAGGTAGGGATGCTCGTGCCATAGAAGATATTGGCCGGTAGTCCAATGATCGCATCGATGTAGTTCTTCGTCTCTATCAGGAACTGGCGGATCTTGCCCTCGGCATTACCACGGAACAGCACGCCATGTGGTGCGACACAGGCCATGGTGCCCCCCTCGTTGAGGTGGTGTACCATGTGCAGGATAAAGGCATAGTCCGCTTTTGACTTAGGAGCGAGTACGCCCGCCTTGCTAAAGCGGTCGTCGCTCAAGAACTTCGTGTCGGCGCTCCACGTTGCGCTGAAGGGCGGGTTTGCCACCACCGCGTCAAACTGCCGGTCTTCAAAAGCGTCAGCTTCGAGCGTGTCCCCATTCTCGATAGAGAAGTTGCTGAACTTGATGCCATGCAGCAGCATGTTCATTCGTGCCAGGTTGAACGTCGTCGGGTTCTTTTCCTGCCCGAAGATGTCCTCAGCCCGTCCATTGCGTGCCGCACGAATCAGCAACGAGCCAGAGCCGCAAGTCGGGTCATACACATTGCGCAAGCGAGCCGTTCCCGTTGTCACGATGTCAGCGAGGATTTGGCTCACCTCCTGGGGTGTGTAGAACTCTCCAGCCTTCTTGCCGGCCCCTGCCGCGAACTGCGAAATCATATATTCGTAGGCATCGCCGAGGATATCTATCTCGCTGGCTTCATCCAGTCCGAAGTCGATGTCATCGAGCGCCAGCAGCACATTGCTGATGAGCGTGTTCTTGTCATCGGCAGTCTTGCCGAGTTTCGGCGAAGCCAGGTCAATGTCGCTGAACAGGCCTCCGAAGTCCTCCTCACTCTCTTGTCCGAGTGTGCTGTCCTCGATGCGCTTCAATGATCTCTCCAGCATGGGCAGTATGTTTTCTTTGAACTTGATGCTCTCGATGATGGACGAGAACAGGAAAGGCGGTTCAACGAAGTAGCCAATATTCTCAAGGCACTCGGTCTTGACGTCACCCTTCAGTTCCACGGCATCCGCGTCGCTGCGTTTCCACAATTCTCTGAAAGTCACCTTGTCATCGGCAAGGATCTCGTCGGCAAACTTCTCGATTTTCTCCGACAGGTATTTATAGAAAATAAAGCCCAAGGAGAAGTACATGAATTCGCCGGCGCTCATGTTACCCCTCAGGGTGTTGGCAACCGTCCACAACTGGTTGCGCAGTTTCTGTTGAAGTTCTTCGCTCATATTGTGTTTATTTGTTTAGTCCCAGTTAAAGATATCAATAATATTGAGCAGACGGTCAATGATGCGATTGACCGTTCTGCGGGTCTTTGAGAGTCCCAGGTGTTTCTCTTTGACGGCTTTCTGAATGATCTCGGGTTTTGGTTTTCTCAAGAAGTCATATTCGCTCAAGAAGGTGTCGAACACCTCGACAGGAATATCCTCCTCTTGGGCCAGATCCTTGATGGCGCGGTCTCGCTCATCCTTGACGTAGGCATTCAGCTTTGACTCCAGATCCATCGTGCCGTCGGCTTTGGCTTGCTCAAAGCCGTCACGGTCATTATCCACATTCTGCTGGATAAATCCGTCGATGAGTTTAGCCTTGTTGCGCATTTCAGCATCCTTAATCATCGTGTCGATGATGTGTCGGCGGCGTTCAGGATAATCCTCGTCCGACGGGTTGAGTTCGGCGATGAGCTGCAGGATGTAAGCCACATTGATGATATCGCTGTGAAGGAGTTCCAGGCAGAAGTCAATGTCCTCGATGGTCTGCTGTTCCTCATCCGACGGTTCTGCGGCCACTTGGGCATCCATGTTGCCCAGTGCCATATCCAGGTACTTGCTGCGATAGTCCATGAACTCCTGTTCAGGCATCGCCAGTTCCTCATCGTCCTCGTCAAACTCGTTGTACACCTGCATTTCTGCGTGTTTCTTCAGGATTTCCCTGAAAGCGAGGATGAAGTCACGCTTGTCGTTCTCATCGATGAGCTGGTCTATCCCCTGGACTGTGGGGTAAGTCACCTTGAACTTCTCGACCAGTTCATTGTACTCTTGCCTGACGACTTCAAACGGAGGCCGCACGATGGTTCCCAATTCCTCGGGGCTCGTTGTGCTGCTGAACAGCTTGATGGCGTCATCCACCTTCTCTTTGAGGTCACGGAAGCAGACGATCTTGCCAAAACGCTTCTTCTCGTTCAACACGCGGTTGGTGCGGCTGAACGCCTGCAGCAAGCCGTGATACTCCATGTTCTTGTCCACATAAAGCGTGTTGAGTTTCTTGCTGTCAAAGCCCGTAAGGAACATGCCCACCACAAGAAGCAGGTCGAGCGGTTTCATCGACGGATCCTTCTTCTTCATACGGCGGTTGATATCATCGTAGTAGGCACTGAAATTCTCGATTGAGAAAGCCGTGCCGTACCTGGCGTTGTAGTCGTCCATGATGGCCTGCAGCTCGTCCCCTTGCGTGGCGTTGTCAGCAAAGCCCGCATTCATTCCGGTGTTATCATCATCCTGGTCGGGGTTCTGGGCATAGGTGAACACCGCGCCGATAGAAATCTTCGGGTCAAGGGTCTTGAAAATCTTGTAGTACTGGATGAGTTGCGGCACCGACTGAACGGCGAATATCGCATCAAACTCACCGTCGATCGTTGACTTGTTGAAGTTGTTCAGTATGAACTGTGCAACCTCCTTCATGCGGTCTTCATTGGCCGTGTTCAGATCCAAGTTACCCGTATAGTATTCCACCAGGAATCCAAGCACATTCTCATCAGCGATGGCATCCTTGATGAGATATTTGTGCAGACACTCGCCAAAGATCTCTTTGGTCGTATGCTGATTGACTGCATTTTCTGCAAAGATGGGAGTACCCGTAAAGCCGAAGCATTGGCTATTCTGGAAGAAGTTGACAATGTTCTTGTGGCTCTCGCCGAAGTGGCTGCGGTGGCACTCGTCAAAAATCATGACGATGCGTTGGCCCTGGCAGTCCTGTATCTTCTTGTTGTAGCGGTCACGTGTAACAGCCACATTAAGTTTCTGTATCGTCGTGATGATGATTTTGCTGTTGCTGCCCAGCCGCTTGATCAATTCACGGGTACTGTCGGTGCTATCGACGGCACCAGGCTCAAACGCCTCGTACTCGCTTTGCGTTTGCGTGTCGAGGTCGTGCCTGTCAACGACGAACATCACCTTGTCAACGCCGTCCACTTCGCTCACGAGTTGCGCGGCCTTAAAGGATGTGAGTGTTTTGCCGGCCCCCGTTGTATGCCATATGTAACCGTTCTTGTTCGTGTTCTGCACCCTGTCAAGGATTTCCTCCACAGCATAGTACTGATAGGGGCGCAGCACCATCAGACACTTGTCGCCCTCATGCAGCACGATGTATTTACTGATCATCTTGCCGATGGTACAGCGGTCAAAGAACATCGCAGCGAAGAGGTTCAGGTCATTGAACGCATTATTCTGCTTGTCCGTCCAGTTGAACGTGAACTTGTAGCCCTGGTTCGGGTTGTTGGCGAAGTAACGTGTGTTGACGCCATTCGAAATCACGAAGATCTGGATATAGTCAAACAAGCCATGGAACGAAGTCTTGTGATAACGCTGTATCTGGTTGTAGGCTTGTTTCAACTCAATGCCGCGTTTCTTCAATTCAATTTGGACAAGCGGCAATCCATTGATGAGGATGGTGACATCATATCGGCATTTCTTGCGTCCCTCAACCGTTATCTGGTTGCTCACCTGGAACTCGTTCTGGCACCACTGCTGGCGATTGAGGAACTCGACCCAGATGCGTTTGCCGTCCTCGGTGTCGAGCGGGAACAGGTCACGCAGTTTCTTCGCTTTGTCGAAACGCGAGCCACCCTCAAGGTAAATGAGGATTCGGTCAAACTCTGTATCCGTGAAATGTTCGCGTCCGAATTTCGCCAGTTCTTTTCGGTTGTGCTTTTCCAATTGAGCCTTGAAGTTGGCGTGAAGATTCGTTTCCTCTGAAATCTTCACGTATTCATAACTCATATCCTGCAGGGCTTTAATCAGCCCTTGTTCCAATGCCGCTTCGCTTTGTGTCGCCATATAGATAAGGGATTTAGAATCCTTAATGATACGCAAAGTTACCAATTTTTCATGTAATAACGATCAACAGGCGTTCAAAAATGAGAATTTGATGACAATTAAAGAGTGCAAGCCTTTGGGCACCTAACTGATGGTTGTAGGAAACCATAGCACAGGGTACAACAAGTGGCTCACGCTGCAAAGGTAGTGCAAAGGTGTGCCAAATACCTGGCACTGGAAAATGGAAAAAGGTTAAAACGAGTCATTTTCCTAAAACGGTTGACAGGTTTTGAGAGCGGTAAACTGACTTGGTTGACACTATTTTTATGGTACGCCTAAATCGGTTGACAGATTGGTGGTATCATTGTCTTGGTTATTGTAAATAAAAAGTGGCGCGAACCACATCACACCATCTATTGGGGTACGTAGGTGGAACCTTACTGTCGGTGTTTAGCAGTTCACGCCATAAGGGTGAACCACTATACGACCTTGACAGTAATCTTGAAAGTTTCCTACGTTTTCAATAGATCAGGCTGTATAATGTTCATCTAGACTTGCAATGTGTCAATCGTTGCTGATGACACCGCAAAGATAATGACATTTTTTCAAATGGCATTGTAATACCGTGAAAAATCAGTCATTCAGAGGATGTTTGGTCGAGAGAATCAGCCACGCGCGGAACGTGTAGCCGTCTGGTGAGAACAGGCTGGGGTAGCGTTTGAGGTCGCTACTATTCTCATTCATCTCGTAGCGGATACAAGTCTCGTCATCCACGAGATAAGACATGCCGACTCTGCCGTTCCACAACTTGAACTTGGTGAAAGGCTTGAGCATCCCGTTTTCGTCAAGAACGAGCTTTGCCAGGCTGCCAGCGAGTTCGAGACAGATTTTGCCGTCAAACTTCGACACCTCGAAGTCGAACACATCGAGGGGCAAAGAAAGCATAGACTCTTCATCGCTCAGACTAGGCACATCGGGAATGAAAACTGTAGAGTACAGACGACCGAGATGTTTCTCCCATTGAGGGAGATCCTCAATAGGAACATCGAGCGGAGCGACGAACTGGTGGGCGTTTGTGATGTAGTAAAGACCTGGGACGTCCGTTTCTCCTGTGATCTCGACCTTACCGATGAGTGCGTTGACAGGAAGCCAACTTCTATTCGGTATGTTACCGAATTTCTTTTGGTTGATGTACTCCTGCCACCATTCAATCGGGTTGTCGGCATCACTTTCTGACTCTTCGATGGCATAGACGTATGCCACACACGGGAAACGCTTTGGTCGCCATTTAAGCCTGACGACAGGCAATAGCCCAAAGCTACTCATCGTTGCGTAGGGCTGATGTGAAAATACTAAATGTACCATAAGGCCTTAAGTATTTATTTGGTTAAACATTCCTGCTACAGGTGCTGTGACACAAGGCAGGCAAAAGTCAACCAAATTGCAAAATAACCTATGGCTAGTGCCAGATGTTGTCATTATCGGCTTAATTTATCTTAAAAATTTCGGTATTTTTTTGGAGGACAGAGATTTAGGGCTATTGAAAATCATTGCAAAAACTATGCCAAATCATAGGACGCCGCTGGAATTGATACCAAAGGTATCACGATACGGAAACTTTTCACAGCCGATGTAGAGGGTGTCGAAAGCGTCCGTGCCGTCCGTGCGGTGCTGCAGCAGGTCTTCCTCCGTCTCGGCGAGTTTCTCACCGCCTTTGTCCTTGCGGAAGCCGTTGCGGCCACGCACGACGCCCGCCGTCTGGATGGCGAGGATGAGGTCATCATTGTTTTGGCGGTTAAACATCGGCATGAGCCGTTGTTTACCGGCAAAGCCCTGGTTGATGAGCAGGTACTTCTCATCATGCCGCATGGGGTTTCCCAGGTTGATGTCCTCGACTTGCCAGCCGTGCCGCTCGAACTCATGGCACACCACCCAGTGGAAGTCCTGTTCGTTCACGGCATAGTTGCCGCCCAGGGCGGTACTGTCGTAATAGTACACGACAATCTTGCATTCGTGGTGTGCGTAGTAGCGGCAGAAGTCGTCAATCAAGGCGGGGATTTTGCGCTCGAACTTCGTGTAGAAGGACTTGATCACGTTCAGGCGGCGTCCGCTGGGCTGCCCCGCCACAATCCAGTTGATGTTGGCGTTATAGTCCATCCCGATGCAGATTGGGGCGTAAGGGTTCAAGTCCTTGTCCGCCCGGCTATCGAGTTGCGTATCATTGAAGTCATAGCCGAGACTGTCAAGATACTCGAAGTCACTGGCGTTATACTTGTGGGCCTCACGCATTGACGAATAGAATCCGTCTTTGGCAATGCCGATGCGTTGACAAAGGATGGATGTCTGAAACGTCTTGGGTGTGAGGTCGCGCTTCATCTGCTTGATGTACGACTCGCCGAGCAGCTGCAGGTTCTCGATCGAGGAGTACTCCTTGTAATAGACGGCCACAGAGCGCATCTTGTTGAGATTCCTGTCCAACTGCCGGAGGTAGTTGCGCAGGTAGCTCGGCACAGTTTCGCCTTTGGCATTAAGCTGGCGGATGCGCTCCTTGGTCTTCCATATCTCATAGATGGTGCCCTTGATCGTCTCGATAAGGTCAGTGTCCATCTTGTCCTGATAATGAAGGAACCATGAGCCTTTCTGCGTCTGCGGCATATCACTGAGTATCATTACTGAGTGATTGAACGAGTGGTGACCGAAATAAGACTTGATGCCACCATTTGCAGGCAGCGTCTCGTCCTTGAGTCGCTCGTAATCGATGAATTTGGCCTCATCGATCAGGAGCCACGAGAGGGTCAACGAGTTGCTAGAGCCAGGTCGGTCTTGAGATATGATGATGGCGCAGGAACCGTTGTAGAAGGTGATGACATGCTCATACTCGGCAGGCTCGATGATTGGCTTACCGAAGGATTTAGGCGGCCGTCGGCCTATGACGTAGTGAATGCCATTCACGAAGCCCCAGCGTTTCCATGCCGCCAACAAGCCGGGGATGGTGTTTGTCAGACCATGCTTGTAGGTGGGCACTACAATACCGCCGGTGCTGCCAGGCATGCGTTGCATATTGCGCAGTACAAATGGCGAGGCAATAGAATCCGTCTTACCGGTTCGTCGCCCCGCCACGATGACGGTGGTATTGGCCCCAATCAACTGGGTCAGGCGTTGGGGGGTGTTAAAGTATATTTTCTTCTCCATCGGTTTTGTCGTCAAACTGGGTGGTGGGTGGGAATAGTGTGGACTCCTCCAGATCAGCCTCCTCAAACTCGACATCCTCAATATCGATGTTCTCTGCCTGGTATTTGTGTAGCAGTTCCTGAATGCGCTCTTGTAGCCTTGGCATCGGTTTGATGCCCAACACTGACGGGTCGTCTGTAGCGGTAAAGGGCTGCACCACGATCATATCATAAGGGACCGCCTGCTCGTCCTCCAAGTCCACACGGTTATATTTGGCATAAGAAGATGCCGCCTTCTCCATGGTCTTCGTGTCCTTGCGTTTCTTGGCCATCTGGTAGGTCTCAAGGATCATCTCGTTGTATCGATAGCGATGGAAGTCACGGCTGGCCTGCGCCAGGTGAGGCAGCAGCGCCTTGATAACACCGAGATCCCGGTAAGCGAGCGACTTGTGTATGCCGAAGCGGCTCACCGCATTCTCAATGAACTGGCGGTCCTTAGCGTCAGGGTTTGCGATGAACCAGTTATACTCTTCACGGATGCGCAGGATGCGTTCAACAACGTCATCAGTGTAGCGTTGCTGAAGCTCTTCCTGCGCCGTGAACAGGTCGATGCGGCATATTTCAAGCGTCTCGAGCTGTGCCATGGTCACTCGTCATCTTCCATATCGAGCAGGTTGCGGTGGGCATTCTCGATGGCCAGCGGAGAGCCGACCTGCGCCAGCATCATCTCCTGGTGGTGGAGCTTCACTTTCGATGCCGCTTTGCCACGGAGGTAACGCTGGCTTACCTCGGTGGTGCGGTCAGCGATATCTGAGCGGAGAACTTCGGCAGGGATGCCGAGGATCACCGCCATGTCCGATATCTTCAGGTAGATTGAGGCGAACTGCTCAATCTGCTGCAATTCTTCTTGCGAATAGTTCATTGAGCGGAACGGAATGATTGGTGATTAAATCCTGGATCTGTGCGTGGAGCGTTCGGAAGATGTCGAGGTCGGTCGTCACCACGGCACTCTCACATCGGTTACCGCGTGTGAGGTTTTGTGACGTGATGATACTGACTACCTCTCCCTTCTGGCTGCGCACGAGCAAGACCTTGCTGTGGTTGTCGGCCAGGTAGGTCGTGTTGATGACCTGTGTGATGAACGCCCAGAGCTTGAGGGTTTTGTTGGTGGCCTTGTGGTCGAGCACCAGGTTGAACTTGGTAACGAGGCCCGACTTCTCGATGAAGAACAGCCTGCGGATGAACTCTTCGGAGATCGAGAATGAGGTCTGCCACACTTCGGACTTGCCGAGTTGCTGCAGTACCCAGTCGAGAACGTCGGCCACCTGCAGGGCGTTGGAGAGATAAGCCTGGTAAGGTTTATCTCTCAACGGCTGCAAAAAATCCGATATGTCGGCGGTGCGTTTCATCTTTTTGTTTTATCTTTGCGGCGCAAAACGATGTGGGCTTGTGGTATAGCAGTGTCAGCACATTCGACTCGGCGGTATTATACCACATGACAGAGGCAAACTGTGTGCAGTCTATACCTTATCCATCGTTAAGCCATCACCTCATTTCTGCACTACAGCTGGTATTAAGGCTGTGCAGGATTGAGAATAAACAACCCTTATCGCTTGAGGCTGTTGCAATTGGAGCATCGAGGTGCAAGTGTATAAGGGTTTTTCTATTATAAGATTCCCAATTCCTTGAGTTCCTTAGTCATCTTCTCGGTTGGGTTGATGACCTTGGCATAGTTGGCGAGGATCTGAGCCTTCAGTTCCTCGCTGGGGTTCTTGCGGTAGCGTCCCTTGGCAAGATTGATCAGACGGACGGCCTTCTTGCTCTCCTCACGGACATCGGCGGTGAGACGCTGCTCGCCGTCCATGCCGGTGTAGTGGTCGTACTGCTCCCAGTTGGAGTGCAGCCGTTTATCAAGGCCGATGAGTTCCTTGAGGAAAGGGTAGCGCTCACTGTCGGGGCAGGTGGCATTCTCCAGGGAAAGCGAGCGCAGCTTCAGGTGAAGCTCACGCATCTTCTGGACTATGCCAAGATTCTCCACATACAGGGCCTGGATCTCATCGGGCAGCTGGTCGTGGTCAGCACGCTTACCCGCCTTGAACTCATTGGCAGGTTGCTGCTGCTTGACTTCAAGATTGCGGTTGACCACAATCTTGTCCACCTGTGCCTGCATCGCCTCAACCTGCTCATGAGTGACCTGGTTGAGGCGGAACGACAGGCGCTTCTTCAGCTGGTACTCGATGAACTCGGCCCTGCGTTTCGGGTTGACCATGAGGTTGCGGTACATGATCTGATTGCCCGTGAGCTGGAGCAAAAGCTTGGCGCCCTCAGCGTAATCTCGTTGCTCAGCGTCCTGGGCAAGCCATGCCTGCACCTTCTCTGTAAACTTCTGGTTCATAGTTTGTTTACGTTCTATAATTTATTATTTACATTTGTAAACCAGACGAGGTTTTTGCCCAGCGGCTGGAGGAGTCTCCTCATGGCCGCCAGTGTCTGCCCGGTTGTCACAAAGTCATCGTAAACGATGATGTTGGGCTCTTTGGGCAGCACATTCAACTCAAAAACCGCGTTCACCCGTTGCTTGGTGTGGCAAAATGCCACATCTTCGTAAAACGGAATCTCCAGCATCTGGCCCAGTCTCTCGCTGATAAGCGTGGCGAAGTTCTTGACTTTATGCCTTCTCTTAGGCGAAGTGCATATGCACCAGGAGCCCAAGTGGAGGTTATAGCCCAGCATCTCCTTGATCACGGGGCAGATGTTGTCGGCAAAAAACGCCACCATATCGGGGTCGCCCTTGATGTCGGTGAGCGTCCGTCCGTAGACGGTCTTTTGCCAGATGGAGATGAAGTTGATGTCCGAGCGGCGCGTCAGGCGAAGTCTGTAGGAGAAGTCACACCGCGCTTCGGTGGACTTGTCCCACGACTTGCGCTTCTGCACCTCGAACAAATCCTTTTGTGCAGGGTGCGTCTCGACGCTCGGCAACGAGACATCGAGAGAACCCAGGTCGGCTGTCGGGAAGGTGATGTCGTTCAAGACCCCTTTCAAGTCGACCGAAGTTCTCCCGGTGCCATTGCTATCGTCGTCCATTACGGATTACCTTGCGGCATTGGCGTTAGGATCCTCGCCGCCATCATCGTCGCCTTCAGGCGAAGGGTTGAGGAGGTTGGACGGATTCAGATTGCTCGTGCCATCATCAAGCCCGTTATCCTTGCCGCCAGTGCCGTCAACGGGGGTCAAACCATCATGGGGATTCCACGGGATGATTGTACCACCACCGTTGCCGCCTCCGTCATCCTCATTGATGACACCGTCCTCAGTGACGATCTCACCGTAGTAGAACGGAGCGGGGCACTCGTCGGTGGCCTCCACGTTGAGGGTGGTGCTGGTCGTGCCGGTAGCACCCTGGCCCAGATCCTGGGCTACAGTGGACTTCACCTGCCACTTCTCGCTGCCGACAACACGGAACTGCCCGCGGACGGTCTCAACGAGATAGACGCAGTCGTTGTTGTTGACGTATGCAGACAGGGCCGAAGCCTCCACGCCCACACTGGGATGGACGGCCACGAGTTTGTTGAGCTGCGTCTGGCTGGGGAACTCTCCCTGGGCCTCGCTGGTCAACTGCGACTTGTCGGTCAGGATGTCGATGAACTTCCAGGTGGCGTCGGCTGCAAGCACGAAGCTGCCCGTGTAGGCTGCGCTGGTCAGACGGCCGAGTGCGTCGTAGGTGAGCGAGGGCCAAGCCACGATCTGGTCTTTGCTGATGTAGTAGATGCGACGCTTGATGCCGGGGAGCTCGGGAGTTCCCTGGCACCAGGCGAGCGACTGTTGGATGGTTGAACAAACGGTCTTTGCCATTATTCTAGTCGTTGTTGAGGGTTAAACATGATTGCCGGTCATCAGGCGGCCAGCTCGATGACCTTCATGCGGCGGTAGTCGATGCTCTCGAACTGCACGCCGAAGAACATGGTGGCGATGTACGAGAGGATGAAGGGCTCGTACTCCTTCACCAGGATGGACTCGACATCGCTCATCTGGTCGTAGCCAACGAGCATGTTGCTCTTGGCGGTGACATGGATGAACTTGCTGTCCATCTTGTTGTACAGGGGAACAATGGTCAGGCGGCCATTGCTGCCTTCCACCGTGGTCTGGTCGTACTTGTTGTTGTACACGATGCCGCCGTGCGTGAGCAGGTAGGCCTCGTTGTACTTGTCGGCGAAGTCCTGCGAGCAGTACATGATCAGATCCTGGGCCCTCAGTCTCGGGTCGAGCGAGAACAGGA
>Ga0310695_10010421_pt1 | contig 13607 bp, 12 predicted proteins | sample RumenRJG_04DNA_FD_203882 | JGI IMG/M metagenome (GOLD analysis project Ga0310695, IMG submission 203882) | Bovine rumen microbial communities from Lethbridge, Alberta, Canada - RJG_04 (v2) (version 2) | ecosystem: Host-associated > Mammals > Digestive system > Stomach > Rumen | place: Canada...
CATCGCTCGGTACATCACTGGCAACGATGGTGACTATGATCGCTACCGTAACGAATTTGATCAAGTCTTTCTAAATTGAACACAGGTATGGAAGATCATCAGAAGAAGATAACTCAAAAGTCTGACGCGTCCATTGACTTTGGTGCCATTTGGGCGGCCATCAAGAAGTATAAGAAGCTCTATTACAAGACGCTGGGCATTGCTTTCGTGTTAGCGTTAATCATAGGCTTCTCCTTGCCAAAGACTTACAAATGTAGGATTTTGTTAGCGCCAGAAACAGGCGGTGGAAGCAGTAGTCTGAGTGGTTTGGCTTCTTTGGCATCATCTTTTGGTGTGAATGTCGGTACTGGCTCCCAAGGGGGTGATGCCATCAAACCCGATGTTTATCCGGACTTGATGAAAAGTGTGGACTTTAAAACCTCTTTGTTCCCCATTAAAGTGAAGAAGAAGGAAGATAAAAAGACCATGACTTATTATGATTATCTGAAATATGAGTGGCGAGTACCCTGGTGGGAGGATTGCTTTGGCTTGAGAGCCCCTAAACCAAAAAAGGATACATTGGTGAATACCTTTGAACTGACAGGCGAACAGGCGCGTATCGCAGACTTAGCGATTGAAAATGTACAGTGTAAGATAGATAAGAAGACGGGCTTAATCACTATTGAGGCGAAGGCTCAGGATCCTTATGTGGTAGCCTTATTGGCAGATTCGGTGAGAAATCGTTTGCAAAATTTTATTATAAATTATCGTACAAAGAAAGCACGCTATGATTTGGAATATGCTTTAAAGTTAAATAAACAGGCTAAGAAGGATTACGAACGGGCTCGATGGCTCTATTCTGAGTATGTGGATGCCAATCAGGAAATGTTCTTGTTGTCTGCTCAGCAGAAACAAAATGACCTGGAAAACGAGATGCAGTTGCAGTACAATAATTTCACAGCTACCAGTGCCCAAGTGCTGGCTGCAAAAGCCAAAGTGCAGGAAACGACGCCTTCTTTTGCGACGATCCAGTCTGCTACAGTCCCATTAAGGCCTTCCAGTCCTAAGAAGGATGTCATTGTGATTGTATGTCTTTTCTTGGCGGCCTTAGGAACCACCATTTATGCACTTTCCAAAGAGAAGCAACTGAAACCACTTCTCGGTCTTACCTAAATATAAAACCATAAAATCTGCAAAATATAGGCAGATTTTATGGTTTATTAAAAAAAAAATCGTACTTTTGCAGAATCAAAAGGGAATCGATTCCAGAAATAGGCCCCTTTTTGGTTAATTTTTCAAAATCAAAGAAGTCTAACGTTTTGGTTATAAGTCTTTTATGCCCGCGCGTTAGTAGTTGTTTATTTGCCTTAATATTTTATGGAAGTTATTAAAACCATCCTTGATGGGGTAGTTGTGATTGAACCCCGTCTGTTTGAAGATGCGCGAGGTTACTTCTTTGAGTCATTCTCCCAAAGGGAGTTTGACGAGAAGGTTGGAAAGGTAGTTTTTGTCCAGGACAATGAGAGTAAATCATCCTATGGTGTGATGCGTGGATTACATTTCCAGCGTCCTCCCTTTACCCAGAGCAAGTTGGTGCGCTGTGTCAAAGGCGCAGTCTTGGATGTGGCAGTCGATATCCGAAAAGGGAGTCCGACCTATGGTCAGCATGTAGCTGTAGAACTGACAGAAGAGAACCATCGCCAGATCTTTATCCCCAAGGGCTTTGCCCATGGCTTTGCAGTCTTGTCAGAAACAGCAGTCTTCCAATACAAGTGTGATGAATTCTATCATCCCGAGGCCGATGGCGGTATCTCCATTTTGGATGATTCGTTGGGAATCGACTGGAGAATCCCGATGGAACAGGCCATCCTTTCGGAGAAGGATACAAAACATGCCCTTTTGAAGGACTTTGATAGTCCGTTTGTTTTTTGAATGATTAAAAAGTAGAATATGGCAAAAACAGTATATTTAGGCATGATTGGTGATATCATGCATCCAGGATTGATTAATATTATCAATGAAGGTGCCAAATATGGTGATGTGATGATCGGCTTGTTTACAGACAAGGCCATTGCAACGCATAAGCGTTTGCCCTATCTGACTTATGAACAGCGTAAGAATGTGATCGAGAACATCAAAGGTGTGTCTTCAATTGTTCCTCAGGATGAGTGGAGTTATGTACCCAATCTTTTGAAGTATAAGCCCGATTATATCATTCATGGGGATGACTGGTTGCAGGGCCCGGACAAATATATCCGTGATGAGGTGTTTAAGGTGATGGAGAAACTGGGGGGCGAGGTGATTGAGATCCCCTATACAAAGGGTATTTCGGCATCAAGCCTGAAGGAAGAGATTGATTCTTTGGGTGTCACGCCCCAGGCTCGTCTATCTTCCCTTCGTAGACTGATCTCAGCCAAACCTATTGTACGTATCTTGGAATCTCATAATGGACTGACGGGGCTGATCGCCGAGCATACTTCAGTTGAGGTGAATGGTCAGCATCGTGAGTTTGATGGTATGTGGGCCTCTTCACTGACAGATTCCACTTCAAAAGGTAAACCTGACATTGAGGCAGTTGACTTGACCACGCGTCTGCATGATCTCAATGATACGCTGGAAGTGACTACGAAGCCAGTTATCTATGATGGCGATACTGGTGGCAAACTGGAGCATTTTGTGTTTACGGTTCGTACGTTGGAACGTTTGGGTATTTCTGCCGTGATCATCGAAGACAAAGTCGGTTTGAAACAGAACTCTCTCTTTGGTACGGATGCCATTCAGACACAGGACACCATCGACGGCTTCTGTAATAAAATCAAGGCTGGTAAGGATGCACAGATCACACGTGACTTTATGATCATCTCCCGTTGTGAGTCCCTGATTGCCGGTAAGCCGGTTGATGATGCTTTGGAGCGTTGTCATGCCTATGTGGCAGCAGGTGCAGATGGTGTGATGATCCACTCCAAGAATAAAAGTGGCGAGGATATCAAGGAGTTCTGCCAGCGTTTCCGTGAGAAGGATCCTCATACGCCTATTGTGGCAGTGCCTACCACTTACAACCAGTTCACAGAAGAAGAACTGGCAGAATGGGGTATCAATATTGTGATTTATGCCAACCACATGTTGCGCAGTGCTTATCCTGCCATGGTCAAGTGTGCCGAGACGATTCTGGAGACCTCTCGTAGTCTGGAGGCGTCAGAGAAATACTGCATGCCTATCAAACAGATTCTTAACCTTATCCCTGGAACGAAAAAAAAGTAAAAGAGTAAAAAGGTAAAAAAGTAAAAAATGATTTCTCCAAAATTCTTTTATGATACATTAGCCAGTTATGGCATTGATTTCTATGCTGGCGTACCTGATTCTTTGCTGAAGAATCTCTGTGCCTATATCACCGACCATGCTGATGCTGCTCATAACATCATTGCTGCCAATGAGGGTGGTGCGATGGGATTGGCAGCAGGTCATTATCTCGCTACCGGTCAGATACCGGTAGTTTATATGCAGAACTCAGGTCAGGGTAATATCATCAACCCCTTGGCATCCCTGACCGATCCCGATGTCTATAACATCCCAGTGCTGTTGGTGATAGGCTGGCGTGGTAAACCAGGTGTGCATGATGAACCCCAACATGTGAAACAGGGTAAGGTCACTACAGGTTTGTTGAATGTGATGGGTATCGATTACACAGTGCTTTCTAAAGAAGAAGATAAGGCTGAAGTCCAGATCAAAAAGGCTGTTGCCTATATGCAAGCCACCAAACAATGCTATGCGTTGGTGATTGAAAAGGATACCTTTGATGCCTATACCCTCCAGAATGTAGAGAAGAATGATCTGACGATGAGTCGTGAAGAGGCGATCCAGACAGTAGCTGCAGCACTTGGCGAAAAGGATGCCATAGTATCTACAACTGGAATGATTTCACGTGAACTTTTTGAGTATCGTACGGCGATGAACCAGGGTCATGAGCGTGACTTCCTGACCGTAGGCTCGATGGGACATGCCTCTCAGATAGCCCTCGGTATTGCGTTTGCAAAGCAAGATAGGAAGGTTTGGTGCTTCGACGGTGATGGAGCCAGTATCATGCACATGGGCTCTATGGCTATCGTAGCCAACAAGGCTCCGAAAAATTATATCCATGTGGTTTTCAATAATGGTGCCCATGATTCTGTAGGTGGTCAGCCCACAGTTGGCTTGAAGATCGACCTGCCCGCTGTAGCAAAAGCAGTTGGTTATAGTCAGGTTTTCTCAGTTGATAACAAGGAGAGCTTGCATAAGCAGCTTTCAGATCTGGGAGAAGGTCCGGTTTTCTTGGAAGTAAAAGTCAAGAAGGGTAATCGTAAAGACTTAGGCCGTCCCACCACCACGCCGATTCAGAATAAAGAAGCATTAATGGAATTCTTAAAGAAGTAATAAAGATGGAACCAATTAAAAGAAACGTCTTGCTGAACCCAGGTCCGGCAACTACCACAGATACTGTTAAATATGCGCAGGTAGTCCCTGATATTTGTCCCCGTGAAAAGGAATTCGCAGGTCTGATGAAAGGTCTGCGTAGTGATTTGTGTAAGGTAGTACATGCCCCAGAGCCGGAATATACCTCAGTGCTCTTCTGTGGTTCAGGCACCATCAATATTGATGTTTGCATTAACTCGCTTGTTCCAGAGGGAAAGAAAATCCTCGTTGTAAACAATGGCGCGTACAACACGCGTGCTGTAGAAGTATGCGAAATGTACCATATTCCTCACATTAATTTGAAGTCGAGTGTGTATGAGCAGCCCAATTTGGCAGATGTTGAGAAGACGTTGAAAGAGAATCCGGATGTGGCTGTTGTCTATTGCTGTCATCACGAGACCGGTACTGGTGTGTTGAATCCCATTCGCGAGATCGGTGCTTTGGCACATCAATATGGGGCGATCTTTGTGAGTGACACTACCTCTACCTTAGGTATGATCCCACTGGATGTGGTGAAGGATAACGTGGATTTCTGTATGGCATCTGCCCAGAAAGGACTGATGGCGATGTCGGGTCTGAGCTTTATTATTGGAAAGACAGATATCATCAAGGCTTCTAAGAATTATCCCACTCGTTCCTACTATTGCAACCTCTATCTCCAGTACGAGTACTTTGAGAAAACGGGCGAGATGCACTTTACGCCTCCCGTTCAGACGATCTATGCCACGATTCAGGCTTTGAGGGAATATTTCGAGGTAGGTGAGGCGGCAAAATTTGCCCGTCATCGTGCAGTTTATGAAGCAATCCATAAAGGGCTATCGAAACTTGGTTTCAAGACGGTCATCGATCCGAAGATTGAATCAGGACTCGTAGTTTCGGTGCTTTATCCGGATGATCCCAACTTTACGTTTGAGAAGATCCACGACTACTGTTATGAGCGTGGTTATACCATTTACCCAGGTAAAATCAGTACGACCAATACTTTCCGTCTGTGTGCATTAGGCACGATCACGCCTGAGGACATTAAAGATTTCTTCGTGGTGTTGAAAGAGGCAATGGTAGCCAACGATATTCAAATCCCAGCGCAATATCAATAGTATGGTGACAACAGCAGTTATAATGGCAGCAGGCTTGGGTAGTCGTTTCGGTAAGATGACTGAGACGATGCCTAAAGGTTTTATCGAAGTGGGTGGTCAGTCAATGGTCATTCGCTCTATTGAGACATTGATAGCCTGTGGTATCAAGCGTATTATTATTGGTACTGGCTATAAGAAGGAGGCATACGAGGCATTAAAAGCCACATATCCTCAGATCGAATGTGTGTTTAGTCCACGTTATACCGAGACCAATAGCATGTACACGCTGTGGAACTGTCGTGAGGCGATAGGTGATGATGATTTCATTCTTCTGGAGTCGGATATCATCTATAGTAAGAATGCGATTACGGAACTTCAGGAGAATGAACACCCTGATATCATGTTGATTACACCAGTTACCAAGTTTCAGGATCAGTACTATGTGGAGTATGATGAGCATGGAACATTAACCAGATGCTCCACCAATCAAGATGAAATCAAGGCAAAAGGCGAGTTGGTTGGCATTCATAAACTGTCATCAGCGTTCTATCATCAACTATGTGCAGAATACGAGAAGATTGTGACAGACAAACCCAAACTTGGGTATGAGTATCAGTTGCTTTGGATGTCTCAGCACCTCAGTCCTATCTATGTTCATAACTCCTCAGATGTCAACTGGTATGAGATTGACGATGAGGATGATCTGAAGTATGCAGAAGAAAATGTCATAGTCAAATGTGTTTGATGAAGTATCTTTTGAATTTATATTCTTTGATTGTGAACCAATACCTGAAATTAAGAGGTAGTTTGGTTCAGAAGGGGGCTGATACTTTGGCCTTTATTCCACATGGTGGGATGTATGCCAATGGGTATGATTTGTTTAATTATAAATCAGATAATTGCTTGGCCTTTCTCCATTACCTTATTGAAAGATTCGGCTCCAAATACAAATATAGGTTGGCTTGTGATATTCGGCAGTATGACGAACTAAGTAAAAGGATAAAGTCGGAACTACCTGATATTGATATCAAGTGTTTCCCCTTCTTTGGCCTGAATTTACGTCCGGCCCATTATCAAGAATTGATGAGGAGTTCCGTTATCTTTACGGCAGAAGGTTATCCTCTCCCCTTCAAGTCTCCCGAACAAAAGGTCGTATTCCTTTCTTATTTCATTCCATTTAAGGATGACTATAATTATCACCATAATGTTGACCAAGAAAATTTTGATGGATTATTTGATCTTTGTGTTTCTTCATCCTTAATATATAGTAATATTGTTGCTCACACTTATCATGTTGAGTTCGGGAAGTTTAAAGTGCTGGGATTCCCTCGTGATGACGAACTCATAAACACCAAGACGTGTCCAGCGTTAGAGGATGAGATAAAAAAGAATGTCGATTATGAGGTAAAGAAGGTCTTTCTCTATAGTCCTACGCATCGCGACTATGAGGAGCGCTCAGATACGAAGCGCAGTGTTTTGGGATTTGGGATTGATAAAACCAGGATGGAGAAATTCCTGCGTGAGTCTGGCATTCTGATTATCTGTAAACTGCATAGCCATCAGAACGAGGCCGTCATTAGCCATGATATGCCTCATGGTATGATGATTCACCAGTCAACCAATTCGTATGGTTTATGTGAACTGATGCAACGGGCTGATGTCTTGATAACGGATTATACTTCCACATATTTTGACTACTTGCTCTTGGATCGGCCTGTACTCTTCAATTTCTATGATTATCAGGTCTATCAAGAAACCCGTGGATTCTCTTATGATCCTTTGGAACCGATTCTCGCGGGAGATGTCTTCACTGATGAGACGTCTTTTTATGAGACATGTAATCAATTATTAAAAGGTGAAGATAAGTATGGGGGAAAAAGGCGATGGGTAAGAGATTTACAGCATAAATATACTGATGCGAATGCTTCGGAGCGTATTTATAACTATTTGGTAGATCATAAAGTCTTGTTAGGATGATCAAGAAGGTTTTGACAAATAGCGCGATCTATGGTTTGGCACCGCATGTGCCAAGAATAGTGTCGGTGTTATTGCTACCTATTATGACAGAGCATCTGACAGATGTAGATTATGGTATTGCTGGTACCATCGCTGCTTACACCATGGCTTTATCTGCCTTATCTACCTTAGGAGTCAGTGCCTACTTACAAGTTAATTTCTTTAAAGCAAAATGTCAGTATAAGATCTTATGGCGGGAGGTCTATGGCTTTCTCCAATATTGGATGGTCTTTTTTTCTGTCATTCAGTCTGTGGTATTGTATTTCGCCATACCAGATGAGGCTTTGGATAATCGGTGGATGATTATTTTACTGACAAACTTCAACGGGGTGATCTTCGGACCTTCGGGAGCTTTGGGGGCATTGTATTACCAACTCAGCCAGAGACCGATACCAATTGCTATTAGAAGTATAGCTACAGGATTGTTATCTGTCGTGATCAACTATATATTGATTGTCATCTATGAATATGGCTATATGGGCTGGTATGTGGGCTCTTTTGCGGCTATTTTTTTGATGAACTTTGTATATTGGTATGATTTGAACTTTAAGTTAGGTTTTAGACCTATTTATTTCCCTAAGAAAAGAACCATCAAACGTACCCTACAAGTGTCCCTTCCAGTTGTGCCTCATTATTATACCGCTTATTTGATTACGACATCCAACAGAGTGGTTATGGATTATTCGAATTATAAGATGGGCGAGATAGGACAGTACAACCTTGCCTATCAATTTTTTACAATTTTAGATTCTTTAGTGAGTGCCATTGAAAGAGCGATAGGTCCTTTATGTATGGAAGGTATTAGAAATAATAAAGAAGAAGAGGTGAACAAGGAATTATACTTATTTGCTTTATTAACTTTCTCAGGTACGTTCCTTTTTTCACTATGGAGTAAAGAAATCTTTGGTGTGTTGATCAGCAATCCTGTTTTAGCTACTGCTTACCCCATTGCAGCTTTACTGTCATTAGCATTAAATTATAGACCTGCTTACATTGCAGCTTCGAATGTCTTTTTCTATTATGAAAATACAAAACAGTTGTTGGGGATCACATTCTTTGCAGGTATGATAGCATTATTGCTGAATATCGTGTTAATACCATCAGGAGATCTTTGGACTGCAGCCATCATTACATATGTAGCTTTCTTGTATCAAGGGTATTCGGGCTTCTTTTATAAATTTTATAAACAATTTACCAAAGTTCATTTCCCGTATCTGAAGCTATTCTTTCTTCAGCTTTTTGTCACAGCTGTAGCAATGATGAGTTTGGAATTGCATTGGGGGCTAAAATTTGTTCAAACTTTAATTTGCGTAATTCTAGCAAGTTTAAGTTTGTTTAAAATTCGTAGTGTATAATAATAAAGATGGATAAAATTAAGTTGGTAATTTGGGATTTAGATGAAACATTTTGGAGAGGTACTCTTTCCGAGAATGGTGCTGAGATTATTTCCTCTAATGTTGATATTGTAAAAGAGTTAACGCGAAGAGGAATTATGAACAGTATATCTTCTAAAAATGACTTTGAATCTGCTAAAAGGGTTTTGGAGGAGGCTGGCGTTTGGGACTTTTTTATTTTTCCAAGTATCAATTGGGGCCCAAAAGGAGAAAGTGTGAAAAAACTGATAGAAGCCTGTCAATTGCGTTCTCCAAATGTGCTGTTTATTGATGATAACTTCTCAAATAGAAAGGAAGTGGAATATTATAATCCTGGTATTAATTCTTTGAGTGAAAAAGAGATACCAGATATTCTTTTAATGCCTGAACTTAAGGGAAAGGATGATAAATCACTTAGTAGGCTAAAACAATATAAAATCCTTGAAGAGAAAGCGAAAATCAAAGAGTCATATTCTGATAATCATACGTTTTTAATGGAATCTGATATCCGTATTCGTTTTATTAAAGATACAAAAGAGTATAGAGATAGAGTCTATGAACTCATTAACAGAACAAATCAGTTGAATTTTACCAAGCTTCGTTTAAGTGAGGATGAGCTTGATGTATTGTTGAATGACCCTGAAGTTGAGAGTACGTGTATTCATGTAGAGGATAAATTTGGTGATTATGGTATCTGCGGATTTTATGCTTTGGAGAAGAGAAAGCGGAAATTGTTACATTTCTTGTTTTCGTGCAGAATATTAAATCTAGGTATTGAGGCATATGTATTTCATAAGCTTTGTCGTCCTTATATAGATGTTGTTGGTCCAGTCGCAGGTACATTAGATATGAAAACACCTATTGATTGGATAACAGAAGATCATTCACGTTTTAACTCTAGGGTTGATATTGAGAATGGGAACAAACTAAGATTATTGATGCTCGGTGGTTGTGATCTTGAACAGATGTGCCATTACATAGATTGTAACAAGTTTGAAATAATTAAAGAGTTTAATTATCCAAATAAACAGGGCGTTGAGGTACATCGTGAGCATACCGCATATTTGAGAGAAATGGAGAACCTGACAGCAGTGGATAAAGATGAGTTGTTCAAACTTCCCTTTGGAGATGATAAAATGTTGAATACAAAATTGTTTTCGGATGATTATGATGTTCTTGTATATTCTGCTCTTATGAATTATACACATGAACTATATGAAAATAAAAGAACTGGGATGAAAATTGCCTATGGAGGGTACATGAATCAAGATGAATTATGTGACTATCTAAATATGTCAACCTCAGAGAAAAATGCTTTTAAAGATAACTATTCCTTTTTAGGACTACAGAAACCTGAAGAGTTTTTAGATGACATTAACTGGATATATCAGCGAATTAAGCGTCCCATCATTATAATAAATGGGACAGAAACTGAGAATGTTTGTCAACAAGAACCTAATGCTGCCCAAAGACATAAACAAATGAACAAAGTACTTGATAATCTAATAGAGGAAAATGGGGATCATATAAAGCTACTTGATGTCCGTAAGTTTGTGCATGACAGAAGAGATCAAAAAGATACGATTAGACATTATCAACGGCCTATTTATGTGAAAATGGCTGAAGAATTAATGTGTTTGCTGACAGATAAAAAAGTGAAGGTTAGTATATTTGTTAGATATAAACAATTATATAAAGAACTTGGCATAAAAGGGGTGATACGTTCATTTTTTAATCTATAAATAATTGGGTACGCATCAGATGGCAAAAACTACCTAAAATGGTGGTTTTCAAGCCTGAACGTCAAAATTTACAATTTACGTTATGACACCTTTAATATCAATAATAATTCCCACCTATAATAGAGAAAAAATAGTTGCTAGGACTATAGATTGTATTATAAATCAATCTTTTAAAGATTGGGAATGTATTTTAGTAGATGATTTCTCGAATGATTCTACATATGAAGTTTTATTGAGTTATGCAAGACGTGATACAAGATTAAAGATTTTTAAAAACGAGAGAGAAAAAGGGGCCTGCGGAGCTAGAAATACAGGATTAAGTAAGGCAAAGGGCGAATATGTTCAGTTCTTCGACAGTGATGATGAGATGTTGCCAGATTTACTTTACGAACTATATAACCATTTCTCTGATAATGTGGATGTTGTTACTTGTTGGACTAATGTCATAGATATAAATACTAAAAAACGAATTAGATCTTTTGAGAATATTACAGAGGGTAATATTCATGATGATCTGATGTCAGGGAAAACTTATGTAGACACGAATTGCGCATTAATAAGAAAGAAGGTCGTTGATAGTATTGGAGGCTGGAGCGAGGATTGCCCCTCTTATCAAGAATGGGATTTTCATCTTAGATTATCAAAGAAAGCCAGGTATAAAACCCTGAACAAATATCTCATTAATTATTTTGTTGGTGGTTCAGATACAATCTCGTTGTCATCCGAAAGAGATTTTCAGGGCATGTTATATATATTGAATAAATATAGAAGAGCATGGATAACAAAGTTTCCATTAATTTATATAAAAAAAGTATATGGATTAAGATGCCAATTACAAATGTTTAATGGAAGTGTCAAATTTGAAAAAATGTATTCGTCATACAAACAAAAGATATGTTTCATAAGTAGGTTGATTGTTTCTGCTTTATATTTTATGAAGAATAAATGAAGAAAACTTTTATTAATAATATTTTTTTATATGGATAATGTAATTGCTATTGAGAAAGATGGGGTCCAGTTAGGTGCAATCGTACGTTCTACCTATCATAATAATGGTATAGGTTTCTTCTCAAACGATAATGATGGTTTGCAGTTGGGTTATATGAATCGTCCAGACAATTATATCATTGCACCTCATACCCATAACAAGATTAAGCGTGAGGTGTTCTTTACAGAGGAGATCCTTTTTATTCGTTCAGGAATGGTACGTGTTGATTTCTACGATGATAATCAGCAGTACATAGAGAGTCATATTGCTCGTAGCGGTGATATTGTCATACTTAAAGCAGGAGGACATGGATTTAAAGTGTTAGAACGCGCAGATATTTTTGAAGTAAAGCAGGGACCGTATCTGGGTGCCCAGGATAAAGTGCGTTTTGAACCCATTGCTGACGATCAGGCATTAATAAAATAATAAATAACTAATATGGAAAAGTTTATTCCTGTATGTGAGCCATATTTAAATGGTAATGAGTTGAAATATGTGACCGATGCCGTTTCTACGGGATGGATATCTTCTTCAGGGCAATATGTGAATGAGTTTGAAAAAAAGTTCGCAGCATATTGTGATTGTAAGTATGGTGTGGCGGTCTGCAATGGTACAATAGCTCTTCATCTGGCACTTGTATCCTTGGGTATCGGTAAGGGGGATGAAGTGATTATTCCTACGTTTACAATGATTGCTTCTGCTTTCGCAGTTTGTTATACAGGGGCTACTCCTGTATTTGTCGATGCAGATAAAGAATCGTTTAATATGGATGTTGCTAAGATTGAGGAGAAGATTACCCCCAAGACCAAAGCCATCATGCCTGTGCATATCTTTGGAAAGATGTGCGATATGGATGCAATCACTGCTTTAGCAAAGAAGTATAACCTTTATATTGTGGAAGATGCGGCAGAGGCTCATGGCGCAGAGTATAAAGGAAAGAAGGCTGGTTCTTTTTCTGATATGGCTGCTTTTAGTTTCTTTGCCAATAAAAATATAACGACGGGTGAAGGTGGTATGGTTGTGACAAATAACGAAGAGATCTATCAGCGTGCTAAATATTTCAAGAATGTATGTTTCCCAATAACCGGTGGCCGTAATTATACGCATGATGATATAGGCTTCAACTATCGAATGAGTAATGTGGTGGCTGCTATAGGTTTGGCTCAGGTGGAGAAAGCTGATGAATATCGTGATATGCGTATTCGTAACCATCAATATTATAGGGAACAACTTTCACAGATTCCTGGTATTACTATGCAGTCATTACCTTCTGAGGGATGCTTGGATGTATGTTGGATGAACACGATTGTGCTGAATCCTGATGAGTTCCATCATACAAAGGACGAGACAATTGCCTATTTGAAAGAACAAGGTATAGATACTCGTTTGCTCTTTAATGGCATGCATCATCAGAAATCGATGAAGGATTATGGTTGCGATTGCTCTGGGGATTATCCTGTTTCTGATTGGCTCACTCAGAATGGCTTCTATCTGCCTTCAGCTTCGAATCTTCCTAAAGAAGATATTGATTATATTTGTAATATGCTTAATGAATATCAGAAAAGATGAAGATTGGAATTTGGTTAGGTTCTGACATCGTTGATACTATTGGTGGAGGTGGGTCGTATTCAAACCGATTCCTTCGATTAGTTGATAATTATAACTTTGATGAAGAGATAGAACTATGTTATCTAACATTGACAGATAATAACAAATTGAACAGAAAATGCATCAACGTCTCCCAAATTCCTGCACTTTTATATGGAATAACTTGTTTTTCAGAAACTCTTACTAATTTCATAAAAAGAGTAGATAAGTATATTATTAAACGAATAGGGCTTTCTAAAATAATGAAAGGATCAGATATTAAAATAATTTGTTATTATAGGCCAACAGAATGTATGGATTCTAATTTTCCTTTTATATCGAATAATTGGGATATTGGCCATCGTAGTACGCATGCATTTCCTGAGGTAATAGTAAA
>Ga0310695_10010424_pt1 | contig 13606 bp, 11 predicted proteins | sample RumenRJG_04DNA_FD_203882 | JGI IMG/M metagenome (GOLD analysis project Ga0310695, IMG submission 203882) | Bovine rumen microbial communities from Lethbridge, Alberta, Canada - RJG_04 (v2) (version 2) | ecosystem: Host-associated > Mammals > Digestive system > Stomach > Rumen | place: Canada...
CTGGCCCGGCTGCACCGTGAATTCAAGGATGCAGTGGACAAAGGAGAGATTCTGGATATCGCAGAAAAGGACGAACATTTCCACGATGCCATTTTCCGCGCCACAAAAAATGAGCGGCTGATTTCCATCATCAATAATCTGCGGGAGCAGTTCTACCGTTATCGTCTGGAATACGTCAAAGATATCCGTCAGCGCTCAACCTTGGTGACAGAACATATGGCCCTTGTCAATGCCATCCGGGAGGGAAACCAGCAGGAAGCAAAAGCCATCATGAGGACCCACCTGACCAACCAGCTCGATGCAGTGATTGCCAGGATTCGGGAACAGGATGCCCGGCAGCATTGACGCAGCATATGTATTCTGCCGCTGAATACCGACAGAAAATGCGGGACGGCTGCCTTCTGCATTTTTAATGGGAAATTGTCCTTTATTATGGTATGATGGACGAAAGGAGAGTGATAGGATGAAAATTACCATGCCTTCAAAGGCTGCTTATATTATATCAAAGCTGCAGTCCCGGGGATACGACGCTTATATCGTCGGGGGCTGTGTCAGAGATTCTCTGCTTGGAAATGAGCCTGCGGACTGGGATATCACCACCTCCGCAAAGCCGGAACAGGTAAAGGCCCTCTTTCCTAGGACCATCGACACCGGCATCAAGCACGGTACTGTCACCGTCATGATGGATAAAGAACCCTACGAGGTCACCACATACCGGATCGACGGCTGCTATGAAGATCACCGGCATCCCAGCCAGGTGACCTTTACCAGAGACCTCCGCGAAGACCTGATGCGGAGGGACTTCACGATTAATGCCATGGCCTACAATGACACCGACGGACTGGTCGATCTCTTTGGCGGGGCAGAAGACCTGCACCGTCGGAAGATTCGCTGCGTCGGTTCCGCCCAGGAGCGTTTTGACGAGGATGCACTCCGCATGCTCAGGGCAGTAAGATTTTCCGGCCAGTTGAATTTTGAAATTGAGGACGACACCCTTCATGCCATAGAGGAAAAATATCCTCTGCTGGCAGAAGTCAGCGCAGAGAGAATCCGAATGGAACTGATGAAGCTGCTGGTGTCAAGACATCCGGATTACCTGCGTTATGCCTGGTCAACCGGTCTGACCAGCATCTTTCTTCCGGAATTTGACCGCATGATGGAAACCGTTCAGAATAATCCCCATCATAGTTATAATGTGGGTGAACATACACTCCACGCTCTGCTGGCCGTAAAAGATAATCCGATCCTTCGCCTGACCATCCTTCTTCACGATGTGGGCAAGCCGGATACTTATTCCACCGACGAGGAAGGCATCGATCATTTTAAGGGACACAACGAAAAGGGCGCTGTCATGGCAGAGCAGATTCTCAAACGGCTGAAATTTGACAACCGCACCATTGATATTGTGACTACGCTCATTGCCAACCACGATATTCGATTTAATCGTCCTCTGACCACAGGCCGGTCCCATGTCAGAAAAACCATCAGCCGGGTCGGGGTGGACCTTTTCCCCTACCTGCTTGACGTCATGGAGGCAGATATATCAGCCCAGAGTGACTACATGCGTCTGTACAAACTGACCGCCCTCAAGGAAACCAGGCTGGCTTATCAGGAGATTCTGCAGGAGCAGAACTGTCTCACGCTGAAAGATCTTGCCATCAATGGCAATGACCTGAAAGCTCTTGGCATCTCCGAGGGCAGGATGATCGGAACGATTCTCCATGCCCTGCTCAACCTGGTCCTGGAGCATCCTGAACACAACAACTATGAATACCTGAGTGAGCTTGCCATGGAAATCTACAAGGAAATCAGCAAATCATGAGGCTCTGTCTCTGCTTTGCAGTACATTTTCCAGGCCCATGACATTCTCACAAGGAGTGTGATATTATGGCCTACACAGCTTTATATCGGAAATGGCGCCCGGCCAATTTTGATGAAGTAAAAGGACAGGACACCATTGTCCGCACTTTGCGCAACCAGATTATTTACAATCGCATCGGACATGCCTACCTTTTTTGCGGAACCAGGGGCACAGGAAAGACATCCATTGCCAAACTATATGCCAAAGCGGTCAACTGTCAGAACCCGGTCAACGGCAATCCCTGTAATGCCTGTCCCTCCTGCCGTGCCATCAATGCGCAGAATTCCCTGGACGTCTATGAGATCGATGCTGCTTCCAATAATGGTGTCGACCATATCAGGGATATCCGCGAGCAGGTTCAGTACTCTCCCACAGAGGGTAAATATAAGGTATATATCATCGATGAGGTTCACATGCTGTCCTCGGGAGCCTTCAACGCGCTGCTGAAGACACTGGAAGAACCTCCTTCCTACGTGATCTTCATCCTGGCAACCACGGAAAAACACCGGATTCCTGTGACAATCCTTTCCCGCTGCCAACAGTACGATTTCCGGAGAATCTCTGTCGACACCATAGAGAGCCATCTCCTGGAACTCATGGAAAAGGAAAACATTGAGGCAGAGGACAAGGCCCTCCGCTACATAGCCCGGGCAGCAGACGGCTCTATGAGGGACGCATTGAGCCTGCTGGATCAGTGTATTGCTTTTTACCTTGGGCAGGCCCTCACTTATGAGAAAGTGCTTGATGTGCTCGGCGCTGCGGACACGACCACTTTCAGCCGCCTGCTTCGATCCATCCTGGCTGCAGATACCGGCATGGTCCTGCGCACAGTGAATCAGGTCATCACAGAAGGCCGAGACTTGTCCCAGTTCCTCTCCGACTTCCTCTGGTATCTCCGGAATCTTCTGATTCTGAAAGACCAGGGAGGAAATGAGGAGTCTCTGGATATGTCTGCCGAATCCATCGAAACCCTAAGAGAAGAAACCGGCATGATTGATAATCCCACTCTGCTGCGTTTCATCAGAAATCTGTCTGCCCTTTCCGGCCAGATCAGGAATTCTACCCAGAAACGTATTTTACTGGAAGTTGGTTTTATTAAACTGTGCCGGCCGGATATGGAGGCCGACCAGGAGAGTTTCTCCCAAAGGATACTCCAGCTGGAGCAGCAGATGACATCCTTAAGCCAGATGGCCATGTCCGGTTCTTTCCAGAGAAACGCCATGGTTTCAGGACAGCCGATCCAGCCCATTCCCGGAAATCCGGCCGGAATCCCGGCAGCAGATCCCGGAATCCTGCAGGCAGGAACCGGCGGTCTTCAAAACACTGCTCCCTCGCAGGCCATGACAATGGAAGACCGGCTTCAGGAAAGGTTTAAACCTGAGGAGGTCACCGATTTAAAAAATTTTGCTGATCAGTGGATCAAAATCCGGTCCTCTCTTCCTTCCGTGCTCATGAAAAAAATGCTGAAGCACTCCAGGATCTCTGTCATGGATGACAGCAGCAAAATCCTTCTCTTCTTCGACGAAAATCAGGATGCTTCAGCAATGAATGCCAAAACCTATTTTACGGGAAGCAGCGGAAGCAAACTCAAAGAATTATCCGCTCTGGTATCAGACTACCTGGGCAGAGAAGTTTCTTTTGAATGTTTTCTTGAGGACCATTCCGACACCGCCTCACAGCGAATCGATCTGGAGAGCATCCAGGAGAAAATTCATATGGAGATTACTGTGGAGTAGTCTGTGGAGCAGGGTGTTATAAAAAATAGTATTTTAGATGACAGACTGTTTATCAGTCGTGACAAGAAACATCAGTAAGAAGGCAAAGATCCCATCAGACTGATGGGCATCTCAACCATAAATATATTGTATTAGAATGGAGGAAAATAATTATGGCAAGACGAGGTGGTTTTCAGGGCGGTATGCCTGGCAATATGAACAATCTGATGAAGCAGGCACAGAAGATGCAGAAGCAGATGGAGGAGACTACCAAGGCTCTGGAAGAAAAAACTTACGAGGCAAGTGCAGGAGGCGGCGTTGTCAAAGTGACCGTATCCGGCAAAAAAGAAATCACTGCTGTAAAAATCGCTGAAGAGGTTGTGGATCCCGATGATATCGAAATGCTGGAAGACCTCATCCTGGCAGCGACGAACGAAGCTCTCCGCACCATGGAGGCAGACAGTCAGGCTCAGATGGCCAAGATTACCGGCGGAATGGGAGGATTAGGCGGAGGATTTGGTTTCTGATGAATTATTATGGAACTCAGGTCACCAATCTCATCGAAGAGCTGCGGCGGCTGCCTGGCATAGGTGCCAAATCAGCCCAGCGCCTGGCTTTTCATATCATCAACATGCCCCAGGAGCATGTGGAACATCTGGCTGACAGCCTGGTGGAAGCCAGGAAAAACATCCGCTATTGTAAACACTGCTGCACCATGACGGACTCGGAAGTATGTCCCATCTGTTCCAGTGCCAAACGCGACCACAGCACCATCATGGTTGTGGAGCACACCCAGGATCTGGCGGCTTATGAAAAGACAGGGCAGTATCACGGTGTGTATCATGTCCTCCAGGGCACCCTTGTTCCCAGTTTAGGTAAGGGGCCGGAAGAAATCCGTTTCCAGGAATTACTGGATCGGATCAGTCAGGCAGATCCAAAAGAGCCTGTAAAAGAAATCATCCTGGCAACGAATTCCAGTCTGGACGGCGAGGCTACCGCCATGTATATCACCAAGGTTCTGAAACCAACCGGCATACGGATTACCCGGATTGCCAGCGGCGTGCCCATCGGCGGCGAACTGGAATATATCGATGAAGTCACCCTGTCCAGGGCTCTGGACCGAAGGATAGATTTATAATAATGAATCAAAGGAAAAAAGGATACCCGGCAGCCCTTAAAAGCTCTCGGGTATCCTCTTTTTTGTATCGACCTCTATTCTATTCGTCTGTCTTTTATCAGACTGTCTGCGGTCCGCCTCTTTTCAGCTTGTCTGCTGTCTGTCTCTTTTCAGCCTGTCTGCGGTCCGCCTCTTTTCAGCTTGTCTGCTGTCTGCCTCTTATCAGCTTGTCCATGGTTCGTCTGTCTCACGGAAAACAGTGACATTCCCAAAAAAATCAGACCCTTTTTTTTGAGAAATCCGGCACAAAATCCAACAGAGACATCAAAAGAAACCCTGCGGCTAATCCACCGAGATGGGCCGCATTGTCCACGTTGGTGGAAGTAAAACCGTACGAAACAGCACAGGCGATCATAAAAATCATTCCCCTCAGTCCAATCTCCCCGGTCCTTCTGCGATTTCCAGTCATATAATCCTTGAGGATCAGTGCCAGCAAGCCTCCCATCACACCAAAAATGGCTCCGCTGGCTCCCCCGCAGACCACATAGGGATTTCCATGCAGGGTGAAGTAAAAAGAAGCCAGAGAGGATGCTATTCCTGAAGCAAAGTACAAAATCAGATACTTCCAGGACCCGGTCAACCTTTCCAGTCTCCTGCCCAGGACAGCCAGAATCACCATGTTCTGAAGAAGATGGCTGGCTCCAAAATGGAGGAACATGGAGGTCAGAAATCGATAATATTCTCCTTTTAAAACCACCGCATCCCAGGAAAGAGCCCCGTAACGGTTCATAAACTCTGCATTTTCCGTATCCCCCAGCAGGCTGAGTCCCAAAAATATTAACACATTCAGTACAATCAGAACTGTATTGACCGGTGTAAACATTTTTTTCATCTCCAGCCGATCATGCTCTTTCTTTCCCCGCACATACTCCTGAGAGAAAATTTCGGTGGCCTCCCGCAAATGATGGAAGTCCCCTCTCTGGTTCTCATAAAGATAGACGGCTCCATCATTTTTATCCAGGTACCAGGCGTGAGGAAAGCGCTCCAGTTCTCGAATCTGCTCCTCCGACGGACGGTCTGAAAGCAGAATCAACATCTGTCGGTCTGTCCGGCAGCCTTCCATGATCATCTGCCGTCTCTCTACTTCTCTCCCCCACCGGTCTCTTTCCTGCAGCGGAATCAAGGCCTGGCCTGGCAGATGTTCCGGGACAAGCTGAACAATCCAGATCTCTCCATCCCCTCTCATCCTCCAGCACAGACCATCCGTTTCCGGAATACTTTCATATCCCTGTTTTCGCAGCATATTACAAAGCGCTCTCCTGAATTGCATCGTATCTTTTCCTTTGTCACTCAATTTTTTCTTCTGAATCAGACAAAATATCTCATCTGGAATCGTTTCTTGAATCTCATTCTGAATCCCATTATAAATCATATTGGCAATCTGTCAATTTCTGACCGGGAAGATTCCTCGACAGTCAGGATGAGAGAAATCTGTACTGTTTTTCTGAGATTCCAATGATATCCCCATCAGACAGACTCCTGGCCACTTCCGGAAGCAGCGTAATCCCATTGACTTTGGTTCCATTGGTGGAATTCAGATCCATAATCAGAATCTCATTACTCTCTTTACTCCTGTAAATTCTGGCATGCCTGCGGCTGACAGTTCTGGTATCAATCCATAGATGACTTTTTCCTCTGTCGCTTCCAATATACCATGGATCATCCTGAATCATTCTGATTTCTCCGGAACAAATATCCTGCAGAGCCGGCATCCGGTCGGCTTTGTGAATTCCAAGGACCACCGTACCATCCTCCTCCGGCTCATCCTTTTCATAAGATAATAATTCCCCGGATATCATCCCATCGTTCCTACCCGCCCGGTTCAGAAGATTTTCCTCCTTCTCCAGGTTTCCTTCTCTTATACCCAAATACTCGTCCCGGGACTCATTCTCCCTGCCCCTGGGCCTGCCAGTTCCCCCTGTTCCTTCTTCCAGGCTCTCATCAAAATCCTCCGTGTCATGTCTGCCGGCCCTGCGAGGGGAGAGCAGATAAGAAGCAGTCCCGGAAGCTGAGGCAGTCAGCAGGAAGGCCATCATGACCCGGGCATTCATCCTGGTAAACCTGTAAACATTTCCGATATAGAGAAGCACGCCCGCTCCCAGCAGGCATAAAAGGCAGATGGCGAATAACAGGATACGGCCTGCCTTTCTCTTTTTCGATTCCTGACAAAAAGCCGATCCGACCTCATCCTGATGGACATTCCCCTTCCATGCCTGTCCATAATCATCAATCGGAAGAGCCTGGATATCCTTTCCTTTCTCGCTGCCATTCCTGTTCCTGCCTTCTTCCCGATCTGTAGCCACAGTTTCCATCTGCCGGTACATTTCTCTCCTTTCTGTCGATGCGGCAGCAGCAGAATCAAAAATATCAGCCAGACTTGCCTCCTCTGCATTTTCCTCTTTTGTCCTGTCAATCCGGCTGTCTCCTGTCATACCACTTTCACAATTCAACAGACAGTTTTTCAACATTTTTTCTGATAATTCTTCCTTCCTGATACACCAGTGCAGATAATAGACAAATTTAACAGACTCTGAATCATCATAATTCACTTTAGACAAAAGCCAGGCAGCCAATTCTTCAAAGTCAGTTTTGACATGTTCGGAAGGATAGGGAAGATAACACCAGCTGCATCCTCCGCTCATATCCAGGAAAATGTATTCTGGCTTAAAGCACACATGGGACAGTTCCAGCATATTCTCTCTGCTGATTTCCATGACTCGCAGCACACCTCTCACCAACTCCCTGCAGACTGCCAGCGTCAAATCACTCTGTCTGCTTCTCTCCGCCAGAGAAATCCTGCCGTCTGTTCTGTACAATGCCCATCTTCTGCCATCCCTCTCCCTCAGAAGGATTGGAAGAAAGGCATCCCAGCAATTATGACAGAACATCCTGTATTCTACATCTTCAAAATAACCACACTCTTTGAGCTCAATTCTGTAATAGCAATGGATACTTTCCTGAAATCTCTCCAGTCTAATCTCATTCTCCATTCCCCTTCTTTCTCCTATTCATCACAAAGGAAGCCCGGAGTTTTTCCTGGATATCATCAATGTGAGCCCTGCTTCTGCAATGATATGACCAGCTGTCCCTGAGGAAATACTCAGCAGCCTGGCTGAGCGGGATGGCGAAATGAAGCTGACAAATCCCGTAAACATAATTTCCTCGAATCCGTACTTCCGCATTCACGCTCTTCACCAGGCAGGTTCTTTCCATGATTCTTGTCCGAAGTCGTTTCCTTGCCTGATTCATCAAATTCTCATTATTTCTGGTCATAAGCTTTGCCCAGGGTCTTTGCTCCAGTCTTTCGAAAACATAATCTCCACCGGCAAGCTTTCCCTCCGTCTTCCAGACAGCCGCCGCCTCATTGGCAATTCTCTGGGTTTCACTTTTCACCACAGCCATATCCAGCAAAAACAAAACGAAAAATACAGTCCCTGCAATGAACAGACAAAGAGCAGGAAGGATCACCGAAACCTCTATCGTCATCATTCCTTCTTCATCACACAAGGCTGTCCCTGCCCCTTTTCCGGCTTCCGCTTTTTCTTTCTTTCTGATTCCCTTATATATACAAATCTCCAAGCTCCTTTAAACCATACCCTCCATACTGCCTCAGGCTTTATTCACCACGCTTCTTCAAGTGCTTCCCATTATTTTTCTCCAATCTCTGACCACCATGTTACTGGTTTTGTGCTGTTCTATTTTCCCACAGCACACCTGGAGCAGGGCCGCATCCCTGGAATCTCACTGAGATATACCGCCTTGACAGTCCTCTTCAGACCGCTGCATGACAGACTGGAATGATAACAATCCCCCTCTGCAGTGATGTACAAAGTTGAGATGGTCCCTGTCCTGGGAATACATTTCTCACAGGGCCTGTAGCGGCTGTGCATCATAATGGATCTGATACCCTCCTCATTTTTTATGCGCAGACAAATGTGGGTGCAGTCAGCTCTGCGATGGTAAACAGTCCCCCGCTCTGTCACGTAAACAATACAGTCCTTTTTCCCATTTTCCTCATCGCCGGCATGGGGAATATAACCGGAAAAGATCCTTTCTTCCAGGCTGATCTTTCTGGGGAAAAGAATCGTTCTGAAAAGGAAAACCGGTACCTTCAATACATACCTTGCCGTCAATCTCACCGTTTCAGCCGACGAGTCTTTCTTTCCCTGAACAAGAACTGCCCTGCTGCCTCCTGCAATACAGGCATCACAAAGGGATCCGCCGTCATAGACATTCATAAAGATACTCTGGGGACTTAGTCCCAAATCCTGATTTCCAGATGTCTTTTCTTTATCCCCTGAATCCTTCCTTGCCAGACTCTCCTCCTTCAACGCCTCCTGATCAGCACAGGTTCTGGCCGCCTGTGCCAGGCTGTAATGAATCTCTCCCTCAACCAGAAGGAGCTGACCAATAAAGAACAGGGCACAGACAGCCATCAAAAAAACAGGAATGGCCAGAGCAGCCTCCACTGTGGCACTTCCTTCACTGCCCAAAACAGGCAGAAATATTTTTTTCTTTTTCACCACCACTCTGACATATCCCCTTTCTTTTCACCAGCCATCTATCATGCTGTTCATCCCGGTAATCTACAGACAAACGATCCTTACCATCGACAAAAAATCTCCCGAAGGATATCATCCCATGGAAAAGGCGGAGCGGAACACTCAGATTCTGTCCGTATTACATAAACGACCTGTGCCTGGAGAGACCTTGATTATTTTGACTGCCCGTTTTCCCTTTGCCGGGGCAGTCCTTTTTTTGTGTTCTGCTGAGTGCTCCGCCCCGCCCTTTCCTTAAATCATTATTTTCCAGATATATTAATCGCTGCTCCCTCTTTCATGACATGGTTAATCTATGCTCTGATCTAATCTTAATAAGAGAAAACCCGCGTGAAATCTGTATGTATCACCTTTTCAGAAATCAGGTCAAAGACCGGAATTACAGGAAACCATTTGCCGGCGTACAGACTGCCTTTCAACTTAAAAGAAAACAGACAATCCTTCATGAAAAACCCCGCCTCCTTCTGCCGGATATTCATCTGCATCAAGTCCATCATCCTATAGAGCATCCGAACTTTTTTCCTTTGGCACAGAAGGATAATCTGCAGGAAGTTTTCGTAATCAAGATTGTATCTGCCCTCCTTAACCCTGCTTTTTTCTGCCAGTTTCTCTGGCGCATTGAAAAAAGTCAGATTCCAGGCATCTGAAGATTTCACAAGAGGAATCCTTCCTCCTTCCAGCAGGGTATGGACGTCCAGCAATGTCTCTCCATAGCTCAGAACTCCGATCAGACTGGCCTTTACCGCTGATGCCAGTGCGGGCATACCGACAGCTCCTGCCAGGATATCGGCCATGGTTTCGGCTTCCCCCGCAATTTCTGAATCCCTGCAGGCAAAAGCAAAATTCGTAGCAAATCGCAGGAGAATGATTCTCCTTACCACGCCTTTTAGATTATCAAGATCCGATTTCCTGCCTATACAGAGGTACTCCATCTCATATTTTAAAAAAGCCTCTTTATTCACCACAGCCCCATAGTGATTAAAATGAAGGCAGGCATATTGGATATCCATCATATCTTCCAGTGGTACCGGCCCCCTGTAATCCTCTGCCAAGTTGTGAGAAAAGTAGCTGCTGACATAACCCAGCCCCGAAAAGGATATGTCCGGAAGGCTGACAGAAGATGTACCTCCCTGGTCTGTCATATGGGAAGGGAGCCCTCCCTCAGGAATACGCGCCTGGGAAAGTATTTTAGGATCATCGACGACATAATTTAAAATCCCTGCCCTGATAATGCCTGATAATGTACTTTTTAGGGCCTTCCATCTCCTGCCTTCCGGACTGGCGGCCGGATCTTTTTGTCCCTCTGTGCCGCCATCATCAGCTCCCGTGTTCCCATCTCCCTCCGCTGTATTGTCAGTTTCTTTATTCCCGTCCCTTTCTTTGCTTTCCTTCTCTTCCTCCGCTGCCTCTTCACGGTCCTGAATATCTTCAATCCTGTCCCTCTGACGGTCATAATCTTCTTTTTGAAGAAGACCGATCCATTCCGTCAGCCGTCCTGCCGCTTCCCCCACCGTCTCATAATTCATCAATTCTCTGATTTGGTGGTGAAGCACTCTGCCTTGTCGGTCGGTGGCGAAAACCTCCTCCCCGGCCTCAAGATTTCGGCAGGATGCCGCATAAAAACCCTTTGAGATAAATCTTTGATCCAGGATATCTTTCCCCTCCTGCAAAAGGCCGCTCCTCTCCCTGGGATCAAGAAAAAACAACTGGTATTGGCTGTACAGCTGCCGGTCATAGTTAGCCAGAATACCCCTGCCCGCACTGATAAATGCGTCCTCTTCCAGACTGCTTAACTGATATTCTCTGACTCCCTCGATTACACAGAAGCTTACACCCATAATCAGGAGAAAAACCAATGAAAGATAAATAGTAATCATTCCATCCTGTCCAAGCAGCAGTTCTACCACCTGCCCTTTTTTATTTCCAGCAGTCTCTCCATCCAACAAAGCTCTGCCTTTTTCCATGTCGCACATGCCAATCCTTATTTTACAGAGGCTGCATTTTTCTGTATCGTGGAAAAAATTGAGGCAACAACACCTTTAATATTGGATTGAAAAATGATGACAAGGCCAATCAGTACTACGATAATCAATATCACTTCCACCACTGCCATCCCATCTTCTGCCGCCAGTGCCCTTGCCACTCTTTTTTTCATTGTCCTCAGCATAGTCATACCACTCCTCCTTGTCCTGCTCTCTTAGAAATAATCAGAGATGAACCCAAAATGATCAAATAACTAAAATAACTCAAAAATTATTAAATTGTAAAATGGCCGGAAGCATTACCAGAAGAGTCACTTCCCCTAACATGATGATCATGGGGAACAGCAGCTTGGTCGATGCTTCTTCCCCCTCTTTTCTCGCTCTGTCCACACTGGAGCGGAAAGCTTCTGCCTCCTCCTTGTCCATCATAGCCCTGGCCTCCCTCGTGCCGCGGGTAAAACTCTGAATCAGAATCAAGGCCAGCTTCTGATAACCGGTTCCCCGGAACTGATCTCCCCAATTCCTGCAGGCTCTGGTCTGACTGACCCCTGCTTTCATCTGCCTGTCCATGACCAGCATTTTTTCAAAAGCAAATCGCTGCCCTTGTCTCTCTCTGCGTCTGACATAGTCCCGGCCGATCCTGTCCACTGCAGACATGAAGGATAATCCCGACCCCATATAGAGGGCCAGCCTGTGCACAATGGATGAAAAATCTTTTTCATATTGTTTTTTCGTCAGATCTCCCTGCTGGCAGATCTTCCAGATTCTAAGCCCGGGAAGCAGTGCCCCTGCCAGCATAAAGAAACCGACAAAAAGAGGAAGATTTATGGTTGACTGGTCAGGGAAAACCTGATAACCCTCCCACTGGCTGGACAGAGTCACAGCCTTCCTTCCGCGGTTCTTCTGGTTCAACCGTGTCAGGTAATCTTTCATCTTTTGGAAGGGATCATCTCTGATGGATTCTTTTTGGGAAATCAGCTTCACATTCCAGGTCCGCTGCATCATCCAGTCTCCGTATCTTGCCGTGACATGGACCCTCGTGGCAATACTTTCTTTCGGTGAAAGCATCTCAGCCCGGGGACCCAGACTCCCATCCAGGTATATAAGGTCTGCATCCTCAGCTCTGTAGGAGATTTCAAAGGGGTAACCAGAGAGACTTTCCTGGAAATCCAGCGGTTGTCTGATCTTGGACCAGGATCTGTTCTCCCCCAGCACCTTCTTTTTCAGCCGGCGGAAAAAACGGTCCTCATACCGCTTCTTTTCTGTCTGGCTCAGTTGTTCTTCCGATAAAATCCACTCATACCTTTCCTGCCTGCCCCCTCCTCTCTCCTCTTTGAGTATCAGGGAAACCCTTTTATCCCCCTGTCCAAAATGATTTCTGGTCACAACAATCGCGTCCGTTTCCACAGCCTCCCTGACTTTGATGCCAAGCAGCAAAACCACTCCTGCCGCGGCCACCAAAGCCAGAGTCAGAATCTGTGTCAACAGGAACTCTTCTGCTCTTTTTTGCAGCTGGTCCTTTGACGAGGGATCACTTTTGCCCATCAGCTGAACAAGGCCGGATACCCTCCGTTCCTTCCACGAATCCGGCAGCAGTCTTCCAAAGAAACGCTGCACTCTATCTTTCCAGGAAATTTTTTTACATTTCAATATCCATAATCCTTTCTGCCCACCGGTAGCAGCCCAGGCAGCCTGCAATCATCACTGTCATAACGATATGCCCTGTAAGAGACCTGTAATACCAGTCCAGATACGCGGGATTGGTCAGCCTCAAATAGAGTAGAAGGATAAAAGGCATAAGAAGCATAATATTTTTCTCAAAAATCCTGCCGCTCAGCAAGACCTTGATCTCTTCCTCTGCTGCCAGCTTTCTCTCAAGATGATCTATGCTGTTCCTGAGAATCTCCACCGTATTGCCCCCGCTGCCCCGGATAATCTCGAGTACGACAGAGAACTGATGACAATCCTCTGAGCCGGTCTCCTCCGCCAGCCGGTCAAAAAGCTGGTCTACAGGAATATGAAGCTCCAGTCCCTGCTCCAATTTCAGGAGAAGTGGTTTAATCTTATCCCCCCGCCTCAGGGCTGACTGCCGTTCAGCGACGGCCGCCCTGCAGGCATTCTCCAAAGAATAACCTGCCTGAAGAGCTGTCATCATCGATTGCAGCAACTCCCGGAATTCTCGCTGAAACTGTTGGTAGACTCTCTTATTTTCCATCCTGTACATCGCACTGATGTAAGGAATCTGCAGGATCTGCAGAGGCAGGAGCCACCGCAAGTCCTCATAACAAAGGAGATCAATCCCTGTCAGCAGC